>Ga0070673_100000963_pt1 | contig 16323 bp, 13 predicted proteins | sample KBSM23metaG_FD_65342 | JGI IMG/M metagenome (GOLD analysis project Ga0070673, IMG submission 65342) | Miscanthus rhizosphere microbial communities from Kellogg Biological Station, Michigan, USA - KBS M2-3 metaG | ecosystem: Host-associated > Plants > Roots > Rhizosphere > Soil ... | reverse complement strand
GACAACGGTATCAAGCTGTTCGGGCCGGACGGCTACAAGCTGTCGGACGAGGTCGAGCATGAGATCGAGGCGCTGATCGATGCCGGCATGAGCAAGCAGCTGGCAAAGAGCCGGGAGCTCGGGCGCGCCAAGCGCATCGACGGCGTTCACGATCGCTACATCGAATTTGCCAAGCGCACCTTGCCGCGCAACATGTCGCTCGAAGGCCTGCGTGTGGTCATCGACTGCGCGCACGGCGCCGCCTATCGCGTAGCGCCCGAAGCGCTGTGGGAATTGGGCGCTGACGTCGTCTCGATCGGCGTCGAGCCGGACGGCTTCAACATCAACCACGAATGCGGCTCGACCGATCCGGTCGCGCTTTGCCGCAAGGTGCGCGAGGTGCGCGCCGATATCGGCATCGCGCTCGATGGCGACGCTGACCGCGTGGTGATTGCCGACGAGCAGGGCCATCTGATCGATGGCGATCAGCTGCTGGCGGCGATCGCCGAGAGCTGGAGCGAGGACGGCCGGCTCGCCAAGCCAGGCGTGGTCGCGACGGTGATGTCGAATCTCGGCCTCGAACGTCACCTGCAAGCGCTCAAGCTCAACCTCGTCCGCACGCCGGTCGGCGACCGCTACGTGCTCGAATACATGCGCGAGCATGGCTACAACGTCGGCGGCGAGCCGTCGGGACACATCATCCTCTCCGACTACACGACGACCGGCGACGGCTTCGTCGCCGCCCTGCAGGTGCTCGCGCTGGTGAAGAAGCAGAACAAGCCGGTGTCGCAGGTCTGCCACCGCTTCGCCGCCCTGCCCCAAGTGCTTAAGAATGTGCGCTATCGCAGCGGCAAGCCGCTGGAGAACTCCAAGGTGCGCTCGGCGATCGAGGATGCGGAGCAGCGCCTCAACGGTCACGGCCGCCTGGTAATACGGCCGTCGGGCACCGAACCGGTGATCCGCGTCATGGGCGAAGGTGACGACAAGGCGCTGGTCGAGGAGGTCGTCGACGGCATCGTCGACGCGCTCACTGACATCGCCGCCTGATTTCTTTTGGTCGTTGCCCGCGTGCAGAACGGTGCAGCGCGCGAAACCGCTCAGCGTCGCACGTTGAGGAATTCGGCGAACGCCTTCAGCGTCGTCTCCGAGACGTGGTGCTCAATGCCCTCGGCGTCGGCCTCCGCGGCCTCGGTCGGCACGCCGAGCGCACGCAAAAGGTCGACGACCAGCCGGTGGCGCACGCGCACGCGATCGGCGAGCGCCCGCCCCTTCTCGCTGAGGAACACGCCGCGATAGGGACGCGCGGTGGCAAGCCCGCTGCGCTTGAGGCGGGCGATGGTCTTGACCGCGGTGGCGTGGGAGACCCCGAGACGCCGCGCGATGTCGGTCGGCCGCGCCTCGCCGGCGCTGGCCAAAAGGTCGGCGATCAATTCGACGTAGTCCTCGAGCAGCGCGGTCGATTGGGCCGAGCGGGTCTTGCCGAAGCGGCGCGCCTGGGTCCCTTCCGCCGGCAGCGTGGCCGCGGCGCGCTGGCGCTTGCCTTTGACCGTGTTCGCCATGTTCGGCGCAACAGTCCCGATGTTGCGACAGTCCAGCCCGAAGCGGGCTAAATAGCGGAAGAACACATTCGTCTATGCGTGTCAAATTGTAGCCTAAGCTACATCATGTGCATTGACGCCAAGTGGCGCCATGCCTATTCTGTAGCTCATGCTACACTGTTCGCCCGGTGCTGCATGGATGACCTGACCAGGACCGCCTTGCGGCCCGGGTCGCTGTCCGAGCGGGCGGTCGGCGCGGCGCGGCAGGTGCTGGCCGGGGAGCGCGGCGGCCCGCGCGCCTATCTGATCTTCGCCGGCCCAGCGGTCATCGCCTCGATCGCCTACATGGACCCCGGTAATTTCGCGACCAACATCCAGGCGGGAGCGAAATACGGCTACGGTCTGCTCTGGGTGGTGTTGCTCGCCAACCTGATTGCGATGCTGTTCCAGGCGCTGTCCGCCAAACTCGGCATCGTGACCGGCCGCAATCTCGCGGAACTGTGCCGCGACCATTTTTCGCCGCCGGTGGTCTGGGCGATGTGGGTTGTGAGCGAGATTGCCGCAATGGCGACCGATCTCGCGGAGTTTCTGGGCGGCGCCATCGGGCTTTCCCTGTTGTTCCAGATGCCGCTCCTTGCCGGCATGGTCGTGACCGCGGTCGTGACCTACTGCCTGCTCATGTTCCAAGGCTTGGGCTTCCGGCCGCTCGAACTGATCATCGGCGCGATGGTGAGCATCATTGCGCTCTGTTACCTCGCCGAAATGTTCATCGCCCCGGTCAACTGGGCTGAGGCCGCGCTCCACACCTTCACGCCGCAGATCGCGGACGCCGGAGCGCTACTCCTCGCCGTCGGCATCATCGGCGCGACCGTCATGCCGCATGCGGTCTATCTGCATTCCGGCCTGACCCAGGCGCGCATGCCGGTGCGCAACGACGATGAGCGGCGAACGGTGCTGCGCTTCTCCAACCAGGAGGTCATCGTCGCGCTCTCGGTCGCCGGCCTCGTCAACATGGCCATGGTGATGATGGCTTCGAGCGCATTTCACGCCGGCCATCCGGAGGTCGCCGAGATCGAGACCGCCTATCACACCTTGACACCGCTGCTCGGCGCCGGTGCGGCGGGAGTGTTTCTGGTTTCGCTGATCGCCTCGGGCATATCGTCGTCGACCGTCGGCACCATGGCCGGGCAGATGATCATGCAGGGCTTCGTCGGCTTCCGTATCCCGATCTGGGTGCGTCGCCTGGTCACGATGTTGCCGGCGCTCGCCGTCGTGGCGCTCGGCGTCAACGCAACGAACGCGCTGGTCATGAGTCAGGTGGTGCTGAGCATCGCGCTGCCCCTGCCGATGATTGCGCTGCTGATCTTCACGGGCAAGCGCGACATCATGGGCGCCTTCGTCAACAGCCCGACGACGCGCATTTGCGCCGCGGCGGCGACCATCGTTGTGCTCGGCCTCAACCTCTTTCTCATCGCGCAGACATTCGGCGTGGCGATTCCCGGCTTGCCGGCCGCCCAATAAGCGGGGCGCCTTAGCAATGCGGCTGCGACCGGCGCCGACGATGGCATAACCAAAATGGACAGAATGGACACGGCGCCGGGTGTTGCAATAACCGACCCGGCTGCTCCTCGCGATGAGAGAAACTCTTTGCTGCCTTGGCGACGCAGCGTAAAAGGCGAGACCGCGGTCGCGGCCTCGCCCTCTTGGTCAAACGGTCTTCAGATTCTCGGCGGCCGACTTGCCGGTCTTGCGGTCAACCACGACCTCGAACGCGACACGCTGGCCTTCTCTGAGCTCACGCAGGCCGGCGCGTTCAACGGCGCTGATATGGACGAACACATCCTTGCCGCCGCCTTCGGGCTGGATGAATCCGTAACCCTTCTGCGCGTTGAACCATTTCACTGTTCCGTTGCTCACGGGACACTCCTCTGCAGGAATCACGACTTGAGCCGCGCAAGAGGCACGGCCCGGTTCGCTCGAGATTTTGGTGAAAGATCGTCAGTCAGGCGCGCTTGTCGTCGCTGCGTGGCCTAGTCGTTCGGCCGAAAACTCGATTGCGACTATTTAGCGAGAACCGGGAGGGTTCGCAAGGGAGGCATGGCAACTGCCGGCAAACCGGGGCGCGTTGACTACGGGTTCCGCGGCTACGCAAAGTACCGTACTTTGTTAAGCTAAAGCGGCGGCCAGCGCGGGATGCCGCCGTTGCACGATACCATCATACCTGCCGGGAGGCCCACATGCGAATTGTCGATCTTTCGGTCGCCCTCAAGGCCGGCATCGCTTCGGATCCGCCCTACATGCTGCCGAGCATCGAGTATGTCGATCACCGCGAGGGCGCCAAGCAGTTCACACAGGTCTTCCCCGGGCTCAAGGTGGAGCAGCTGCCGGACGGCGAAGGGCCGGCGGTTGAGCGTGTCACCATTTCGACACACAACGGCACCCACCTTGACGCGCCCTGGCATTTCGCCAGCACGATGGATGGCGGCAAGCCGTCGTGGAAGATCGACCAGGTCCCGCTGGAATGGTTCTTCTCCGCCGGCGTCAAGCTCGACTTCCGGACCAAACCGGACGGCTATGTCTGTAAAGCCGATGACGTGAAGCACGAGCTCGACCGCATCGGCCATGCGCTCAAGCCGCTCGATATCGTACTTGTGAACACGGCCGCAGCCGCCGCCTACGGCGATCCGTCGTTCATCAACAAGGGTTGCGGCATGGGCCGCGAAGCAACGCTCTATCTACTCAAGCAAGGGGTCCGCGTCACCGGGACCGATGCCTGGAGCTGGGACGCGCCGTTTTCATTCACCGCCAAACGCTTCGCTGAGACCGGCGATCCCAGCATCATCTGGGAGGGCCACAAGACCGGCCGCGAGATCGGCTATTGTCACATGGAGAAGCTCACCAACCTCGACAAGCTGCCGCCGTCCGGCTTCAGGGTGTGCTGCTTCCCGGTCAAGATCGAAGCCGCCTCCGCCGGATGGACGCGCTGCGTGGCGATGCTCGATGGCTAACTGATGAAGCCGGCGCCGTTCGACTATATCGCCGCCACGAGCGTCGACATGGCGGCTGCGTCCTTGGCCGAAGCCGGCGACGACGCCAAGATCATCGCCGGCGGGCAGAGTCTCGTTCCGCTCCTGAATTTCCGCCTGCTGCGTCCGTCGATCCTGGTCGACATCAACCCTATCGGGACCCTGGCGTTCATCACCGAAACGGCAACCGACATCCGCATCGGCGCGCTCACACGCCACCATCAGCTCGAGACCTCGCCGGTGATCGCGCGGCACCTGCCGGTTCTCTCTTGCGCAATGGCGCATGTGGCGCATCTGGCGATCCGCAACCGCGGCACCATCGGCGGCAGCCTGGCGCACGGCGATCCCGCCGCCGAATTGCCGATGATGGCGCTGCTGCTCGACGCCGAGCTGCACATCGCCTCAGTCTCTGGCGCGCGCGCGATTGCCGCCCGCGAATTTTTTCTCGACGCGCTGACGGTCGATCTTGCCGCCGGCGAGATCGTCACCGAGATCGTGCTGCCGAAATTGCCGCCGCGGACCGGTTGGGGTTTCGCCGAGGTTGCGCGCCGGCACGGCGATTTCGCGCTCGCAGCCGCGGCGGCGACGCTGAGCATCGCCGCCGACTCAATCACTGAGGTCCGCATCGCCCTGACCGGCATCGGCCGCACGGCGCTGCGCGTGGCCGCCGCCGAAAAGCTGATCGTCGGGCAGACGCTGAGAGCGGATGTCAGCAACCAAGTGGTCGAGGCTGTGCGCGCGGCCATCGAGCCCGAGACCGATTTGCATGCTTCGTCGGACTACCGGCGTCACCTTGCCGGCGTGCTGACGAGCCGGGCGCTTGCGGCGGCATGGCGTCGTGCCAGGGAAAGCGTCGCATGAGCAAGGCGCGCGACATTACCGTGACGGTCAATGGCGAAGCCGTCACGGCCGCGGTCGAGCCGCGATTGCTGCTCGCGGATTTTTTGCGCCATACGCTCGGCCTTACCGGTACCCATGTGGGCTGCGAGCACGGCGTCTGCGGCGCCTGCACCGTCCTTGTCGATGGCGACAGCGCACGCGCCTGCCTGATGTTTGCGGTGCAAGCCGACCGTCGCAGCATAGAAACAGTCGAGAGTCTCGGCCGCATCGGTGCGATGAACAGGCTGCAGGAGGCGTTCCACGAGCATCATGCGCTGCAGTGCGGCTTCTGCACGCCGGGCATGCTGATGACGGCGACCGACCTGATGAGGAAATACAGCCTCACCAGCGACGACGACATCCGCGAAGGCCTGTCGGGCAATCTGTGCCGCTGCACCGGCTACGAGCACGTCATCAAGGCGATCCGTGCGGTCGTCGACAGCGAGGCCGGGAATACGCGATGAAGATGCACATCCTGTCCGGCGGCCGCTTACGCGTGCGCAAGCGGATGTATCTTCCGGACGCTCCGCCGGGCGAAACCCTCGACGCGCCGGTGTCGTCGATCCTGCTGCGTCACGCCCAAGGCAACGTGCTGTTCGATACCGGCTGCCATCCCGACGTCGCGACCGATCCGCAAGGGCGATGGGGCAACCTCACCAAGATCATGACGCCGCTCATGCAGCCGGGCGACAACGTGATCAACGCGCTCGCAGGCGTCGGTCTCGAATGTGACGACGTCGACGTGGTTGTCTGCTCGCACCTGCATCCTGACCATTGCGGCTGCAACACCTTCTTCAAGCGCGCGACGTGCGTCATCCACGCCAGGGAGATCGAAGCGGCGCGATCACCGAACGCCGAAGCCGGCGGCTACATCGCTGCCGAGTGGGAGCAGCCGAAGCCGCCTGACGCGATAAACGGCGAGCGTGATCTGTTCGGCGACGGGCGCGTCGTGCTGATCCCCCTGCCCGGCCATACGCCGGGCTCAATCGGTGGGCTGGTCGAGCTCGAAAAATCCGGCACGTTCCTGCTCGCGTCCGACACCGTCAGCCTGCGCTCGACGCTCGATACCGGTATCATTCCGCGCAACACCTGGAACGCGGAGGCGCTCGCCAAGTCACTCGCCGAGGTCAAACGCATCGAGGCGCGCGGGACCACCGTGCTGTGCGGTCACGACGAGGCGCAGTGGCTGACGTTGCGCAAGGGCGCGGACGCCTATGAATGACGCGTCCGAAATTCATGCGCGGCCGAAGATTGTCGGCGCACGGATCAAGCGCACCGAGGACCCGAGACTCCTGACCGGACTCGGCGCCTACACCGACGACCGGCAGGTGCCGCGCGTACTCCACGTCGCCTTCCGTCGCAGCGATCAGGCGCACGCCCGCATTCGTTCGATCGATTGTTCGGCCGCGCGCGCGGCGCCGGGCGTGGTCGCAGTATTCACCGCGGAGGATTTGGTCACGGCGGTGCGTCCGCTGATCGCAATCTCGCGGATGCCCAGCTACTACCCGACGCCGCTCCTGCCGCTCGCGCGCGGCAAGGTGCGCTATGTCGGCGAACCGGTGGTCGGCATTATCGCGCAGAGCCGCTACCACGCTGAGGATGCCCTCGAGCTCGTCGCCATCGACTACGAGCCATTAGCTGCGGTCAGCGATGCCGAACTGGCTGCGCACGCCGGCGCGCCGCTGCTGCACGAAGAAGCCGGCACCAACGTGATGGTCGGCCGCGAGTTCAAGCGCGGCGACATCGAGGCGGTGCTGCAATCGGCGCCGGTCCGCGTCAAAGGCCGCTTCCGCATGCACCGCAAGACTGCGCTCTCCATCGAGCCGCGCGCCTGTCTGGCCGAATACGATCCGGGCCGCGATGCGCTGACGCTTCATTCGGCGACGCAGGTGCCCGGCATCGTGCGCGATGCGCTGGCGACGGCGCTCGATATGCCGGGTCATCAGGTCCGCGTGGTCGCGCCTGATGTGGGAGGCGGCTTCGGCGGCAAGGGTTCGCTATATCCGGAGGAGATTTTCGTCTGCACTGCGGCGCGGCGATTGCGGCGCGCGGTCAAATGGACCAGCGACCGCCTGGAGGACCTCGCCGCCAGCAATCAAGCCTTCGATGAAATCGTCGATGCTGAATTGGCGCTCGACCCGGAGGGCCACATCCTCGGCCTCAGCGCCGACGTCATCGGCGACGTCGGTGCCTACTCGGTCTATCCGTGGACTGCCGGCCTTGAGCCGGTCCAGGTGGTGAGCTTCCTACCCGGTCCCTACCGCGTTCAGCACTACCGCGGCCGGGTGCGGGCAGTCGCAACCTCGAAGGCGCCGACCGGCCCGTACCGCGGCGTCGGCCGCCCGATCTCGACCTTCGTGATGGAACGGCTGGTGGACATGGCAGCGGTGCGGCTCGGCATCGACGCCAAGGATATCCGCTTGCGCAATCTCATCGCGGCGGAGGAGCTTCCCTACAAGGTCGCGTCCGGCATCGTCTGGGACAAATCTGGCTTTCAGGAATGCCTCAACGCCGCCTGCGCCACCATCGATTATGACTCTCTGCGCGCCCAGCAAAAAGAGGCGCGCGCCGCTGGCCGCTGGGTCGGCATCGGCATCGCCTGCTATGCGGAATTGACCGGCATCGGCTCGCGCATTTCCGTGGCGCCGGGCATGCCGATCAACACCGGGACGGAAACCGCAATCGTTCGGATCGATTCGACCGGCGCGGTCACCGCGGCGTTCGGCGTTGCCGCGCACGGCCAGGGGTTGGAGACGACGCTCGCCCAGGTCGTCGCCGAGCATCTCGGCGCCCGTTTCGATGATATTCGCATCGTGCAGGGCGACAGCGCCGCTGTTCCGGGCGGCACCGGCACCTATGCCAGCCGCAGCATGGTGCTCGCCGGCGGCGCCGCGACGCTTGCTGCGCAGGCGGTGCGCGAGAAGGTGCTCAATGCCGCTTCACATCTGCTCGAGGCATCGGCCGCCGATCTCATTGCGGAAGATGGACGCGTGACCGTCGCCGGCACCGACCGCTCGATCACCTTCCGCGAGGTGGCGCGCGCCGTCTATTCCGAGCTGGCGCGGCTGCCGGCGGAGGCGCGCGGCGAGCTCGCGGCGACCCGGACCTACGATCCAGTGTTCGGCACCACGAGCGCCGCGACCCACGTCGCGACCGTGGAAATCGATCCGGAGACATTTGAGGTTCGCGTCGAGCGCTTCGCCGTGGCCGAAGATTGCGGCAAGCTCGTCAATCCGCTGATCGTCGAAGGCCAGGTGCATGGCGGCGTCGCGCAAGGCATCGGCGCGGCGCTCTATGAAGAAGTGATCCACGACGAGCGCGGGCAGATCACGACCGGCAGTCTCGTCGACTATCTCGTCCCATCGGCGTGCGAGATCCCGCCGATGCAGGTGGTTCACCTCGAGAGCGAGTCACCGACCACCCTCGGCGGCTTTCGCGGCATGGGCGAAGGCGGCACGATCGGCGCGCCGGCGGCGGTCGCCAACGCCATCGCCGATGCGCTCGCCCCGCTCGGCATCGAAATCAACGAACTTCCGGCGACGCCGGAACGGCTGTTCCGTCTCATCGAAGCGGCGCGGACGCGCGGCAAACCGTGAAAGAGCGACTATGGACCTGGGCTTGAGAGGCAAGGTTGCCGTGGTGACCGGCGGAGCGAGCGGCGTCGGGCGGGAAATCGCGATGAGCCTCGCCGCCGAAGGCGCCCACGTCGCCGTCAACTACCGCAGTTCGGCCAAGGACGCCGAATCACTCGTCGGCGACATCGTCGCCAAAGGCGGCAACGCCAAGACCTACAAAGCCGACGTCGCCGATCTTGCCGCCGTGAAGGCCATGGTGGACGAGATCGTCAAGGATTTTGGCGGCCTCAACATCCTGATCAACAACGCCGGACTCGCCATCCGCCAACGTTTTTTGGAGACCAAGCCCGAAGACTGGCATCGCCAGATCGACGCCTGCCTCTACGGCGCCATCCATTGCTGCTATGCGGCGACGCCGCATCTGGAGTCTGCCAAGAACGGACGCATCATCAGCGTCATCGGCGATTCCTCGCGGGTCGGCGAGTCCGGCCTGGCGATTGTCGCCGCCGCGCGAGCCGGCGTCGTCGCCTTGATGAAGTCGCTCGCGCGCGAACTCGGCCGCTCCGGCACCACCGCCAATACGGTATCGCTCGGACTGGTCGAGACCCCGCACGACAAGGACTGGGTCGACGCCAACCGCGACAAGCTGATCAAGCTTTACCCATTGCGCCGCCTTGGCTTGCCGGGCGACGTTGCGCCGATGGTGACACTGCTCGCCTCGCCGCACAGTGGCTGGATCACCGGGCAGGTGCTCAGCATTAGCGGCGGCTTCAGCATGGTTTGAAAGAGGGACGAACGTGCTGCGCACCGATCTGATCGCCCCGATTCCGGAATTGCTGCACCGGAATGCGGCGGCGCACGGAGCCAAGGTCGCCTATCGCGACGCGCAGACTTGCGTCAGCTACGCGAAGCTTTTCGAGCGCACCGGCAGGCTCGCCGCCCACCTCGCCGACGCCGGCATAGAAGCGAACGACGCGGTCGCGATCATGCTGCCGAATTCCGTCGCCTGGGCGGAGAGTTGTCTCGCCGTCACCCGGGCCGGCGCGATCGGTGTCCCGATCAGCTACGACGCGACCGAAACGGAAGTCGCCTATCGGCTCGCCGATGCGAACTGCAAGGCGGTTTTCACGACCGGCGAGCGCGGCGATCTCGTGGCGCGGCTGCAGACGTCGTCGGCGCCTGATCTGCGGGCGCTCATCGTGACCGATCGCGGCGCCTGCAGTGCGGCCGCTCTACGCTATGAGCATCTGGCGACAGCGCCGGCGAAATCCGCGCCGCGCGATCCCGCCTCGCTGCACGACACGTCGTTCATACTCTATACGTCCGGCACCACCGGCCGCGCCAAGGGCGTGCGGCTCACCGTGCACGGGATGCTGTGGATCGCGGCCGCGTGCTGGGCGCCGATCACCGGCCTCTGCGAGCGCGACATTCTGCTCTCGCCGCTGCCGCTGTTTCATTCCTACGCCTTGAACCTGACAGTGCTGGGTGTGCTCGCCACCAGCGCGAGCGCCCACATCATGGAAAGGTTTTCGACCAGCGAGGCGGTGCGGCTGCTTGCGAGCGGGGAATTCACCTACTTTCCCGGCGTGCCGACGATGTTCCACTATCTGTTGCAGGCGACGCGCGGCGAACCGGGCCTAAAGTTTCCCAACCTCCGGCTATGCATCTCGGCCGGCGCCATCATGCCGGCGACGCTCAATCGCGACTTCGAAGAGCGTTTCGGTATCCAGTTGCTCGACGGTTACGGCATCACCGAAACTTCGACGATGGTGATCATGAACTGGCCGAGCGGCGTGCGGATCATGGGCTCCTGCGGTATTCCGCTGCCGGGTCTCGCGGTGCGCATCGTCGACGCCAGCGCCGCTGACGTCCCGCCGGGCACGGAAGGCGAACTGATCATCCGCGGCCCCAGCGTCATGCCCGGCTATCACAACAAGCCCGAGGAAACCCGCAACGCGCTGCGCGCCGGCTGGTACCATACCGGCGATCTCGCGAAGTGCGACGAAAACGGCTTCGTGACCATCACCGGACGGTTGAAGGAGCTGATCATTCGCGGCGGCCAGAACATCGCGCCGGCTGAGATCGAAGAGGTCGTGAACGGCTTCGCCGCCGTGCTCGACAGCGCGGTGGTCGGCATTGCGCACGAGCATCTCGGCGAAGTCCCGGCACTCTTCGTGGTGCCGCGGCCGCAGCACGCGATCGAAAGCGAAGCTCTGCTTGCCCATTGCCGCAAGCACCTGTCGGCCTACAAGGTGCCGCATGTCGTTCGGCTGATCGCCGAGATTCCAAGAACCGGATCGGGCAAGATCATCCGCTACAAGCTTCGCGAACTGATAGAGGCGTGATGGCTGGCGCGCCAGCCGTGCTGGAGGGATCGCACTATGCCGGTCAAATCCTCGCGTAGGAAATCCGCGCGCAAACCTGCCGTGCGCAAGGCAACGAGGAAAGGGCGGCATGGCAGCGCCGGCCGAATCCTGACCACGCATGTCGGCAGCCTTATCCGGCCGCCACACCTCCAGGAGTTTCTCAAGGCGCAGCGCGACAAGAAGGCCTACGACCGAGCGGCATTCGACGCCTGCCTGCACGACGCGGTCGGCGACGTGGTGCGCAAGCAGGCGGAGATCGGCCTCGACGTCATCAATGACGGCGAATTCGGCAAGACGATCAGCTGGTCGCGCTACGTGCTCGAGCGCATGAGCGGCTTCGAGCAACGTGACCGGCCGGCTCACGCCGGCATGCCGGTCGCCGTCGCCGGGCGAGACCGCCGCGAATTCGCGGAGTTCTACGCCGACTACGATCGGCATCAGGGATTTACCGGCATGACCGGTTGGGCGCTGACCGGACCCATTCGCTATACCGGCCAGGCGGCGTTGGCGCGCGACATCGCCAATTTCAAGGCTGCGGCCGGCGGCGCGAAAACCGCCGGCCTGTTCATGGCCGCGGTTGCGCCGGCGAGCGTCGCCCCCGACCGCACCGACGAATATTACAAGAGCGACGAGGAGTATGTTTTCGCGGTCGCCGATGCACTGCACGAGGAATACAAGGCGATCATCGATGCCGACCTGATCCTGCAGGTCGACGACGCGTACCTCGCGCTCACCTACGAGGTGATGGTGCCGCCGAAGACGCTGAAGGACTACCGCAAATGGGCGGCGCTGCGCATCGAGGCACTCAACCACGCGCTCCGAGGTCTTCCCGAGGAGCGCACCCGCTATCACGTGTGCTGGGGCAGCTGGAACGGGCCGCACGCGTTCGATGTCGAACTCAAGGACATCGTCGATCTCATCTTGAAGGTGCGCGTCGGCGGCTATCTTCTGGAAATGGCCAATCCGCGCCACGAGCACGAATGGCGGGTATGGGAGCGTGTGAAGCTCCCGAACGGGCGCATGCTCATTCCCGGCGTTATCTCGCACGCGACCAACGTCGTCGAACACCCTGAGCTGGTGGCCGAGCGGCTGGTCCGGCTGGCGAAGCTCGTCGGCCGCGACAATCTCATGGCCGGCACCGACTGCGGCTTCGCCCAAGGCCCATTCGTGCAGCGGGTCCACCCGTCGATCATGTGGGCGAAGCTCAGGACGCTTGTCGAAGGCGCACGGCTGGCTTCGAGGCACCTTTGGGCGCGCCGGGCGGCGGCGTAACGCGGCAGAGCGAGAATGAGGCAAACGGGCTACATGCCGGCCAAATTGCCGATGCCCCGGTCCGACCCGTGGATTTTCCAAAATCGTGCACTACGTAGATAGTCGATCCCCTGCTCCGCAGGTTCAGGCATCCCTTCATGCCCGCCGCAGAACGCATCAATCGCAAACTGGCGGCCATCCTGGCCGCCGACGTTGTCGGCTATTCGCGGCTGATGGCGGCCGATGAGGCCGGCACCCTCGCCGCCCTGAAACGGCACCGGGAAGGCGTCTTCGACCCGGCGGTCGCCGCCCACAACGGCCGGGTCGTCAAGCTGATCGGGGACGGCACCATCGTCGAATTCGCGAGCGTCATCGATGCCGTGAACTGCGCCCTGTCGGTTCAGCGCCCTTCGCCGGCGCCCGACGGAGCCGCCGCCCAGCCGGCGATCGTGCTGCGCATCGGCATCAATCTCGGCGATGTGATCATAGAGGGCGACGACATCTACGGTGACGGCGTCAATATCGCCGCACGGCTCGAGCCGCTCGCCGAACCGGGCGGCATCTGCATCTCCTCGATTGTCAACGAGAGCATCGGCAATCGCATCGACGTCCGTTTTCAGGACGGCGGCGAGGCGACGGTCAAGAATATCGACCGTCCGATCCGCGTCTGGCGCTGGCACCCGAGCACGGCCACGTCCCCGTCGACGGCTACTATCCCCTCCCCGTCGATCGCGCCCAAAGCCGGCGCGAACGGAGCCGGGCAATCGATCGCCGTTCTGCCGTTCACCAACATGTCCGGCGATCCGGAGCAGGAGTATTTCTCCGACGGTATCAGCGAGGACATTATCACTGATCTGTCGAAGATCGCCGGGCTGATCGTGATCGCGCGCAATTCGAGCTTCACCTACAAGGGTCGCTCTGTCGACGTTCGCGAAGTCGGCCGTGAGCTCGGCGTACGCTCGGTGCTCGAAGGCTCGATCCGCCGCGCCGGTCAGCGTGTGCGCATCACCGCGCAGCTCATCGATGCGACCAGCGGCAGCCACCTCTGGGCCGAACGCTACGACCGCGACCTGACCGACATTTTCGCCGTGCAGGATGAGGTCACCCAGCAGATCGTCGGCGCGCTCAAGGTGACGCTGAGCCCCGCCGAGAAGGCGCTTCTGGTGAAAAAGGAGGAACCGTCCAACGTTGCTGCCTACGATTGCGTGCTGCGCGGCCGCGAGATCATGCTCAGCAAGGAAAAAAACCGCGAGACGTTTGAAGAGGCGGTGAAGTACTTCAAAAAGGCGCTCGAACTCGATTCGAACTACTCGCAAGCCTATGCGTCCCTCGGCTTTGCGCACATGTTCGACTATCAGAACCGCTGGAGCGACGATCCCGACGGATCGTTCAAGCTGGCCGCGCAATACGCGCAAAAGGCAATCGATAACGACCCGAACGAGCCGATGGCGCACGGTGTGGCAGCGTTGACGGCAATCTTTGCAAGGGACTTCGACCGTGCACAGGCTGAGGTCGATCGCACGCTGGCGCTCAATCCGAGTTCGGCACTGGCGCACAACCTGCTCGGGACGATCCGCAGCTATAGCGGGCGCCCGCTAGAGGCGATACCGGCGATCGAGCAGGCGATGCGTCTCGACCCGGCGTTCCGGCCACAATTCCTGCATTTCATCGGCATCGCCTATCTGCTCGCCGGCAAGTACGAAACCGCCGCCGCCATGCTTCGGCAGCGCATTTCTCTGGTGCCGAACACGGATTTTTCCCGCGCCGTGCTCGCCGCCACGCTCGGCCATCTCGGCGAGATCGAGGAAGCGCGCCGGGTTTGGGGCGAACTCAAGAAGATCAATCCGAAGTTTTCGTTCCAGGCATATCTCGGCCGGCAACCGATGCGGCCGGAGGACGCCGAACGCGTCGCCGCAGGGATTGTGAAAGCCGGGCTGGCGGATTGACGAATTGTGGCCGGCATTGAACGGGTCGGTCGCCTCGGTTCCCGCAGTCTTGGTCTTCAAGCGATTTGGCCGTCCTGCCGCACTCATTGCGCGTAAAGCAGCGGCGCTGCCGTCTCTTGCGCGGTGTCCGTCCGCGGCCGGCTCGAAAAAAAATTCGGCGCCACTCCGCCCTCGTCTGATTTCTCTTCCGTTTCGCGCCCGGCAGTATCATTATCCATGAAGGGCGGCGGGACCCGTACGGCCATCACATGCCGAAGAAGCTCACTACGACGCTGGCGGCAGCGCTCACGGTGGCAGCTTTAGCGCGACCGGCTTTTGCCGGGCCGGTCGAAGACGCGGTTGTCGAATACAGCCGTGGCGACTACGCAACGGCGCTCCGGTTCTTTCGCCCCACGGCCGAACAAGGCGACGCACGCGCCCAGTTCGGGCTCGCCAGCATGTACCTCGAAGGCAAGGGCGTGCCGCAGGATTACGGCAAGGCGTTGCGCTGGTTCCGCAGCGCCGCCGCCAAGGGTTTTGCCGGCGCGCAATACTATCTCGGCTACATGTACGAGCGCGGCAAGGGCGTGACGCAGGATTACCCGGCGGCCCTGAAATGGTATCGGCTTGCCGCCGAGCAGGGTCTCGTCATCGCGCAATCCGCGCTCGGATTCATGTACTGCCACGGCAACGGCGTGACCCAGGACTACGCCGAAGCGCTGAAGTGGTACCGCAAGGCCGCCGACGAGGGCGAGGCCGGAGCGCAGTCCGAGATCGGCGTCATGTACAATGACGGCCAGGGCGTGACGCAGGACCCAGCCGAGGCATTGAAGTGGTTCCGCAAGGCCGCCGAGCAAGGCGAGGCCAGAGGTTTGTTCAACCTCGGGATCGCCTACAGCAAAGGCAGCGGCGTGCCGCAGGACTATGTGCAGGCGCATATGTGGTTCAGCCTCGCCGCCTTGCTGGCGTCGGACAAGGAAGACCGCGAGGGAGCGTCGAAGGCGCGGGATGTCCTCGCCTCCGAAATGTCCACCGTACAGATTGCCGAAGCGCAAAAACTCGTCCGCGAGTGGTGGCCGAAGCCGGAACGATAATCTGTCGGCGGCGCTGCGATCTCCGCGAGAGAACCCCGCAGGAATGTGCGCTAGAGGCCCCGCATTGACGGGCGCCTTCCACATTCAGTTAACCACCGCCAACTCCGAAAGGCACGGTCTCAGTTTGAACAAACTGGAACCCTACCGGACCGCACTAAGAAGCGGCGCGCGGAGGCGGAACTTCAAGCGACCGGCAAGCGATCGGCGGACCTGTTGCATGGACGGTTTGCATCCCGGCCACGGGTCGATATGATTTTCGGGAAATAGCGCAACGCTCAGCGGCACGCGCGTCTGCGTTTGGGTCGCTCAATCGGTGCGAGGGGCACTATGAGCTTAATCATCAGTCACGGCTCCTCGCACAACGTTTCCTCCGGTGGAACTGACAACGGCGACATCGTCCTCAGCGGCGGCAAGCTGTTCGTCCTCTCGGGTGGAGTGGCTGACGCGACAACGGTCAGTTCCGGCGGCTCCCTGAGCGTCTCCGGCGGCGGAACGGCAAGCGGCACGACCCTCGTCGGAGGAACGGCCAGCGTCGCCAAGCTTGCCGTCGAGATCGTCAGTGCCGGCGGCACCGATCTGGCCGCGGTCATCTCCTCTGGCGGTCTGCAGGAGGTGTTCGGCTACGCGAGCGGCGCCACGGTTTCCGGCGCCCAGTCGTTCTTCAACCCCGTGTTCGGCGGCACGCAAATC
>Ga0070673_100000962_pt1 | contig 16325 bp, 22 predicted proteins | sample KBSM23metaG_FD_65342 | JGI IMG/M metagenome (GOLD analysis project Ga0070673, IMG submission 65342) | Miscanthus rhizosphere microbial communities from Kellogg Biological Station, Michigan, USA - KBS M2-3 metaG | ecosystem: Host-associated > Plants > Roots > Rhizosphere > Soil ... | reverse complement strand
GTTTGGATGACATCGCTCGAATACCGGGTTCACGATGAAAGCGTTTATGAAAAGAATTATCCAACCGTAAAAGCCTGGTGGCTTAAGGCCGATGCCGATATTGAAATGGGCCGAATAGCTCATACTTCTGAATCTGGCCGGGTATATGGCTCAGTTTTATTTAAGGGTTCCGACAACCTTGGTGCGTACATAGCCCGCCGTGTAAAAAACCAGGATAAGTTTAATGCCGAAAACCCCGTTGTTGGTAAAGAAAACAGGGAAAATATTAATGGCCCGGTAATGCGTTCTATCTGGATGCGGGTAGATTCGATAACGTTCCAGGAACCAGGGTATAACAGGGATAATTATCCTTTCCGGAAATTAGTGATGATATCCGTTCAGGCCGACAAAGTAAAAGATTTTGAAGCCGGTATGAGAAAGCAGGGCTTACTGGATGCCAGTCACGGCATTAAGTATAATTCGATCGTGTTCAGATGTACAGATGGGTATCCTGCCAACACCTACATGGTGGTGCTGCCCGATAAATCGTTACTGGATTATTATAAGAACCGCGAAGCAAGGAAGGCTAAACGAGATCAGTTCAAGAGTGAATATGACCCGCTTCACAGACTGGCGAATGATATTACCACCATTGTGCGCATTGATCATTTAACGAGCGTGAAGTAGTTAACTGAGGTAAGTTAAGTGGTTGAGTAGTTTAAGCAGAATACCGAACGAGAGTAAAATTTGGCTAATTTTACTCTCGTTAATTTCAAGGGTAAGCAATGCCCTTCAAAAACAGGACAGTAAGGTTTCCAAAGCTTTCAGCGCCTTCCTCTAATTGAATTTATTCTTTTCCCAAAAATCAGTGTAATTGAAAATGAAAAATAACTCGTTGAGCGACAGCTTAATACTGATTTATTGAAAGTATTTTAAACATAGGTTAATATTTATGGTTTTATAATTAATCAATTGCTAATCCTATGGAATCTGCCGAAGTTGTCAAATCAATCATTGAAGGTATGGTATGCCCTGTACATGATGTGCACCCTGTTGTGGAAATATTGGGAAATGAGCTTCAGATAAGTAGTTGCTGTGCGGAGTTTCATGAAGAGTGTGCTAATGAAGCCAAAGGTTTATTTATGCTGAATAAAGAATACCCTTACTGGGTTTTGCAAGATTAATTATCTTTTAATTAATTATTTTTATTAATAAAAGAAGTTGGCATAAAACTTGCATCATTATTATTGTAGTTAAATTAATTAGATAACAGTAGCTGGGCGCGAGGCCTGGCTATTGTTATTTTGGGGGATAACCGGTTTTTACTTCGTCAAACTGTAATTGACATTACGTAAAAACCGCAATGAATTACCGTGTTTACACCAACATTTATGCCCTCTGTTGTGTGTAATTTTACCTCATCGGCCCCAATGCGGCAGAATTAGTATGAATATTTCTTAGCAGTGATATGGAAAATAGAAAGCAGGGACTAGTAATAAAAAGCCAGGTTTGTCCGGTGCACCGGACACATCCATCGTTGAGCATTGATAGTGACCGTTTTACAATACGATGCTGTTGTGATTTACTTACACGACAATATATTTCCAAATTAGAAACCAAACTAAAAGGCCTGGTGTTTGAAACTATACTGAGCAAGTGGGAGGATGATCTGCTGATAAATGAGCTGCAGGCTGCAGATAAAGCTGGCAATCGCCAGTATATCAACACAATGTTGAGAATTAGGCAGGAGCAAAAACAATAAATGACAGTAATTTTATAACGCGTCTGTTACATGAACTTTATTATGAATTACTCTACCATAAAACTTGACCTTGAAACCCAGACCTGTCCTCTGCATAACATCAGGCCGCTGGTTAGATTTGAAAATGGGAAGATCATGCTTCGCTGCTGCTGCGATTATTTTACCCGCAAATGCATGGCCGAGCTTGATCAGAAATTGCAGATTGTGGATGCGTGGCAGCATGACACAGCAGACCACAGCCGCCAGGTAGCCTGACAGGCCCCTTCAAACCTGGTAAACGGACGCCCCGGGCGACCGAATGGGTAAAAATCCCCTTATATTTTTGTAATTAAGGCACGTTAAACTCAGTCATTTAAAGCTGCTGGTTGTAATTACGCCGGTTTGGCATTTCTTTTAGGTTAAAATGAGTATTTTAGCAACGGTTACTGACTTTAAATGCTAAAGCCTGCCTTAAAAACATTTTAACTATGAGTGAACCCGACGCCGGCTCCCGCCTAACTACGCCGCGAAATAATTTGCAAACCGCATTACTATGTTCTGGTATAATAGGCGCCGTATTATTTACTACGGTATATTTTTGCTTTGGGGTGATATCGCCCAACTACTTCATGATACATGAATCGATAAGTGGGTTGCAACTACAGCCTTATGGATGGATCCAATCTGCAAATTATATCATATCGGGCTTGTTTATTAGCCTGTTTGCCATTGGATTGTACCAAGAAATGGGAAGTGGCTTTGGGATAGTGCTAATACCATTTTGCCATATAATTACAGGGCTGGGCTGTATTATACTCGGTTTGTCTCTTGACCCTCAAATACAGTTGTATGCAGAGGACGTCACTTTTATTTCACTTATAACCAGTTTTCTTTTACTCGCGCGTCGCTTTACGACTAATCCGGAGTGGCAGCGGTGGGCAATATACACCATTCTGAGTGTGGTGCTGATGATTGTGTTGTGTATCTTATTTACTCAATCAATTGGTCATCGGGATGGCTTCACCGGCATATTTGAACGCATGATCATTGGCACCCGGCTGGTATGGCTTTTCTTTTTCACCGCCAAACTACTTGGTAGCAGCAGCCTTACTCCGGTAAATGTATCTGTGGTTGAAAGTATTATAACGAAAGGCAGCTGACAGGTTAAAATAAATAGCCGACAGAAAGCCCGATAGACCTGTTATGTACGGCGGAACCCTGATAATAGGAGAGGTTATTCAATCCAAAACTGTAATTGGCATCGATTATTACATTTTTTGATAATTGTGTACCGATAACTGCGTCAATGCCATAATCGGGGTTCTTATACTGATAACCTTCAATAGCTTTTGTGAACGATACATCGCTTCTCTGATCCTGTACAATATAAGTACCTGATAGTCCATAATCCACATATCCGCCACCACCAAAATAGGCCTTAACTTTCCGGCTCACTTCAACCTTGTACAATACATTTATAGGGATTTCCAGATAGTTTAGTTGTATAGTGCCTACAATAGGTTTTTGAACAGTCTGGCTGCCATTTGACAGCGCCTGGTTATATTTATACCCTTTAGTACTGTAGAATGCGCCTGGTTGAATCAAGAAATCATCAAAATCAATATCAAATATGGCACCTGCGTGAAAACCCAACAGGTAGTTGCTTTTTACAGCTGTGCCGAGGTTGTTAACAGCTTGAGTGGAATAATTTGCGCCGGCCTTAAAGCCAAAATGAGCCGATTGTCCGAATACGAAAAGTGTTGGAATGATAAAACAAAACGTGAGAAGGGTCTTTCTCATATCAATAGTAAATTGCTAAAGGTTAACTATCTTTTACGTTGCAGTGTTAGATAAGTTACATTAATAGCTAAGAATCAGTAACTAATATGATATGCGTTAAAGTGTGCCCCGTAGCAATGGTACAAAAAACATCTCCCGCTTAAAATAAGGGGAGATGTTAATGGCCAGGTCAACTGCCTGGTGCTCTGTAATGTACCGACTTCTTCACTGCTTCGTCAACATCTTCGGGATCGAGTAAAACGGTGGTGCTAACCGATACCAGGGCCGTTGTGTTGATAGTTAGTGCCAATGCTGCGGCTGTTATGTTATCGGGCAGTGATACGACCACGTACGCATCGGCATCGCCAAATGCAAAATAAAATGCCTCAAGCTTGCCGCCCACTTCGCTAACCGTTTTCTCAACCGCCTGTCGCCGTGCGGTGCCGCCGGTGCGAAGCATCCCCTTTACACCCTCGGGTGTGTAAGAGGCTTTAATCAGGTACTTTGTCATGATGTGTTTGTTTAAGTGTTTAGTGTAGGGATGGTTTATAATGGAAGAATAAAAATAAATAAAATTCCGGCTGATTTTACAACATAATTTTTTGAAAATCAGCAGGTTTTATAAAGCAAAAGCAGTCGGATTTTTGGCGAAGGAAACAAGCCGGATACCTGATTTGTTGACTATGCAAATTCCATTTAATTCTATAAATTAGCATTCACCAATCTATAAAAAAGTGAAAAAATTAGCCATAGTTGAAGAGGATAGCGATGCCCGCGAAATGTCGGCCTTTACGTTTGAGAACAGTGGGTACGAAGTGTTTAGATGCAAAAAGGAAACTGCTATTGAAGATATAAGCCGCATCAGGCCGCATATTGTAGTAGTGGGCGACCAATTGGGCAATACCCAGGGCAATGAGCTATGTGCCAAACTAAAAGCCAATGATCAAACCGGGCGTATACCCATTATTCTGTATTCACCTACCAAGACGGTTGACGAGATATCAAAATGCGGCTGTGCCGATGGTTATGTAGCTAAACCCATGCAGTTGGATGATTTTGTATACCTGGTGCATAGGATAGCATTGAGCTGATTGTATAGCGTAGAGGACTCACCCGGTCATTGCTACGCTAACCACCCTCTCTTCGCTTCGCGTAAAGAGGGGGCTTTTTTATTTTCTTCTTCCCCTCTTTGCCACTTGCGTAGAGAGCGGAAGTTCCTCCGGCAAAACCGGGTCGCATACCTGGTATAAGCGTGGGGCGCCGAGGAGGAGGAGATCGTCGAGGGTTTTCATTATGCCTCAAAAATACCTGCTTTTATGAAATATGTTGCAGGCTTAATATATTTACCATTATGGAGAAGAAATTCATTTTAGGTGATATAGTGGTGATGATTGCAGATGGCCCGAAGATGGCCGTGGAGGGTTATGTGGTGGATAGTGATGGAAAAGGTGGCTTTATAGAAAGCGATGAATATGTGAATGTGGTTTATTACACGCCTGATGGTTTTAAGCGCGATACCTTTCACCAGGATCTGCTGATACATATTGACGAATTGGATAATTTAGAGCCCTGAATCTGTTTATGAGAAGCTTCATCCTTACCTTTTTGTGCCTCACAGGCTTCTGTATTTGCTATGCCCAAAAAGCACGCGACAGACAACAGTATGCTACACTGGGCGATTTTAAATTAGAATCGGGGCAAATAATAAAAAACTGCCGAATTGGTTACCGTATTTACGGGAAAATGAACAGCGCTAAAAATAACAGTATCCTGTTCCCGAGCTGGTATGGTGGTACGGCAAAAGATGTGGAATATACCGACCCGTGGAAGGCCATTGATACTACAAAATATTGTCTGATCATTGTGGATGCCCTGGGCGATGGTGTTTCATCCTCACCCTCAAACAGTGTGGGGCAGCATGGGCCAAGATTTCCGCATTTCAGCATCAGGGATATGGTGGAGAGCCAATACAGGGTGTTAGTGAGCAAGATGGGCATTGTTCACTTGCATGCGGTAATGGGGATATCTATGGGTGGCATACAAACTTTTCAATGGGCGGTCAGTCACCCTAATTTTATGGATGTGTTGATACCTATAGTAGGCAGTCCGCGGCCAGGCAGTTATGACTTGATGGGCTATAATATTTACCGTAAGGTGATAGAGGGAGATCCGGGCTTCAACCACGGTAATTATAAAGTGAACCCGATAATACCAACTGCTGCTATGTTGTCGGAGTTTGGGTCAACAACACCTGAATATAAGGTAAAAACCATGTCGCGCGATAGCTTTGCGGTATGGATGAAAAAGGTGCAAACCACCAAAAACCGCGACTGGAACGATTACTTGTACCAGGCTATAGCTGTAATTGGTCACGATATATCCAAACCATACAGAGGATCTATGAAGGAAGCGGCCAATCATGTGAAGGCAAAAATGCTGATCATCAGCTCAAAACAGGATCATACAGTGAACCCAATACCGGCCATAGAGTTTTCAAAACTATTACCCGCAAAACTATTGCTTCTTGACAGCGACCGTGGCCATGCTGCGCCCGATTTTAATGACCCAACTATACAAACAGCTATTGTGACGGTGTTGGAAGGGGAGTAGGTTAGTCATTAGTTATTAGTCATTAGGAAAACCTTTACTGGTTTAAGTCTTCCGCAGGGCGACTTAAATCTACCATGAAAATGGAGAACTCTGTCCGGGTATGTGTCCTTGATTTTTATTCTGGGGAAAAGAGTTTGTTCCTGCTTCAAATGCCGGACAGAGTCCTTCAAGCATTTTAGATTTAAGTCAGGAGACTTAAACCAGAGTTAGGTTAGCCTTCACCAATCATAAATCTAAAATCGTAAACCTAAAATTGCTTTATTGTATTTTCAACTCAAAGCTGCCATCCACCTGGTATTTGGGTGAGTTTACCTTGGTGTCGGTAGATAGCATGGTATGAAAAGTGCCTTTGGCAAGGGTAAGCTCCTGGTTGTATTTTTCGATGGATATTGTGCCTGTTTTCTGTGGCTGCTCACTTTGAATCAGTGTGTACTCCAGGTTCTTTTTTCCGGCCCCTTTTAGTAAAAACTGGGCTCCTGAAATATTGCTGGCTTCATCGTCAATAGGTGCGCCCGATGAACTGATGCCAAAGCTCACTGTATGCGCCTTGTTGATAGCTGTAAGGCCATAGTATTGCTCACCATCTATGTCAATGTTTACAAAGGCAATAGAATCCTGCTCGGCGTTGAATGTATAAGTAGAGTCTTTTAATTTGACGGTCAGGGTGCCTTTGCTGGCAAGGAAATTACCCGCCGCGGGTAGGGTGCTTACATTGGTTGAATCAGTTGTTTGGGTGGTGGCCTGGGCTACGTTTTCATCTTTCTGGCAGGCAGTTATCACCGCCGATATCAGTAGTAAAAGACCTAAAAAACGTATGGAAAACCTCACCATAAGCACGCTCTTTGTAACAGATTAAATTTAGGTAAATAAAAACGTTTCGCAATACCTTAAACGTCATATTATTGAAATTTAACAATTATTAACTTTTAGGTTAATATGGGGAGTGATTGGTGAATCTAATCTAATGTCTGGCTATTGACCATTCACCACTCACCATTCACTATTGACCAGGTATAGCTAACTCAAAACTAAACCCTTCACGGGGCAACGTCGTATAACTGAAAATATTTGGTGTTGACGGTATACGATTTTAATCAACCATTAACCTTAGCCATGAAACGAGCCCCCCTTATAATGATCTGGCTATTTGCTATTCAGATAATGAATACGCAGATTACCGTTGGGCAAACTCACCGGAAAGCAAAACATCACCCTAAAATAAAATCTTACGTATTTCCAACGCTTCCCCAATACGCCAAAAGCATCGGTGGGTTTGTACCTAAAGGCTGGAAAATAAAAGATACAGTAAACGGCGATCTTAATAAAGATAAAATTGGCGATGTGGCAATGATATTAGAATGCCGCCGCAGAATTACAGAACACGGAGAGGATACCCATCCGAGGATATTGATGATAGCGTTTAAAACCAGGGACCGTTACGAGTTGAAATTACAGCACAATACCTTCATATTACGTAGCAGAGAACTGTATGATGCGGATCCCTACCGTGACATAACAATTTCCAGGGGACTGCTGGATATTCATTTCGACCTGCTGCATGATGGGGAAGACGAGCTGGTGTATACAGTCGGCTACCTGATGAACGACTTTTATTTGATCGGGGCAACCCGAAGAAGCCGTTCAAGTGGCGGATATGAACGCTCTTCGGATTTTAATTTTTCGACCAGGAAATATATTTACAAATCCAGCTTCCCGAATGGCTATAGCAGGGCCCACAGAACAAAGAAAAAAAACTTACCTCCTCATGTACTTAAAAAACTGAGTGAACTGACTGAGCCCCTTACCTGGGAGGTTTTTGGGGATGAGGTTATTTAATGATCATCAAATAAATCTTTTTCCATATATATAGTTCCTGCTAGTGGATTATGGCGATAAGCTGGTATTTCGTAAAAGCCAAATGATTGATAAAGTTGTTGTGCTTTGGTCATGCCGGCTAAGGTATCCAACCTTAGTTTTTTATAATGTAATGTTTTGGCCAGATTGATAGCGTGCTGTAAAAGGAATACTCCAATCTTTAATCCACGGTATTCATCTTTTATATACATGCGTTTAAGCTCAGCCGTGTGGTCATCCAATCGCCTTATGCCAGCACATCCAACCGGCAAAGTATCGTAAAATGCAAGCAGCAAACCACCCGAAGGCTTGTTATATTGTTCGCCGATAGCGCCCAGTTCTTTTGAAAAATTCTGAAACGAGAGATCGACATTCAATTCATCTGCGTATTCTTCAAAAAGTTTCTTGCCCATTTCAAATTCTTCATTTGTATTAGCAATCCGGTAGGTGATGGTCATTTGTTTAGCCGAAGTTTTATTTGCCTTTGTTGTGAAATTAAATATTTGTGTGCAAAAATGGCTATAGCAGGGCCACATAACAAGAGAAAAAAAACTTACCCCCTCATGTACTCAAAAAACGGAGTGAACTGACCAAACCCCTTATTGGGAAGTTTTTGGAGATGATGTTATTGGATGCACATTTTTAATGGTGTCCGCCAACAGAATTGCCTATTGGGTTTACTCTTGGAGCAGTAGTACTTATCTGTCTCACACTAAAACATTTAAGTGGCTTAAATATTTATATTTGTAGCTTGCCTTATCTGTCAATACTCCTGAAGAATGAGAAGTAACAGACCACTATTTACCGAAACAAACGCTATACACAGGTTTCTGATATGGTCTGAGCACCGTAAAAACCGGCCTTTTTACATAAGATATAGTTTTCCGGTGGTGCTGGTTATAATTGCCACCTTTTTGAAATTGCAGTTCCTGGGGTTTATCAATACCAGCAGTCCCTTTTTGTTATACTTTGCAATTGTTTGTTTGTGTACTATCATGGCAGGCATTGGTCCGGCTATAGTAGCTATTATTCTGGCAGCGGTAACGGCCGATTACTTTTTTATTTTACCCAATAATGAGTTCAAATTGACGAGCCTGGCATTATATAAAATAGCCGTTTTTTTGGGCGAGTCGGTTTTTATCATCTTTATAAGTTCAACTATCATGACGGCCTACCGCAGGGTTAACCATATCCAGGCAACGTTCAGGGCTATGATAGAAAAGGGCTCGGAGGGTATTGTGTTGACTAATCGCGAGGGAAAAAGAGTGTATGTTAGCCCGTCTATCGAGCGGATCATAGGTTACACAGCTGACGAGTTTTTGGCAATGCAACCCTGGGTACTGGCCGATCCGGAGGAACTGCCCGAAATGAAAGTACGCATGGAGGACCTGCTAATGCATCCGGGGAAAAACATCTCATTTATTCATCGTATGAGGCATAAAGATGGCCGATGGATATGGATAGAAAATTCGATAACTAACCTGTTAGATGATGCATCAGTATGCGCTATAGTAGCCAATTTTTACAATGTAACGGAAAGGGTAATACTGGAGCAAAAAAAAGATGATTTTATAGGAATTGCCAGCCACGAACTCAAAACGCCTATCACCAGTTTAAAAGCGTCTATCCAATTACTGGACAGGATGAAAGCCGAACCGGCCCACGACATGATACCTAAGCTGATAAGCAGGTCGAAACGGAATGTGGAGAAATTGACTGAACTGGTGGAAGAGTTACTAAATGCCAGCAATATCGGCCAGGGGCACCTCTATCTTGATAAAACCGAGTTTATAGTAGCCGACCTGCTGATTGAATGCTGCCATCATATCAATACGGCTGATAACCATAACCTGATTGTTCAGGGTAATAAAGAATTAACGGTTTGTGCCGACAGGGGACGGATTGATCAGGTAGTGGTCAATTTTGTAAACAACGCCATTAAATATGCACCACAATCAAAGGATATATTTTTATGCGTGGACAGGGTAGATGGCGAAGCAAAAATTTCTGTGAAGGATAATGGCCCGGGAGTATCTCCTGAAAAGTTACCTTATGTTTTTGATCGCTATTATCGGGCCGAAGTGAATAACTATCATAATTCGGGACTGGGGCTTGGATTATATATCAGTTCAGAAATTATTAAAAAGCACGGCGGACAGATAGGAGTAGATAGTCAGCCAGGCTATGGCTGCACCTTTTGGTTTACGTTGCCGGTGAGTAGTGAATGGTGAATAGTGAGAGCATTGACTACCCACCATTCACCATTCACCTAAGAAGTACTTTTATCGCCAGTTCGTATACCAGTATTCCGCCCACAGCTGCTCCGGCAACAAGGTAAGTGGTTTTCATGGTTTTATCAGTTACCGGCGGGTAAGTGCGTAATAAAGGCAACTGGTCGTCCCATTCAATTTTGCCGTTCAGCAAATCCCATCCTTTACTTGCGATAATGTAATTGCCGTCAGGCATTGCGTTAACAAAACCTGTGCAAGGCAATATTTCCCAATTTCGCTATAGTCTGTTTCTCCGGCATTCAGGGGCAATACCTCGTAATACATTACCAGTTGTAAAAACCGGATCATTTCATTTTTACGCATATAAATCCCGGTTTGGATTTTATATTAAAGAATATAACCTGATTACGCAGTTTTATACGAGATCTGTTTAGAAAAGATATAAGTATTGCTTTGCGTTGCGGTCAGATAAATGATATTAATAACTGACTGTCAGTCGGTTGAAATGAAGAAAATATCTCAAAGTTATTACTTCTTTATAGCCTGTGTAAAAAATATTAACATTTACGAAAACATTAACGAAAATCTATTTGTTAACGAAGCAGGTTTCATTAACGGGGAGGATCAGTATGGAAACAATACAGGTAAAATCATTTATAGAATCAATCTATTGTACCACACATAAACAACACCCCCGTGTTTCGGTTGACAGCGAAGATCATGTTTACGTAGAATGTTGTTGCCCGCAGTTTCACAAACAATGCAATTACCTGGTGAAGATGATGTCACGCCCGGAGATTAATCGGGCTGAGCCTGTTCATTAGTATTGTCTGCTTTAAAGAAATAGTGAGTTGGATACTGCAGAGTTGACTCGCTCCGAATGTGCTACGCTGTTCTGTTTAAGTAACAATAACAATCCACATTTACACTTTTTACCCACAAGGCTTTCAAACAATCCTTATTTATTTACATTTACCTTTTTAAACAAATACCTTTTAAAAATTAAGTAAATGAGAAGAATATTTATTCTGCCTGCCCTTTTGCTGGCGGGTAGCAGCCTGATGGCCCAAACCAACAATACTCTTACAGCTAAAGAGAAAAAAGAAGGCTGGCAACTACTGTTTGATGGTAATACAACAAAAGGATGGCACAGCTATCTGAAAACAGAAGCAACTCCCGCCTGGACTGTCAAAGACGGTACTTTACAACTCGACCCGGCAGTAAAAGAGGGCAGGGGTGATATAGTAACCGATAAGGAGTATGAGAATTTTGAGTTGTCTATTGACTGGAACATTTCGGAAGGGGGCAACAGCGGTATTATCTTCATCGTGCACGAGGATAAAGCTTTTGATGCTACCTATCTGACTGGCCCTGAGTATCAATTGCTTGACGATAAAAAGGCTGAGGATAATAAGAAAGCAAACCATTTGGCCGCATCTTTGTATGACATGATAGCGCCGGCAAAAGAAGTTGAGAAACCTGCGGGCGAATGGAACCATACCGTTATAAAACTAAAAAATGGCGAACTTACTTTTTGGCTGAATGGTGTGCAAACCGTACAAACACACTTGTGGGATGATAAGTGGAAAGAACTGGTTGCAACAAGCAAATTTAAAGGATGGAAAGGTTTTGCCGAGTATCATAAAGGGCACATCGCTTTGCAGGATCACGGTCACCACATCGAATTCAGAAATGTAAAAGTGCGTGAGCTATAAGCATATACACTGAAACAATAGATCTATTTATACGTATAAAGGCAGGCCGTGGAATACCACAGTTTGCCTTTTACAAATTATACACCGGATATTAATATTCGAATCGTTTTGAAAAAGTTATTACTTGTTTTGTTGGTAGCAGGAGCTATATTGAGCGGTTGTAAAAAGGACTCAGCAAAATCTTCTATTACCCTTTCACAGGCCGATATTGCGGTAGTAAATACCCAGTTAAAGGGTAGTTGGGTGTTCCCGATTAAGACGCTCACTGTGGTAGACGATGCGGGCAATCCGTTATTGCCGGGCCAGAATTTGCCCGCAGCTGCTTTTGCATTTGACGGGCTAAGCACGGTAACTATCAGGCCCGATCCTACTACTATACAAAAAGGTACTTATATCTTGTCAGGCACTTCTGATGGTAAATTGAATATCCACATAACTTATGCAGATAATACCACCCAGGATTTTAAAATCACCCTGCTTACGGCTACCTCGCTTACTATAGCCTCGTCAGAACCCTATGTATATTATCACGATGGCGTGCTGATGCCAACTGTTGCGGTAACCAGTACTGCTATGCAACGGCTCAACTCGTCAGATATTAATGGCCAGCTGGTGCGTGTTGCAGTAACCCACGATTCGGTATACAGCGTTAAAGTATACCTGACCCACAGCGGAACTACTCAAATGATTGATAGTGTGGCAAACATCAGTCACCCTTATGTTTTAGCAGTGCCCGCACAAGCAGGCGATCATTTAAAGGTAGATGTACTGGGTAATGTTCTCCATACGGCTATTAATGCTTACGTTGATGGCCTGCCGATAACCGGCGATATCAGCGCTTCCGGCGAAGAAACGGTTACCACCAACGGATGGAACGTAGCTTTCCCGACTAATTTCCCGTGATTGTTAAAAAATTCTTAAAAAATAGCGTAACTACTTCAAGCTTAATTGCGTAAAACTATCTAATGTGTTTCTTCAACACATTATTTGGGCAATCATTTCACTTAATTAATTACGCTGTTATGAACTATTTTTACTTGTTTTTAGGAGCCGGGTCTTTCATTGTTTTGCTGATCATCATGTATGATATCCGAAACAAAAAGAAAGTTGACGAAATTTTACGACATAATAAAAATGTGCCACCGCTGTTTATGTTGCGTTCGGCCGAGTTAAAAATTGCAGCTATCAGGTCGGCATTGAATATCCCGGATTATGGGGATACAGAAACAGAGCAGTCGAAAGAAAACCTGATAAAACAGCTGGATAAGCTTATTGCCGGTTATAAAAATCGCGAAATGCCGCTTACTGCCTATTACGCCAAACTGGGTTCGCTGCTAATCAGCGTAAACAAATTCAGGGCTACAGTATCAGGTTCGGTGGTACAGGTGCATGCCTAATTTAATAATCCTATTATCATAATATCATTTAGTTGATTGTTTGATTGGAAGGTTGATCAAGTTTTTACTTTTTCAACCTTTTTCATTTTCTGCGCACTTTGATTATTATTGCAGAAAAACAGCCCTCATGTCTGACGACGCAATAGTAAAGCGCTTAAAGGTAATCGTAAAAGATCACGGCGGTCAGCTTGCGCTGGCCAATGAGATTGGCGTCGACCAGGGCTTTATCAGCAAAGTGATCAACAGAAAGCAGGAGGTAAGCTATTACCTTATTAAGAAACTATGCTTTCAGCTAAAATACTCTCCCGAATGGCTCATCCTGGGCACCGGCGAAAAGAAGATCAATAAACCAGATTCGGCCAAACTCATCACCGAAATACAAATGCTGCGTACCGAGGTAGATATCCTTCATGCCCGTATGCGCGTATTCGAACTGCAATTAAAAGAAGCGCAGGGGGATAAAGGTTCAGAGGGACGAAAAGCGGCGGGGTGATCCCCAACATATTATAAATAACCCTTAAATCTCTTTAATGCCATTCTCTGGTTTAAGTCTTCCGAAGGACGACTTAAATCTAATAATGAAAATGGAGGACTCTGTCCGGCTTCACATACCTAAAGTTTATTCTGGGAACAAAAAATTATCTCTGCTACAAATACCGGACAGAGTCCTGCGAACATCTTGGATTTAAGCCAGGAAACTTAAATCAGTATGGGGCTTAAGTCAGTATGGTTTTTTTGAGATTGTTTTATACGTTTAAACACATATTTGGTACTTTTGTCGAATTAAATTCATTTTTTGTTATTGTGCTTTGAATTATATTCTGTTTATTGGTAAATTTACTGTATGATAACGGAATCAGAATTAGTACTGGACAAAATAGACCTGAACATCCTGCGGCTGATGCAGGACAACGCCCGCATCAGCAATGCCGATATGGCCCGCGAGCTGGGTATGGCGCCGTCGGGTGTATTGGAGCGCGTAAAAAAGTTGGAACAGAAAGGGGTGATACAGCAATATACCACCCGCATCAACCCGGTGGCGCTGCAGCAAAAAATGCTGGCTTTTGTTTTTATAAAAGCGACTGATGGGCCAGGATGTAATGATACAGCCCAGATGTTGGCCGAAATACCCGAAGTGCAGGAAGTGCATCACATAGCCGGCGACGATTGCTATCTGGTGAAGGTACGTACGTATGACTCGTCTACACTCGTAACCCTGATGCGCAGCAACTTTAGCAAAATACCCAACCTGCTCAGCACCCGCACTACTATCGTATTGGAAACCGTGAAAGAGCAGCAACAATTAGTAATACCACAAAACTGAGAATTATGACACCAGCTACCAACAAATCCACCTCCCCTGTATTGGTCATTATAGCCTTTGCAACAGTTTATATCGTTTGGGGCTCTACTTACTTTTTTATTCAAATGGCCATACACGGCATTCCGCCGTTGCTGATGGGTGCTATGCGTTTTTTTACAGCAGGTACGCTGATGCTGATCTGGTGCGCTATAAAAGGTGAAAAGTTATTTAACAGGAGCAGCATTGTTGCATCGGCAGTAACGGGCATATTATTACTGTGCGGTGGTAACGGTGCCGTGATATGGGTTGAACAGAAGCTGCCGAGCGCCATGGTGGCCATATTGGTATCAGCTGCACCTATTTGGTTTGTGTTGCTGGATAAACAGAACTGGGGCGAAAATTTTAAAAGCAAATCAACAGTGGCTGGCCTTGTAATTGGTTTTGCCGGAGTGATCTTATTATTTGGCGAGCAACTGGACGGAATGTTTGCGGGAGGTTCAGTAGCATCTAAACTACCTGGTATGCTGCTGTTGATCCTAGGTTCGGTAGCATGGTCGTCTGGGTCATTGTATTCTAAACATCATCCTTCTGAAGGCTCGGGAGCTGTAAATGTGGCCTGGCAAATGATCATTGCCGGATTGATCTTCCTGCCCGGCAGTTTGCTTAACCATGAGTTCGATCACCTGAACCTATCACAGGTGCCGCTAAAAGCATGGGGCGCATTAAGCTACCTGGTAGTTTTCGGATCAATAGCAGCCTACAGCGCCTACGTTTGGTTGTTGCAGGTAAGACCGGCTACGCAGGTGAGCACTTATGCCTATGTAAACCCGGTGATAGCGGTGATCCTGGGAGTTGTTTTTGCGCAGGAGCATGTATCATTGCTGCAAGTTACCGGGTTGATCATTATATTGGGAAGCGTCTTGCTTATCAATCTTTCAAAATACCGCAAAAGTAAAAGTGAGGCTGTCACAGAAACTAATGATGGCAGGGTAAGCATTAAACAGGATGCAGTATTGCAGGAATGCGTGAAGTAATTCGGTACTAATCGCTGACAATTTAAGCCTCCTCATTTAGGCCAAAACGGGTAACAAATGCTTTACATAATAAATCGACCTCAGTATAACTATTTGGGCATTTCGGGCGTAAAACAGGGTTAATTCATCATTTAAGTTTAGCCGCCTCACCCCTGTAATATGAATCTGAGACTGTTCAAGATCCCTGTTGGTTTTTTAATAGTGGGTATACTATGGGCATTATACAGTCACCCTTTACTGGCTAATCTGGATAGGTACCTTGATAGCACTGGCCGCGAGATTGTGCGGAGCCTTAATCACCTGGGCTTTGTTGCTGTAACAGCCATAGTTTTGTATTTCCAGATCAAAAAACAACAAAAGCATATATTATTCTCCGAAGAGCAGTACCGCAATTTGTTTGAACGCAATCCAAGTCCGTTGTGGATTTTCCGTACAGATAATTTTCGCTTTGTTAAAGTAAACAAGGCTGCAAGCAAAATGTATGGTTATAGCGAACATGAATTTTTGTCAATGACTGTGATGGATATTCGGCCTGAAAAAGAGGTAGAAAGATTTGTACATTCTGTAAATAATTTTCCGCAGGGACTAAACGATCAGGGAGTGTGGAAACACAAAACAAAACAAGGAGAGCTTATTTATGCCTCGATATTTGCCAGTGATCTTTATTTTGAGGATAAGGAAT
>Ga0070673_100000960_pt1 | contig 16327 bp, 12 predicted proteins | sample KBSM23metaG_FD_65342 | JGI IMG/M metagenome (GOLD analysis project Ga0070673, IMG submission 65342) | Miscanthus rhizosphere microbial communities from Kellogg Biological Station, Michigan, USA - KBS M2-3 metaG | ecosystem: Host-associated > Plants > Roots > Rhizosphere > Soil ... | reverse complement strand
GGGCCGTTGGGGCTCCCCGTCCTCGCAAAGCGCGCCCAGTAGGACGACGTCTGCTCGGCCAGCCGGCGATCGACCGGCGTCCACGGACGCCTGAGCAGCGCCAGGTTGTTGAACACGTACGGCACTTCGCCGGTGTGAAACGCGCCGTACTGCGGGTGTTCGGGCCAGGGGATCGCGTGCTCGAAGTAATAGAGGTAGGCCGGTGTCTTCGCCGTGGCCGCGCGCTGCGCGGCCAGCTGCTGCAGCGACACCAGCGCACCGTCGCGGGCGCTCCGCACCTGCGCGCGACCGGCGTCAGCATCACTCCCCGCCGGATACAACCGGAGGAACTGCTCCGCCTTCTCGCCGAATCGCGTGCGCGCCTGGTCACGAAACGCCGCGGTGGTGGCCGTACCGTAGCCGGGGAACGCGCTCCCCTCGTCGGCGTTCATGCCGGTGAGCAGCGGCACGTCCTGTTGCCGCCCGGTCGCGTAGGCGGTATCCACGTCGTCGGTCAGCAGCCATCCGTCGATGACTGGACTGAACCGCACTGGTGAAGCGCCGGCGGCCGGTGCCAGCAGCTCGCGCGCGGGTCGGGCGCGCAGATCCGCCAGCGACGCGGCGCCGCGCGCCTTCGCGAACGCCGCGCCCGCCTCGGCCGCCACGGTCCGCGATTGCGCCAGGTTTCGGAACGAGCCGACGCCGAACGACGCCAGCCCGCCGGGGCCGCTCTGCACGATCGCGCGATGAAAGAGACCGCGGGTGCGCGGCGACGCCGTCAGCAGGTAGACCGACATCGCGCCCGCCGACTGTCCCGCGATCGTCACGTTCGCGGGGTCGCCGCCGAACGCGGCAATGTTCTCCTGGATCCAGCGCAGCGCGGCCACCTGATCGAGCAGACCGTAGTTGCCGGAGGCGGCGTGCGGCGACTCCGCGGCGAGATGCGGATGCGCAAGAAACCCGAAGACGCCGACGCGGTAGTTGAACGTGACGACGACGAGCCCCTTCTTCGCCAGCGCTTCCCCGTCGTAGATCGCCACCGAGCCCGAACCTTCGTTGAAGCCGCCGCCGTAGACGTAGACCAGCACCGGCCGCCGGGCGCCCGCGCCCGCGGTCCACACGTTCAGATACAGGCAGTCCTCGTCCACCGCGCCTTGGTGCATGAACTCTTCGGTCCACGGCAGCCGCGCGCCCGCCACGTTCTGCATGCATGCCGGCGCGAATCGATCCGCGGCGCGCACGCCGCTCCACGGCGCCGCCGGCTCGGGGGCCTTCCATCGCCGGGGACCGACCGGCGGCGCGGCAAACGGAACGCCCTTGAACACCCGCACGGAGGCATCGCGGCCGCTCACCCCTTCGAGGGCGCCACCGGCCACGGTCACGGCCGCACGACTCGCGGCGTGCGCGGCGAGACCGACGCACGCAAGCACGATCAGAGCAGCGCCAGAACGTCTCATCGCTCAGGCGCGACGGGAGCCGGCGTGGGCGCCGGCGAACGCTCGCGCAGGAAGGCTTCAATCGCGGCGCTGTGCTCCTTGGCGCGAAGTACCGATTCGAGCGCGGTCCGCCCCTGCTTGTTGCGGATGTCCACCCGCGCGCCGCGCTCCACCAGGAACTTCACGATCGCCAGCGACCCGGCGGACGTGCCGCTCTCGGCGAAGTTGGTCGTCGCCGCCACGTGCACGGCGGTGTCACCGGCGGTGTTCACCGCGTTGACGTCCGCGCCGAGCTCGAGGCTGAACGCGATGGCCTCGAGCGCCATGCGCTCGGTGCCGCCGATCGGCCCGCGATAGCCGAGCCCGGCCGCCAGCAGCAGCGGCGAATTGCCGCTGTCCTGCACGAGCGCCGGGTCGGCGCCCGCGGCCAGCAGGATCTTCATCACTGGCACGTCGCCGGCGCGCGCCGCGCGCATGTAGGGCGTCGCACCCTTGCCCAGTTTTCCGTCGCCGGCCGTGTACACCCGCTTCAGGATCCGCGTGCCAAGGCGCGCGTTGGGATTGGCCCCGTGCGCGAGCAGCGCCTTCACCATCTCCACGCTGCCGGCGACGACCGCCGGCGGCGGATCAGGCCGTCCGAAACCGAGCTGCATCGTGTGCAGATCGACGGCCGCGTACAGCGGCGTCATACCGGTGCGATCGGCGAGATTCGGGTTGGCGCCGTTCTCGAGCAGCGTCGTCACCACGTCCGCGTGGCCGTTGATCGCCGCCAGCGCCAGCGCCGTCGAACCGTCCGGATCGACGGCATCGAGATCCGCCTTCGCCTCGACCAGCGCCGCGACCGCGCCGCGCGCACCCTGACGCGCCGCGTACATCAGAGATGTCCAGCTTCCCTTCGGCAGCACCGTCTGGCCCACGTACGAGGACCCTTCTTCGAGCGGGTCGCCGATCACGCCGGGCGGCGTGTGCGGGAACGAGGTCGGCGCGGAGCGGGCGTCGACCTTCGCGCCGCCGCGCACGAGCGTGCGAATGGCGTCGCCGCGATCGTCGAGCGCCGCCCACATCAACGCGGTGGTGCCGGTGCGCCGCTCGGCGACGTTGGGCTCCGCGCCATGTTTCAGCAGCACGTCGACCGCGCCGACGTTGCCGGCGCGGGCCGCGAGCATCAGCGTGGTCTGGCCGTCGCGCAGCGCCGCGTCGGCGGCGCGCACCGTGGCGCCGCTCTCGACGAGCAGCGCCACGAGCTCGGCGCTGCCGGCGCTCGCGGCGAGCGCGAGCGGGGTGAGGCCATAGCGGTTCGCGGCGTCCGGCCTGGCCCCCGCCTGCAGCAACCCGCGCACCTGGCGCACGTCGCCGGCGTAGATGGCGCGGTGCAGCGGCGTCGTGCCATCGGCCTCCGGAGTGGTGACGTCCGCGCGGACGACGGCCGTCAGCGCGACCAGCGCGAGGGCCACTCCCCGTGCGCGCGACGCTCGCATCGTCAGAAGACCTCGACGGTGCCGTCGCTGTCGCCGAAACGGTCGAGCGAGGCGCCGAAGCGGTTGGCCACCGTCAGCCACAGGTTGCCGATCTCGGTCTTCTCGCGCAGCACGACGTGCCGGCGGCCGCGCCCGGCGCCGCCGCCGAAGGCCAGCATCGGCAGCGGATCGGTGGCGTGAACGTTCGAGTTGCCCATCCCGCTGCCGTAGAACAGCAGCGACGTGTCGAGCAGCGATCCGTCGCCGTCCGGCGTGGCCCGCAGCCGCTCGACGAACTTCCCCACCATGTCGAGGCAGAACACGTTGATCTTGGCGTTGCGCGCAATCTTCTCCGGCTGCTCGCCGTGGTGCGACGTCACGTGCCATGGATCCGGCAGGCCGATGTTGGCAAAGGTGCGCTGGCTGCCTTCGCGCGACATCATGAACGTGAACACGCGCGTCAGGTCGGCGCGGAACGCCGTCGTCAACAGATCGAACATCAGCGCCGTGTGATCCCCGAAGGCGTCGGGGATGCCGAGCGGCTTGTCGCCGAGCTCGATGGTCACGCGCTGCTGCCCTTCGGTGCGCTGGATCCGCTGTTCGATCTCGCGGACGTTGTCGAGGTAATCGGACACCCGCGCGCGATCGCCCGCTCCGAGCCGCGTGCGCAGCGCCCGCGCCTCGCCGGTGATCGCGTCGAGCACGCTCTTGTCTTCCGCGAGAATGCGCCGCCGCTCGGTGTCCGAGGCGCCGTCGCCGAACAGGCGCTCGAACGCCGTGCGCGGGTTGATCTCCATCGGCAGCGGCGTCGTCGGCGACGACCACGAGATGGTGTTCATGTAGGCGCAGCTGTAGCCCGGCGTGCAGCCGCCCACGTAACCGGTGAAGTCCTCGGTGGCGAACTCGAGCGACGGAAACGGCGTCTCGCGGCCGACGCGCTGCGCGAGCACCTGATCGATCGTTGTGCCGATGCGATAGTCCTGCCCTTCCGTCCGCTTCGGCACCGCCCCGCTCAACCAGCCCGATGCCGCCGCGGCGTGCATTTCGGCCACACCGCCCGCGCGCATCAGGTTGGTGATCACCACCATCTGATCCTTGAGCGGCTCGACCACCGACAGCGTCGGCGGCAGCTGGTCGAGCGCACCTGCGGTCGCCGGGGTCCACGCAGCCATGTCCGCGCCGTGCGGGATGTACATGAAGCCGAAGCGCTTGGGCGTGGCGGCCGGCGTCACCGCAAGCGCGGTGGCCGCCGGCACCATGGCGTCGAGCAGCGGCAGGCCGACGGCGGCGCCGAGGCCACGGAGCACGGTGCGACGGGACAGAGCGGTTCGGGTGATGAACATGTCGGCCTCTAGTTGGTCTGGACCGTGGTGGTCGAACTGACGGCAAGCCGCAGGCGGAAGGGGACGCTGCGCGCGATGCCGGTGGCGATCGCCGAGAACTTGTAGCCTCCCGCGCCGGCATCGCGAACAATCGCGCGCACCGCCGGCATGTCTTCCGGCTCCAGCCCGCGCCCGAGCGCGTAGACGAACAGCTTCTCGACGAACGTGCGCACGAAGATCTCCGGCCGCTCGGTGAGCGCGGCACGCAGGCCGGCGACCCCCTCGATGCGGCGACCGTTCGCCATCACGTCAACGGTGTCGAGCGGAGCACCCGAGTCGCTGGTCGTACGCCACGCACCCACCGCGTCGAAGTTCTCGAGCGCGAACCCGATCGGATCCATCAGCTTGTGGCACGCCGCACAGCTGGGGCTGGCGCGGTGGCGCTCCAGCTGCTCGCGCATCGTCCGCGGCGCGGCCGGATCGTTCTCGGCGAGCGCGGGCACGTCGGGCGGCGGTGCGGGCGGCGGCGATCCCAGCACGTTGTCGAGAATCCATTTGCCGCGCAGCACCGGCGACGTGGTGGTGGCGTGCGAGGTCGCCAGCAGGACGGCGCCCTTGCCGAGCAGACCGCGCCGCGCGTCCTCCACCGTGACGCGGCGGAACCGCGCGCCCACGACGCCCGGGATGCCGTAGTGCCGCGCCAGCCGTTCGTTCACGAAGGTGTCGTTGGCGGTAAGCAGGTCGACGACGCTGCGATCCTCGCGCACGATGCTGTCGAAGAAGAGCTCCGCCTCGGTGCGCATCGCCTGCCGCAGGTTGTGGTCGAAGTCGGGAAACAGATCCGAGTTGGGCTGGATGCCGGCGAGATTGCGGAGGTACAGCCACTGCCCCGCGAAGTTGGAGGTCAGCGCGCGCGCCTTCGGATCCGCGAGCATCCGCCGGACCTGCCGGGCCAGCGCGGCGGGCCGCGTCAGCGTGCGCTGCTCCGCCGTACGCAGGAGCGCCGCGTCCGGAATCGAACTCCAGAGGAAGAAGGAAAGACGCGAGGCGAGTTCGTAGCCGTTGAGCGCGAACACCGTCCCGGGTGCCGTACCGGCCGGTTCGATCTCCGGCCGGAACACGAACGACGGGCTGGCGAGCACGCGACGCAGCACGGCTTCGACGCCAGACTCGAACGTGCCGGAGGTGCGTTCGCGGCGGAAGGTCTCGACGAGCGCGTCGGTCTCGGTGGCGCTCACCGGCCGGCGGAAGGCGCGTCGCGCAAGGCCGGTCGCAATGCGTCGCGCGCACGCCTCTTCAGCGGGAAGGGGGTTGTCGCGCCGAAGCCCGGAGGGCGAAGGCGGACGGCAGACGAAGACTGCACGGCTGGGCGGGTCACTCGCGCCGCGCCCGTTGAAGGGGCCGGTAACCGTGATCGACTGCACGTGCGGCGAACGCTCAGCCCCGAACGGATTATCGAAGTCGCGCACGAACGGCTGGAGCCGCGACGCTTGCAGGATCGCGGGCGTCTCGTCGAGCAGTGCCGCCACGACCTCGCGCTGCCCCGCCCTGACCGGCACTCGCACACGCAGCCGCTGCGTTTCGATCCCGTCGGACGCCGCGGTGGGGTTCTTCTGCAGCGCCACCAGATCGTCGCTGCCGCCGATCGTGCCGAGCAGAAGGCGCGCCCCGTCGAGCGACAGCTCCACGTCGTGCGGGTACTCGAGGCCACGGATCGCGCTCAAGTTGGTGCGCCACATGCGCACCTGGAACTCGTATTCGCCGTCCACCGGAAACGTGTGCACCGCGCGCAGGCCGCCTACGGTTCCAAGCGGCAGCCCATCGAGTTGATGGCCCTGGGACAGATCCTGGCGCGCGTTGTACGTCTGACTGCCGGTGCTCGCGCGCGGATCGCCCACCGCCACTGCGCTGATCTTGCGTGCCGCCGACAGATACGCCTGCAGCAGTGCCGGCGAACTGCCAAGCGCATCGGCCACGTTGTCGAACCCGTAGGCGGCGTTGTCCGCCGGCAACAGCGTCGAGACGTCCACCTCGAGCCCGAGCAGGTCGCGGATGGCGTTGGCGTACTCGGCGCGGTTCAGACGGTGAAGGGCGGGCCGTCCCGGGTTGGTGCGCGCCACCGCAGCGGCGTCGAGCTCCTGCTCCAGCGACGTCGCGAGCGTCTCGAGCACGGCAGCGTCCGGACGGCGGGCACCCTGCGGCGGCATCACGCCGAGCCGCAGCTTGCGAACCACTTTCTCCCAGATCTCGGGATGGGCCGGAACGGATCGAAGGTCGGCGCCTTCCAGGCTCAGACCGCCGGTGCGGAGCCGATCGTTATGGCATCCGGCGCAATAGTCCTTGACGGTCTGCTGCCGCGCGGGCACCTGCGCGTAGGCGCTTGTCGCGACGGTACTTACAAGGGCGGCGAGGACGAGGATCGCGCGCATCGCGGGCGTGCGCACATTGTCCACCAATTCGCCTCGCGTATAGCGTTTCGCGCTGCGCAGCTTTCGATCCCTCTGGTCAGCGTCAGTCTGCCGTCACCAGTCCGTGGCGCACCGCATAGAGCACGAGCGCCGCGGTTTTCCGCACCGCCAGCGTCTTCATGAGGTTGGCGCGATGCACCGCCACGGTGTTCGCGCTCAAGCCGAGCATCTCGGCGATTTCGCGGTTGGAACGGCCGCTGGCGACGAGCGTGAGCACCTGCCGCTCCCGCTCGGTGAGACGCGCGGTGGCGGGGTCCCGTCCGGCCGGGGCCGAGGGCGCAGCTGCATGCGACGCCGCCAGCTCGGGGCTGAGATACAGCTCGCCGGTGGCGACGCTGCGCACGGCCTGGATGAGATCGCCGTCGGCGGCGGCCTCGAGCGACAGATAGCCGCGCGCGCCGGCGGCGAGCGCCGCGCGCACCGCGTCGGCATCGCCCGAGCCGCCGAGCACGAGCAGCGGGATAGCCGGGTGGGCGGCGCGGATCTCGCGCGCGTCGGCGCCCCCCTCGTGCCGTGTGACGTTGCCCACGACCACGACGTCGGCCGGCACCGTCGCCAGTAGGGCCGCCGCTTCGGAGGCGGTGGCCACGCTTCCGACCACCGCGACGCCGGCGGCTTCGAGCACCTGACGGAACCCGCTGCGCAGCAGCGGACAATCGCCGGCCAGCATCACGCGAATCGTCCCCGAATCGGTCGCGCGCATTCCCCCGCTCCCCCTGCCAGCCTGTAGCTGCAGCTCGTAGCCGGCCTTACTTGCTGCCCGGCGCGCCCACGTAGTGCTGCGCGCTCTTGTCGATGCAGACGAACTCGATCAGCTGCGTGTCGGCCAGCAGGTGGTTGTTGACGGTGGCCGTGAACGGCTTCGTGTACGCCTTGGGATCGTCGATCGTCACGTCGATCGCCAGCGACCCGTAGGTCGGACGGCGGAAGCGCTCGGTCATCCTGGCCCCGGCCGTGAGCGGACTGCCGCGCACGTCGAGCCAGCCGTCGTCCATGAACCCGGTGGTCTCGATGACGAGTGTGTCGCCGTCCCATCGGCCCACCGAGTAGCCGTTCCACCACGGCTCGACGTCCTCCGCCTTCGGCAGCGCGCGGCCGTCGAGGAACACCTCGCGGACGGTCGTGCCCGAGCCCTCGTAGATCAGAATGACCTGGGTGGGTGTCTGAATGATCTTCTTCGGGTACGGATGCGACGTCATCTGCATCAGCCCCATCGGCAGGCAGTGCGCGTCGGGGTTGTCCTTGCTGTTGTCGGCCATCCGCTTCTTCACGAGCTCGGCTGCCCACGGCTGATACGGGGCGCCGCCCTGGATCTGGTCGCCGATGTTGCCGAAGATAGACCCCGACGGCGGCAGTTCGCCGGTGCCTTCAGCCGCCACCGGTGCCGGGCCACGGCCGCGGCGCCCCTGATTGGTTTCCCACACGCCCGAGAAATCCACCTTGCCGTCCGCGGTGCGCGGAGGGGGCCCCGCCAGGTTCACCTTGCCGTCGGCGAGCTTCGGCGTGCCGGGCAGCGTGTACTTCGGCCACTGAGCCAGGAGCAGGGGCGATGCGGTGACGACGAACACGACGGCGGCGACGATGGTCCTCATGGAGTCCCCGGGAAATGGAGTGGAAGCTCCCTCAGCGTATACGTACGCATTCGTCTGTCGCAATCATTTGCGGATACCGAAATCACGTAGGTGCGCGTACAGCAAACGGGCGCGGCGGAAGCCGCGCCCGTTCGAGTTTGAGCCAGGAGCCCTGAGCCGTGACCCTACTTTGCGCGCCCCTTGTAGCCCTGCGCCTGCATCTGGATGGACCACACCTGCGCCGCGTTGGGCACCTCGGTGCCGTTGGCGTCGGTGGCGCCGCGCGCCAGGATATAGAACGTCTTCTTGTCCTTGCCGCCGAAGGCGCCGGTGATCACGCCGCGCGGCGTCGGAATCACGCCCAGGTTCTTGCCGTCGGGGCCGAGCACTTCGACGCCCGCCTGCGTGGTCACGTACACACGGCCCGCCGCATCGATCGTGCTGCCGTCGCCGCCGCCGGCCGTCAGCTTGGCGAACTCCCGCTGGTTCTTCAGCGAGCCGTCCGGCTGCACGTCGAAGGCGGCCATCGTGGCGCCGTTGGTGACGTAGAGCGTCTTCTCGTCCGCGCTCAGCACGATGCCGTTCGGGTTGATGTTCTCGCCGTACTTGGTCACGACGCCCGCGGCACTGGCGTGATAGACGCCGCCCATCGAGTAGTACACGCCGCCCTTGCTGTCGGCGGTGAGGTCGTTGATGACGCCCCCGACGCAGTCGAGCGGATCGCCGTTGTACTTGTCGGCCAGGATTTTACGCTGCGGCTCGAGCTGGGTGACGTTCTGATGCAGCCCGCGCTGCACCATGAAGAGCGCGCCCTTGGGGCTCATCGACAGCGCGCCGCCGGTGTGGGTGTCGCGATACGCCACCGACGCCTTGCCCTTGTCGTCGAGCTTCAAGACCTGGCTGTTGTCGTTCTGCGCCAGCAGCAGGCCGCCTTTCCCCCACAGGATGCCGTCACCGTTGTTGCCGACCTCCTGCCACAGGAACTTCCACTGCTGCCCCGCGGCGATCACGCCTGGGATCTCGGTCACCTTGTACTCGCGCACACCCGCAGCCGGCGCGGGCGCGCCACCGGCGCGGCCGGGGCCGCCGGGACCGCCGCGGCCAGCCCCGCCGCCTCGCGCAGGGGGCGGCGTCTTGCACGTCTTCGTGAACTCGGCATAGCCGGGATCGATCGGCGCCTGCACCGACTTCGCGGTGTACGGCGTGGCCGGCACCCGCGGCGGCTGGCTCTGGGCGAACGCGACGGCCGATCCCAGCGCACAGGCGGCCATCGTCAACACAGCTTTCGACGTCATCAAGGTTCCCTCCGCAACGAGGCGGAAGCATATCCCAGCGCGGCGTTGTCGAATTGAGAGAACCACGCAGTCGGCTTAGGGCTCAGGACTTATGGCTCATGGGCCGCCCAAAGGCGACCCCATGGCGGCCCGCGGGTCGGAGCGTAGACCTCAGCCTTCGCCGAGTTGCCGGGTGAGCTTGGAGAGACAGTCGGGACAGCAGCCGTGCGACACCTTCACGTCCACGTGTTCCCACAGATAGTCCTCGACCGACTGCCAATTCTCGGAGCTGTTGATGCGGCGGCAGTACATGCAGAGCGGCAGCAGGCTTTCGAGGCTGCTCACGCGTTTCAAGGCCAGCTCGAGCTGCGTCACCCGTTCGGCCAGCTGCCGCTGCGCGTCGGTTGCGCGCAAGCCGGTTCGGATGCGCGCGCGCACCTCCACCGGGCTCACCGGCTTGACCAGATAGTCGTCGGCGCCGGCATCGAGACCGGTCTCCACGTCCTCGGGCTCGCCGCGCACGGTCACGAGAATCACATACAGGGACGAGCCCTGGGTGGCCTTGAACTCCCGGCACAGATCGACGCCGGAGCCGTCAGGGAGCATCCAGTCCAGCAGGACCACTTGAATCTCGGGGCTCGACGCCAGCACCTCGCGAGCCGCGGTGGCGTTGAGCGCCGATTCGGACCGCCAGCCGGCGTCTTCGATGATGCCGTTCAGAACCATCTGCGTGGCCGGATCGTCGTCCACGCACAGGACAGGGCTGCTCATCGGTCGACGGTCCTCTCTACCCTGCCGGCGGCGCGCCCGGCGAAGCCGACACCTGGTCGAGCCACGCGGTCATCGCCGTGCAGAGGGCATCGAACTGCGTGCGCGCCACGTGCACGTCACCAGCGGGCACGTGCCCCTCGCCAGCGAGATCCTCGATTTTACGCGCCGTCGCCACCAGGGCGTGCGCGCCGAAATTGGACGCCGAGCCGGCCAGCGAGTGGGCGTGACGCGCGGCGGTGGTCCAATCGCCGCCATCGACCGCGGCCAACAGGTCGTCGATGTATCCCGGCAGCGTCGAGCGGCTGATACGCCAGACCTGCCTCATCCTGTCCGTCCGCCCCTCGAACAGCGTCCATACCGCGTCGGCGTCGAAGGCGCCGTCAGGGGCGGGGATGGGCGCCTGCCTACGCATGGTTTCCGCGGATTCTACTCCGTGGGGTCGTGCTAGAGTCCTCGCGTCGGTCGCGCTTGACCATACCTCCCGATGAGCGGCCTGCCCCCACCGCCTCCCAACACTCTCGACGCGCTGCGTGAGCGCGTGCTCCGCGCCAGCGTAGCCGTGCTGGCGATCGGCATGCCGATCGCGGCCGCGCTGGTGATCATGCAGGGAGCCGCCGAACACCAGCTCAATCTGCGAACGTTCGCGTTCACGGGTGGCATGCTGTCCTTCCCCCTCTTGTGGTGGGTGACGCCTCGATTGAAATTCCGGACGGCGGCCGGCGGCTTCGTCGGCCTGCTCATTCTCAGCGCGCTCCTGCTGGCATCGCGGGGCGTCCTGACGGTGGGCTATGCCGCCGTCGATCTCCTCATCATTCTCTCGGCGACGCTCTTCTTCGGGCGTGCGGGCGCCGTGGCCGGCATGTGCGCCGTCATCGGCGCACACCTCACCGGCTGGGCCCTGGTCAGCTTCGAGATCGGACCACCGCCCGCCATCAACCTGATCGATCCCCGCCTTCCCGCGGTGTGGATCCGCCACGTCGTCGTGCTCGGTGTGCTCGGCCTGGTGATTGCGGTCACCGAGCTCTACGTCATCGAGCAGCTGGCGCACGAGGTGCAAGTGCACCGCCGGCTGGCCGACCTCGAACTCCAGCAGCGGCTGGCGCTGGAGCGGGCCGATCGCGAGCGGGCGCACGAGCGCGAGGAACGCGAGCGCGCCCAGCACGCGCTCGATCAGGCGCGGCGGCTCGAGGCGCTGGCCCGCATGTCGGGGGGGATCGCGCACGACTTCAACAACGCGCTCACGGTGATCATCGGCACGGCGGACGTCGCCAAACTGAGTCTGTCATCGCCCGACGACGTGGGCGGCTACCTCGACGAAATCGTTCAGGCGGCCAAGCGCGCCGGGCAGCTCACCACCCAGCTGCTCACGCTGGGCCGGGCCCAGATCGGCGCGCGGGAGCCGATCGAGATGACCGACTTCCTCGGACGGCTGCAGAGCGCCCTGCGCCGTGTGCTGCCGGACGACGTCGTGCTCCACGTGGACGCGCCAACCGACCCGGTGACCGCTCGCGTCGATGTCGCCGGACTCGAGCGGGCGGTTTACAACCTCGTGCTGAACGCGCGCGATGCCATGCCCGGCACCGGCGGGACGATCACGCTGAGTTGCCATCGCGAAACGGTCACTCGGCGCGAGACGCTCGCTGACGGACGCTATGCCGTCCTGGAGGTGTCCGACACCGGCCACGGCATGAGCGAACAGACGCTCGCGCGCATCTTCGATCCGTTCTTCACGACCAAGAGTGAGCGCGGCGGCACCGGCCTTGGCCTGGCCACCGTGCACGCATTCGCCAAGGACGGGGGCGGACAGGTGGACGTGGCCTCCACCCAGGGCGTGGGCACGACCTTCACGCTATGGCTGCCCGAGCACACGGGGGTTGCAGCGCCGGCGCCCGCGGTCGATCCGGCGTCGCCAGTGCCGCAGCGCTCGGCGCACGGGACGCGCGTCCTCGTCGTCGAAGATCGCCGCGACGTCCGCTCGAACATGGTGCGCACGCTCAGCACTCACGGATTCGAGGTCGAGGAAGCGGAAGACGGGGCCGGCGCCCTCGCGTTACTCGAACGCAAGGCCGACTACACGCTGATGTGCATCGACGGCGTCATGCCGGGGCTCGGCACCGCCGACGTGCTGGCGCGGTCGGCCGAGCTCGCGCCGTCCATGGGGGTGCTGGTCTGCTCGGGCTACCTGCACGAGGATCTGCTCCGGCGCGGCGTCGAGGCTGGCCGTTACGCCTTCCTTGCCAAGCCGTTCACGGCCGAGCAGCTGCTGGCGAGCGTCGACACCGTGATGCGGGCCGCCGCTTCCCCACGCTCCGCGAGCTAGCCCTTCAAAGCCTTACCCGCCTCGCGCGCCGTAGCTGGCTGAGTTTGCAAAGCCTGACGGGGGCGCGCACACTGCCTTCGTCCCCCTCCGGAGGAGTCATGGATACCAACAAGTGCGCGCACCCCGCGTGCAATTGCACGGTCGCCAAGGGCGGGCCCTTCGGCAAGTACTGCAGCGAGCACTGCAAGGAAGCCCGCGACATCATCGAGCTGCACTGCGACTGCAAGCACCCCGGCTGCGGTACGTAGGGGCCGCCTTCAGGCGGCCCGTGTTCAGCGACGCCGCGTGCGGACGCGGGCGGTCACCGCGTCGCCGAGCCGTCCGGCGATGCGGTCGAGCGGGAGGATGTCAACGGCCGCGTTCAAGGCCGCCGCGGCTTTCGGCATGCCGTAGACCGCGCACGTCGCCTCGTCCTGGGCGATGGTGTGGAAACCCTGCGCGCGCAGCGCCTGCAGCCCCTGCGCGCCGTCACGCCCCATGCCGGTGAGCAGCACGCCCACCGCCGAGCCGCGCCACAGCCGGCACACGCTCTGGAAGAAGACGTCGATCGAGGGGCGGTAGATCTTGTCCCGCGGCTCCGCCGTGTAACCCAGGCGGCCCGAGCTCTTGAGAATCAGGTGATCGTTCCCGCCTGCCACGAGCACGGTGCCGGCCGCGGGCCGGTCGCCTTCGCGCGCCACCCGCACTTCGAGCGTCGTGCTTCGTTGCAGCCACTCGGCCACGCCCTCGGTGAAGTCCTCGCCAAGGTGCTGCACCACCACGATGGCCGCGGGCAGCGTCCGCGGCAGACCGCCGAGCACCACCGACAGGGCGGCCGGGCCGCCCGCCGACGCGCCGATCGCGATCAGCCGCTGGCAGGTGGCGCCGCGATCGTCGGCCGCGGGCGCGGCGCCCTTGACGGCGCTCTTGCCGATCCAGCGGGCCATCGCGGCAATCTTCGGCAGCAGCACCGCCGCGATCGCCGCCACGTCCGCGGCATCGTTCAGCGCGATGGCGTCGAGCGCGCCGTGGCCGATCGCCTCGAACACCCGCGCCGGTTCGGCCTGACCCGCCACCGTCACCAGCACCGCGCTGCGCGCGTCGCGCACCAGGCGGCGCGTCGCCGCCAGCCCATCCACCGTCCGCAGATCGACGTTCACCAGCACGAGGTCAGGTACGGTGACGGCGCACTGCTCCGCCAGCCCAGGCTCACTGTCGGCGAGCCACGACACCTCGTGCTCGGCCCCGATCAGGATCGCGCGCTTCAAGAGCTCGGCGCGCCGGGCCTCGTCGACGATGCCGATCCTCACGGCCGCGCCTCGCCGATCAGATCGACGACGGCCTGCACGAGCGACTCGTCGTGGAAGCTGCCCTTGGTGAAGTAGTAGGCGGCGCCCGCCTCGAGGCCGCGGCGCCGATCCTCCTCGCGGTCCTTGTAGGAGACGATCATCACCGGCGTCGCCCGCAGCTGCGGGTCGCGCGTGATGAGCGATACCAGCTCGATGCCGTCCATGCGCGGCATGTCCACATCGGTGACGACCAGATCGAAGCCGCCCTCGCGCACCGCGTTCCAGCCGTCCATGCCGTCCACGGCCACGTCCACGTCGTAGCCGTGGTGCAGCAGCAGCTTGCGCTCCAGCTCGCGCACGGTCAGCGAGTCCTCCACGATCAGCACCCGCTTGCGCCGCGGCCGCGGCTCGGCGGCGGCCGGCTCCGGGGCCGCGAGGCGGCCGTCGCTCGCCAGCTTGGCCACCGAGTGCAACAGATCCTCGACGTCCACGATCAGCACCGGCGCCCCGTCGTCCAGCAGGGCGCCCGCCGCAATGTCCTTGATCTTGCCCAGCAGCGGATCGAGCGGCTGGACGACCAGCTCGCGCTCGCCGAGGAAGCGGTCCACGATGACGCCGCACGCCTGCGGCCCCTCGCCCACCACCACCACCGCGTGCGTGGCGCCCGGCGTCGCGGTCTCGGTGATGCCCAGCACCTGATGCGCCGACACCAGGCCCACCCGCCGGCCGTCGAGATCGAAGTGGCGCCGCCCCTCCAGCCGCGCCACGCGCTCGACCGGCAGCTGCATTGCCCGCGCCACCGCCGAGAGCGGAAAGGCGTAGGGCTCGCCGCCGACGTCCACAATCAGCCCCCGCAGTACGGACAGCGTCACCGGGAGCTGCAGCCGGAATTGCGTGCCCTCCCCGCGCGCCGTCGTCACCTTCACCGTGCCGCGCACCTGCGTCACCATGTCGCGCACGGCGTCGAGGCCGACGCCGCGCCCCGAGATGTCCGACACCGTGTTCTTGAGCGTGAACCCGGGCAGGAAGAGGAACTCGAGCAGTTCGGCCTCGGTGAGCGCCTCGGCGGCCTCGGCGTTGATCAGGTTGCGGGCGACGATGCGGGCGCGCAGCCCCTCGAGATCCACGCCGCGGCCGTCGTCGCTCAACGTGATGTGGAGCCGGCCCGCGCTGTGGCGCGCCTCGAGGCGCAGCGTGCCCTCTTCAGGCTTGCCGGCCGCCCGGCGTTCGTCGGGCGACTCGATCCCGTGGTCGATGGCGTTGCGCAGCAGATGGCCGAGCGGCGCGTCGAGGCGGCTGAGGAGATCGCGGTCCACCTGCGTACCGTCGCCCTCGATGCGCAGCGTCACCCGCTTGCCAAGCGATCGCGCTACGGTGCGGACGAGCAGCGGCAGCGGCTGCGCTCCGTCGCGGAACGGCCGCATCCGGCAGCTCAGCGCCTCGTCGTAGAGGCGCTGCAGCCCGTTCTGAGCCCGGCGATCGAACCAGTCGAGTGCCGCCAGCCGGTCGGCAAGCAGCTGCTGGCACTCCGAGAGATGGCGCTGCGCCTCGGCGAGCGCGGTACGCGTATCCTCGTCGGCGGTTGCCGGCAGCGTCTCCCGGACATGATCGAGGTTCCTCGACGCCTCCAGATGCAGCCGCTTCATCGGCGCCAGCGACTGCGAGTACGGCCCCACCCACCGCGCCTTGATGAGCGCTTCGCTGGCGAGCCCGAACAGACGGTTGAAGCTCTCGGCGGTGACGCGAACGATGCGTTCGTCGCCAGGTGCCGCGGCGGCCGGCACGGCGGCGGCGCCCGGCGCGGCCGCGGCCACGGCCGGCTGCTCGGCGGCGTTCGGTTCCAGCACCGTGCGCAGCGAGGCCTGGCACGCCGCGATCTCGCCTTTCCGCGCGCCTTCCCACAGATCGACCTCGTGGTCTTCGGTCTTGGCGATGCGCAGCAGCAGCTCCACGCCTTCGAGCAGGCGATCGATCTGCGCCTGCCCGAGCACGATCGTGCCGGCCTGCGCCGCCACGAAGCAGTCCTCGAGCGCATGCGCCACGTCGACGCCGGCCTCGAGCCCGACGATCCGCGCGGCGCCCTTGAGGGAATGCGCCGCCCGCATGCAGGCGTCCAGGTGCTCGGGCGCCCCGTGATCGTGCTCGAGCGCCAGCAGCCCCGACACGAGCGCCTGCCCCTGCCCCTCGGCTTCCAGCCGGAAGAGATCGAGCATCGACAGGTCGGCGCTCACGCCAGACTCCGTCGAACGGCCTGCACGAAGAGCGCCTCGTCGAGCACGCCAACGGTGTCGTCACGCCGCGTCCACAGCCGGGCGACGCAGGCGCGGGCACCCGCCACCGCGGCCGGCGTCTCGAGGAGCGCCGCCGGGTCGACGCGATGGATGCCGCTGACCTCGTCGACGGGGCAGGCGGCCCGCAGCTCACCGTGACGAAGCATCAGCATGCGCGCACGCTCGAACTG
>Ga0070673_100000959_pt1 | contig 16342 bp, 10 predicted proteins | sample KBSM23metaG_FD_65342 | JGI IMG/M metagenome (GOLD analysis project Ga0070673, IMG submission 65342) | Miscanthus rhizosphere microbial communities from Kellogg Biological Station, Michigan, USA - KBS M2-3 metaG | ecosystem: Host-associated > Plants > Roots > Rhizosphere > Soil ... | reverse complement strand
GACGGCGTTCCCGGTCGCGATCGCGCGCGGCGCCGCGTTCGACGACCTGCTCGAGTACCAGATCGGCATGGCGATCGGCGACGAGATGGTCGCGTCCGGCAACACGATGATGCTGGCACCGACGGTGAACATCCTGCGCCACCCGGCCTGGGGCCGCGCCCAGGAGACGTACGGCGAGGACGTGTTCCTGCTCGGGCGGCTGGGCAGCGCGTTCGTCCAGGGCGTCCAGCAGTACGCGGGCGCCTGCGCCAAGCACTACGCCGCCAACAACATCGAGAACGGCCGCGAGTCCGCGGTCGCGATGATGACCAGCGAGCAGACGCTGCGCGAGATCTACGCGCGCCACTTCGGCATGATCATCCAGGAGGGCGGCGTCTCCTCGATCATGGCGTCGTACAACCAGGTCGGCGTCATGGGCGGGACGGCGGCGTCGAAGGCGACGCAGAACTCCCACCTGCTGAACGACATCCTGCGCACGGACTTCGGCTTCAAGGGCTTCGTGCTGTCCGACTGGTGGGCGATGCCGAACGGCAACAGCGTCCCGCTTCCCGGAGCCGGTACGCTGCAGCCGACGGCGATCCAGGCCGTCCAGGCCGGCCTCGATATGGAGCTGCCCTGGCGATACAACTACTCGACGCTGCCGAACCTGGTGAGCGCCGGATCGCTGTCGACCAGCCTGCTCCGCGACGCCACCGCCCGCATCCTCGAACAGAAGATGCGCTTCAAGGCCGACAAGATGGCCGGGTTCGGCGTCAAGGCGCCGTTCAGCGCGTACGACGGCAACAGCTCCATCTCCAACAACAACCAGAGCGACCCCGCGATCGGCATGAGCCACGTCGCCCTGGCCCAGAAGGCGGCCGAGGAGTCGATGGTGCTGCTCAAGAACAGCAACAACACGCTGCCGATCAAGTCGACGCAGACGAAGGTCGCGGTCGTGGGCGCGCAGGTGAGCTACTCGGTCCAGAACACGGTCTGCCCGGACTGCGGCGGCAGCAACTGCAGCCTCAACTTCGGCGTCAACGTTCGCACCGGCGACTGCGGCTCCAGCCGCGTCTTCTCCGACCCGGCCAAGAGCAAGGGCCCGTACGACGGCATCGTGGCCGCCGCCGCCGCCCACCCCGGCACGATGGTGAGCTCGTACACCAGCGCGAGCGCCGCCGCCGGCGCCGACTTCATCGTCGTGATCGCCGGTCTCACGCCGCAGGACGAGGGCGAGGAGTACACGGGCGCCGGCGATCGCACCAGCGGCAGCAACACCTCGCACACGGTGTCGCTGGGCCTCGATCCGAAGGCGAACAGCGGGGTCCAGAACGGCCTCATCGCGGCCGTCGCGGCCCTGAACAAGCCGTTCGTGGTCGTGCTCGAGGGCGGCAGCGTCATCGACATGAGCGCCTGGTATGCGAACGCGCCGGCCGTGATCATGGCCTGGTATCCGGGGATGGTCGGCGGGACGGCGCTGGGTCGGATCCTGTTCGGCGACGTCCCGCCCAGCGGCAAGCTGCCGATCACGTGGGACGCGAACCTCACGCACTGGCCGACGTTCGCGGAGAACTCCGGCACGACCACGATGGATTACTTCCTCGGCTACCGGTACTTCGACAAGATGGGGACGGCGCTGACGCCGGCGTCGGGCAGCTTTCCGTTCGGCTACGGCCTCTCGTACACGACGTTCAGCTACCACGACCTCTCCGTCCCGTGCTCGACGGTGGCGAAGGACGGCGTCGTGAACCTGCAGGTGTCGGTGACGAACACGGGCAGCGTGGCGGCGCCCGAGAGCGTGCTGGTGTTCGTCTCCTATCCAGGATCGACGGTGACGACGCGCGCCGGGAACTACAAGGAGCTGAAGGCCTACCGCCGGATCTCGCAGCTGATTCCGCCGGGCGCGACCGCGATGGTCCCGATCCCGCTGCGCATCAAGGACCTGAAGTACTGGGACAATGCCTCCTCGAGCTGGAAGGTCGACGCCGGGATGGTGCGCGTGACCGTCTCGCCGTATGCCGGCGCCCCGGCCTGCACCAGCGGCACACAGTCCGGCTGCTCCGTCTCCGACACCTTCATGGTCAACTGAGAGGACGACTATCGCGACGATGCGCGCCCTTGAATCTTTCCGACCGCGTACCAGCTGCATTCTTTCAACGTTCGTCGCGCTCGCCGTTCTGGGCGCGGCGACCTCCGCCGGCGCTTCGGAGGCGGATCCGTTCGCGGGCGAAGGACCGCCGGCCGTGCCGCAGTCGAACGTCGCTGCACCCAGCCAGCAGGCGCCCGCCTCGGCGCCGGCCGGATCGGACGCCAACTTCCCGACCGGCCTGGTCGAGCGGTTGCCTTCGTCCGCGTATCCCGAACCGGTTACGCGAGGACTTTACGGCGGTTCGCTCTGGCTCGACATGCAGGGTCACCAGTGGCCTTACTATCCGCGCATCGGCGTCGGCGTCTCCGGCTACGGCTGGGTCGACACGATGTACAAGCGCACGCGCATCGGTGATCCGGGGCAGTCGCCCTACTACAACAACCTGCTCGGGCAGGGGCGGTTCGCGCTGAGGGTCACGCCGACCTACTCGAACGGCAACTGGTTCGTGCAGGCGCAGGCGGAGGTGATCGCCAACCTCAATCAGCTCGAGCCGCAGCCGACCGTCGTCGACACCGACGACCTCTGGGTGCGGACCGGCGCGTGGAACAAATGGGACATCACCGTCGGCAAGTTCGAGTCGTTTCCCGTCTACCACCTGGGCATGGGTCTGGACCTCAACACCGACGAGCGCGCGGGCGCCTACGACCAGTTCCAGAACGCGAAGTCGGTCCCGCAGCCGTACCTGGCGAGCTACATGTACTACCGGCCGCAGAACGCGTCGAACGTCGCCCTCCACCTCTACCCGGTGCGCTTCGTGCGCTTCGAGCTGCTGGGCCAGTGGGGCAACCAGGGCCCCGTCAACGTGATGGGCGTCCGCCCCGCGCTCATCCTCGACGTCGGCTGGTTGAAGTTCCGCGTCGCCGGCGAGTACCAGTACAAGTTCGCGTTCGATCCCGGCCCGGCGTCCCAGAACGAGGAAAAGAACCGCGGCGTGGCCGGCTCGATCCAGCTCGTCCTCGGCCGCATCGAGTTCGGCCCGAACATCGGTCGCGCGATCACGGACGCGTTCGACGCCATCTCGCACGGTCTCAACACCGGCAGGTCGGGCGACATCTGGAGCTACGGCGGCTTCGTCAACCTGAAGGTCATGGAGGACCTGCTGATCGGCGGCGGCGCCAACTACGCGAGCTTCGTCAACCTCCACTTCAACGCCATCACGATGGAGAACGACAAGTCGACCAATGCCCAGTACTTCGTCGCGCTCCAGTACCTCGTCTACCACCAGCTGTTCGTGAAGGTCGTCGGCGGTTACGCCAAGACCCACTTCGATCGCGCCTTCAGCAGCCAGAACTCCTACGATGACGACATGATGAGCGTCCGCGTGCGCCTGATGTACCTGTACTAGCCGGGCAAGGAGCGACGGTCGTTGACGTTTTCGAGACGCGCACCTACATCGGCGCACAAAGAAATACAACGAATTACAATCCGGTGACAATTGGCCCCTTAGGATGGCGCCATGTCGATTTCCGCTCTGGTCATCGGGACTTACCTCGCGGTCCTGATCGTTCTCGCGGTTTACGGGCTCCACCGGACCGCGCTCATCTCGATGTACTACCGGAACAAGAACCGGCGGCCGCGCCCGGCCGGTCGGTTCTCGGAGCTGCCCGCCGTCACCGTGCAGCTGCCGCTGTTCAACGAGATGTACGTCGTCGAGCGGCTGCTCGACGCCGTCGCCGGCATCCGCTACCCGCGCGATCGCTTCCAGATCCAGGTGCTCGACGACAGCACCGACGAGACGCAGGAGATCTGCAAGCGCAAGATCGCCGACCTCGGCGCGCGCTTCCCCGAGCTGGAGATCGAGTACATCCACCGCACCGACCGCACCGGCTTCAAGGCCGGCGCGCTGCACAACGGCCTGCACTCCGCCAAGGGCGAGTTCATCATGATCTTCGACGCCGACTTCGTGCCGACGCCGGACATCCTCGAGCGCTGCATCGACCACTTCAGCGACCCGAAGGTCGCCGTCGTGCAGTGCCGCTGGGAGCACGTCAACCGCAACTACTCGGCGCTGACCGAGGTGCAGGCGCTGATGCTCGACGGCCATTTCATCATGGAGCACGCGGGCCGTAACTGGTCGGGCCGCTTCTTCAACTTCAACGGTACCGCCGGCGTGTGGCGCCGCAGCGCCATCGCCGACGCGGGCGACTGGCAGCACGACACGCTGACCGAGGATATGGACCTGTCGTACCGGGCGCAGCTGCGCGGCTGGAAGTTCGTCTACCTGCCCGAGATCGCCGCGCCCGCCGAGCTGCCCGTCGAGATGTCGGCGTTCAAGTCGCAGCAGTTCCGCTGGGCCAAGGGGTCGGTGCAGGTGGCGAAGAAGCTGCTGGGGACGATCTTCCGGTCGAACGCGACGTGGGAGCAGAAGTCCGAGGCGTTCTTCCACCTGACCAACAACCTCGCGTACCCGCTGCTGCTGGTGCTGTCGATCCTGCTGCTGCCGAACCTGGCCCTGCGCACGCACCACGGCTGGCGCGAGGTGCTGATGATCGACTTCCCGCTGTTCTTCGGCACGACGCTGTCCATCGCTTCGTTCTACCTGGCGTCGCAGCGCGAGATCGCGCTGCTGCGCGATCCCAGCACGAAGCCGCGCTTCCAGTGGCACGTGCTGGCGCGCCTGCCGCTGGTGCTGTCGATCGGCATCGGCCTGTGCGTGAACCAGACGCGCGCCGTGCTCGAGGCGCTGGCCGGCAAGGAGACCGAGTTCGTCCGCACGCCCAAGCACGGCATCGGCGGCTCGGACACCAGCTGGTGGAGCAAGAAGTACCGCTCCGCCAAGTCCATCACGCCGTTCCTCGAGCTGGCGATGGCCGCGTACTTCGTCATCGCGATCGGCGTCGCGATCGATCACGGGCACTTCTTGTCGCTGCCGTTCCTGGGCCTGTTCCTGTGCGGGTTCGGCTACGTCGGCTGGGTGTCGTTGTGGCAGGGGGGCATCGGGCTCGCGCTGCGCCGCGCGTTCGGCGTCCGCGGCCGCGTGGTCGTTCCGCCGCCCGCGTACCCGGTCATCCCGAAGCGGCGCACGATCACGGGCGAGATCGTCCTCCCCGACGCCCCCTCCCTCCGCGCCCCCGAAACCTCGATCTGATCCGCGGGTCAGGCCTGCGCCTGGAGGAACGCGCGATAGCTCAGCGCGCGCATGCGCGGCAGCAGTCGTTGGAGCACGCGGCGCACGGCGCGGGTCTGGCCGGGCCGGCGCATGTCGGCCGGGTGAATGGCGAGGCGGGTGTCGGCGAGCGGGCGGAGGCTCTGCGCGGTCGCCCAGATCGCGGTCGCCGCTGCCTCGACGGGGTTGAGTGAACCCCAGCCGATCAGCCGGCGCGCGCGCCGGCCGGCGCCGTGCACGATACCGCCGAACATCTCGTAGAACTCGAAGCCGGCCGCCTCCACGACCTGTCGCGCGGCCGGCGACAGCTGCCACGCGGGCGGAACGAAAGCGCGGGTCGCCTCGTCGAGGCCGGCCCGGCGCAGCAGCGCGGCGCCTTCGTCCAGGCGCCGCCGCGTATCGGCGGCGTCGCTCTTGTAAAGCTCGCCCTGGCCCCGCGCGAAGACGTGGGCGCGGATGATGCCGGCGGGCGAGTAGGAGCGACCGGGCATACGGTGCGTGAGCCCGTGCATCGCCAGGCAGGCGCCCGAGCCGGCCAGGTCGCGGAGGAAGCGAACCGTCGGGGCATGCGCGTCGATCGTCGTGACGCCGTCGTGGTGGGGGATCACGAAGACGGTGAGATCAGCGGCGCGGACGCCGAGCTCGCCGAGCATCGCCACCGCGTCCGCACACGCGTCGACGGTGAGCGGCGAGACGTCGTGAAGCGACACGAGCAGGGCGGACCGCGCCGGCGCAGTCGCGGTCACTGCTACTGCGTCTGCGTCAACAAGGGCCATAGGTGCGAGAACGCCGCTCCTTCCCAGCGATCGATCATGGCCTTGCGGCCCTCGGCGGCCATCCGCTGCGCGCGCAGGGGATCGTCGAGGACGCGCCCGATGGCGGCGGCCAGGCCGGCCGCGCCGAGCTCGTAGCACTCCGCCGACACGCCGTGGGTGACGAACTCGGAAATGCAGGCGTCGGTCGGCACCGCCACCGGCACGCCGCTCAGCATCGCCTCCACGTTCACGAGCCCGAGCGTGTCGACACGGCTGGCGAAGACGAACACGCCCGCCGATGCGTAAAGGCGTTTCAGCGTGTCGCCGCATTGCAACCCGAGAAAAGCGACGAACGGCTTGTCCTGACAACCGGCCTCCAGCCGCTTGCGCTCCGGTCCGTCGCCGACGACGAGTAACAGCGGGGCTGGATCGCGCGACTGGAGCCGCTCCACCGCCGCGACCACGATGGGCAGATTCTTCTCCTTCGACAGGCGGCCGACGCTGAGCACCACGGGGCGATCGCCGACGGTCAGGTTGAGGCCCTCGAACACCTCGGGCGACCGGTGCTCCGGCGAGAAATCATCCGGGTCGACCGCCATCGGCGTGATCGACAGCTTCTCGGGCTCGATGCCGAGTTGGATCAACATGTCGCGCGAACGCGACGACATCACGAACACGCGGTCGACCTCCGCGTAGAACCAGGCGAGGTACCGCCGCAGGCCGCGCGCCAGCAAGGGGTTCCCTCCCAGCGTCGGCACCAGCCCCAGCACCTCGACGTGGTAGCTGGCGGTGACGGGCAACCGGAGCAGCTTGGCGATCAACAGACCGGCGAGACCCATCGGCCCCGGCGTGGCCAGCTCGATGTGCGTCACCCGCTGCCGCCAGGCCCACTCGAGCGCGCGCGTCAGCGACGGTACGTGGAACCGCATGCACGGGTACAGCGGCACCGCGAACGACGTCGCGGCCGGCACCTGATCGTCGCCGGGCTCCGCGCCGCAGTCGGGTAACAGCACCGTGTGGCCGGCGGCGCGGGCGCGCGCGACGAATCGCTTGCACCAGGTCGATACGCCGTCGACCTGTTCGAGCGAATCGCTGAACAGGGCCAATCGCCTTTCCCGCGCGGGCAGCGAGAAGGCGGTCCACTGCGCGCGCAACGTGCGCACCTGCGACTCCTGCTTGCCGAACTGGTTGGCGGCGACCAGCACCGGGAGTGCCGTCCTCAATCCGTCAAACAGATCGCGAACGCCGGCCCTGACGCCGCGCACGTCGAAAGACCGGGCCGCCGACGCCAGCTGGCAAACCGCGCGCTCGATCCCGTTGCCGGCGGCGGGCGCCGTCTCGTCGGCGATGCCCACGTCGTGGTCGTCGCGCGGCGATGCGCGACGCGCGAGCACGCCCATCAGGTCGAGAAACCGATGTCCCAGGCGCGCCCCCTCATGACGAGTCGGGCGGTTCACACACGTCGCCGTGGTGGCGAAGCGCGCCGGCCGCCCGACCGAGCGCCCCAGCCCCGCCATGCACCCGCGGAGAAAGGCGGCCGGGCTCAGTTCCGCGCCGTCGACCTCGGTGTAGATGGTGCCGGCACGGCGATGGCCGTGGTCGTCCGAGCCGGCCGTCAGCGCCTTCCGGTGCGGCGCGGCGCCGTTCGAGGTCATGCGATGCTTGCGCGCCAGCGCCGCGATCAGCTCGGGCGTCAGTCGGTCGAGCATCGTCGTCAGTTCCGGTTCGATGCGCGGGTCGATCAGGCCGTTCATGCGCTCGAACGTCGGGAAAAGCAGCAGGAGCTTCTCGAAGGTCGTCGCGTCGAGACCCGCGTCGGAACTGAGCAGCGGGTGGGCGAGGCCGTGGGCGATCGCGGCGCGATTCAGATAGTCGCACAGCTCGTAGACGTTGTTACGCCGCGCCTGAATCTGCGCGTGCTGGTCGGGCGTGATGTTCCAGGCCAGCACGTGGATCACGCAGCCGTTCTCGGGGAAAACCGTGGTCACCTCTTCGGACAGGAAGAAGTCCGGCCGATCGATCAGGGTCAAACCGCCCGCGATCGTGTCGTGGTCCGTCAGTGTCACCAGCGACATGCCCCGGGCCTTGCACAGCTCGTATTGCGACGCCGGCTCGGCATGGCTCGGCACACGGCCCAAGAGCCGCGTGTACCACTCGTCGTTACCAACCGATGCCGCCGAGTGGATGTGCAGGTCGCAGCGCGTTGTGCGCATCTTGCCCTGGGGCGGAAAGGTGGCCACTTTACAGACAAACTTGGGAGTGTCCACCTCGTGGAGCGGAAACCTGCTCGTGCGGGCGGCGTCTGAAGGATCGTGGCTGTATCCACGGTAGAGCTTCTGGAAAGTCCGCTCGTGTTGGCCCCGGCGGACCCCCGGCGCTCGGCGCCGATGCCGTTCGATCCCGTGCTGCTGGCCGCCGGTGCCGGGGTCGCGCGGCGCTCCGTCGCCCGCAGGATTTTCGGGTGGAAGCATTACCCCGGCAGCGTCGAGGCGATCTGCCGCGCCGTGCTCGAGGATTGCTGGCGCGGGCAGTTCTTCGCCGGCTCCGCCGGACATTTCAGGCAGTTCTGGACCCGCGATCTGGCGATGTGCACCCCGGCGCTGTGCCGGCTGGGCATGCGCGACCGCGTCGTGCGCTCATGGGAGTGGGGGCTGGCGCGGTTCGAGGCGGCCGGTCGCATCACCACGACCGTCTTCGCGCGGCATTTCCCGCGCGACGTTTACGCGTACGCGTGCGACTCGCTGCCGATGTTGCTCTTCGCGCTGGAGGCTGCCGGCGCCGAGCACCTGATCGCTCGCCACCAGGCGCTCCTGTCCCGCGAGGTGACGCGGTTTTACGAGACCGTCTTCGATCCCGAGCTGGGTCTGGCACGTCCCGACGGCTACTTTTCCGGTCCGCGCGACTGCATGACCGGGCGTTCGACCGTCTTCGCGAACACGATGGTCGCCTTGCTGGGACGGCTGCTCGACCGCGCCCCGGTGTTGCCGCGCCCGCTGGCTGGCTACGACGTCACGCAGGCGATGCGACGCCACCTCTGGACGGGCGAGGCGTTCCGCGATTCACTCTGCCGCAGATTTCCGTCGGGCGACGCCAACATCTGGCCGTTCTTCTTCGGCCTCTTCGAAGATCGAGAGATGTGGCGGCGCGCTTTCGGCGTGCTCGAGGCGAACGGCTTCACCAGTCCGGTGCCGCTACGCTACTTCCCCCGACGGTTGCCGAACGCGGAGCTCCCCGTCCCGCGGCTGTTCACGCCGAATTATCAGGGCGATCCCAGCTGGACCCAGCTGGGTCCCGTTTACCTGCACCTGCTCAAGGAGATCGATCGCCCGAGGATGGAGCAGCACCGCGCGAACATGGCGGCGCTGATCGAACGCGATCGCAACTACCTCGAGATCTACACGACCGATGGAAAACCATACCGAGGCCGCGCCTTCCTCTATCACGCCGATGAGGGCATGATCTGGTCGGCGATGTTTCTCGACCTCTACGCCTGACGGAGGCTAGAGCGCCTTCTTGACCATGTCCTCGATGCGGGCGCGCGCGGCCGCACCGACGATCTGACCGACGACCTGCCCGCCTTTGAACACGAGCAGGGTCGGGATGCTGCGGATGTCGTACTGCTCGGCGAAGCCCTTGTTCGAGTCGATGTCGCACTTGCCGACGCGCAGCTTGCCTTCGTAATCCTTCGCCAGCGCCTCGACGTGCGGCGCGATCGCGCGGCAGGGCGCGCACCACGCGGCCCAGAAATCGACGAGAACGGGGAGCTTCGACTCCAGGATCTCGGTCTTGAAGTTGGTGTCGGTGACTTCGAGCAGGTTCGCGCTGGCCATGGCGTTCCTTAGCACGGGCGTGTGACAGGTCCAAGCGCGACGGCGCGCGCCACGCGCGGCGTCACCAGGCCGCCCATCATCGCCTTGAACGCGGCGTTCTTCTCGTCGGCGCCGAGATAGATCGCGGCGTTCGAGGGGCGCGAGCGATTTTTCCGTCACGGCGGACGATAACACCGACATTGGCGCCTCGAGCGTGGCCGGCCGGTTGTTCGGAGGGGGCTGACCCCGCCGCTGCGAGGTATATTCGGGGCCGTGTCGACGTTGACCTGGCACGCGGTGGGGGCCTACGCGATCGCCGCCATCCTCTATCTGGCGCATGTCGTTGGCCTGCGCCGCGGAGCGGAGAACGCGGGGCGCGCGATGCTGGCGGTCGGCGTGGCGCTGCACTTCGCCGACATCGGTGTCCGCTGCTACCACGGCACGAACCCGATCTCGTCGACGCCCGAGGCGATGTCGCTGGCCGCGTTCATGATCGCCGCGGTCTTCCTGCTCACGTCGCTGCGCTACCAGCTGACGGCCGCCGGCGGTTTCGCCGTGCCCGCGGTGGTGGCGCTGATCTTGCTCGCGCGCCTGGCGCCCGCCGAAATGGCGCCCCCGACCGCCGCGGCAATCCCCGAGATGGGGCGCCTCGGTCAGGCCCACATCCTGCTGGCGACGCTGGGCGTCGCCGTGTTCGCGTTCGCGGCGGTGCTCGCGATCGTCTACCTGTTTCAGGACCGCAGCCTCAAGCGCAAGCAGCTGGACCTGGCGATGGCGCGCGGGACGCCCCTGGAGACGCTGGATCGCCTCGCGCACCGCTGCGTCTCGATCGGCTTCCCGGTGTTCACGCTGGCGATCGTGACCGGCGCGATCTGGGTCGCGCGTCTCGGGTTGTTACACGGCCGCGGGACGTTGCGGCCCGAATACCTGATCGCCGTGGGGACCTGGATCGCGTTCGCGGTGCTGATCATCGCGCGGGTGGGCGCCGGCTGGCGCGGGCGGCGCGCGGCATGGCTGACGCTGGGAGGCTTCGGCGGCACGGCGCTGGTCGTCGCCGCGTACTTCATCCGGCATGCGGTGTAGGACGAACGTAAAATGCCAGTCGCGAACATCGACCTCTTGCTGTTAGGTGTCTCGCACAAGACGGCTCCGGTCGCGGTCCGCGAGCGGCTGGCGGTCGAGCCCGAGGCGATCGCGGCGGCGCTGGTCGAGCTGACGGCGCTCGCGCCCGTACGCGAGGCGGCGATGATCTCCACCTGCAACCGCGTCGAGCTCTACGTCGCCGCCGAAGACGCCGACCGCGCCGCGGCGGAGCTGGCCGGCGTGCTGGCGCGGCGGGCGGGCGTCGCGGTGGGCGATCTCGCCGAGCACCTCTACCAGCACCGCGACTCGGCGGCGGTCCGCCACCTGTTCCGGGTCGCGTCCAGCCTCGATTCGCTGGTGGTCGGCGAGCCGCAGATCCTCGGCCAGACCAAGCAGGCCTACGACGCCGCCGTCCAGCACGGAACGGCCGGCGCGGTCCTTCGCGCTTGCTTCGAGGAAGGCGCCTTCCGCGTCGCGCGGCGCGTGCGGCGCGAGACGGCGATCGCGCGCAACCCGGTTTCGGTCAGCTCGGTCGCGGTGGAGTTCGCACGCCAGGTGGTGGGCGATTTTTCTCGCAAGCGCGTGCTGATCGTCGGCGCGGGAAAGATGTCCGAGCTGGCGGCGCGCACGCTGCGCACGCACGGCGCGACCCTGACCGTCATCAACCGCACCCGCGCGCGCGCCGAGGAACTGGCGCAGCGCTTCGGCGCCGACGTCGCCGACTGGAACGATCTGCAGGGTGCGCTGACCACCGCGGACATCGTGATCGCGTCGACGGGCGCGCAGCGGCCGGTCCTGACGCTGGAGACACTGAAGCTGGTGCGCAAGGCGCGCCGCGGCCGCCAGCTGTGCCTGCTGGACATCGCCGTGCCGCGCGACGTCGAGCCGGAAGTCGGGAAGCTGGACGGCATCTACCTGTTCGACATCGACGACCTCCAGAAACAGGCGAGCGATCATCGCGCCGAGCGCGAGGAAGAGGCGGCCGAGGCCGAGGCGGTCGTCGAGGAGGAGCTGGGGCGGTTCGTCAAACGCTGGCGCAGCCGCCAGCGCGGGCCCCTGGTGTCGGCGCTGCAGACGCACTTTCACGGCATCGCGCGCGCCGAGGTGATGCGTCTCTCGGGCGGCGTCGACGACAAGGAGCGCAAGGCGCGCCTGGACATCGCGGAGAGCCTGGTCAAGAAGCTGCTGCACCTCCCCATGACCGCGCTGCGCGACGACGATCCCGACGAGGCCGTGTCGCTGGTGCAGGCGCTGCAGCGCTTGTTCTCGCTGTCACCGATGGCCGCCGTGCCGGCCAGCGAAGAGGCGCCCGCCGGCAGCGACGCCAACGTCGACAAGAAGGCAACCGGATCTTGAGCGCGTCGCCCGGAGCGATCGTCATCGGCACGCGCGGCAGCGCCCTCGCGCGCTGGCAGGCGGCGGAGGTGGGGCGGCTGCTGCGCGCCGCGCACCCGGGCCTCGAGGTCAGCGAGAAGATCGTGGTCACGCAGGGCGATCGCGTGCAGACCGGCCCGGTGATCGATCTGGGCGGGAAGGGCGTCTGGGTGAAGGAGATCGAAGAAGGATTGCTGGCGCGCGAGATCGATCTGGCCGTGCACAGCATGAAGGACGTGCCGGCCGAGCTGGCGCCGGGCCTGGCCATCGTGGCCGTGCCGACGCGCGCCGATCCGCGCGACGCGATCGTCAGCCGCGACGGCCGCGGGCTGGCGGCGCTGGCGCCTGGCAGCCGCATCGGCACGTCCAGCCTGCGCCGCGTCTGCCAGGTGCGCGCCGCGCGCGCCGACCTCACCATCGACATCCTGCGCGGCAACGTCGACACGCGCCTGCGCAAGGTCGCCGAGGGCGTCGTCGACGCCGCGGTGCTGGCGTCGGCGGGTCTGGATCGCCTGGGCTTCTCGGCGCGCATCGCCGAGCGACTGGACGCCACCCGCATGCTGCCGGCGATCGGGCAGGGCGCGCTGGCGCTGGAAGCGCGGGCCGGCGACGAGCGCGTCGTCGCGCTGTGCCGCGCGCTCGCCGATCCGGCCGCCGAGGTGACGACGACGGCGGAGCGTGCGCTGCTCGCGGGGCTGGGCGTGGGGTGCCGGACGCCCGTCGCGGGCCATGCGACGCTGGCCGACGGACGGCTGACGGTCGCCGGGCTGGTCGGGCGTCCCGATGCGTCCGAGATGATCCACGAAACCGTCACGGGCGCGCCGGCGGACGCCGCGGCGCTGGGGTCCGATCTGGCGCGACGCCTGCTGGCGCGGGGCGCCGATCGCATCCTGCGCGAGCTGGAAGCCTGAGCGTTCTTGTAACAACTTGAAATCATTGAGCCGCCAGGCTGATTGCTTGACCAGGGCCGGGAGGGGGGCTATCAGCATCGCCTCACATGCTCGGTTCATGGGACCACAACCGCGGCCAGTTTCTTCCGACAAGAGCCCCGGTGTCCCACCTGCCGGCGTCCAAGAGGCCCACGCGCATCCTTCTAAATGAAGGCGGCTTTCCGGCCGAGTTGGGCTCGATGCCTCAGCCGGTACAGGCGCTCTGGTACGTGGGACGGCTGCCGGGGCCCGGCGACCGCGGCTTCGCCGTCGTGGGCGCGCGGGCCGCTTCCATGGCGAAGTGCCGCCTGGCGCGTGACCTGGCCGCGTCGGCGTCGCGGGACGGATTTGCGATCGTGTCGGGCGGCGCGCTCGGAATCGACGCGGCCGCGCACCGCGGCGCCCTCGAGGCCGGCGGCGTGACGTTCGCCGTGCTCGGGTGCGGCGTCGACGTCGTCTACCCGGATCGGCACGCGACGCTGTTCGCCGACGTCGCCGCGTCCGGCGGGTTGCTGTCGGAGTACGAGCCAGGGACGCAGCCGCGACGCGGCCAGTTCCCGCGGCGCAACCGCATCATCGCGGGGCTGTCCGAGACGGTGCTGGTGGTCGAGGCGGGGTTCGCGTCAGGCGCGCTGATCACCGCACGCGTCGCGGCGAAGCTGGGCCGGAAGGTGCTCGCCGTTCCGGGCAGCCCCGGTACGGATGCCCTGATCGCGACGCGCGCCGCCCGTCCCGTCGCGGATGCCGAAGAGTTGCGCTGCGCGCTGACCGGCGAGGCGCCGCCGTCGCGGCCGGTTCCATCGCGGTTCGCGACGCTCGTGGCCGAGCTTCACGGACGGGACCTGGCACCCGCCGAACTGGCGCGGCATCTGAAACTGCCGCTGGGAGAAACCTTGGCCCTGATAGCGGAAGCAGAGCTCGACGGCTGGATCTGTCGCCGCCCGGGCGGAGCGCTAGCTTCCATGGAGAATTTACGTGCCAACTAAGAAGGCGGCGGCCGCCAAGGTCGACAAGGTCGACAAGGTCGACAAGGCGGAAAAGGGCGAAAAAGCCGAGAAGCCGGCCAAGACAGCGCGCACGGCGAAGGCCGCGCCCGCCAAGAAGTCGGCCAAGGGCAAGGCGGCTGCAAAGACCAAGGCCGGCGAGGCGGCGCCGGCGGCGCCGGTGGTTCGCGCGCGCAACGACAACGCCCTGGTGATCGTCGAGTCGCCCGCCAAGGCGAAGACCATCAAGAAATACCTGGGCCGCGGTTACGTCGTGAAGGCGTCGGTCGGCCACGTCAAGGATCTGCCGCGCAAGAAGATGGGCATCGACATCAAGCGCGGATTCCGTCCCGAGTACGTCGTCATCGAGACCAAGAAGAAGGTGCTGTCGGAGATCAAGGAGGCGGCGCAGGTCGCGGGTCGGGTCCTGCTGGCGCCCGACCCCGATCGCGAGGGTGAGGCGATCGCCTGGCACATCGCCGAGGAGCTCCGCGACGACAACCCGAACATCCAGCGGGTGCTGTTCAACGAGATCACGAAGAAGGCGGTCAGCGAGGCGATCGGCAAGCCGATGGCGCTGGACAAGAAGAAGTTCGAATCGCAGCAGGCGCGCCGCATCCTCGATCGGCTGGTCGGCTACGAGATCAGCCCGGTGCTGTGGACGAAGGTCCAGCGCGGGTTGTCGGCGGGGCGCGTGCAGTCGGTCGCGGTGCGGCTGGTGGCGGAGCGCGAGGACGAGATCAAAGCCTTCGTGCCCCAGGAGTACTGGACCGTCGACGCCACCGTCGAAGGGCCGAGCCCGCCGCCGTTCAACGTCAAGGCGACCAAGCTGGACGGCAAGAAGCTGGAGATGGTGCACGAGGGGCAGGCGCGTGAGGTCGTCGACGTCATGCGCGCCGCGACGCTGCGCGTATCGTCGGTCGAGCGCAAGGAACGCCGCAAGAACCCGCCGCCGCCGTTCATCACCTCGAAGCTTCAGCAGGAGGCCTCCAGCAAGCTGCGCTTCTCGCCCAAGCGGACGATGGGCCTGGCCCAGCGGCTGTACGAGGGCGTCGAGATGGGCGACGAGGGGCCGATCGGCCTCATCACGTACATGCGTACCGATTCGACGCGCATCTCCGACGACGCGCTGGCCGAGGTCCGCGCGTACGTCGGCGAGAAGTACGGTCCGACGTTCCTGCCCGCCGAGCCGGTCGTCTACAAGACGAAGAAGGGCGCCCAGGACGCGCACGAGGCGATCCGGCCCACCAGCCTGAAGTTCGACCCGGAGACGGTGCGCGCGCTGTGGGCGGGCGGCAAGGGCGGCGGCCGCGACGAGCGCGAGTCGGACGATCTGCTGCGTCTGTACACGCTGATCTGGAACCGCTTCGTGGCATGCCAGATGGTGCCGGCGGTGTTCGATCAGACGACGATCGACATCTCGGCGGGCCGCGCCGAGCTGCGCGCGACCGGCCAGGTGATCAAGTTCCCCGGCTTCCTGTCGGTCTACGCCGAGACGGTCGAGGACGCGGTCAACGAGGACGAGACCGGCGCGTCGTTGCCCGACGTCAAGGAGGGCGACGATGTGAAGCTGCTGGAGACTCGCCCCGAGCAGCACTTCACGCAGCCGCCGCCGCGGTTCTCGGAGGCGACGCTGGTCAAGGAGCTGGAAGAGAAGGGGATCGGGCGGCCGTCGACCTACGCGGCCATCCTGTCGACGATCCAGGACCGCAAGTACGTCGAGAAGAAGGAAGCGCGCCTCTACCCGACGGAGCTGGGCGTGATGGTGAACGGGTTGCTGGTGAAGAGCTTCCCCGACATCGTCAGCACCGACTTCACGGCGCAGATGGAAGAGCAGCTGGATCAGGTGGAGGAGGGCGAGGCGAACTGGGTCAAGCTGCTCGACGGTTTCTACAAGCCGTTCAAGATCGATCTCGAGAAGGCCAAGGTCGAGATGCGCAACTTGAAGGCCGAGGAGAAGCCGACCGACGAGGTCTGCGAGAAGTGCGGCAAGCCGATGGTGATCAAGTGGGGGCGGAACGGTCACTTCCTGGCCTGCTCCGGCTATCCGGAGTGCCGCAACACCAAGGAGTTCGTACGCAACGCGGACGGCAGCCTGACGGTGGTGCCGTCGACGCGCCCGTCGGATCAGGTGTGCCCGACCTGCGGCGCGCCGATGGTGATCAAGCGCGGCCG
>Ga0070673_100000956_pt1 | contig 16373 bp, 14 predicted proteins | sample KBSM23metaG_FD_65342 | JGI IMG/M metagenome (GOLD analysis project Ga0070673, IMG submission 65342) | Miscanthus rhizosphere microbial communities from Kellogg Biological Station, Michigan, USA - KBS M2-3 metaG | ecosystem: Host-associated > Plants > Roots > Rhizosphere > Soil ... | reverse complement strand
GGGCGTCGTCGACGACGGCGTGCTGTTCGAGATCCAGCCCGACCACGCGCGCAACATCATCGTCGCGTTCGCGCGCCTGGACGGGCGGCCCGTCGGCCTGGTCGCGAACCAGCCCGCGCACCTGGCGGGCTGCCTGGACATCGACGCGTCGGTGAAGGCGGCGCGCTTCGTGCGTTTCTGCGACTGCTTCAACCTGCCGCTGGTGACGTTCGTGGACGTGCCGGGTTTCTTGCCGGGCACAGCGCAGGAGTGGGGCGGCATCATCCGCCACGGCGCGAAGCTGCTCTACGCGTTCGCCGAGGCGACGGTGCCGAAGCTGACGGTGATCACGCGCAAGGCGTACGGCGGCGCCTACGACGTCATGTCGTCCAAGCACATCCGCGGCGACGTGAGCTTCGCGTTCCCGTCGGCGGAGATCGCGGTGATGGGGCCGGAGGCGGCGGTCAACATCGTGTTCCGCGACGAGCTGGCGAAGGCCGCCGATCCGGCCGCGGCGCGCGCGCGGTATGTGGCGGAGTACCGCGCCAAGTTCGCCAACCCTTACGCGGCGGCGGCGCTGGGCTACATCGACGAGGTGATCCGCCCGCGCGAGACGCGCGCCCGCCTGTGCCGCGCGCTCGGCGCCCTCGCCAACAAGCGCGACACCAATCCCTCCAAGAAGCACGGAAACATTCCGCTGTGAAGAATGAGCGATCTGTTTCCCTCTCCCTTGGGGAGAGGGTCAGGGTGAGGGGCGCGGTCGCGGTGGCGTTGCTCTCGGCAATCGGCTGCGCCACGGCGCCGCAGCCGGTGACGAAGATCGTGAAGGGCAGGGTGGTGGTCACGCGGGCGGTCAGCCCCGAGGCGTACGAGCACGTGACGCGCGCGTACCTTTACGAGCAGGAAGACCGCTGGAAGGACGCGGCCGAGGAGCTGCAGCGCGCGCTGCCGTTCGACCCCGACGCGGCCGAGGAGCGCGCGCACCTGGGAGAGCTGTTCATCAAGCTGGATCGGCTAGACGACGCGGCCGAGCAGATCGCGCGGTCGTTGCAGATCGCCCCGACCGTCGAGGGCCACCTGGCGCGCGCGCACCTGGCCGAGTCGTACGACGACGACGCGCACCGCGCGCAGGCGATCCCGGCGCTGCGCGACGCCGCCCGCCTGGCGCTGGAGGACGACGACGCGGAGGCGATCGAGGCGGCCCACCTCGAGCTGTCGCAGGCGCAGGTGGTCGCGCTGGATCTCGGCGGCGCGCTGGACACCGCGCGCCGGCTGGTCGACGCCGATCCGGAGACGCTGCGCGGCCGCATGCAGCTGGCGGTAATCAGCTGGGTGACCGGCGCGTTCGATCAGGCGGCGGCGGCGCTCGCCTCCGCCATCGAGATCGAGCCGAACGACGTCGAGGCGCGCATCCTGCTGTCCGAGCTGCAGATCGCGACGAACAAGATCGCCGCCGCGAAGATCAGCTTCCGCGCCGCCATCGATCGCGCCGAGGCAGCGATACCGGTCGCCGACGCGTTCGCCGGCTGGCTGGTGCTGCGCGGCGACGTCACCGAAGCGCAGGAGCTGGCCGATCGTCTGATCGCCGACGCCGGCGACGCCGAGACGTTCGCGACGGCGAGCGCCTTCGAACGCACGGTCAAGCGGCCCGATCGGGCGGTCGCGCACGCGGAGCGCGCCGCCAAGCTGGGGCTGGCCGCCGGGCGGCGCTCGTTGTTGCTGGGCGCGGCGGCGCTCGCGAAGGAGGACAAGGCCGGCGCGGTCGCCGCTTACCTGGGCGTCGACAAGAAGGATCCCAGCTTCTTCGAGGCGCGGCTGCGCGCGGCGGAGGTGCTGCGCGACCAGGGAAAGGTCGACGAGGCCGAGCGCGCCCTCAACGACGCGGCGGGCGCGGTGTCGCAGGCTGAGACGCCGGCGCAGGTCGAGGACCGCCGGATCGAGCTGGCGGTCGCGCTCAGCCAGGTGGACGAGAAGCGCGGTGACGCGGCCCGCGCCGCGCGCCGGCTGGACGACGCGATCGGCAAGGACGGCGACGCGAAAGGCGAACCTCGCCTGATCCTGGCGCGCGCCGCCGTCGACGAACGGCGCGGCGACTGGCAGCGCGCGGTCGAGCGCGGCGAGCGCCTGCTGGCGCGCAAACCGCACAGCGTCGAGGCGCTGAACTTCGTCGGCTTCGTCGCGGCCGACCACGCCCACGACATGGCGCGCACCATCAAGCGGATCCAGGCGGCGATGGTGCTGTCGCCCGGATCGGGCGCGGTCATCGACAGCCTCGGCTGGGCTTACTTCCGCGCCGGCGATCTGGGGCGCGCCGACGTCTTCCTCGAGCAGGCGGGGCGCCTCGAACCGGGCGATCCGGAGGTGCTGCAGCATCTCGGCGATCTGTACGCGAAGCGCCAGGAGCGCGATCGCGCGCTGACCGCGTACCGGCGCGCGCTCGGGTTCAAGCCCAGCGATCGCGTGGCGCGCGAGCTCGGCGATCGCATCCGCACGCTGGAAGCCAAGAGCGCCGCCGGCCGATGAAGGCCGCTTCGCGGGGCGAGGGAGCAGGACGTCGTCGTGGCGCGATCGCGATCGTCGCGGCGCTGGTCGCCGCGTGCTGCGCGCACGCGCAGCCGGCGGTCCGTCCCTATCCGGCGCCCGCGCCCGACGCGTTGATCGCCGCGCTGTCGGCGCAGCAGGCGGCGGTGCGGGGCATGAACGCGCGCGTGCGCGCGACCAGCTGGCTGGGGGGCGAGCGCGTGCGCGCCACCGTGAACATGCTGGTGGAGCGCGACGGTCACCTTCGCTTCGAGGCCGAGGTCAGCCTGCAGGGAACGGTGGCGGTGCTGGCGACGGACGGTGCGACGTTCGCGCTCTACGACGTGCACAAGAACGAGCTGTCGCGCGGGCCGGCCTGTCCCGCCAACGTCGCGTCGCTGGTGCGCATCCCGCTGGCGCCGGCCGAGGTGGCGGCGGTGCTGCTGGGCGACGCGCGGCCGCCGTCGGCGATCGATCCCGCGACCGCGACGGTCGGGTGGGACTCCGGACGCGGCGCCGACGTGCTGTCGGTGCCGATGCGCGAGGGCGGGACGTTGCAGTTTCTGTTTCGCGGCGACGGCCCCGCGCGCACGCTGGTCGCGGTGATTCGCGCGGGCGCGAACGGCGCGCCGCTGTGGCGCACCGCCTACGAGGATCACGAGACGGCGGGCGGCGCGCGCGTGCCCGGCGTCATCCGCTTCGCCGAGCAGAACGCCAGCTTCGACGACGGCGTCGAGATCAAGTTCAAGGACCGGACCCTCAACGCGCCGCCGGCGGCCGGGGTGTTCACGCTGGCCCCGCCCGCGGGCGCGACCGTCGTCGACGTCGGTTGCGGCGCGGCGCCGAAGTAGGGGCGGCGCGATGACGCTCGTGGTGACGCTGGCGGTGTCGTTCCTGACGGGGGTGGTGATGTTCGCGCTGTTCGCCGGCGCGCGCGCGCTGGTCGCGGCGCTCGCCCGGGTTCCCGGCCGGCTGTCGCCCTTCGGCGAGGCGCCGCGCGCGGCGTGGGCGCGCCGCCCGCTCGCCACGCGGCTGGCGCTGACGTTCGCCGGTCCCCTCGCGGTCTACGCTCTCGCCACGGCGCTTGCGGCGATCCAGCTGATGCAGACGGGCACGATCAGCGACGCGAGCACGCTGATCGACGTGTGGCCGGGCGGCGCGGCTGACGCCGCGGGCATGCAGGACGGCGATCGGATCGAGGCGATCGACGGCGAGCCCCTCGCCAGCTTCACCAGTCTCCGTCGCATCGTCGCGGCACGCGCCGGCAAGCGTCTCGACATCCTCGTCGAGCGGCAGGGGCACAGGCTCCACTTTTCCGTCACGCCGTCGGCTGGAAAGATCGGTGTCCAGCAGCGGCCCGAGCAGCCGACGCTGGCCGCCGCGGTGCGCGCCGCCTTGCCCATGCCCTTCCAGGTGCTGCCGGCGCGCCTGGACGAGGCGCGCAAGCCGGCGGCCGATCTCGGCGCGCCGATCGCTATCACCTACCCGCCCGTGCGAGCGACGCTCGGCGTGTCGCTGCTCAGGGCGGCCGCCGGCATCGCCGTCGCCAGCGTGGACGGTCTGCTGTTGATTGCGCTGTTTCTGTTTCCGTTCCGTCGCCGGAGCGAGCCGACGCAAGCCGACGAATCGGTCGGCTTCCCCCATCCGTGGCTGCGGGCCGCCGCCCGCGCCGTCGACGTGGCCGTTTTCGCCGCGGTGTTCATCGTGATCCTGCTCGTCATCCAGCAAGCCGCGCTGGTCGAGGCCCTGGGCGCGTCGTTGCTGTTTCCGATGATTCCCCTCGAGGCCGCCCTGCTCGCGTCGTGGGGGACCACGCCAGGCAAGGCGCTGCTCGGGATCTCGGTCCGCGACGCGAGCGGCGGCAAGCTGCCGTTCGGCGTCGCCCTGCGCCGCACCGCCGGCGCATGGATGTTCGGTCTGGCCGCGAATCTACCGATCGGCCTGCTGACCGGGTTGCTCGCGCTGGTGCGCCGGGTCGCCTACTGGGACGCCGTCGACGGTCACCGCGTCGAGCACCGCGCGGTTTCCCGCCTGCGTGTCGGTATGGTGGTCGCGCTCGTCGTCCTGTTGCTGCTCTACGGGATCGCCATTGCGCTCAAACCGCTGCTCCACCCTCTCTGACCCGCGCGTCAGCGCGCGGTGAAGCCGCCCAACGCGCGCGTCAGCGCGCGGTAAAACCACCATCGATCAGCAGCGTCGCGCCCGTGATCAGCGCGGCGGCGGGTGACGCCAGGAACACGACCGCGGCCGCGACGTCGATCGGCTCGCCCACGCGCCCCAGCGGGATGCGCGCCAGCAGGTCGGTGCGGAACGCGTCGTCGTCCAGCCACTTCGCGGTGCCCGGCGTCTTGATGAACGTCGGCGCGACCGCGTTCACGTTGATTCCGTGGCGCGCCCACTCGACGGCGAGGCACTTCGTCAGGTGCGCGATCGCCGCCTTGGTCATGCAGTAGACCGATTCCGTCGGCAGCGCGACGGTCCCCGCCTGCGAGCCGAGGTTGACGATGCGACCGCCGCCGGCGCGGATCATCACGCGTCCCACCGCCTGGCTGACGAAGAATGTCCCCTTGAGGTTCACGGCCAGCGTGCGATCGAAGTCCGCCTCGGTGACGGACTCGGCGGGGTTGGGCGGGCCGATGCCGGCGTTGTTGACCAGGATGTCGATGCGGCCGAACGCGCGTTCCGCCTCCGCCACCGCGGCCGTGATCTCCGCGGCGCGCGTGACGTCCATCTGCAGCGGCAGCGCGCGCCGCCCCAGCGCGTGGATCGCGTCGGTGGTGCCGCCGTCGGCGCGCGCGTCGCGGTACCCCAGCGCCACGTCGGCGCCCGCCTGCGCCAGCGCGATCGCGCACGCGCGTCCCAGGCCGCGCGCCGCGCCCGTGACCAGCGCGATCTTGCCGCGAACGTCGAAGCGCGGCGCCTCGTCTTGCATGCCGGCGAGGCTATCACGCCAGGTTAGGATGGTTGCCCATGCCGCTGTCGATGGATGAACTGTGGGAGCTCGCCTCTCGGTTCTCGACGGCGGCCATTCCGGCGACGGAGTGGACGCACCAGACTCACCTCGTGATGGGCGCGTGGCACGTCATGCGGTTCGGCGCCGACGGCGCGCTGGAACGGCTGCGTTCCGGGATCCGCCGCCTCAACGCCGCGCACGGCACTGTTGACTCCGACACGCGCGGCTACCACGAGACCATCACCTGCGCTTACGTCCGGCTGATCGCCGCCTTTCTGCGCGCCCGCCCGCTCGACGAGGCGGTCGACGTCAGGATCGCCGCCGTGCTGGCGAGCCCGCTCGCCGCGCGCGACGTGCTCACGCGCCATTACTCGAAAGCGACGTTGTTCTCCGTCGCCGCGCGGCGCGGCTGGGTCGAGCCGGATCTCGAGCCGCTGCCCTAGCGGCGTTCTTCTAGTTCAAGACGCACTTCGCGGCGGCGTTGCATGTCATCGTGCCGTAGCACTCGGGCGGGTCGGGCTTGCGGGTGACGTTCGCGCACGAGCCGGTCTCGCACGTCCGGCACGCGCCGTTGCACGAGTTGTTGCAGCAGACGCCGTCGACGCAGAAGGTGGACATGCACTCGGTGCCGGCGGCGCACAGCTCGCCGTTCGCCTTCGGTCCGCCCGGCGCGGGCCCGCACGCGCCCGCGCCGTTGCACGCCATGCCCCCGGTGCATTCGCCCGCCGGGTTCGTCCCCTGCGCGTACGGCTGGCAGACGCCGTCGTTGTTGGGTTGGTTGCACGAACGACACGGTCCCGTGCATGCGTTCGCGCAGCAGACGCCGTCGACGCAGAAGCTGAAGCGGCACTGCGCGTTGTCGGTGCACGGCGAGCCGGTCGCGCGGTTGCACGCGCCGGACGCGTCGCAGTCGAACGCGTCCATGCCGCCACCGTCGCCGGGCGCCGCGTCGCCCGCGTCGCGGGCGTCGCTGGCGTCACCGGCGCCGTCCGTCCCGCCACCGTCGCCGCCGTCGTCGCCGCCGCCGTCCATCGTGCCCGGACAGCCACCCTGCCTCTCGTTGGCGACGCCGGCGCAGTCGTCGATCGTGTCGGGGACGCCGTCGCCGTCAGCGTCGGCGGGAACGTCGGACGATAGTTGCAAAGGAAACGTGCCGCGCGATCCGGCGGGAATCGACAGCGTTCCGTCCGCGACGCGCGCCGACGCCGCCAGCGCGCGCACGTGCACGCGCATCGCGCCCTGCGTCGTCCCCGGCTGGAGCAGCACCGTGCCGAGGTGCGTGGCGCTCTCGGGCGTGAGCGCGCCGCTCTCCGGAACGCGCTTGTTCCAGATCGTTCCGGTGTCGTCGTAGACGGAGATCTGGAGCTCGTCGGGCGTGCTCACGCCCGCGCCCACCGATAGATCGAGCAGCACCGCGCCCGCCTCGAGCTGCGTGCTCTTGCCGCAACCCGCTGGCGCGGCGAGCAAGATCAGGAGCGAAGCGAAGCGGCGCAAGGCGTGTGAGCGGGAACGGTGCATGCGCCGGGTCAGCGACGAAGCGTTGCGAGCGAGCCGTCGTGGATGGTCGTGGTGCCGCCCGTCGAGAGCGCGATCGCCGTGACCGCGCCGCCGACGACGACGGCGCCGAGCGCGCCCCACAACCACCAGCGGTGGCCAGCCGACGCCGGCGCGGGCGCGGGGGCGGGGTCCGCGGCGACGAGCACGGGAGCGGGCGTCTCGGTCGCGGCGGCCGGCGCGGCGGGCGGCTCCGGCTTCGTCTCCGTTTCCGTCGCCGCCTCCGCGGCCGGTTTCTCCTGTTCCTTCTCGAGCAGGGCGTCGATCTCCGCGATCATCGACCGCACCTGCGGGATCAGTGGCGAGTCGGGCGCGACCAGCACGAACTTCTGATACGTGGCGCGGGCGGCCTTGAGATCGCCAAGCCGGCGCTGGCACTGGGCGATGTTGACCAGGAACCCGGGCAGCGGTTTCGCCGCGTAGCCCTTCTGATACTCGGCCAGCGCGTCGTCGAACGCGCCGGCCTTGAACCGCGCCTCGCCCGCCTGGAAATGCGCGCGCGACTCCTTTTCCGCCTCGGGCGTCGCGGCCGCCGCGGCCGACGGCAGCAGGACCGCGAACGCCATCACCGCCGCGATCCCCGCGCGCCGCATCACGGCTTCCCCCCGCGCGCCGCTTCTTCGAACGGATCGATCGACAGCCCGCGCACCACACGATCGGCTTGCGCCTTGTCGCGCCCGTGCCGGTGCGACGAGTGATGGCGGTGGCTGCTCCTCGGTTTCTGTTCGTCGCTTTCGTCGCCCTCGTCGCCTGCTGCTTTCGCCGGCTCCTCCGCCGCCGTGGGCGCCGCCGCCGCGGGCGCGACCGGCGCGACGACCGGGCCGACGGGCACGACGACCGGCGCGATCGCCGCCGCCGGGAGCTCGTGCCGTTCGTGTGCGAGCGAAGGCCCGCCGCCCCCGCGCGCCAGCAGCAGACCCACCAGCGTCGCCGTCACCGCCGCCGCGCTGACCATGCTGAGCCCGCGCCGCCAGCTCCACTGCTTCGACCGCGGCTTCTCCTTCTCGCCGGGCAACGTTCCAGTTCCCGCCGCTGAATCGTCCGTCAACGCCGCCAGCATCTCGGGCGTCACGGACGACAGCGACTCCTGGCTCTTCGACAGGTCGGCCCCGAACGCCTCGCGCAGCAGGTCCGCCACCATGCGCGAGCTGTAGCCGGTCATCTGCAGGACGGCTTCCAGGTCCTCGGCCATCGCCTGGCCCGTCGGGTAGCGGACGTTGCGGTTGCGCGCGAGCGCCTTCATCACCACCGCGTCCAGCGACGCCGGCACGTCGGGCCGCACCGTCGACGGCGGCGGCACCGCCATCTCGAGCACGTTGTTCAGCGTCTCGAGCTCGCTCTTGCCGCGGAACAACCGCTTGCCCGCCAGCATCTCCCACAGCACCACGCCCAGCCCGAAGATGTCGACGCGCCCGTCGAGCGCCTCGTTCTTGATCCGCTCCGGCGCGACGTAGGCGAGCTTGCCCTTGAACAGACCCTGCTCGGTGTTCTCGGTGTTGTCACCCGCCGCCTTGGCGATGCCGAAGTCCAGCAGCTTCACGCCGCCGGTGCGCAGGCACATGATGTTCGACGGGCTGACGTCGCGGTGAACGATGTTCAGGCGTTTGCCGTCGGCGCCGACCAGATCGTGCGCGTAGCCGAGGCAGACGGCGACCTCGTGGGCGATGAACGCGGCGACCGGCACCGGCATGAGCAGGTTCTGCCGGCGCAGCTGGCGCATCAGCACCTGCACGTCGCGCCCGCGCAGGTACTCCATCGCCAGGAAGTAATCGCCGCCGACGTTTCCGAAGTCGAAGACCTGGACGATGTTCGGATGGCTGAGCAGCGATCCGATCCGCGCTTCCTGCACGAACATGTCGACGAAATCGGTCGCGCGCGAGCGCTCGGCCAGGATGCGCTTGACCACGAAGGTCTGCCGAAAACCCTGCGCGCCGGGCATCACCGCCCGGAACACCTCGGCCATTCCGCCGGTGCCGATCCGGTCCAGAAGGACATATCGCCCGAAGCGTTCGGGCTTCAGCGCAGGGGTGCTCGCCGCCACAACCTTGGCGTCATCGGCGGAACTAGCGGGAAAATTGAGGGATCCTTTGCGCTCTTCCATTGACTCCCGACGGGACCGCTGGGAGACTTCCCCGGCTTCAAACCCATAGGATTCAAGGAGTCGTCGATGTCCGAGTATTTGTTCACGTCCGAGAGCGTCACGGAAGGCCACCCCGACAAGCTGTGTGATCAGGTGTCGGATGCGATCCTCGACGCGCTCATCAAAGACGACAAGGGGTCGCGGGTCGCGTGCGAGACGCTCACCAAGACGGGGTTCGTGATGGTGGCCGGCGAGGTGACCTCCTCGTCGCGCATCGACATTCCGAAGATCGTCCGCGGCGTGGTCAAGGACATCGGCTACAGCCACTCCGACATGGGTTTCGACTGGAAGACGTGCGGCATCATGGTCGCGCTCGAGCAGCAGTCGCCGGACATCGCCCAGGGCGTCGACGGCAAGGGCGTTTACACCCGCGAGGAGCAGGGCGCGGGCGACCAGGGGATGATGTTCGGCTACGCGTGCGACGAGACGTCGGAGCTGATGCCGCTGCCGATCATGACGGCGCACAAGCTGTCCAAGCGCCTCGCCGAGGTGCGCAAGAAGGGGCGCGACTTCCTGCGCCCCGACGGCAAGACGCAGGTGTCGGTGCGCTACGACGGCAACAATCGCCCGCTCGGCATCGACGCGGTCGTCGTTTCGACCCAGCACAGCGAGGACGTCGCGTACAAGACGTTGAAGGAAGCGGTGATGGAGGAGGTGGTCAAGCCGATCCTCCCGAGCAAGCTGGTGTCGAACAAGACCAAGTTCTTCATCAACCCGACCGGGCGCTTCGTGGTCGGCGGGCCGATGGGCGACTCGGGCCTGACCGGACGGAAGATCATCGTCGACACGTACGGCGGCATGGGCCGCCATGGCGGCGGCGCGTTCTCGGGCAAGGACCCGTCGAAGGTCGATCGTTCGGCCTGCTACTACGCGCGCTACATCGCGAAGAACGTCGTCGCGGCGGGCCTGGCGCGGCGCTGCGAGGTGCAGGTCGCCTACGCCATCGGCGTCGCCGAGCCGGTCTCACTGCTGGTGCACACGTTCGGCACCGGGACGGTCGACGAGGACAAGCTGTCCGAGGCGGTGCGGGCGACGTTCGACTGCCGCCCGGGCGCGCTGATCAAGGACCTGAACCTGCTGCGGCCGATCTACCAGAAGACCTCCAACTACGGTCACTTCGGGCGCGCCGACGCGGACTTCTACTGGGAGCGCAGCGACAGGGCCGAGGCGCTGAAGGCGGCCGTGCGCAAGACGCAGGCGGCGGGCGCGGGCGCCTCCACCGGCAACGGCAAGAACGGCAACGGCAACGGCAAGTCCGAGAAGCCGGCGGCCGGCGGCAAGGCCGCGAAGCGCCGCAACGAGCGCGGCGCCGTCGAAGCGTAGCCGCTCCAGCAAGAAGCGCGGGTTAGCGGCTGGCTGACTGGCCGCTCCCGCGCGTGCTCAACCCCGTCGATCGGATCGCGAAGATCTCGTGCCGGTGAGGGTCCGCGTCAGGCGGTCAGCTCGTACTTGATGAAGTTGACCTTCTCGAGCTGCGGCGTCCCCTCGGGCGCCTGGATCACGCGCACCGTGCCCTGCGCGACCATGTCGTTGAGCGCGAGCATGACCTTGCCCCGCGCCATGAAGCCCTTCAGCCCGAGGGCCTCGGTGAGCGCGGGCAGCGTCAGCCCGCCCTGCCCGCGCAGCGTCGTCTCGATGGTGGGCGCGAGCGCCGCGTTCTTCCTCTTCTGAAGTCGATTTGAGATCAAGACGCCGATCGCGGCGGCCATCCCGATGCCGATCAGCGTGGGCGTATCCATGGCGGGGATTGTACGCGAGGGGATATCGCCCCGTGTCACTTGCAGATTTCCGGTCGCAAAAGAATCGGTGCGACTTCGCGTTATGATGCACGTCTTTCTGCGGGAGGGGTTCCACCGTGCTGGCTGTCTACGTCGGGTTCTTGCTGTTCGGGGGTCTGCTGATCGTCGCCTCGTTATTCGGCGCCGGCCACGACACCGACGTTCACGTCGATCTGCACGCCGACCACGGCAGCGGCGACGGCCATGATCAAAGCCAGGCGTCGGCGTGGCTGTCGCTGTTCGGGCTGCGCTTCTGGAGCTTCGCCGCGGCGTTCTTCGGCCTGACCGGCATCATCATCCACGTGATCGGCGGGCCGCTGCTGGGTATCGCGGCGCCGTTCATCGCCGCGGGCGTCGGCGTCGCGGCGGGGCTGGGCGCGTCGACGACGTTCCGCGCGCTCTCGCGCGACACCGTCGGTCAGCTGCGCGGCGCGGGGGCGATGATCGGCCGCGAGGGGCGCCTGCTGCTGCCGGTCGCGCGCGGCCAACAGGGGAAGGTCCGCGTCGCGGTTCCCGGCAGCGGAGACGTCGACATGATCGCCGAATCGGACGACGCACTCGAGGTCGGTACCGTCGTGCTGATCGTCGAGTTCCGCGGCAACGTTGCAGTGGTCGAGCGCGGACCGGCGACGGCCGACAGTCCGTGAGCGGTTCAAGCGGTCTCCCGAGGAGGATGCATTCGTGATCCAGCAGATCGAAGCCTGGTTGTCGGAAACAAATCTGGCCGCGCTGATCGGGGGCGGCGCCGCGCTGGTCGTCCTGTTCACCTTCATGTGGATCGCGCGCTTCCTGTATCTGTGCCGCCCGTCGGAGATCCTGATCTTCTCGGGACGGAAGCACCGGCTGGCCGACGGGACCATCGTCGGATCGCGCGTGGTGTTCGGGGGGCGGGCCTGGCGCGTGCCCATCATCGAGAACGTCCAGCGCATGCAGATGCTGTCGATGCCGATCGACGTCTCCGTGCAGGGCGCGTACACGAAGGTCGGCATTCCCCTGAAGGTGCGGGCGATCGCCGTGATCAAGCTGTCGTCGGATCCGACGGTGGTGATGAACGCGATCGAGCGCTTCCTGGGGCGCGGGCTGGGCGAGATCCAGCAGGTGGCGAAGGAGACGCTGGAGGGAAACCTGCGCGGCGTGCTGGCGACGCTGACGCCGGAAGAGGTGAACGAGGATCGCCTGAAGTTCGCCGACTCGCTGGCCGCCGAGGTCGAGCAGGATCTGTCGAAGCTGGGGTTGCACCTGGACGTGCTGAAGATCCAGCACGTCACCGACGACGCGAACTACCTGGCCTCGATCGGGCGCGAGCGCATCGCGCACGTGCAGCGCGACGCGGAGATCGCCGAGTCGAACGCGCGCAACGAGGCGGCCAAGGAGGCGGCGGCCGCCGAGATGCGCGCCAAGGTGGCGGAGGCCGACGCCGAGCGCGCCGTCGTGCAGAAGCGCAACGAGCTGCGCCGGATCGCCGCCGAGCTGGAGGGCGAGGCGAAGAGCGCCGAGGAGCGCGCCGAGCAGGCCGGGCTGGCGGCGCGCGCCACCGCCGAGCAGGCGCTGCAGGCCGTGCGCCGCGATCTGGAGGTGGTGCGCTTGCAGGCCGAGGTCGTCGTCCCGTCGGACATCAAGCGCGAGGCCGCGGCGCTGGCTGCCGCCGGCCAGGCCGCGCCGATCGCGGAGGACGGGCGCGCCAGCGCCGAATCGCTGCGCCTGGTCGCCGACGCGTGGAAGGCCGCCGGTCCGTCGGCGCCCGACATGTTCCTGATCAACAAGCTGGAAGAGATCACGCGCATCGTCGTCGACAGCGTCGGAAAGATCCAGCTGGGCCCGGTGCAGCTGATCGACGGTGGTGACGGCGAGACGTTCCCGCGCTTCGCCGCCGCGTACCCGCAGGCGGTGGCGACCGTGCTGCGATCGCTGGCCGAGACGACGGGCGTCGACGTGACGTCGCTGCTCGCGCCGGTGGCGACCGGCGGCGGTGGCGGCACGGCGCCGCCCGGATCCGTGCCCGCGCCGGGAGGTGTGCGATGAGCTTGATCATCACTCTGCTCGTCGTCGCGGTGGTGTTCGGCATCGTGCTGTCGATGGTGCTGACGCGCTTCCTCTACATCTGTCAGCCCAACGAGGTGCTGGTGTTCTCGGGCGGGCAGCGGGCGTCGGTGGGCCGCAAGGTCGGCTATCGCATCATCAAGGGCGGCCGCGCGCTGCGCATCCCGCTGATGGAGACGGTCGATTCGATGGACCTGACAAACATGCCGATCGAGGTGGCGGTGCAGGGCGCGTACTCGAAGGGCGGCATCCCGGTCAACGTCCACGGCATCGCCAACGTGAAGGTCGCGGGCGAGCAGCCGGTGCTGGACAACGCCATCGAGCGTTTTCTGGGCGTCGATCGGGGGCGGATCATGGCGATCGCGAAGGACACGCTGGAGGGAAACCTGCGCGGCGTGCTGGCGACGCTGACGCCCGAGGAGCTCAACGAGGACAAGATCAAGTTCGCCCAGTCGCTGCTGGCGGAGGCGGAGGACGATCTGCGGCGCCTGGGGCTGGAGCTGGACACGCTGAAGATCCAGGACGTGTCCGACGACGTCGGGTACCTGGACAGCATCGGGCGCCGGCAGTCCGCCGAGGTTCAGAAGAAGGCGCTGATCGCGGAGGCGCGCGCCAAGGCCGAGGCGGCCGTGCAGTCGGCCAGCAACCGGCGCGAGACCGAGATGTCGAAGATCGAGGCGCAGATATCGACCGCGCGCGCCGAGAACGCGCGGCGGCTGGCGGACGCGCAGACGCGCAGCGGGGCGCTGGTCGCCGAGTCCCAGGGGCAGGTGGCGTCGCAGCTGGCCCGCGCCGAGGGCGAGCTGGAGGTCCAGAAGGCGCGCATCGAGCAGGTCAAGCGCAAGCTGGCCGCCGACATTCTGGAGCCGGCGCGCGCGGCCAAGGCGGCCGCCGAGGCGAACGCCAAGGGCGCCGCCGCCCAGATCGTCGAGCAGGGGCGGGCGACCGCTGCTGCGATGGGCCAGATCGCGGCGACCTGGCGCGAGGTCGGTCCGAGTGCGCGCAGCGTCTTCCTGATGCAGAAGGTGGCGGATCTATCGCGGATCGTGATGGGGACCGTCGGGTCGTTGAAGGTCGACAAGCTGACCGTCCTGGGGGGGGTCGGCGGCGGAGGGTCGGGCCTGGGCGACCTGACGGGCCGGCTGATCGCCGCCAGCGAGCAGATCAAGGCGGCGACGGGGATCGACATCGGCGCGGCGCTGCGGTCACGGACGCCGCCGGCGACGCCCAAGCAGCGGTAAAGACCGAGACAAGACGCCGCTCAACGGCGGTACACTGCCCCGTTGATGTCATGAGCCAATTCGGCTGCAGCAAGCCCGGCAACCTCTTCAGGAGGGCATGCGACATGTCGATGTCGGCAAGGTGGCGCGCCTGAAGCCGAACCCCAATCCGGGACCTCCCGGCGGCCGCGGCCGGTCCGAGCCGGCAGGGTCCGGCGGCGACACCGGAAAGCAACAGGTCATCCAGGTCGCCACGCGCTGCGCGACGCTGGACGAGTTCGTCGAGAAGTTCGCGGCGTTCGCCTGGGAGGGGTCGCTGGTGCTGCCCGCCGCCAGCGCGCTGCCGGTGGGGACGCAGGGGCGCTTCGTCGTCCTGCTGCGCGATCATTCGGTGGCGATGCGCGGCCGTTGCCGCGTCACCGAGGCGAAGCCGACGCCGGTGAGCCCGCGCAACCCGGCCGTCAAGCGGGTCATGATGCGCGTCGCGCTGCTGGAGATGGACGACGCGAGCCGCGCCGTCCACAAGCGGCTGATCGCGCTGCGCAGCGCGCCGGTCCCGCTGCCGATTCCGCCCGAGCCGTCGGAGACGACGCAGATCGAACCGGCGCGCGGGGGAACCGCTCCGGGCGCGGCGGTGGCGCCGCGGCCGCCGGTTGCCCCCGAACCGCCGCCGGTCGCCGCCGCGCCGCCGCCGGCCGCGCCGCCGCCGGCCGCTGCCGCGCTCGCGCCGCCCATCCTGCCCGTCAAGACGCCGCCGCCCGCGCCGCCCGTCCACCTCAACCGGACAATGATCGGCGTCGGCCTCGCGCCGGTGACGCCGTCGGTGCCCCCGCCGGTCGCGCGGGCTCCACTGCCCGGGATGGCGGCGGCTCCCGCGCCTGCGGCGTCCGTCGCGCCGGCCGCGCCACCTCCCGCGCGCGTCCCCACGCCCGCGCGGGTGGAGACGCGCGTTCCGGGCGCGCCCGATCAGCTGCCCGCGAACCCGCTGGCGCAGCTCGACGCGGACGACGTCGATTCATTCATCGAGTGCAAGCTGCTCGAGACGGACGCCGACGTCCCGATCGACGTCGCGGGCCCGGCGCCCGACGAGTCCGTCGGCGTGGCGACGGAGGTCTACGCACGCCCGCGCGCCAAGCTGACGCTCGAGCTCCAGCGCCTCGCGCGCAAGCTGCCGCCGCGTTTCCAGCAACCCGCGCTGCGCGCGGTGCCGTACGCGCCTTACATCGCCGTCGGCATCGCGTGTGTGGTGGTCGGTCTCGTGATCGGCCGCAGCGGACGGCGCACGCCGCCGGCGGCGCCGCCGGTGGTCGCGCAGGCGCCTGCGCCCGCGCCGCCCGCACCCGATCCGTCGCCGCCCGCACCGGAGCCCGCGATTGTCGAGGAAGCGCCGAAGCCCGCGGCCGCCGCACCGAAACCCGTCGCAGCGGCACCGAAGCCCGCGGCGGCCGAGCCCGTCGCCGTGGCTTCGCGGCCGGCGCGTGCCGAGAAACCCGCGGCGGCGGCGGCGGAGCCCGTCGCCGTGGCGGCGCGGCCGGCGCGTGCCGAGAAACTCGCGGCGGCAGCGGCGGAGCCCGTCGCGGTGGCGGAGCGGCCGGCGCGCGCCGAGAAGCCCGCCGCGCGGCCTGCGCCTACCACCGAGCCCGCGTCCGGCGACTGCACGGCGCGCGTGGTCACCGAGCCGAAGGACGCCAAGGTGATGTGGGGCGACGCGATGCTCGGCCGCAGCCCGATCGACGGCGCGCGCGTTCCCTGCGGCCCGGCCACCGTGACCATCGAGCGCGAGCGCTGGCAGCCGGTCACCGTCGACGTCAACGCCGAGCCGGGCGCGGCGGCCAGCGTCCACGAACGGTTGCACCGCCCGCGCGCCACGCTGTCCCTGACGTCGACGCCCCCGGGCGCGCACGTCGTCATCAACCGCGTGGCCGCCGGCGCGGCGCCGAAGCAGGTCGACGTCCAGCGCTTCGAGAAGCTGCAGATCAAGGCGACGCTCAAGGGCTACCAGCCCTGGACGAAGTCGGTCTATCTCCGCGACGCCGACGCGAACCTGGACATCACGCTGGTCCCGCGCAAGTAGCCACGGCGTCACACGGCCGTCGTTTGCACCGCGCGGGCGATCGCGGTAACGAGGGTGCGTGAACGCGATCGCCGCCGCCGACTGGGCGCTCGTGAATGCCCGCGTGCTGGGGGTG
>Ga0070673_100000953_pt1 | contig 16394 bp, 10 predicted proteins | sample KBSM23metaG_FD_65342 | JGI IMG/M metagenome (GOLD analysis project Ga0070673, IMG submission 65342) | Miscanthus rhizosphere microbial communities from Kellogg Biological Station, Michigan, USA - KBS M2-3 metaG | ecosystem: Host-associated > Plants > Roots > Rhizosphere > Soil ... | reverse complement strand
CTTGAGGAAACCGTCACGCCAGCGAGTGCCCGGCTCGATCCCTTCGCGGTCAATCCAGACCTCGAGCCCTGCAGCCCGTAGACGGGCCTTCAGCCTATTCGCGAAGTCGCGCTGTGCGCTGTTGTAGGAGAGCATTACGCGAGGCAACATGATTCACCCCTCGATAATCGTCGGCTAGAAATGCCAGAAGCCGATTGCAACGAGAACGTTCAGATAGTCCCTTGCTGAGTCAACAGTCGCGGTGAGACTCCAGTCGTATTCGCCCCAGATACTGGTGTGCAACACGCGCACTTCGAATCCGCCCGTCATGTGCATCCGGCTCGAGACGCCTTGGTAGTTCGACGGCTCGTAATAAGTCCCCAGTCGCAGCCGCAGCCGACCCGGAATTGTTTCGAGCTCTGACCCGAGCCGCACGCCGACGGTGTCGTCGGTTCCGACCGGCTGAATCTTCTGCGCCAACACCGACTCCACACCCACCGCGTTCGCGCTCGACGCCGTGAACAGCAGATCACTGGCCACCAGCCACTTGTGACCGGGCCAGAACGGCGCCGAATCGACCGCGTACGACGCGCCGAGTCCCAGGCTCGCAGGCAAGATCACCTGCTGCGGAATGATCAGCCCGTTCACCGTCACCGGAGTGCCGCCCGAAGTGTCGAGCACCTGATCGGAACGGATGGTCGACGAATACGTCATGCCGAACCGCCAGGGTCCGCGCTCCGGATTCCACAGAACGCCCACGTCCCAACCGGTGCCGGAGAGCTTGCCAAGCGTCACGTCCAATATGTCAGCGCGCAGCTTGCTCGTCGTGGCGCGCCACCCGACGCCGACCGTCAAATCTCGATCGAGGAACTGCCGCCCGAGTGTCAGCGAGGTAACGCTCAGGACGTACTCATCGTCGTCGGCACCGGGATTCTCGAGCGCGATGATTTCCGAGTCGCTCAGTACACCCAGCCCCCAGAGCCCGTATTGGCCCATCAGTCCGAGCGAGCGGATGCGGTGAGTCTTGTAGTCCGGCGGCGTCACGCCGTTGTTGTCGAAATCATCGCTGTCCAGCCCGGTCAGGCCGGCAGTCCAATCCCAGTCGAATTTCGTCGTCGAGCGTTGCGGGCGAAACGCCACGCCCGCGGGATTGGAACTCAGCGACGCGATACCTTCGGCGACGCCGATATACGCCCCGCCGAGCGCCACCTTCCGCGACGAGCCCAGCACGGGACCCTGCCGCAGATCGAGGTCGTAGTTGTTGTCGACGATCGGCGGGCCATCGATATCGCCGCGCGCTTGCGCGCACGACAGCGACAGCAGCAGCAGTAACCACCATCTCGATCTCAGCCGCACGACTATGACCCCGTGATTCTCTACGTCAGTCTGCCGACGAACTCCTCGACGCCCCCCGCTTCATACGCGGTCTCTGGAAAGTGGCTGCGCGGGAAAAACATCCGGAACGCCGCTTGTGGAGTCAGAGGTGCCGCCGGCTCATCGGATTCGAAGGAGACGACCTGCACGCGCAGCCGCTTGCGATTTTTTCGAGTGTGGAACGCCCGCAGCAGCAGCGAGCGAATGGCAACGTCCTCCGAGGGCAACGAATAGCCGATGAAGATCCATTGATCGGCCAGACGCAGGTCTTCCAACGCGGCGTTCCAGATCGCAAGCAGGCTCGGATCGCGAATGTTGCGCACGATCGATGGAGTCACGAGCAGGCTCTTGAGCAACCCGCCGCACTCGCAGGAGTTGTACTGGTTCTGCACCTGCCAGGCATCGAGACTCACGATACGCTCGGTCGTGTTGATCGTCACGTGACCGCAGGTCTCGCATCGCAGCCAGTTGAGCGAGCCGTGCAGCTTGAATACCGCGAGCGAGGCGTCCGGCAAGTGCCCGTGACGATTGCCCGATACGTCGCGCCAGGTGAATCCGAAATCGACCCGCCGAGCGACCTTCAGGTGCCGCTGCTTCGAGCCTTTTTTCGCGACCAGGTCGAACACGCACCGTTCGACCGCCGCGTCGTAGTTGGTCGAGACCAGCGTCACGCGACTCGCACTCGACTGGCGCGAACGCCTGACCATCCAGCGCGCGAGATCTTTCGTGATGTGCTTTTTACTCAGGCCCTGCAACACACCATTCAGCGCCATCGTCAACAAATGCCGCGCGTGAATCAGATAGGTGGCCGGCGCAACGATCGGGACACTGCGCACCTTCCGAGATCGCCGTTGCTTCGGCAGGTCGCGAACCTTCTTCCCGAGATACGGCGGCTCCATCGGCGAATTCCGCTCGGCGATGCAGTGCTCGAGCATCGAGATCACGTCGATGATCGAGGCGCCTGCCAGGGTCGGACCGGCGTCTGCCAACCCAGGCAGGATGCTGCACAGGATTCGATGCAGATCATCCCTGTTCTTGCGGATTGGAATCTGCTTTTTGTCGCGCTTGCGGCGGAAGCCGGCCCACTTGCTCCAGTTGGCTGTCGCTGCCAACCCCTCCCATATCGCCGGCAACAGATCGTTGGTCGCCGGATAGCCCAACGGAACAGACGCTCCCGCTCCCAGAAACACCACGATGCGTTTGGGTTCCGGAACGTTGCGAACCCGGGGCTGTCGTTGCCGCACTCGCGCCGCTGCGTCAGCCCGTTCGTCATCCCAGAGTCGCTTCCACAACCGGCGTCGCAGCTTGGCGCGATTGTCGGCTGATCCACCGCTCGCATCGGCGAGCTGGATGCGCACGCTTTCTACAATGGTCCCTGCGCGGTCCGCCAAGCGCCTCTTATCCATGTAGCACCGCCCCTGTGGCAATTGCGAGTGTTCGAACGTAGCACCCAATCCGCTGCAGGTGGGAGATCGGCTACCTGCCCCGAACACGGATCGACACTGCAGGATCAGTGAGTAGGCTCGCCTCAACCTCACCAGGACGCGCCCATCATGATCCGCACTACTCGCATGCTTCGCTTGGTTTCGATCTTCGGTCTGTGTGCACTCTTGGCGGGTCAGGCATGGGCCGCCGACGTTTACCAGGGCACCGTCAACTTCAAGAACGCGGCGGGTAAAAAGGTCACTGCGACAGTCAAGATCACTCTGGATCGGCTCATGCCGGATGAGGAGCGGATGGCCGTCGCGGAGCTGGTGAAGGCCAACCCGGATTCCGCCAAGACCGTCCTCGCCGGTAAACCGCAGATTGGCACCATCGAAGCCAACGACAAGCGCGTTCCGATTCGATTCGCCTCGGGCTATGCCCTCGACGATGGCACAAACCTGATCGTCCTCAGCGACGAGCCGATGGGCTTCATCGGCGGGTCGAAGCAGAGCAAGAAAGGCTTCGACCTGACCTACGCAATGATCTCGGTCAAAGCTTCCGGCGAAGGCAAAGGTGAAATCCGGCCCGCTGCGCGCATCAAGTGGATGGAGTCAGGCGCGCCCGCGCCCGTCGGCTACGACAACCAGATCGTCTGGCTCGAAAACGTGACGAAGTCCTCCACGGGCAATTAGATCTTCGCTACGAACGACACAGGGAACTGTGTCTGACCTTCAGAACAATCGGGATGAAGCTGTCCCCGTGGCATTGTTGCGTCCAGGAACGAGCGAACAGCAACGACGCTCCCGGATCCTGACCACGGAATTCGACCAGGAGACACTTCATGATTCGCCTCAAGGCATCCCACGTGATGTTGGCTTTGGGATTGATCGCGCCACTCTGCAGCAATGCGGCAGACCTCTGCATCGCGACGAACGGCGGCTTCGGCAACGGCGGCTCCAGCTTCATCGGCAAGAACTTCGCTCTTCCGGCGGCGGGCGTGTGCGCACCGTGGGCCGGCTTTACCAAGACCGCCAGCAGCGTCATTGCCATCTCGACGGGCACTGCGTGTCGTTCGAGCGATGGCAAAGCACTCGAGCTCACTATCTCCAGCACCGACCCGTCGTTTCTCGGCTCGGGCGTGATGGGCTCGGATCACATCCGATTCTGTCCGGGCGGTGCTGCGAACTGCCCATTTGGCGGTGGCTTCGGAACCGGTACCTTCAGCAACGGCGGCGCAGAAGCGCAGACGTGCACGAGCGCACTCGTGAAGCTGCCGGCGATACACGACTGAACCATTTGCGCGGGCGCCGTTCAGGCGCCCGCCTCTTCTTCGTATGAGACGAACCCTGCTTGTCATGAAATGACAGGCAAGTGTCGTTCATTGCGAAGGGCTGGCCGCGTGCCTCCGCTAGAGTCGCACGCATTTTGTCGCCAGAGTCTTCGCAAAAATGACCGCTGCACCGTCGTCGATCGGCGTTCTGCTGCTGATCTGCAGCGGCGCTGTGCTAGCCGCCGCCAATGGCGACAAGCTGTTCGCGTCGTGCACCTCGTGCCACGGCAACAAGGCCGAGGGCAACTCGGGACTGAACGCACCCGCCATCGCTGGTCAGGATGCTGCGTATCTCGAGCGCCAGCTGCGCAACTTCCGCAGTGACCGGCGCGGCACACACAAGTCCGACTCGCTCGGGACGCAGATGCGCGCTGTTGCTGCGGCAACGCTCGCCGACGACGCGGCCGTCACGAAGATCGCCAGCTACGTCGCCGCACTTCCGAAAACCCTCCCTGCCGCGCGAGCGCAGGGCAATCTTCACAACGGCAACAACCTCTACCAGGGCAAGTGCGGCGCATGCCATGGCGGCTCCGCCGAAGGCAATCCAGCGCTGAAAGCGCCGCGGCTCGCAGGCCTCGACGCCGCCTATATCAAGCGGCAGTTCGCCAACTTTCGCGACGGCGTGCGCGGCACTGACCAGCAGGACGTGCCGGGCCGGCAGATGGCGATGATGGCGAAGACTCTGCCGACCGAGCGCGACCTCGACGACGTCATCGCCTTCATCCAGCAGCAGAGCCGGGCAAAATGATCCGCGCGCTGTTGATGATGATCGCAGCCGCGGGTACGGCTGGCGCAGTCGGCCCCGCGCCCGCCGACTTCACGCTCAGTGGTTCATGCCCGCCCGGCTTCGAGAAGACCCGCGCCGGGGTGTGCGAGCTGCGCACGCTCTATCAGTTCTACGATTCACTCGAGAATCGCGGCCTCGGCGGCACACGCACTGCGCTGCCGCCGCATCGTGACGGCTTCACGCCGCAGCAGATCGATCTCGGTCGCTATCTGTTCTTCGATCCGGTGCTGTCGGGCGACGGCACGTTGTCGTGCGCGAGCTGCCACGATCCGGCGCGCGGACTCTCCGACGGTCGCCCTCGGTCGATCGGTATTCACGGCGCAGATGCAGGGCGCGCGGCGCCGACGCTTTGGAACGTCGCATTTCTCAAGCGCTTCTTTTGGGACGCGCGCGCGGACTCTCTCGAAGCGCAGGCGACCGGCCCGCTCTACTCGCCCAAGGAAATGGGCAACACGCGCGTGTGGTTGCTCGCAAGTCTCAACGGCAACGCGAGCTATCGGCAGTTGTTCGATCAGGCCTTCCCGAACGTCTCTGGTCCGATCACGGAGCAGCAGGTCTACGCAGCGCTCGCTGCCTTCCAGACCTCGCTGATCTCGCTCAACAGTCCTTACGACCGCTACGTTCACGGTTACGACGCCGCGCTTTCCGAGCACGAGATCGAAGGACTGAACGTGTTTCGCTCGTTCGTCGCTCGCTGCTCCGAATGTCACACGCCGCCTTTATTCACGAACGAGCAGATCGCGGTCATCGGCATGCCGGAACCCGACGGTCGACCGTTCGATGTCGGCGCCGAAGCCATCCTGGACAGCCCGAAACTCAAGGGCGGCTTCAAAGTCCCCACACTGCGCAACATCGCGCGCACCGCGCCCTACTCGCACTCGGGCGCGTTCGCCTCGCTGCACGACGTCGTCGCGTTCTACAACAAAGGACGCGGCAACTCAGTGCCGAAGGACATGCACCTCTATCTGCACTGGCACATCTCGGATCCGAGACTCACGGACACCGAGGTTGACCGGATCGTCGATTTTCTCGGCGCGCTGACCGATGAGACCTTCCTGCCGCAAAGACCGGCACGGGTTCCCTCCGGTCTGACGCCAACCCAGCTAGGAGAATGATGATGAAGAAGGGCCTGATTGCATTAGGCATGGCATTGCTGTTGTTCGGTGCGGGCACGTACCTCGGCCGCAGCAGCAAACGGGACGTGATGATCACCTCCTCCACGGCGGGAGCGAGCTACAGCGGCGGCTTCAAAGCCGACGGTGCAAGCGCAACCGTTATCCGCTCGGTCGCAGGCCCCGCGCCGAACAACGTGGTCGTGGTGAAGAACGGCGAGTCGATCCAGGCGGCGATCAAGGCCGCGCCGGCGGGCACGATCGTGCGCGTGATGCCGGGCACGTATCACGAGACCGTGTACATCGACAAAGACGACATCCGCATCGTCGGCGTCATCGAGGAAGGCCGCCGCGCCGTGCTCGACGGCGAGAAGAAGCTCAACGACGCCATCCTCTACTCCGGCAACAACTTCGTCGCCGAGAACCTCGAGATCCGCAACTACAAGGGCAACGGGATCATGGGGCAGGCCGGCAACAACTTCGAGATCCGCAACAACGTGATCGCGAGCTCCGGCGTCTACGGCATCTTCCCGCAGCTCGGCCAGAACGGCATCGTCGAGCACAACGTCGTCTCCGGCATCGCCGACGCCGCCATCTACATCGGCATGAGCGACAACATCCTGGTCGCGCACAACGAAGTGTTCGACAGTGTCGCCGGCATCGAGATCGAGAACAGCCGTCACGCGATCGTCGAGCACAACTACGTGCACGACAACTCGGGCGGCCTGCTCGCGTTCGTCACGCCGGGGTTGCCGATCAAGACCACGGTCGACGTGATCTTCCGCAACAACTTCGTGGTCAAGAACAACCACGCGAATTTCGGCGCGCCGGGCTCGACCGTGTCCGGCATTCCGGCCGGCACCGGCATCCTGGTGATGGCCGCCGACGACGTCGTCATCGAGGGCAACGTCATCACCGACAACAAGGTGTCCGGCGTCATCATCACCGATCACGCTCACGCCTCGAACATCACCGCCGACCCCGAGTCGGATCCGAACTCGGATCGCGTGAAGCTGCTCGACAATGTGATGCTCAACAACGGCTACGACACGATCAAGGAAGCCAAAGCACTGCTGCTCGCCGACGGTAAGGTGGGCAAGACCAACCTCGACATCGTGCGTGTCGGGCCGAGTCCCGGCAGCTGCATCGTCAACCGCCATCAATATGTGACCGCGGGCGTCGGCGACTTCGCCGAGTGCGAATTCACCAACACCGCCGCCACCGCGAACTACCTGCTGCCCCCGGTGCCGCCGCGCGTGATCGAGCCGGGCGAACGCGGCAAGGTCGTATACCTCGGCATCTGCAGCGGTTGCCATGTCTACAACGGCCGCATGATCGGCCCGCCGGTGCAGGCAATTCAGGCCCTCTACATGGAGAACCCGCAGGGCCTCGCCGACTACATCGCGCATCCGCAGAAGAAGCGCGAGGACTATCCCGAAATGCCGCCGCAGGACTATCTCGATCCGCAAACGCGGCTTGCGGTGGCGAACTACATGCTGAAAGTGACCAACTGACCACGGAGATGACGATCAAATGAGCAAGCGCAGGAACAGACTGGCGTACGCGGTAGCCTCGGTGCTGGCCGGTACGGGATTCGCGGCCGTTGCCCCCGGCATTGCCGTGGCACAGGAAGCCGGAATCGAGAACATCGAGGAAGTGGTGGTGACCGCCCAGCAGCGTACGCAGTCGCTGCAGGAAGTGCCGATCGCGATGCAGGTCGTCGACAGCGACCTCATCAACGACGTCGCCGCCGAAAACATGGGCGATCTGAACGGCTTCGTGCCGGGACTCGTGGTGTCCGCCACCAGCCCGACGCAGCCGCGCTATCAGATCCGCGGCATCCAGACAGGTGACTTCGGTGTCGGCACCGACCCCGCGGTCGGCGTGTACGTCGACGGCATCTATGCAGCGCGCTCCGGCGCGTCGCTCCTCGCCTTCAACGACATCGAGCGCATCGAAGTCCTGAAGGGACCGCAGGGCACCCTGTTCGGTCGCAACAGCGCCGCGGGTGCGATTTCGATCGTGACCAATCAGCCCGCAAACGAGTTCGACTCGTTGCTGCGCGTACGCTTCGGCCAGTACGGCAAGCAGTACTACGAGGGCATGATCAACACGCCGATCACCGACAGCCTCGCGCTGCGCATGAACGGCGTCTACAACAAGAGCGACGGCTGGCTGAAGGACGCGGCCACCGGCGAGAACCTGTGGCCCGAGAAGAACTGGGCCGGACGCGCCGCGCTGCGCTGGGATATGTCGGACAAGACGAGCGCCACGCTCGCCTGGGATCACGACAACCTCGATCAGCTCGCGCGCCCCGCGATCGGCATCGTGCCGGTGCAGTCCGGAGTTGCTTATCCGGCCGACCCGGCCACCTTCCTCGATCCGCGCAAGGCGCCGATCTACAACGACGCGCTCGGCAACGAAGAATCGCGCAAGCTCGATCAGGCGACGTTGTTCATCGACCACTCGTTCGCGGGTGCCGAGTTCCGCTCCAGCACCGCGTGGCGGCAGTTCGACACCGTGAATCGCGAAGACGAGGACGGCACCAACCTGATCGCCACTTACTTCGATACGGCGAACATCGAGCACAACAAGAGCTTCTACCAGGAGTTCAAGCTCTCCGGCGTGACCGATCGCTTCGACTGGGTCGGCGGCGTCAGCTATTACAACGAGAAGGCCGACCAGGTCAGCGACACTCACACCTTCACCGACGGCATCGACACGCTCGGCACCAACCTCGGCATCTGGGCCGCTGCCGGCCTGCCGTTCCCGCTGTACGGCGGCACCAGCGCTATCCTCGCAGCCAATGGCATCCCGGTCAGCATGCTGGGCCTGCCGTGGCGCGAAGCGATGTACAACCACGGTGACTTCGAGGCTGTCGCGGCATTCGGCGACGTGATCTGGCACGTGAACGACCGCATGAACCTGACGGTCGGCGCGCGCTTCACGCGCGACACCAAGGAGTTCACCTGGAAGAACGGGCCGCACGAGACACCGGAGCTCGACCAGATCGTCGCCGGCCTCGAGCAGGCGGGCTTCTTCGATCCGAGCGTGTTCCCGATTCCGCCCGAGACCTATCGCCTGCAGGACATCGTGTTCACCGCGGACACGGCGGCTACCGGCCTGACGCGCAAGAACACCTGGAGCGACGTCAGCCCGCGCTTCGTGCTCGACTACAAGGTCGCGCCGGACGTGATGATGTTCGGCTCGGTCGCCAAGGGCTACAAGGCCGGCGGGTACAACAGCGTCGAAGTCGGCTCGCAGTTCGCGAACGAGGACGTGTGGAATGCCGAGTTCGGCGTGAAGAGCCAGCTGCCCGATGCGGGGCTGACGCTGAACGCCTCGACGTTCTACTACATCTACAACGACAAGCAGGCGATCTCGCTCGTCGACGACGTGAACGGCTCCGATGTTCCGCAGTACGTCGTCGACACCAGCGACGAGCATGCGTGGGGCGTCGACGTCGAGGCGCAGTGGAAAGCGACCGCGAACCTCATGCTGTTTGCAAACGCGGAGTACATCGACGCCACGTACAAGAACAACGTGACGCGCGGCGACGATCCGCTCGACCTCTCGGGTCAGCCGACCGGCGAGCCGTACCTGAACGCCGCGCTCGGCGCGAGCTACGGCTGGACGCTCGGCAACCTGGGCGGCCTGGATCTGTCGGGTCGCTACGCGTACCGCGGCGAGTCGCGCTGCAATGACGACTCCGTGCGTCAGGGAACCTGCGATCTGCAGTCGAGCTTCAAGCTCGGCGAAGCGACGCAGCGCCTCGATCTGCGACTGGCGTGGACCAGCACCAACCAGAAGTACGGCGTGGCGGCCTACGTCACCAACGTGCTCGACGACCAGTACGTGACGGGCGTGAACAACATCACGACCGACACGTTCGGCACGCCGTTCACGTTGATCTCGGAGCCCCGCATGTGGGGCGTGGAGGCGACGGTCGCCTTCTGAGGAACCAGGCAAGGGGCGCGCCCGCGATCTGCGGGCGCGCTTTCCTCATGCTTCGCGCATGGCCTTGAGCAGAATCTGCAATCCGGTCGCCAGCTCCTTGCGCTTGCCGCGATCTGCCATGCGCGCGAAGAAGTCGATCTGATCGCAGACTGAGCCGAACTCGCGCCGGCTCGCTCGCGAACGGTGATTGCGGTAGAGACGCGCGAGAGCCTCCGGCCCTCCTTCCACGAACTTGCCGTCGATCAATGCTGCGAGCACCGCGCCATCGATCCTCGCCGTGTCCACCCACAACTGCGGAACCGCGGGACTCATCGCTGCAAGCGCCGCGGTGACCTTGGCGAGATCCGCGCGCAGCTTGCCAGCGTCAGCGGCCTTGGGGCGTCCGGCGAGCCAGTGTTGCGCGAGCCTGCCCGCGATCACATTGAGATCCGGGTAAGAAGAATCCTTGTTGTCCTCGCGAGCTCGCGCGCTCGCTGCACCGTAGCAGCTGACCATCTCCTCGATTGCGTCGTGCAGGGCGGACCCGCCAGCGGCAATCATCGCTCGCCGCTTGTAGATCGACCCTGCCAGGCCATAGCGTTCCATCGTCGTGCCGGCAGTGCCTTGCCACATCGTCTGCAGCCAATCCAGCACCTTCGAAGCTTCATCCAGTAGTGCCTTGGCTTGCGCTCGCGCCTTGTCGCCGGGGCTGCGGTCGAACACGTCGACGGCGTGTCGCGTCAACTGATTGGCGAATTGCTCGACGTCCTTGAGCGTCAGCAGTTGCGGCTGGAACTTCAACGCCAGGCGATGAAAGTCCACGGCCGATTTGAAATTCATCGCTTCCCAGTGCGCGCGCGCCAGCGCCAGCGCGATTTCGCCGTCCTTCAGCGGCTTGTCGAGCTCGCTCTCGATCTTGTTGAGCTGCTCGATCAGGTCCAGCGTGCCGGCATCGCTCGCCGTCTGCAGTCGCACCTCGATGTCCCTGATCTGCACGAGCGGCGAATCGGTACCCGACGTCCAAGCCCCGTCGCCGCCGGAATCCATCAGCAGGCGATAGTCCGGATCGCCGTAGCATTGATACGCGCCCCAAGTGTTGTCGCTGGGGAACTGATCGTAGATGTGGCTGCGCGCGCTGCGAGTTGCCTCGCCGAACCGCGCACCGCCCAGCATCAGCTGATAGAAGTGACGCGCGAATGCAGTTGCCGCCGCGTCGCCCACTGCCCAGCCCGCCGCAACGACGGCCCGTGCCCCTTTGCGAATGAACGCCTGCGCCAGATTCGCAGCAATCCGGTTGTAGCTGCCGTGCAGGTTCTTCAGCGCCGGATCGGCATCGGCGCGCCCAAGGTGACAGCAATTGATGAACACGAGCTCCGGCACCCGACGCAGCTGCGCGATCTCATCCGGCGACAGGAACATTCCGGCGCCGATGACCATGCCGGTCATCGCCTCGCTCTTGTCGTCCGGCTTGTAGTTGTAGACGCCATGGCCGGCCAGATGAATGACGCGATAGGCACGATCGAACAGCGCGGCCAGCACGTCCTGACCGCGCGGCCGGTCGAGGTGATTGACGCGATAGCGCCCGAGCATCTCGAAGGCACGCGCCGTGACCCGCGCCTCCTCCTGCGCACCTTTGAGCTCGATGAACGGACTCAAAGGATCGCCGATGACGAGCACGTCGGAGGATGTGCTCGGCGGTACGTTGTCCGCCGGCTCGATCAGTTGTCGCAGCAGACCGTGATTGCAGATGAAAGGTCCCTGCTGCCCGCGGTTCGACAGCGGATCCTCCAGCAGCTCCCACGGATAGCGCGCCGACTCCGCGTCGAGCAACAGCACGACGTTGTCTTCCGACAGCGAGCCGTCCTTGAAGTCGTTCGGCAGCAGCAACTCGAACAACGAGCGCGAGATGCCGCGGTTGTAGGCGCTCGAGCCGATCGCTTGCCGGATGAAGTCGTCGATCGGCGCGCGCTGGACCGTGAGCTTCTGCTGATCGCCGCGCGCCTTGCGCGTCGTCGCCGAGAACTTCAGGTCCTTGCGGTTCGAGCCTTCGCGATCCGAGCCTTCGATGTGGATCCGGTGCCACCACCCGCCGGCTTCCGAATAGTACAGACGCTCGCGGCCGCCGCTGGCCTTCGACATGTTGCGATTGAAGTTGAAGTGAGCGGCGAGCGAAGGCTCGCCGTCTTCGACCTTCTTGAACGAGGCGATCGTTTCGTAGGCGCGATCGCGATACAGCTCGATGAATTCGAGCGTCGCGATGCGCGCCTCGTGACTTGCAGCAGCCAGCGATTCGTTGGCCTGCACGACTGCGCGCAAACAGGCCGCGACGGCATCCGGCACTTCGACGCCGCCCAAGCCGCTGCCCACGAGCAGCGCGCTCAGCCCCAGCTGTTTGCCGACCTGACCGTAGGTCGGTAAATCCTGCGACGTCCAGGCGACGGCATATTCGACGATCGCGCGCGTCAGCGTGTCGGCGAGCTGCGAGGATGACAGCAGTCCCGGCATGCCGAGACCGACGACGATCGCACCCTTCGGCACCGCGTCGTGATTCTTCCTGAGCTCGGGATTGACGAACAGCGCGTTCGACAGCGGCGGTCCCGGATACAAGCCGAGTGACAGGCGCTGCGACAACTGCCCGGCGAGACTGCGGTCCAGTGCTTTCTCTGCACTGATGATCGTGTCGCCGGTGTAGTGACCGACCATGACGGGGTAGCTGGAGAAAGCGAGGTCGGCGTGCAACACGCGCACGTTGACCTTCGCGACGTCCGCAGACGGCGGCGCCTGCCGGCGCACGGATCCTCCGAGAACCTGCGCTCGCAGCATCGCCTCGTCCGGATACAACGGCTGCTCGGGCTCGATCAAGGAGACGACCTCGCCGGTCCCGCGTTGCACCGGTTGGACCGTCGACAGGCGCGTCGTCGTTCCGGTCGTGAGCAGGTCGGCAATCGCATCGAAGTGATCTTCCTCGGAGCACAGATCGCCGTGAACGGCATCCATGTACCAGGTGCGGATGCCGCTTGGAATGCCGCTGTCCCACGTCACCCGGCCGTCGCCGCGATTGGTCGCTTCGAGCACGAGGCGCTTGGCCTTGTTTTTCTGCTGACTATCGATGCGGATGCCGCTGACGGTTTGCGGAGCACGCCCCGCGACGTAGAGAACGTGATCGCGATCGAGCGGCGATTCGTCGATCACTTTGCGGAACGCTCGCGCTACGTCGAGATCACCCAATTCGGGCTGCTTCCAGTCGCCATCGAGGTGCTGCGCAAAAGCCGCCCACGTCGGGGCGGCGAAATAGTCGTCGCGAGGATCGTGCGGCAGCATTGCCAGCACGCCCGGCATCCGCAACACGACGCCGAGCAGATCCGCTGCACTGTTCTTCAGATCGAGCAGCGCCAGCTGCTTCAGTGTTCCGGAACGCCCGATCAACAGCTCGGGGATCGAGTGCGAGCCGCCGTTCGGCGTGCCCATCATCAGAAAACGTCCGCCATCATTGGCGCACAGGCGTGCCCAGGTCTTCGGATGGCGCGCAATCATCGTCCGCGTGACCAGGCCGCCCATGGAGTGCGCCAGGATGCGCACGGGCTGGTTGTTCTTTTCGGCGGTGTCGAGCTCGTTCTTCAGCACGTCCGCGAGGCGATCGGCTTCCACCTCCGGTTGCAACCGCCAGTCGTAAGGGAACGGTACGACACGATGAGTCGCCGCCAGGAAGCGCAGCAGCTCGCCATACGATCGCGGCAGCGGCTCGACCGGGCGCACGGTGCGCTTCGCGCCGATCGCCAGCTTCATGAATCCGCCGAAGGCGAGATCGCTGATGTCCATCCAGATGCCATCGCCATCGACCGCGAGCGCGCTGCCCATGATGCCCGGCAGGAAGATCACGACCGGGCGCGGTGTCGCGTCGCGCGTTGCGATCTCGCGAGCGATGTCGACAACCCTGGGCTCGAAGTCCTGCAACGAGGGGTGAGTGCCCTGGGTCAAGGCTCCGACCAGCGTTGCTGCGCTGTCGCCGTTGCGGAAGTAGTTGAAGTGGTTGACGCCGGGGTCCCGGAAGAATCCAGCTTGCTTCTTGCCGGTGCGATTCGCGCCGCCGTACATCGAAGCGGTGTTGACCACGATGTCGTGATCGCCGCCGTAGAAACGATCGGAGATCCACGACAGCAGTCGCGCCCACAACGCATCCGGATCGAGATCGCCGGCAATGACGAACAGCTCGCCGGCGACGACCTTGCGCGGGAAGTTGAGGAGCTGGACGAACGGCGATTCCGGCATCATCGCTTCGACGCCGGGCAACACTTCGGGCTTGGTGCGCTCCTTCATTACCGCCGCGAGGAATTCGCCCAGGCCTTTGAACACGTCGCTGATCGGCGTGTTCGGCAAAGCCTTGCTTGCAACCGTGCCGATGACGCCGAGCCAGCGATCGAGCCGGCCCGAGGCCAAGGTCGTCCCCAGCGCGGGACAGGCGACGCGCACGTAGCGCTCGACACTGATGTCCTTCTTTGCGAGCAACTCCGCGAGCGCGAGCAGCTCCTTTTTCTCCTCACCGCGCCCCTCTGCATCGAACAGCGCCAGCTCGTCCGCGCTGAACGCGTCGGCGGGCGCCCAGCCCTGTTCCGCATCCTTGCTCTTCTTGCTCGAACTCAGACTCTCGACACGCGTCTGCCCGCGGCAAAGCAACTCGCCGACCATGCCGCCGCGGGAATGCGAGACCAGATGAACTCTGCAGCCTTGGGGCAGCACTTCCGCCAGCTCGCGTGCGTTCTCGAGCGGGCTCACGGGCAGCGTCGGATGCTCGAATCCATAGACGCGCTCGCCGTATTTCGAGCGGATCTGCGCCAGCTCGCCGGCGCGCTCCTTGGACCAGAGCTCGCCGAAGCTGCCCCAGGTGCTCGACAACGTGCCATGGAGGAAAACGAGAATCGGCTCGTCGCCCGCTTTGCGTCCGAGATCGTGCGGCGTCAGGCCGAACCCGCCATCGAGCGCACACTTGAACAGACCGAAGCCGGGACGTTGCAAGCTCTTGCGCTTCTCGACCTTCTCAGCGACGGCGAGGGCTGATGCCTTCGGAACGTCGACGCCGAGCACCTTGATGGACTTGAGCACCCAGCTGGTGACGCCGCGAGTCGCCGCGCCGGTGCTCGGCACGGCGATGGTCGCCGGCACGTACAGCTCCGCATCCTTCGCATCGCGACTGGCGCCGCTGGCAAAGCGCTCGCGGTATTCGTCCGCGCGCATCCAGGTGCACGTCCCGTCTGCGAACTCCAGCTCGATGACATCGTCCGTCTCGATGTTCGCCGCAGCGTCCTCGGCAATGCCGCGCTCCGCTGGCCGGAACTCCTGCTTGACGCGGATGGATACTTCATCGGCGAGCGGCGCGGCTACAGTTTCTAGCGCGGAAGGAGATTTCGTCGCTGCCAGCGGGCCATGCAGCGAGAAAGACCCGCCTTCCGCGGGCGTCCCTTCCTGCAAGGAAGGGTCTTGCGCGCGACTCGACGCAACGGGCGCGACTTGCTTACTGCGGCGCGTGACGGCAGCAGCTTTCTTCTTTGCTTTGCGGGCCGGTCGCTTCTTGGTCGCCATCAGTGACCCTCCATGTGTCGCCCGCGGCGACGTGGTTGTCAGCGGATCGGACTTCGGGCTTCGAGGTTGATTCGAGTTGTCGTACTCTTTCGGCCGCAGGTGTTTAACATCCGCTCAGAGAAAAAACCATTGGGACGAAGGACATCACGAGAACAACCTGGGAGGCAGCCATGAGCCGATTCTTTACACTGGCCGAGATGACGCGATCCGATGCTGCGACGCGCGCGAATATTCCGAACAAGCCCGACCCGACGCAGGAAGCGAATCTGGAGGCGCTCTGCACCAGCATCCTCGATCCGCTGCGCGAAGCGATCGGCGTTCCCATCAAAGTGACCTCGGGCTATCGGTCACCTGATCTGAATGCTCTCATTCACGGTGCGAAGAGCAGTCAGCATCTCGAAGGCAAAGCGGCGGACATCCAGGCGCCGGGCAAGTCGGTCCTCGAGTTGTTCCAGACCGTGATCCGGCTCGGCCTGCCGTTCGATCAAGTCATTTACGAAGCGCAGAGTCCGACCGTCGTGTGGGTGCACGTTTCGCACGATCCGCTGCGCAAGCGCGGTCAGATCATGCGAGCTGAATTCGAAAACGGTCGCGCGGTGCGCTATCCGGTCATCTCTCGCGAAGATGCGTTGGCGATGACCGATCCGAATGTCCGGCGAGACGGGTCCGTGCCTGAGTGGTCCTTCGTCGAAGGGGCGGACGAACCCGAAGAGCTGGAAGCGGCGCCCGCCAGGCCGACGAAGAAGAAGACATCGACGAAACGGCAGTCGCCAAAGAAAAAGACGACGCTGAAGCAGGCCGCCAGGAAATCCAAGCGGCCCGCGAAGCGCGCGGCGAAAGCTCGACCTGCGAAGAAGAAGCGCAGGCGTTAGCT
>Ga0070673_100000935_pt1 | contig 16541 bp, 14 predicted proteins | sample KBSM23metaG_FD_65342 | JGI IMG/M metagenome (GOLD analysis project Ga0070673, IMG submission 65342) | Miscanthus rhizosphere microbial communities from Kellogg Biological Station, Michigan, USA - KBS M2-3 metaG | ecosystem: Host-associated > Plants > Roots > Rhizosphere > Soil ... | reverse complement strand
GGTATCCGTGCGCGGGACGTAGGCTTCGGGCTGGTAGTAATCGTAGTAGCTGACGAAATATTCGACCGCATTGTCGGGGAAGAAGCTCTTGAACTCGCCATAGAGCTGGGCGGCGAGGATCTTGTTCGGCGCAATCACCAGCGCCGGCCGCTGCAAGGTCTCGATGACCTTCGCCATGGTGAAGGTCTTGCCGGAGCCGGTGACTCCGAGAAGGACCTGGCTGGTCTCGCCATTCTCGCCGATGCCTTCGACCAACTCGCGGATCGCAGTTGGCTGGTCGCCCGCGGGCTCATAGTCCGCCACGAGCTTGAACAGTTTACCGCCTTCGGCCTTGTCCGGCCGCGCAGGCTTGTGCGGAACGAATGTCTCAGCGGTTTCGGGTTCTGCGAGCGAAGTACGGATTTGAATCGCCATCTTCGCCTATATGGTCGCCCGACGCGGCAGGAACAATGGAGGAACAGGCATGGGAGGCTTCGGACGCTTCGGCATTTTGGCCCACAGCTCTGAAGGAGCAGCACTCTGTTTCCTGACCTTCTGCCGCGAAGGTTTTCGCGAGATTGGCCAGCACATGCATCCCGATGTGATGATGGATTGCGCGGCCATGGGGCACGTCATGCCTGCTTGGGATTCCGGCGACCATGCTGTGGTCCGGTCGTTCCTCGCAGAATCCATTCAGCGCCTTGCGGATGGCGGATGCGACTTCTTCGCCTGCCCGGACAATACGGCCCACATCTCGCTCGAACTCCCAGGGCCCGAGTTCCCGCTGCCCGGCCTCAACATCGGGGACATCGTGGCCGAACGCGCGCAGGAACTGGGCATGACAAGGGTTGCCGTCTTGGGCACGCGTTTCACCATGGCTGGACCAGTCTATCGCCGCGCCTTGCCTGCTGTGGGCATCGAGCCCCGCTTTCCGAATGATGTCGAACGGGAAGATATCGACCGCATCATTTTCGACGAGCTGGTCGAAGGAAAGTTCACCGAACAGTCGCGGCGCCGCTACGTCGAAATCATCCAGCGTCTGAAGGATGAAGAGGGGTGCGACGGAGTCGCACTCGTGTGCACGGAAATCCCTCTCCTGATCACTCCCGAACTTTCGCCGTTGCCCACATTGGATTCGACCCGGCTGCTGGCGCGCGCAGCGTTCGAAGTGTGCGTCGGACACCGCCCGCTGCCGAGCTGGCGCGGCGGGCCGATTGGCTGATCAAACCAGCAATGTTACGACAGGAGTACGGGGGGAACCTGCCATGCGAAATTTCGCGATCGTACCGATCATGCTGGTTGCACTGTCTGGCTGTGACAAAGGCGGCGTCGAGATGAAGAATGCCTCGGCGAACGATGTTGCGGAAACGATGCGCAAGGAAGGACCGGAACAGTTCATCGATCCCGGCAAGTGGGAGCAGAAGGTCACGCTTGTTTCGATCGATGCGCCCGGAATGCCCAAGGAAGCGCGCGATGCCATGCAGCAAGCGATGAGCAAGGCGCAGACCAACGAAGTCTGCCTCTCCGAAAAGGACGCAAAGAGTCCGCGGGAGGACTTCTTCACGGGCAAGGACGAGAACTGCCGCTACGAGCATTTCAACTGGGGCAGTGGAAAAATCGACCTCAAGTTGATGTGCAACCACCCCAACGCGCACCAGGAAATGACGCTCGCCGGGACCTACGAACCAAAAAGCTACTCAATGACCATGACCATGGCGAACCAGGGCAAGACCCCCGAAGAGCAAATGAAAATGACGATGAAGGTCGACGCGAAGAATGTCGGCCAATGCAGCGTAAAGCAGGGATGACGCGTTAGCGCCCTCATGGCGCCTATTGCTGTTCTCCTCAATCGCGGCGGCGGCGCCCTTGCAGCCGATCCCGAAGCGGCAACGAAAGTGCAGACCGCGTTTGATCAGGCCGGACTCGAGGCCGAGATCGAGTTGATCGGAGGCGGCGACTGCGCGGTTCGCTGCCGCGCTATCGCCGAACGCGGTGACGAACTGATCGTTGTCGGAGGCGGCGATGGGACCATCAGCGCGGCGGCATCGGTTATGGCGGGCAGTGAGACTCTTCTTGGGATATTGCCGCTTGGAACCTTGAACCATTTCGCCCGAGACCTTGGAATTCCACTGAACGTTGAGGAATCCGTTCAGCTGATCGCCGAGCGTCCCGAGCGACGTGTCGACATTGCGGAAATGAACGATGAGGTCTTCATCAACAACAGCGCGATCGGCCTTTATCCGCTGATGGTTGTCGACCGCGATCTCCAGCGCAGAAAGCTCGGCCGAAGCAAGCGGCTGGCAATGATCGTCGCGTCGATCCGAACGCTTGCCCGGTTCAATCACCAGCGCCTCACCCTCACGGTGAATGACGAGCAGGAGCGGGTCGACACGCCTTTGCTGTTCGTCGGCAACAACGACTATCGGATCGACATTGCAGCTCCTGGCCGGCGGGAGAGCCTGGACGATGGAAAATTGAGCGTGTTCGTGATGCGCAAGAAGACGCGCCGCGGCTTGATTGCAGCGAGTGTGAGGGCGCTTCTCAATCGAGCGCGCGACGACGACATGGTGACCATCGACGGTGTCGAGAGGCTTCGAGTGACGAGCCATCGCTCCTCGCTGGCGGTTTCGCTTGACGGTGAAGTCAGGCGCGCAGCACCGCCGCTCGATTACAGGATCCGCAAGAAGGCGCTTAGAGTGATTGCGCCTTGATGGAACTTCCAGGCCACTGTCTGGGTTCGCGGCACGAAACAATCGGGGGATGCGCTTGGCAACAAGGCCTCATCGATCATGGACTGACCTGATCCGGGCGCGAGGATTACGCGTCGCAGGAATCGCGATCATCCTGTTGGGGATCGCCGCAGCATTTCTTCCGGCGGGCAAGGCGATCCATTCCGACATGGTCGGGGGCCTGCTGGTCGCAGCGGGGCTCATCGAGCTGGTCGCCGGCTCTCTCAGGCGGGAAGCACGGCCATTCGCAATGGCGGGGGGCATCGTCACTGCGCTCGCGGGCCTCCTGTTCGTCCTCAATCCTGAAACCCATTTCTTCCCCAATGTCTGGCCCATCGTCGGCTGGCTGCTCCTACGCAGCCTGATTCTGGGCGGAGCAGTGACCGAAACCTCGGGATCGGTCCGGCGCTGGACGATCGTCTCCGCCGGAATGGACTTCCTGCTAGCGGCGATCGTGATCACGGGGCTTTCGATCTCCACCATTGTCGTCAGCATTTTCGGACCCACGCCCGAGCTCGTCGCCAGCTTTTCCTGGATCCTGGCCGCGAGTTTCGTGGTGAACGGGCTGATGCTGCTCGAGGTGGCCAGTTGCGAACGCGAGGCGGCGGTCTAAAACCGCCTCATGCTGGAGGCCACCCCAGACCTTTCGGTCAACACCGTCGCGGAAATCGTCCGCCTGGCGCTGGCTCCGGTCTTCCTGCTGAGCGGCATTGGTGCATTCCTGAACGTGCTGGCATCGCGCCTTTCGCGGATCGTCGATCGATCGCGGGACATCGAGCCCCGCCTTCTCGCCAGCCGCGGGTCGGAACATGATCGCTGGATTGGGGACCTCAAGGTCCTGGACCGCCGAATGTCACTGATCAGCTGGGCGACCGGGCTCTCGGTCACGTCGGCAATCCTGACCTGCCTGGTGGTGATCCTGCTCTTCGCCGCGAACCTCGTCCGGACCAGGCTGGGGACCGAGATCGCCTGGCTGTTCATGGCTTCGATGCTTGCGATCGGCGGCGGCTTCGCCGTCTTCCTGATCGAAACGACGATCGCCGCGAGGGCAGTCCGCATCCGGTCCGAGCTGCTCCAGCATACGGTGGACGAGGCGGATCAGGCCGCTTAGGGGCAAGCGACACCTTTCATCACGGGAGCTTTCCTCAATCATGAGCCGTACCGCCGGGAGCCATGTCCTCGACCGAGTCCTCGTCCTTGAAATGGTCCGGGTGACGGAAGCCGCCGCAATTGCCGCCTCCAGCTGGATCGGGCGGGGCGACAATGACGCAGCCGATGCCGCCGCTGTCGAGGCGATGCGGACGGCGCTGAACGAGCTTCCCATGGACGGCACCGTGGTCATCGGCGAGGGCGAACGCGACGAAGCCCCGATGCTCTACATCGGCGAGAGGGTCGGATCGGCGCAGGACAGCGGACCGAAAATCGATATCGCGCTCGACCCTCTCGAGGGCACAACACTTACCGCCAATGCCGGACCCAATGCGCTCGCGGTGCTGGCGATCGCCGAGAATGGCTGCCTGCTCAACGCGCCTGACGTCTACATGCAAAAGCTGGCAATCGGGCCTGGCTATCCCGAGGGCACGATCGACCTTCGCAAGTCGCCTGCCGAAAACGTCCGGGCCATTGCCAAGGCGAAGGGCGTGGAACCCAGCGAGATCATCGCCTGCGTGCTGGACCGCGATCGTCACGCCGGAATCGTTGCCGAGCTGCGCGCGCTCGGCTGCGGGATCAAGCTGATTCCGGACGGCGACGTCGCCGGAGTGATCGCAACGGCGGATCCCGAGACGGGCATTGACGTCTACATGGGCAGTGGCGGCGCTCCCGAGGGCGTGCTCGCGGCAGCGGCGCTTCGGTGCGTCGGCGGCCAGATCCAGGGCCAGTTGTTGTTCCGCAACGACGACGAAGTCGGCCGCGCGCGCCGGTGGGGTATCGACGACCTCGATCGGGTCTATACGCTGCAGGACATGGCCAAGGGCGATTGCATCTTCGCGGCGACGGGAGTCACTGACGGGTCGCTTCTGAAAGGCGTCCACCGAAAAAAGAAGTGCGTCTCGACTGAAAGCGTCGTGATGCGCGCGAGCACCGGGACGGTCAGGCGCGTATCCACAGAATATCACGACCTCACGCACCGCGGACTCTAGACGCCCGACCGGGCCAGCCATAGCTTTGCCGCCATGCCGGCAGCGTTCAACATCGAAAAGTCAGTGACTGGCCAGCCGTGGCGCTGGCGGCGGCCTGCGGAGCCCGGCCTCGGCATGGACGCGCTGGTCGACGAGCTGCTTCTCGCTCGCGGCGTCGTGCGGGAGGATCTGGCCAGGCACCGCGATCCGCGGATTCGGGACTTCCTGCCCGATCCCAGTTGCTTCAGGGACATGGACAAGGGCGCGAATCGGATCGCCGACGCGGTTCAGACTGGCGAGAAGATTGCCATCTTCGGGGATTATGACGTCGACGGGGCGACCAGCGCCGCGCTGCTCGTCCTCTTGCTTCGTCGGCTGGGTGCAGATCCCATCGTCTACATCCCCGATCGTCTGATGGAGGGCTACGGCCCCTCCGGAAAGGCATTGGTGGAGCTCAAGGAACGCGGCGCCGCAATTGCGATCTGTGTAGATTGCGGGGCGCAGGCCTTCGATGCGATCGAGGAAGCCAGAGCGGCCGGTCTCGACGTCATCGTCGTCGATCATCATCAATGCGCGAGCCTGCTTCCGGCGGCTTTCGCATTGATCAATCCGAACCGGCTCGACGAGAGCGAGGATGGAGCAGCTCACGGCCACCTCGCGGCCGTCGGCATGGCTTTCCTGCTGGGCGTCGCGCTGCTTCGCGAGCTTCGGAGCCGGGGATTTTTTGAAGCGCGCGCGGAGCCCAAGATCCTCGACCTTCTCGACCTTGTCGCGCTCGGCACCGTCGCCGACGTCGCGCGGCTGAAGAGCCTCAATCGAGCCTTCGTGACTCAGGGCCTGAAGATCATGGCCGCGCGCCAGAACGTCGGGCTGGCGGCGCTGGCGGAGGCGGCAAGGCTGGTGAAAGCGCCTAGCTGCCGCGATCTGGGCTTTGCGCTGGGACCTCGGATCAATGCTGGGGGCAGGGTTGGAAAGTCCGATCTCGGAGTGAGGCTGCTGACTTCGACAGACGCCGAAGAGGCGCGGACCATTGCCGCCGAACTCGATCGGCTGAACGAAGAGCGCCGGGCGATCGAAATGCTCGTATGCGAGCAAGCGGAAGCCCTGGCCCGAGAGCAAGTGGACTCACCGGTCATCACGGTGATGAGCGGCGGCTGGCACCAGGGGGTGATTGGCATTGTCGCCGGGAGAATCAAAGAACGCTTCGGAAAGCCGGCGATCGTTATTGCCGAAACGGAAGACGGCACCGGCAAGGGTTCGGGCCGCTCCATTTCCGGCGTAGACCTTGGAGCGGCCGTGCTCGCGGCCAAGGACAGCGGACTGCTGAGGGCAGGAGGCGGGCACGCTATGGCCGCAGGTCTGACCTTGGCGCCTGGCGGGCTCGAAGCGTTCCGGCACTTCATGAACGAGCGGCTAGCCAAGGACGTGAAAAATGCGGTCGGCGAACGCGCTTTGCTGCTGGATGCCTTGCTTGCTCCGGGAGGCGTCGCGGGTGCGCTTTGCGATGCACTCGATCTCGCCGGTCCCTATGGCGCGGGCTGGCCGAGCCCAAGAGTTGCGGCGGGCCCGGTCCGCCTGCTTCGGACTGGAATCGTCGGCGATGGCCACGTTCGCGGCCTTGGCTGCGGAGACGACGGCAAGACGTTCAAATGGATCGCCTTTCGAAGCGCTGCGACGGAGTTGGGACAGGCCCTCCTCTCCTCGCCCGGCGATCTTCGCTGGTGGCTTGCAGGAACGATCAAGCGGGATGAGTGGAACGGAGGCAATGCCGCCGAGATGCACCTCGAGGATGCCGCCCTTGCTTGACGCTCATGAGCCCCTCGCCTAACGCGCTCACCGCTCCTTGCGAGCGGCCCCATCGTCTAGCGGTCTAGGACGTCGCCCTTTCACGGCGAAAACACGGGTTCGAGTCCCGTTGGGGTCACCACAGGCCATCGCCGCTTTGGTGCGCGCAAGAAAAGAGGCGGACCCGAAGGCCCACCTCTCCCCTCTTCGCATTGAACCGACTTAGAACTTGATCCGTGCGCCAGCTGCGAAGCGACGCCCAAGCGGATCGTAGGTCGACGGGAAGGTGTTGCCGCTGTTCTGCGACGTCGTACCCGCCGTGTTGCCGACGACCGGCGGTTTCTTGTCGAACAGGTTGATCACCGTGAACGTCAGATCGAAATGTTCGTTCACGTTGAACCGGGTCGCCCAGTCGAAATAATTGGCGGCCGAGATATGGTTGAAGTCGACCGTCTCGCCATTGAGATTGCCCGGCGTATTGATGAAGATCGAATTCGCCGGTCCGCTGGCCACCGTGCCGCTGAACAAGGGCGGCAGGCCCGGCTCGTATCGCATCTTTCCAATGTACCGCCACAGGAGTGAGAGATCGACGCGGCCCAGCGAAAGCGTGGTGCGCTCGTTGAATGTATACTTCGGTAGCAGGCCGCCCGCGGGGAAGCCGCAATTAGCGCTGTAGAAACCGACGCATTCGCGATTGACCGAGCTTGGGGTCGCCTGGAACTTCTGGCTGTGGGTGTAATTGCCGCCGAAGTTCAACGTGATCTTCGCCGGGGCGCCGATCAGCGTGCCGAGGCTGTGCCGGTAGTCGAATGTGAGATCGATTCCGTCGGTCGTGATTTTGCCCGAGTTTGAGAGCGGGCCGAACAGGCCGGGTACCTCCGCAGGACTGCCGTCCAACTGACCGGTGATGATGCTTCGGCGGATGACAGTGCAGGCCGGGTCCGATGCCGAGGCTGCGGTGATATTACCAAAGCAGGCATTGATGATATCGGCCGGGGTCGGGGCCGTAATCGCGTCCTTGATCTTGATATGGTAGTAATCGATCGTCGCGCTGAACCCCGGCAGGAAGCGCGGTCGAAGAACCGCCCCGACCGTCCAGGTATTCGCCGTCTCCGGCTTCAGATTGAGGTTCCCACCGGCCGTGATGTTGGCCTGGCCTGCAGTCGGATTGTTGATCGTGCCTATCGCTCCAGCGGGGGCCCCTTGTGCAATGCAGATCGCCCTAAGGTTGGGATTGCCCAACGGCGCGGCGCCCGCGCACGGGTCGACCGCGAGGTTGGTCAGGACCGTGTTGAGCGGTGCGAACAGCTCCGCAATGTTCGGTGCCCGCACGGCGTGCTGGTAGTTGGCGCGGATCTTGATGTCGCGGACGGGGGCCCAGTCGCCGGCGATCTTCCACGTCGTCGTGCCGAACTTCGGCCTTCCCGGCGCATCGACCGTGTAATGCGACCGCCGGATACCGGCTTCGAGTTGCAGTTCTTCCGCGAACGGCATGTCCGAAACGATCGGCGCAATGAGCTCGGCAAAACCTTCGTAGACGTCGTAGCCACCGTTGATGTCGGGCGCCGCGCCGCCGGCGCCGCCAAGCTCGCCCGGCTGCTTCGCCAGAGAGTCCGATGCCTGCTGCGCATTGTACTTCCGATACTCGCCGCCGACCGCAAAGCTGACCGGGTTCTTCGCCCAAAGCTGAAGCGGCGTGTCGCCGTTGATCGTGCCGCGCATCTGCGAAAGCCGGGTCTTGATCTGAATGGTGGAATTGTCGGTCAGGAAGTCCGACATTTCGGGAGTGATCGTGCCCGGTGCGCCGAAGACGTTCACCGGTACGCAGCCGTTCGCAGCGCTGAAGCAACTGTTGGTGCTGCTGGCCAGGAGAGCCTGTTGGGTACGCGACAGGAGGACGAAATTCTTGATCGTGTTGATGCGATCGCTGTGCCCGCGCGACGCGAAGAGGTCGAAGCCGATCTTGTCGGTGATGTCTCCGCGAACGCCGGCACGGAAATCGAATGTCTGCGTGTGGAAGTCGGTGATACGCGGCCCCACCTCTGGCGTGCGCCGACGAAGGCCGATCGTGAATTGCCGGTAGGCGGCATCGCCCGGACGAAGCGCCGGGTTGGCTGCAGCGAGACATTCTGCAGGAGTGATCGGCTGGTTGCCGCTGACACCCGGATTGAAGTCGGCGTTGGCGCAAAAGTAATTGCGCTGGGCTGCGCTCAGGAATGCATTGTTGACCGGGACCGTCACGGTGTTTCCGAACACGCCTGACGGCGCGATGATGGAATCGATCGTATTGTCGCTGAACAATCCGCGACCATAAACGGTCAGATGGTCGTTGATGTCGTAATGTGCCGACCCGAACATATTGTAGCGCTTAAAAGGCGTCTGGAAGACGTTGTATGGATTGAAGTTGAAGGCTTGGTAGAAGTTCTCGATGCCGGTGCCGTTGGGCGAAACCTGCTGGCGAGGATTGCCTCCACCAATGTCGAACGCCGACGGAGTGGTTGTCGAAGAGCCGGCTAGCCCGAGGCTGCCCGGCGTTGTGGAATCGAGCGCCAGGTTCGAGAAAGGCCGGTCACCGCCCTGAAAGACCGGGTCGGATTCCTGGTAGCCGATGCTGAGCACTGCATTGCCGCGGCCGTCGTCGAAGTTCGCGCCGAGTGTCAGGTCGCCACGCAGGAAGTTTCCGTCTCCACGCTGGGTTATCTGGTCGGAGAGCGATAGCTCCATCCCCGCAAAATCATTGCGCGTGATGAAGTTGATCACGCCGGAGATCGCGTCCGCGCCGTAGGTCGACGAAGCGCCGCCGGTGAGGACGTCGACTCGGTCGACGAGCGCCAGAGGAATGATGTTCAAGTCGACCCGGCCAATCAGATCAGCGGGCACGATGCGAACACCGTCCAAAAGGACGATGTTGCGGTTTGCGCCGAGGCTGCGGAGATTGACGAACGCCGAGCCGTTGGCCCCGTTGTTGACCTGTGATCCAATGCCAGGGGCCGCACCAGGAATCGTGCGCAGGACCTCTTCCGCTGTGTTGGTCTGCCGAAGCCGCATTTCGTCCTGGCCGACGACGGTTACCGGCGCAGACGCAATCAGGTTGGGATTGCGTATCAGGGTACCGGTGATGACGATCTCATTCCCGGCGGCCGGAGCGATGGCTGGTGCAGGGGCTGCGGGGGCGGTTGGCTGAGAATCAGCTGGCACGCTCTGATCCGTCGACACCGGCGCTGGTGCCGAGCTGCCCATTGGCGCTGGCGAGTTCGCAGCGGGCGCGCCCATCTGTGCGGCCGCCGGCGCCGCAGCGGCGAAGCCGGAGAAGATCGTGGTCGCGAATAGATAGCCCCTGAAGTTCGATTTCGACATTGGTTTCCCCTTCCGAATGCGTTCGTAAGAGCCTTGGCCGACCCTCCGGTCTCCCCCGGGGCACGACGGCTCTGGCACGGCCGCAGTAATACGATTAGTAGTACTCTACCAGCCTAGGACTCGATATTGGGATGCCGGCGTGGCTTTTTGGTCACAGACGATGAGTAGGTCGTGGCGCGCCGATCGATGGCGGCCGCCAGCGCTTCAGCCGGCGTGCAGGCGGCCGTGGACGCCAGGCATCGAATGCCTTGCCGCTGCAAGCTGCTCGAGCGCGCTGATGGCCCTCGCTTTCGATCCCCTGAAATGCTCCCGGGCGATCCGGTCGAACGCCTGGAGCTTCACATCCGATCGCTCGCTCACGGCTACGTAGAGCAGCTCGCTATGCCGTCCGCTCCGCCGCGTCCGCAGCAGGCCTTTCCTGACGAGCCGGCTGAGGAGGGTGCGGATTCCATAGATGGAGGCCGGGGGATCCGGGATGGCGGAATGGACCTCCCGGAGAGTCGCACCGCCGCTCATTGCAATGACCTCCATAAGGTCCCGCTGTCGCGGGCCCAGGCGCTCATATTCAGGTGAAAGCAGGATTTTTTTCGCCACGGCCGATACCCCAGTTCACACAGCTTGGAGGCTCGTATAATAGTACGAATCATATTAAACAAGCCGTCGAATGAGACCCGCATGAAAGCTTCATCCGAACATGGATTTGAAAGATTGGAGCAATGACAGCGCCGGCCCGCTTCCCGCGATTTCCGCGCGAGGTTGAGCTGCTCCTCCCGGGCGAGCGGGAGATGGCGACGATCGTCTACACGCACGGCGCCTGCACCGCAGCCGAAGTGACCGCGCGCCTCTCCAGCGAAGTTTCCAATGCCTATGTCCGATCGGTCCTCAACCGGCTCGTCGCCAAGGGAATTCTGAAGCGCTCACTCAGCCTTCGAACATTCATCTATCTGCCAGCCCTGAGCTGTACGGACTCGGGAAGGCTCGCGCTCCAGCGCTTTGCCGGAGACCATTTCGACGGCTCGATCGAGCGCGCTGCAGCCGCCATGAAGACATTGGTCCGGCCCCGGAAGTGATCATTGTTCGGATGGCTCGATTTTCGAACGGCACTGCCCTAGTCCTTCGTCCAGCCTGCGCTTTCATTGCGCCAGCGCTGAATGAAGTCGTGGAACTTCCGGGGGTGGATATTTGCGCGGGGCCAAGCAGAGCCTGACCGATAATGAGGCGACGCTGCTTGCGCTCGTCGCGCGCGCGCAGCCGATCACGGCCTATCAAATTGCCAAGGTCTACGACAGCTCACCCATCTCGAACTTCAACACCAGCCCCGGCAAGATCTACCCGATCATCCGTCGGCTCCGGTCCGCGGGTTTGCTCGGCGCGCGTCCGGTTTCCGGAGATGCGCGCGGGACCGAGCAACTTGAAACAACCCATGAAGGCACTGAAGCGCTACGTGCGTGGATCAAGGAAATCAGGCCAGCGCACCTCCTTCCGGAAGATCCGCTGCGGACGAAGGTGCAGTCCTTTGACCTATTGAGCCGCGAGGAGCGGATCGAGTGGATCTCAGAGCTTAAGCTCGAACTTCTGAAGAAACTCGAGGAAGTCGAGCGCTACGGTGCAGAAGTGACGGTCCCCAACCAGGAACTGGTGCACGAGAATGCAGTCAGCACGATCCGTCGGCGGATGGACTGGCTGGACCTCGTGCTGAACCGCGTCGTGCGCGACAAGGCTTGAGGTTCAGTAGAGCCCTGGCTTCAGGATCCGATCGCTGGCATTCATCGGGTTTAGCGTCTTGGGAAACGCATGATGCCGTTGAACTGGGGGCCCCTGCTCGCTGGCGTGGGCTTCCGGCAGCGACCAGGGGCTTTGGGAACAGGTCCTTTCGTTTCCACGAAGGGAAGAATCTTGGGACTTCAGCACGGGGGCGGGCCTTTCGTCTTGCTGACCTGCGAGTGATACATTTCGGGTACTGCGGACCTTCGATGAAGCCGCTTGCAGCCGAACGGCGATTTCCAGGCCTTTAACGACCGCATCTACGGGTGAACGGTCGAAAACTGCGGCTGAACGTCCATCGACATTGGCCGCGACTGCGAGCAATTGCTGACAGCGATGGCGACGATCCTACTCGACCCGCCCCGTGCAGATACGGTGGACGTGAACTCCACGGTCACTTCTTTGCAGCAGCATCGGATCCGCGCCGAACTCTGGCTCACCCTTATCTTCTGGGGGTCGAACCTTCTCGTCCTGACCCTCGCCACCGCGCTCGCACAAAACCCGCGGCTTCCGGAACTGACTGCGGTCCGCATCTTCACCACGGTAGTGGGCCTGTTCTTCTGCTTTCTGATCCACCTCCTGCTTCGGCGTCCATCGCTGTCCACGACACGGAGGCGCCTCATCGCGCTTGCCATCGTCGCGCCGATCGCGGCGGAAAGTTACGCTTGGGCAAGCTTCTTTGCCGAAGCGGCGGTCGACCCCAACCTGACACTGAAATTGTTCACATGGAGCAACGCGGTCCGAACGATCGCTTTCTGGAGCTGGTTCTTCCTGGCTTGGGCCGGCCTTTACCTTGCGGTCTCATACAGCTTCGACGTCCGCGAGGAGCAGCAGCGGACCGCCGAGATCCGCGAGCGAGCCCATGCCGCTCAGTTGCGGGCGCTCCACAGCCAGATCAATCCGCACTTCCTGTTCAACAGTCTCAATTCGCTTTCGGCTCTGATCCTCGACGGCAAGGTCCAGTGCGCCGAATCCATGGTGACGAAGCTGGCTTACTTCCTTCGGCTCGGCCTGGCCGCGCAGCCCAACCGGAAGATCGCACTTTCGGCGGAAGTGGAGCTTCAGAAGACCTATCTCGAGCTCGAGCAACTGCGGTACAACGACCTGCAGATCCGCTTCGACATTCCGGATGAACTCACGGATGCGCGGGTGCCGGCGCTCATCCTTCAACCGCTGATCGAGAATGCGGTCAAATATGGCGTCGCAAGCTCTCCCGCTCCTGCAAGCATCAGCGTGGTCGCCTGGTCCGACAAGGGCAAAATCTACCTGGAGATCACCGACAGCGGAAAGGAGCAGACCAAAGCCAAGCCGGCGAAAGGCGGCGGCATTGGCCTTGCCAATGTGACGGAGCGCCTGCGGCTGATCTACGGCGAGAACAATGCGAACCTGACCGCCAGTAGAATCAAGGAGGGGGGATATCGAGCGCTCCTCGAATTTCCGCTGGAGCTTCCGTGAGAACGCTTCGGGTCATGACCGCCGACGACGAGATGCTGGCTCTTCGCCGGCTTCAGATCCTGCTTCGCGGAATGGCCAATGTCGAGCATGTCGGCGAGGCCAGTTCCTGTGCCGAGGCGCTGGCCCGTTCGGCCGCTCTTGCGCCGGATGTCATTCTTCTCGACATCAAGATGCGCGACGGAGACGCATTCGACGTCGTAGAGGAACTCGCCCACCGGGCCGATGCTCCGATCATCATCTTCGTCACGGCCTTCGACCAATATGCCGTCCGGGCGTTCGAAGCGGCAGTTGCAGATTATCTGTTGAAGCCCGTGGAGCGCCAGCGTCTCGAACATGCGCTGCGCAAGGCGCGGGATCGGCTCGATGCGCTTGAGATCGAGGAACGAGCGATCGAGCTTCAGTCGATCGTTCGCAATCTGCGCGCTTCGATCGCGAAAGAGCATGGCGACGGATTCGAAACTGAATTCTGGCTCCGTGGCCCCAACGGCATCGTCCAGGTACCGATCGACTTGATCGACTGCGTCAGCAGCGAGGACGATTACGTCGCCATCCACACCCGCAACGGTTCCCATCTGATGCGCGGTTCGATCCGCAAGTTCGAAGGCCAGATCGAACAGGGCCAATTCGTCAGGGTCCATCGCGCCTGGCTGGTCAGGAAGACGAGCATTGCCGAGCTTCGAACGCCCCGGATCGGTAGCGCGGAAATCCTCCTCCGATCTGGCAAGAAGGTGCCGGTGGGCCGGGTGTACCTGCGCAATCTCCGGCGTGACACGATGAAAAGAAATGGCGTCGCCTGACCTATCCGGCGGGCATTCGACAGCAATTCCTGACGCTTGACCCGCAACATGGTCGCATTCCCTTCGCCAAACCGGAACCCTCCGCGCCGCACCTGGAAGTGAACCCATTCTCCCGAGCACGCGACCATCGGACCGCGGTTCTGGTGCGAGGGCGATGGGCAAGCCGGTGCGGCCCTCCCTCGACTCGCCGGGAGAAGGGGCCCGGGAGCGAACCCCCGATGCTCCCGGGCCTCGTTGCCCTAGGCCGGCAATCCGCAAGATTTGAGAACGCTAAGCCGCATCAACCGGCCTTTCGGCATCATCAAGGTTGATGCCTATCCCGGGCGCGTGTCGGCTTGCCCTTGAGAGCAAGGGAGCGGGCCAGATGGACCAGTTCAATGCGGTACAACCCGACGCACCGTCGTCGCATTTGCCGGCCGCCATCATCTCGGCCGGTTTGGTTGGAGCGGCGATCGATGCACTTTATTTCAGCATTTCCGCGCTTGCCGCGGGGCGCTCGCCCGTCCGTACGCTTCAAAGCATTGCGGCCTTCTGGCTTGGGAAGAAATCGCTCGACGGCGGGTTCGGCAGCGCAATGCTCGGCGCGGTCACGCACGTCGCACTGGCGACGACCATGGCCGCCGGCTTCGTTCTACTCGCGTCACGCACTCCAATGATGAAGCGTTCGCCCTTCGGCACCGGAATCCTGTACGGCGCCTTGCTTTATGCGATCATGTATCTGGTCGTGATGCCCCTTCGTTGGCCGCAGCTCTATCCCAGGTGGAGCGGTTGGAACTCGGCACTCGACATCTGCGTGCATCTCGTCATGGGAGTAAGCTTCGCCGCGATCCTCCTTCTCCATGAGCGGCACGTGCTCAATCGAGTAGACCTCGAGCTCGCCTGACTCGTGGTGGCTAGTCGCCGATTGGAGTATCAGCGCGCCATGCGAATCCGGTTGATCGGCGTTGCCGCAATTTTCGCCACCTGTGCAGCGGCGCAGCCTGTCGCCGCCCCCGTTCCCGAATTGAACGGCCGTGTCGCCGGTCCGCCTGTGACCTGCGTGCGGGTTAGTTCCACCTCAAAAAGCCTTCGCCCCTCAAGGGTAAACGGCCACGTGCTTCTTTGGGGAAGCGGCAAGACGATCTGGGCCAACCAATTGCGAGGTTCGTGCGGCTACAATCGCGACAATGACGTCCTGGTCCTGGAGCCTTCGACTTCCTCGCTCTGCAGAGGCGACTTTGTTCGCTCATTCGATCGGTCGAGCCGCATTCCGGGGCCGACCTGCGTCCTGAACGAGTTCGTTCCCTATACTCGTGCAAAATAGGCGCCCGCCGTCCTCACTCGTGCCAGCTGATACCGTCGCGCTCGGTGAGCGCGATCGCCGCGGAGGGCCCCCATGTTCCCGCGGCATAAGATCGGGGGGTGATGCCTTTTTCCGACCATGCGGCACGGATGCCGTCGATCCACGCCCATTGCGCCTCGACCTCGTCGCGGCGGATAAAAAGCGTTGGATCGCCTTCGATCAGGTCGAGCAGCAGACGCTCGTATGCGATCCGTCGGCGATACTCGCTGAAGGCATTGGCCAGCCCAAGGTCCAGCGGAACCTCGCGCAAGCGAACGCCCTGACGATCAAGGCCGGGCGTCTTGGTCATCAGGCGCAGCTCGATCGTTTCTTCGGGCTGCAGGCCGATGATCAATTTATTGGGCCTTGCTGTCGCTCCCCGCGAAGCGAAGATTGAGAAGGGCACATCCTTGAACTGGATGAAGATCTCACTGTCGCGGATCGGCATGCGCTTGCCGGTCCGCAGGTAGAAAGGCACACCCTTCCACCGCCAATTGTCGACGTGGACTTTGAGCGCGACGAACGTCTCGGTCGTGCTGTCGCGCCCAAGCTCCTCGTCATAGCCCCGTACCGGTACGCCTTCGATCGCTCCCCGCGTGTACTGCCCGGTGACCGTCGTTTGCTCCGCGTCGGCTGCGGTGATCGGGCGAAGCGCACGGAGCACCTTCACTTTCTCATCACGTACCGCAGACGCGTTGAGGTCGCCCGGCGGTTCCATCGCAACCAGGGCGAGCAGCTGCAGCATATGGTTCTGGACCATGTCGCGCAGCGCGCCGGCTTGATCGTAGTAATCGCGCCCTTCGATCCCGAACGTCTCGGCGATCGTGATCTGTATATGGTTGATGTGCGCGGCATTCCACAACGGCTCGAACAACAGGTTGCCGAACCTGAGCGCAATCAGGTTCTGGACCGTTTCCTTGCCGAGATAATGGTCGATCCGGAACGTGCGTTCTTCGGGAAAATGGGCGTGAACGGCATCGTTGATCTCGCGACTGGATTCGAGATCGATGCCCAGCGGCTTTTCCAGCGCCATGCGTACGGTCGGGCAGGCGAGGCCTGCGGCGGCGAGCCCGTCGATGGTGGGCTTGAACAGCGACGGTGCGGTCGACAGGAAGATCCCCACGCCATGGCAGGGGTCGCCAATGGACTGGGCCAGGCGTTCGAAGCCCTCAGGTTCGTTGATGTCGACCGGCACATAATGGAGCCTGGAGAGGAAGCGTTCAGCAATCCCGGC
>Ga0070673_100000933_pt1 | contig 16545 bp, 15 predicted proteins | sample KBSM23metaG_FD_65342 | JGI IMG/M metagenome (GOLD analysis project Ga0070673, IMG submission 65342) | Miscanthus rhizosphere microbial communities from Kellogg Biological Station, Michigan, USA - KBS M2-3 metaG | ecosystem: Host-associated > Plants > Roots > Rhizosphere > Soil ... | reverse complement strand
TTTGAAAGTTTCGTTCGGGATATCGTCGAATACTTTATCGCCAACCCGTTGAAAGTTCCTGTCAACCAAAATAAAATCATTGTTACGTTTTATAAATGCCCTGCCATTTGAAAAATCTTTTACATATTTACAATTCGGGTCATCAAATACAACTTCGCCCTTTAAATTGATGAAGCCTTCGTAAGCCTTTTCAGAAGTAGCGCTGACGCCTTTTTTTTCAGGTATCCAATACTGGTATAAGCTCACCTTAGCTAAACCGTCATGAAAGTCACCATCAACGTAACTGAAATTTTTATAAGGTCTTTTAAAAAGGAGATTGCCTTTTGTATCAATAACTCCATCAGTGCTGCCATCATCATTTGCTTTGTCATCGATCTCAACGACAGCATAGCCGTCATAAAATGGGTTTATAACTTCGTATTTTCCAAATGGCACAACAAACTTTCCTCTTGTATCAATGACCCCCGTTCTTTTTTTCCCTTTGTTTCTTGTCCTTGATTCTTCAACAATTGCTAACCCATTCTTGAATTCACCTATCGAACTGAATACGGTATCAATGAGTAGTTGTTTTGCAAGAACATCTATTACGCCTTGTTTGCCGGTAAGGGTGGTTACTACACCTTTTCTGCTGTCGAGAAAAGTGAGACCGTTGAAAACCGTCGGCAACACAACATTTCCTTTCTTGTCAATAAATAAGGGTTCGCCATCTTTATAAACAACCGCTAAGCCATTCACAAAATTTGTTGCAAGATCAAATTTAGGTTTGATGACAAATGTTCCCGTTTCATTAATAAATCCATACGTTCCATTAAGCCGGACTGCCGCCAAACCTTCTGAAAAATCATTTCCATTTAAATAGATCGGTTTGATCACAACCTTTCCCTGGTCATTGATATATCCAACCCGGTCGTTTTCTGTGATTTTAAAAAGAGGTTGCGTCTGTCCAAAGGACAGCTGGATCAGTGGCAGGTATAAAACAATAAAAAGAGTTTTCACAACAGTGGTTTAATATCAGGATGCAGAAATTATCAAATTGCATAACTTGTCAATTGGTCAATTCTACAGGTCTTTGTAGCGCCATATCGATCCAATAGTTTATTTGGTTCATAGCCAGGTTTCTTCATCTAATATAAAGAATGACAAGCTATTTTTAGACTGATTTTATTATTTTATCATAAAATTATATTTGAACCTTTGTGATGGCAATTGTAGCTGGGATAGCTTTTATTATTTTAAAAAAATCCCTTTTCGGGGAGAGGAAATAACAGCAGCCAGCGTATGCTCAAATGCATCGAATATTTTTTTTACTTTAGTTCCGTGTTCGGCGGTCGTCTTCGTGGCACAAATGCGCCGTGTTACTTAAGAAAAATTTTTCAATGAAAATTATATTGCCTCTTGCTTTTCTCATTTTCGTTTTTACAAGCTGTGATCATGGTTACGAATTTTGGGACATCTCTAAATTTAATATCGTGGACACCGCATTAAAGGACAACGAAGAAATTAAGCTGCTCTATTCAAGTCGTGGACCAGGCAATAATAAGGACTTGGAGTACTACATTCAAATTGTCGCGGTTTCGCAAAAAACCGGCGACACTGTCAATATTCTTACAACTGATGAAAATGGTTTCGCGGCGGATGACGGGGACAGAGTATTTAACTATTTTAACCAGGATAATCTTATCACCAAAATTACTCAAAGCGACCTGGATAAACTTAAAGACCTAAAGAATGTAGATGACATAGGTAAAACTGCTCCAAAAAAAATATTGAAGGTGGCAAGAGACCCAAAATTTGATGATATAGCAGATAATACTTACCCGACTGTGATCGGCTCGATCGGAACAACTTCGAAATAGTTATCGTAAAACTGCAGCCGACACTAGTACCCATTGGCTAATAAACTTAAAAATAGGAGGGTTGCCCCAATGGCCAGAACTAACAACATACCATATAGGGCAGAGTTGGTTCTATTCTTTCTGTTCTTGTCTTTAAAAAATAGAGTAATAATGAATCCAACTGGCACCAGGAGTCCAAGAAAAAAACCACCCCAATGCCATTTGAAAGTTTCCTTTGATGCCTTCTGATATGCATCCATATCAATAGTGCCATCCTTGCGAATAGTCTTTTTAATTTGTTTTTGTGTGATCTTTAAGGCAATGCTTTCCTTCCATTTTAGTTTTCTACCCGTTAATTTTTTATACATAGAAGGACTCAATTTCACGTAATCAGTCAGGCAAATTTTAATATCAGTTCCTATTATTGGAACCATTATTTGGCTTGCCAGCGGATCATTAGTTGGAAGATTCGACGACGAATATGAATTAAAAGTACAAGCAAATATTAATACGGTGAGCATGGTCTTTTTCATTATCAAGAGTTTATGTTTTTGAAATTAGTAATAATTTCTTTGAAAATAATTTATAGATAGCATAACTTAGGAAAGCGGTTGCAATGGCAGAACGAGAGTTTCCTTATGATTTCTTCTTTAAATGTGAAACTAGCTAATGAAAAAAAATAATTTCATCTCCATTTGCATTTTATTGGGGCTTCTCCTATCTACAGAAAATTGTAGTAAAAACAACACAAAAAATAAAGATAGCGAACTTCCGCCTCTTACATTTGAAGGCAACAACACTATTGGCTGTAAAATTAATGGTGAGCCTTGGGTGCCGAAGGGAATTTTTGCGCCTGGTGTTACAAACTATCCAACAAGAGGCGGATATTATATTGATCCCTTCTACCCAAATGTTCATATTCTTTTAAAAACTTATGATCCAGAAGGAGAAATAGAATTGTTTTGCAGAAATTATTCCGCATCTCGATTCATACCTCCAGGCAAATATTATATTAACAAGAATACGCAGCCTATAAACGGATCATATGAAAAGCATAGTTATGGTTTATATTATGTAAATGGCAAAGAATATATAACTGATAGCCTGCATAATGGATGGATAGATATTTTAAAGTCCGATAGTATAAACAGTGTAATTAGTGGCAAGTTTGAATTTACCTGTTTTAATGCTACCGATGGGAAATCTTATAATATCACCGATGGACGTTTTGACTACAAAACACATTGATTTTAATAATTAAACCAAACCACCATGAGAAAATTTTTTGCATTAAAAGGGATTCTTTTACCTTTTATGTTGTCAATGGTCTGCTCTTCAACCACTGCTCAATTTTTAACTTTTACTCAAACTATGGATAGTCTGCTGGCACCTCTTGATAAAAATCGTGTTACCACAGGCATTTTGTATGAAAGGGTAAAGCCCTTGGCAAATATTGATCTGTTTAATATCACTTCTTCGGATCCTTTTATTTCAGAAAACAGCTATTTCAGACAAGCATATTTGGAGCTATATAACTCCACATATAATACTTCCGGTTGGTTAAAACCAAAAGAACTCAGAGATTGGGTAGATGCTGAAAACCTGGAGAAGAAATATAATATTGGTATCATGGATTATCAATTTAATATGATTGACAGCAACGCAGTGCAACATGGATTATTGACTTTCAGTAATGGGCAATTTCATGATGTATCGGGTGCTGCTAGCCCTTTTTATACCCGACGTTTACAAGTTGCATCGATGCTTATAGATGAAATTCCAAGTGGTGTCGTCGCGTTAAGATATAATTCTAATTTTTTTAAAACGAATCAAAATGTTCAGATAAACAATATCACTTTAAATTTTGGAAGTGTGGGTACTTATATCTTATCTCCTTCGAACCCGATTGTTCTTGTAAATTTTACAGGCAGTGGCACTATTAGTTTTAATGTAACAGTTCAATACACAAATGGCAGTTCTTTTTCAAATGCATCAGAGATTCAAATAGGAAGTACTAGTAACCCATATTCAAGAATTCTCGGAAACCCTCCAGCGCCAAATGATTCATTATGGATTAGTAGTAAATATCCTTTTCAGGGTTATGAAGAAACACAACCATTTTATGGGAAGGCAAAAATTTCTATTTGGTGGAAGCTTGACGCGAATGAAGTTCCGGTTCCAGGAATATCAAAACCAATAATAATTGTTGATGGCTTTGATCCTCTCGATATCAGGCTGAACAAGGACATTTATGATGTCTTTTCATATGCCGAAGTGATAAATGGAGTAACTGTCACCCAAGACTTCGCGAAAGAATTGCGAAGAGCAGGATTTGATATAATTGTGATGGATATGCCAGCATATTCTCAAACCTCTGAAGCTACATACAATGATCCTACTAATTCATTACCCTATCCTAACATTCTTCCTGCGGCAGCAAAAGGAATTGTTTATGGCGGAGGAGATTATATACAGCGAAATGCCTACACACTTGAATACCTAATTGATTATGCCAACTTGAAACTTCAACAAAATAATAGCACTGAAAAACTTGTTGTTGTTGGCCCCAGTATGGGGGGGCAAATAACAAGATATGCACTTCGAGACATGGAAATTCGTGGGCAATCTCATAATTGTAGATTATGGGTAAGTTTTGATAGCCCACATGAAGGGGCTTATGTTCCTTTAGGATTACAATTTTCAATAAGTGAATTAGCAACAGCAAGTAATAATGAAGCAGCTATAAGAGTAAGAGATTTGTGGATCAACTGTCCAGCAGCACAACAAATGACTTTGCATCAATATAAATCCAACAGCGAAACCGTAGCAGGCGTGCCCAATTTTTTTAACCCTTATTATAATGAAATCAATAACTCAATAGGGTTTCCACAAGCTACAGGATTGCGAAAAATTGCAATGCTTAATGGAAGCGATTTAGGCGTGTCTCAAACTTTTGGTACAGCTTGCCAATTAGCAACAAAGTTTAAAGTAAGTTTCAAACCAAGAGGCTTTTTGGGCTATGTAACATTATTATTTGCATCAAACTATAGTTTACTCGCCTATGCGATAAGCCCACTTCAAAATCATAAAACATATTTAGCTCCTGCAACCGGACAATGTACAATTTTTGGCTTCAATAACGATTTCGGAGGAGATTATACCAAAAAAGCAATTGCTCCGGCTTGGAGTAACACTAGCCTTGACTTAATACAGGGCGGGTTTCTTCCGTCATTTAAATTATATAAAGAACAAACTGAAGGACAACGGCCCAAAAAATGGTATAAAGATCTTTTAGTAACGAAAGTTGATGATTATGTTATCAATGGGGCACATGAACTTACTTATAGTACGTTGGCTGTTGGACTTGGCAATATGCCAGACCCGACTCGTAAATGGGATGCTAATTTCAGATTGGACAAATTTAACCAACCAGTAGATGTTACATGTCCTGAAACAAAAGAAAGTCCTTTTGATATGTATTGGGCTCCTGATATCAATACCAGGCACGATTCACTTCTGTTAGGTCATGTAATTCGCTTACGCCGTGAAATTATAGATAAGCAAGCCTGGCAAAAAACTCAAATACAACGTCAAGGTTCCATTCAGTCCAACAAAAGCTCTTTGTGCAATGGAGAGACTGCATCGCTTTCCATGACTCAACCATTGACAGGGTTAACTTACAATTGGACAACTTCTAATCCATATATTCAAATTACTTCTGGACAAGGAACATCATCAATTACAATACTGGTCACAGCTTCTGTTGGCGGCAATCACACTATAAGTTGCGAGGCATCCAGTGCATGTTATATAATCAACTCGAATTTTACAATTCATGTGGGAGGATATAGTAGTTCAGACTACCCTGTTAGCGGTCCATCATCTGCTTGTAAGAATACTTATGTTTATTTTAGCACCAATACGCTTCCCGGGGCAACAGATTATGCGTGGTTCTGGCCACTTAACAATTGGACTTACGTTTCAGGAAATCACACACCCTATTTGACATTAATAACTGGATCGAGTATCGGTGGCAACACTGTTGGCGTAAGGGTTGCCAATGCATGTGACGCAGGCGGAAGTCCGGGAATGAAGTTTGTTCAGGTTAATAATTGTGGCGGATGGAGATATACAGTTTCTCCAAACCCAACTAGAGGAAATATCGTTATTTCCGTCATACAGGACGAGAAGAAAACGATGAAAAGGAATAGTCCAATAAGAATTTATCATTTAAAAATTCTAGATCAATTGGGCAATATCAACAAACAATATAGCTATCCCGGCGGCATTGTGACGACGAGTATCAGTACGCTAAATTTGCCTGCAGGGGTTTATATCATTCAGGCTTATAATGGGACCGCTTGGGATGCAATTAAGTTTATCAAACAATGATGTATAGCTAGGAAGTTATGACAATCGATGAACGGACGCTTTCCCATGTTATTGAATTAGTTGCCCGTCGCGACTAAATCTCAATTTGAAAAGCATGATATTATTGATATCCAGGGTAACGAGATCATGATGACCTTGCAATTGAAACCAATCGTAGAAATCCTAATTAAATGAATTGAAAATAATAACTACCTTCTCCACGAATTTTCATAGGATAAGGTTTAATGGTTAAATCAATGATCATTAAGAAAGCCCACCAGTTTCCACCGGTGGGCTTCTTGTTTATTTAAACCAATAGCCAAATATGATTAAGAAAAGTAAATAAGTGAAATTGTTGCAACGGCAGCGATGAATGATTCCGTTGACAGCAATTATTTTATCTTCTTCGCATCTGCCTGCCTTCCGCCTTGCTTCATGACTACATTAATTATCTTATCCATGTCTTTCACAAATTCAAATTGAGCATCGTTTACTTTTGTAAAAAATTTATTTTCATTTTCAGCAAAGATCTCAAACTTCGACTGTCCCGGAGCCTGTACGAAAAGTCTACCTTGGTCTTTGATAACAGTAATAATAAAATCCGGCGTCATTTCATATTCACCAACATAACTTCCCAGTACCTTTTCATCGACCTTTATCCCGTTGGTATCGGGGATAGATAACTTTGTTTTTTGCCACACCTGGTTACCACTTAGATTTTTGGTTATCAAATTTTCAATTTCTCCTTTCTTATTTCTTGAAAATTCAACCGCTTGTATTTCATCAATGAAAAACTTATCTTTTTGATACGCTTTTAAAATAATTTTCGGACCTCTGCCTAATTGAGTATATAACTTGTTTCCTGACACCGTAATGATTCGCTGCTGATCTTTTTGATTTTCATAAACCCCCGTGTATCCTTGTAACAGTGCATTGTCGACCGCTACTTCTTTGTATTCGAAAGGTTTTCCTGCGGCAAGCGCTGCCAGCCTCGAAGCAACTACTTCTGGGGAGTTGCAATCACAGTTCGAAAAGACTGCTACGAAAATATTTTCTTTGGGTAAATAAATTGCCATGGTAATAAAGCCATTGATAAGTCCGCCATGCCAGATTGAAGGGCTTTCATAAACATAACCTGACCGCCAGCCATAACCGTAACTTGTTTCCTTTCCATCGGACAGTTTGTACCTTGTAATAGCCTTATCGAGATTTTCTTTTTTTATCAATTTAAAAGAATGAACAGCCTGGTGCCACTTGAAAAGATCCTCAACAGTAGATTGTATGGAGCCGGCTGCATAAGGATGCGTCATGCTTAACGGTTGGGCATTTTCAACGCCATTATCACCCTGGCTATAACCATCAGCCCTGTTCCTGACGATCTTTATATCATTTGCATATAGTGAATTCGTCATACCGAGTGGTTTAAAAAAGTTTTCTTCAAGGTAAGTTGCGTAGGTTTTACCAGTAATTTTTTCTATGATATAGCCTAGTAAAAAGTATCCCAGGTTACTATAACTCCAATTCGTGCCCGGCGCAAATTTCAGCGGTAGATTTTTAAAATGCCCGATCATTTCCGCAGGTGTCAGGTCTACTCTTCCCATGTAGGCTGGCATATCAGTGGTATTTTGAATGCCCGATGTATGTGTCAGCAAATGCTCGATCGTAATTTTATTCCCTTGCGTATGAAAATCAGGGATGAACTTTGTAATATCATCCTGCAAGTCCAACTTTCCCTGTTCCATCAATTGTAATATCGCCACAGCCGTAAATTGTTTGGTAATAGAACCTATCCTGAAAACATGATCAACCTTCATCGGGATGTTTAATTCCAGGTTAGCCATCCCAAATGTTTTTTTGTAGATGACCTGGCCTTCCCGGGCAACCAAAGCAGTTACTCCCGTTTCATTGGTTTTGAATTGTGCCGAGAGCAATTTGTCAAACTCGATGACAAGTTGCTTGTCATTTTTTTGTTGGGCATAAGTAATATTGAATAGAAATCCAAATGCGAGAATTAATGTTTGCTTAAGTGAATTCATAATTTGCTTGTTTCAAAATTTTAATTATAAAATGCAATTATACTTTCTAAATGATATTCAATTCGACCACTGTTAACACACGGCACTTTATCGTGCACGAACAACTGGCTGCTGTGAACAGGGCAAACACTATAAGTGAATACATTTGCAAACAACCTTGGATAATGAAGACATTTGCTGGTACAAAACCATTTAGATTTTATTTCTTGATCGGGGCAGTCTGGTTATTGATATGGATCTTTATTCGTTTCATAAATAATACTGAAACATTTGCGCTGCATGCGCTGAATGAGATCTGGCGGGTCTTCTATATTGTTATTATTAGTTTTTTATTCTTCGAGTATAGCCTGCCTTTAATAAGAAAGACAAGGTCAAATATTTTTTTTAATATTCTCATCGGTGCGCTTCTTGTAGCAGTTCATCTATTTTTAGTTTCGGCTGGTTTGTATGGCTGGACAAATCTTGGTATAGCACTGCATATTTATACTCCGTTAAGGAATGTCACTCTGATAGGAGGAAGTTATTATGAGATCATGGAAGAGATCTTTTACCAGGCTGGGTATGGAGTGACTGCTGTTTTTTATTTTTTGATCGCAAAACTTTTTTATTACAACTTTATATTAAGACGGGACGCGCAACAACTTCGTATTGAAAAGAAAGAAGCAGAATTAAATTACCTCAAATCACAAACGAACCCTCATTTTTTATTCAATACATTAAATAACATTTATACGTTGGCCGGTGACAACGCCGACCTTGCCCAGGAATCAATTTTGCGTCTTTCTAAAATTTTGCGATTCATGCTCTATGAAACCAGTGGAGTGTTTATAACCGTAGGGCAGGAATTGGAGATCATCAACGATTATATTGCCCTTGAGAAATTGCGCTACGATGATTCTTTGCGTGTGGGTTTTAAGTACGAAATTGAAAGCATGAAACAGCCTTTGCCACCGTTGTTGCTGATCCCATTGGTTGAAAATGCATTCAAACATGGTATTGCCCAAACGATAGAGCAGCCTTTTGTTGAAATTTACCTTTCCGTTGATCAGCAACAATTAAATTTTGTTGTAAAAAATTCCGTTGACAACGTACAGGAGGAAATGAGCTTAAAGGAAAATATCGGTCTTTCTAATCTCCGTCGGCAATTGCAATTGCTTTATACAACCTATGATCTGTCCGTTCTTCAGGGCAGCGCTGAGTTTACAGCTTCTTTAAAGATCAACCTTGCCAGTCATGTCTAAAATAAGCTGCATTATAATAGAAGATGAGCCATTAGCAGTAAAGAATTTGTCGAAGTACATTTCGCAGGTGCCTTTCCTCGCACTACAGCAAACATTTAAGAATGCTATTTTTGCAGCCGATTATCTACGCACGACGAATACCGATTTGATCTTTCTGGATATTCATTTGCCGAAATTATCAGGATTGGAGTTCTTAAAAACTCTCGCAGATCCGCCATCGGTAATTATAACATCAGCCTATCATCAATATGCATTAGAAGGGTTTAATTTGAACGTAACTGACTACTTGCTAAAACCATTTAGTTTTGAACGGTTTTTTACCGCAGTAAATAAAGTAAGAACAGCACAAAAAGACACACCTAAGCAGGATGAGGAAACAAAGGATTTTATATTTCTGAATGTGCAAAAAAAGAAAGTGAAGATCTTATTCTCAGACATTGTTTACATCGAAAGCCAGCGGGCATATATCAGGATCGTCACAACAAAAAATGAGTATATAACCAAAATGAGTACACAGGAGATCGAAACGCTGTTACCCCCGGATTTGTTTAAGCGCATCCACCGGTCTTATATAGTTTCGGTGAGCAAGATCGAATCATACACTGCTGAAATGGTTGAGGTAAATGGAATTTCCGTTCCCATTGGAAGGGGCTATCGCGGTACAATAGAAAAATTATAGGTGCTAATGTCACTGAAACGCATCAACCATGTCACTGATTTCCGTTGGTGCTAATTCTCATTCTTCTTCTGACTTTTTATCATCCAGCCGCCATTCTCTTGGTGTTTTTTTAAACTCGCGTCCGAATGCATGTATAAAGCCTGCGGCGGTATCATAACCGGCAAGCATTGCAATTTCGCCGATAGACTTATCGGTTGTCTCCAGCAAAACTTTTGCATGTTCCATCCTGCGGAATAAGAGACGATGAAAAACGCCCATACCAAAAACATGTTTGAATCCTTTCTTCAATTTGAATTGGTTGGTCCCGGTCATTCGCGATAATTTATCGATCGTAAAATGCTGGTGCAGGTTGGAAGAGATAATTGAATCAGCGTGGTAGATGGCGGCAATATCCCTGTCCTCCAGTTTACCCGGGATCGGTTGATGATGCTGTGTAAGATGAAAGAACAAAAGTTCACGTATACAGTTTTGATAATAAAAGTCACGCAGGTTTTCTCCGTATGGATTGCGCAGCATTTCATGTATCAGGAAGTTCATCTTATCGGGCATCCTGGACGGAGGGCAGGGCAGGAGTTTCAAACCAAGTTGTTCCAGCATTTCATTTGAAAAATAAGTTACAAAAATGCTGCAGGAACTATCCTTCTTAAAAAGCGAACTAAAAAGTGGAATATCTGTCAGGTGATACTGACCGGCTTTTAACTTTATTTTCTTGTCATCCGTCCTGAAATTTATTTCGCCGGTGAGCAATGCTTCAAAGCGAAGCCCCGGTCTTTCGTTGGCAAAAAATTTTGCCTGCCTGAATAATTCAAATGCTCTTTGACCAAACACGAACAAAGGATTTTCCATTTCCTGTATCGTGATAAGCCCGACCTCTGAATTACTTCCAAAAACTTTGGCTCCCGGAAGCCATCGGTCGCCGAATTTTTTCCTGTCAATTTCCTGGAACGAAACGCTTGTTCCGTCTGCTAAAAAATATTGAACTGTCATAAGCTTTTCGGTTGGTTAATTTTAAGTCATGGGAATTTACATATTAAATTATAAATTTTGATAAGAATGCAGGACTATGTATGAGTGTCTTAATTTTATTGTTTCACTTGTGAAAAATTATACCGCTTGCGATATTGATTAACTTGTTTCTTCACAAAAACTTTTGTATTGTGAGCGACAACTTCAAGTTTCAGCGGAGCGCAATGAATAATTTTTATGCGAAACAACTTTGGTGAGGACCAACCGATCTTTGCAAAGGCAAAGAAGATCATTCTTCCTTTTCTTCAAAAGCCTTCACGATCTTATAAATTTCCGGTTTAACTGCACGGTAGCCATAATCATAACAGAACGTGTATTGGTAGTTATGATGAACGGTAGACTTATGATGCGTGTAAAAAGTAAAATCAAAACCTGTCTTCAGCAAGCGTTCTTTTGTTATTTGATCTTTATCTTTTCTCGTCGTCATCTTCTTTAAGATCTCCCTGTTTTTCTTAAGGATCTTATTGATCCGCTTTGCTTCTTTTTCTTCCCCGAAAGCGATACTGTTGTGATAACCATTCTTACATCGCTCGTCACAAAACTGCCGGTCACGGCGTCCCTTTGATAAGTCGATAGGTTTATCACAATATTTACAAGTCCTCGTCTCCGGTTTCATTTCATAAAAATAAAAATATCCGTTTGATAAAACGTTTCCGAACCGTTATAAACGATTAAAATTCTTTTGTCGCTTTGTTGTCGCCTCACCTTCACAAAATAAAAATGGAAAAAATGAAATCGATGAACAGGGTACAATTGATCGGCTACCTGGGCAAAGACCCGGAATTCAAAACAATGCCGGACCAAACAACAATGATAAAGATGCGCCTCGCTACAAATCATTGGTTTTTTCCGAATGACGGAGTGAAAAAACAATTTACTGACTGGCACACGATCACGATGTGGGGCAAACAACAGATTGAAAAGTTCCGCAACTACCTTATCAAAGGCAGCCATGTGCTGGTGGAGGGACGTGTCATTTACAGGCCATATAAAGACGCACAGGGAAAAACAAAATATACAACTGAGATAAGAGCAAACTACCTGGTCGATCTTGACCGCTAGCGATCAAATCTTATAAAATGAAAACGTTTAACTATAAACCATCATTCAGAGTGATAAACTGGGGATGTGCTTTTGATTCAATGCTTGAATTGAAGTATGCGATCTCAATCCAAAAAGAATATGAGTACCTGCGTTCACACATTCCAATATATTATGATCCTAAAACCAGGGTGCCGACATTTTATATCAGGGGAAACATACGCCGGTACACACCCGATTTTCTCATACGTCATAAAATGACGAAGCAGGCTTTTCTTGTTGAGATCAAACCGCGTGCATTCCAGGGCAATGAACAATTGGCGATCCGCAAAGAGGTCGCAGAGAATTATATCCGGCTGAAACAATATGACTGGAAGTTCAAAATTGTTTACAGCGACGAAATAAAATTGTCAGCGGATGAGCAGGCCCGGTTTACTAAATGTTTTAAGCTGATCCCCGGGTCTGAAAGAAAATTTTTGTTTAAAGAATTAAATGATCGTTATGATCAAAGCCAACCGCCGCTCTTCCGGAGCGCACCCTCCAGTCGGCTCATCCATTTTGTCATGTTTGGTGTAGAGAAACATTCTTTTAGAAATTCGAATTCTTCATAATGCATTTTTTATATCAGCTGATCTTTTCATAGCATCATCGTTGCGACGCTCCGTTCAACGTTCAATTCTTTATTCGGCAATAGAGAGAAAGTTACCGCCACGTGTTTTGTAAAACACGGACAGCAGGCGAAAGGCAAGTTAGTGGCTGCAGCGCTCAACCAAATCGTTCGGCATAAACACAGATCCCATCGCACAACACCCATCTTTTATTCCGCTTGCGATTTGGTGTATGCCTTAACACCGCCACTTATTGCTGGCCTTTCTTTTTGTCCTTTTTCTTTTACAAAACAATTTTTTTTCATCATTAAAACTTAAAACAATGTTAGTTATCGGAAGGATCACGAAAGATGCAGTTGTAAAACAACTCAAAGATGAAAGACAGGTAATTGAATTTTCAATTGCTGTTAATGATTGGTACAAACCCAAAGGCAGCGAAGCAGGTGTGAAAGTAGCAACATTCTTTAATTGTTCTTACTGGCTTAATCCCCGTATGGCAGAACGGTTGAAGAAAGGAACGTTGGTAGAACTTTCAGGCCGCGCCGGTGTGAATGTTTATAATGACATGAAAGGCGAAGCAAAAGGCTCGCTGATTTTTCATGTCAATAACATTAAGATCCATCAAATGATTAAAGCAGGAACCGCATCCGCTCTTCCTGCGGCAGGTTCTGTTTCCGAACCTGATGACGATTTACCATTCTAAAATATTTTTAATGCAACCGCAGCAGTACCACCTGCGGAATATAAATTAAAACCGGTAGCGAATTATGGCACATAACATTCATCTAAATGAACAAACAGGAAAACACAGTTTCTTTTCAGTAAAAGAGAAGGCCTGGCACGGATTGGGACAGGTTGTGCAGGACTATCCGACAAGCAGGGAAGCGATCAAATTTGCAGGATTGGATTATACAGTAGAAAAAAGAAAGTTATTTACGTTGAATTCAACAAATGAAGATCCTGCAATTGAAGTACCCGATTTTTTTGCAACAGTCAGGACAGATACGAATAATATATTAGGGGTTGTTGGCAGGGACTATGAAGTAATGCAAAACGAAAATGCGTTTTCTTTTTTTGATGCAATTGTCGGAGGCGATGACGGCATACAATACGAGACGGCCGGCGCACTCGGAAAAGGGGAGAGGATTTTTATTACTGCGAAGTTGCCGGGCTATATCAAAGTGGGTAGTGATGATCTGATTGAGAAATATTTATTTCTCACCACCTCCCATGACGGGCTCGGAAGTATTATGGCAGCGTTTACCCCGGTAAGGATCGTTTGTAATAATACTTTAAATGCTGCATTCAGGAATTGCAGCAATGCAATAAAGATCCGTCACACTTCCAATGCTAAACAGCGGTTGGAGGAAGCCCATAAAGTAATGGGTATTTCGTACAGGTTGTCCGACTATTTGGAAGCCGCATTTGATCAATGGTCAAAAGTTCGTATCACTGACAAAGAGGTAATGAAACTTATCCAGCTTGCAATGGTTCCCAACAAAGAAGTGCTGAAAAATCTGAATGACGGCGCGATGGATGAACTTTCCACTTGTTATAAGAATATGTGTGACTCGGTTTATGAATACGCAATGAGCAGCCCAGGTCAGCAAACAGAAACAACGAAAGGAACAGTGTTCGGTGCTTACAATTCTGTAACAGGATATTTTCAGAATTTAAGAAACTATAAAAACGGTGAAGCAAAACTAAGATCCGTATTGTTTGGAGGAACTGCGCAGCTCAGAACACAAAAGGCATTCCATCTCTGTGAAGATTTTGCCGCAAAAGGGGAAGCAGCTTTTAGATTGAATTAAAACAAATAGTAAACCCGGGGTAACCCGGGTTTACTATATCAAAAAAAGCTGCCGCCCCATAGTCGAAAGATATCTTTATTGGGGGCGGCAGCTTGGGTTTTTATTATTCTGTCGGAAATAAAGGGGTGCAGAAGTTTTTTTGAGAAATGTAGTTATCGCAATAGATCATTCGGAACGCAATTAATTATTTTTCCTGCGCACAGACTCTAATTCAGCGATTTTCAAAATTCCTTCCCTGGTAATTTTTATTACAAGTGTATCCTGTTGAACAGTAGTGATCAGTTTTTCACTTTCAAGGTCTTGCAATAATTCCCGGATATCGGTCCAGCCCTGCATATGGCGCAAGATCAGTTCCCTTGGTTTGCAGGGATACGTTTCAGGATTGGGATCATTCTTTGAAATTTCATAGATGGTTTGTAGTAACTGGTAGCTTTCCATAAAATAAAAATAGTGATATGGGGAATAGAAGTCGGTTAGATTTATTAACAATTAACGAAGCTTCTAAGATATTCGGATTACTCCTTCATTAATTTCTTCACAAAGTTCGGCTATTGGGCTGCTGTAGCGGCAAAGAAATTCCGGCATAAAGAAAACGATCCATCAGTAAAGCAGATACTATTTATTCCGTTGCTTCTTTGCCTTGATTGCCCAAAGCCGGGTTCCGTTCCATAATTAATTTTTTAACGATTTAAAACTAAGATTATGGAAAAGAAATTAAGCCTGGAAGAATTGAACAATGTATCTGAAATTGACATTGTTTATAAGAAGAAAGTTAATTGCAAAGTTTCAGAACGACCGCTGATAAGATCTTCTTCGGACGTCTATGAAATACTCCTGCATTATTGGGATCAGGACAAGATCGATCTGATCGAAGAATTCAAAGTATTATTCTTGAACAGATCCAACAGGGTATTGCAGATTTATAATGTGTCGAGCGGAGGTATTACCGGTACTGTCGCCGATCCAAGATTGATACTTGCTGCTGCACTCAAAGTTGCTGCTTGCTCGATAATGCTGGCACACAATCATCCATCAACCAGTCTGAAACCGTCAAAAGCAGATGAAGAACTAACAAGTAAGATCAAATATGCTGCACAGTTTCACGATATAAAAGTGCTCGATCACGTGATTGTTAGTTCAGAAGGTTACTACAGTTTTGCAGACGAAGGGGTTTTATAAAAGCCCCTTTTTTTATTCAGTCATTCATTATTTTTATTTGGTCATCTTTCAATGCGTTTAAATTTATAAACTGATCTTAAATTTCGGATCCTTTAATTTTTCATTCAGATCACTTATAAATTGTGCAAGCACAAGCCCGGCATTAAAAGAAGCAATATAATTCTGACCAGGCGTTACCTCCATATCAAAATGACCTTCACGGTCTGTAATTGCCGATACAAAAAAACATGGTTGATTACTGCTTAACCTGATGACACCATGTGTAGTTTCCAGGGATCCTACTGGAAGCTTAGTTTCAACAGTGCGAAAAGATTGTATTGCTTCATGGTCCACCCAATTATATTCTCCATAATTAGTAACGTTTACAGATCCTATGGCTGTATAAAATTGTGAAGCAAGTACCGCCGATCGAACGGCGGGATTAACAGGAGCTTTCAGGAATTTAAACTCTGTTTTTTGTTTAAATGCAGGATTGAAAATTCCCAGCACTATTGGATTTATATTCAGGGGCAGAAGTTTTTCAAGATCTGGATGCTTCATATCGGAATCGGGATTGCCTGGATGTCCATTATGTACAAAGAACCGTCCGCCCACAACAACAGATCCTGCGTAAGAAGTTTCAGACAAATACCCGGCAGTGCCGGCCGCAATAACAAGATCCGGCTTTTCAACAGCAAGAACAGGAGGGAGGATCCTGTACTTTTCTTCTGAGCTTGAA
>Ga0070673_100000932_pt1 | contig 16559 bp, 8 predicted proteins | sample KBSM23metaG_FD_65342 | JGI IMG/M metagenome (GOLD analysis project Ga0070673, IMG submission 65342) | Miscanthus rhizosphere microbial communities from Kellogg Biological Station, Michigan, USA - KBS M2-3 metaG | ecosystem: Host-associated > Plants > Roots > Rhizosphere > Soil ... | reverse complement strand
CTCGTCGAGCTGACGCCCAAGGACGTCACGCGGCGTGTGCGCCTCGCCGACATCGAGATGTCCCGCTCGCCCCGCGTCGACATTCCCAAGCGCGTCGACAACCTGATGGCGCTGTCGGAGATGGCGGGTGATCCGGCGGTGACGATCGCGCTGAAGGTCGAGGCGGGCCGCACCCTGATCGGCGCCGCGAATCCGGAGCAGCGCCGGCGCGGCGAGGAGGTGCTCGGCGATCTGGTGACCGAGGACGCGAGCGGACTGGCCGCGTCGGCGCTGGAGGCGGTTCTGCCCACGGCCGCGGCCCGCGCCGATCTGGTGTCGAAAGAGCTGTCGGCCGCCGAGGCCGACGCGCCCGCCGAGGCGGTGCGCGCGCTCCGTTTCCGGCTCGCGCACCACTACGAGGCCGACGGCCGTTTCGCGGAAGCGCTGGCGGCGCTGACGCCGCTCCGTTCGGAAGGCGATCCGCTCGCGCGCGCCTGGAGCTACGAGCTGGCACGGCGTTCGGGCGAGGCGATCCTGGAGGTCGCGATCTTGTCCGAGGAGACGCGCGCAGCGGACGACGTGCTGGGTGACGAGGCGTTCGTTCGCTTCGCGCACGGCGAGGCGCTGGAGCGCGCCGGCGATCCGACGGGCGCGGCGGCGGATTTCCGGCGCGTGCTCGCCGGGGGCGCCACCGGACCGACGGCGATCGCCGCGGCGCTGGCGCTGGTCCGCATCGCCGCGGCCGACACCCGCACGGGACCGCAGGCGCTGGCCGAGGCGCTGCGCGCGCTCGCGGCGGCGTGCCCGGAGGACCCGGCGCTGGCGGCGGCGGCGGCGCGCGAGGCCGCCTTGTTGCGCGCGGCCGCCGCCCAGCCCGACGCCACGGACGCGGCCGCCGCGCCATCCCCGGAGGCGCCGCCGCGCGAGCGCGCGGACATGGCGGTGCTGAGGTTGCTCGCCGCGGCACGCCTGGGTGACCACGGGGCGGTGGGCGAGGCGCTGCTGGAGATGGCGCTGCTCGCGGGACACGACTCCGCGGCTTCGCTGGCGGACACCGAGGCGCCGTGGAAAGCCGACCTGCTCGCGCGGGCGACGGCGCGCGCCCGGCTGGGTGGCCGCGACATCGCGGATGCGGTCGCGCGTCGCGCGTGGCAGGCCGCGCACGTGCCCGCGGTGGCGTCGGCGCTGTCGGACATTCCGCTCGCGCCGACCGGCGCGTGGCCCGACGGGCGTCCCGATACGCGGCGGGCGCGCGCCCGGCGCCTGGGCGGCTCGTTCGGGATGGCCCTGGACCTGGAGGCGGCGCTGGACGCCGAGCGGCGGGGCGCGCTGGGCACGGCGCTGGCGATCTACGGCAGCGTGATCTCGGCGGATCCCGAGCGGCTCGAGGCGTGGACGGGGATCCGGCGGGTCGCGCGGGCCGGCGGTGATGCGATCGGCGAGGCACGGGCGCTGGCCCGGCTGGGCGCCGTGGTCCGCGATCCAGGCGAGGCGTCCGCGCTGCTCGCGGAGGCCGCGGAGGCCTACGAGCGGGCCGGCCGGGTGGACGACGCGATCACCTCGCTCGCGAAATGCGTCGAGCTGCGGCCCAACGATTCGACCGCGTACATGCGCGCCTACCAGTTGCTGCGCAGCGATCTGGATGCGCCGGGGCGGGAGGTCCTGTTCGACGCCTTGCTGTCGCACCGTCTGGCCGCGGCGGCGCTCACGCCGGCGGCGCGCGTCGCGATGCTGTTCGAGCGCGGCCAGCACCGCCTGCAGCGCGTGGACGACCGGGAGGCGGCGTTCGCGGACTTCAAGGAGATCTTGAAGATCCAGCCGGAGCACCGCGAGGCCTTGTTTCAACTGGCGCGCGGGGCCAGCGAGGATCGCGATCACGAATCGGCGGCGCACTGGCTGGTCCAGTTCCTGGCGGTCGCGTCCGACGACGCGCGCGCCGCGGACGCGCGGCTGGACCTCGCCGCTTGCTACGAGGCGCTGAAGGACCGCGCGCGCGCCGTGGAGACGCTGCGGCGCGCGGCCGGCCTGCGGCCCAGTGATCCGAAGCCGCTGCAGCGCCTGTCCGACCTGCACCTGCGCCAGGGCGAATGGAAGGCGGCGGTCGAGGCGTTGCGCGCGTGCGAATCACGGCTGGCCGACATCGGCGAGCGCGCGGCGCTGCATCTGCGCATCGGGTCCATCCTGCGCGACCTCGGGCGCGACGCGCAGGGCGCGGCGGGCGCGTTCCGGCGCGCGGGCGAGCTGGATCCGCTGGGTGAAGGAACGCGCGCGCTGGTCGCGCTCCACGATTCGGCCGGCGATTCGCGCGGCGCGCTGGGCACGGTGGATCAGGAGATCGCCGACGTCCGGCGCGCGCTGGCGGCGGATCCGCTCGACCTGCGGCGGCTGGAGCGGCTGCGCGAGCTGCTGGACATGGCGCGCCACCACGGCTCGACGGCCCCGATCGAAGAGGCGGAGGCCGCCGTCGTCAGCGTCCTGGAGCTGGTGACGGGCACGAGCGCGCCGGCCGCGCCGGCGGGACGCGCGCGCCCGTTCGCGCCCAAGGGCGCGCGGGCGTTCTGGGCGGAGGTGGCGCATCCGGCGTCGGGCGGGTTCATGGGCGAGCTGTGGCCGAATCTCATGGAGGCGGCGCTGGAGCTGTTTCCGGCGCCGGCCGTGCGTGGCAAGCGGCAGCAGTACGCGCCCGGATCGGATCAGCGCCTCGCCTGGATCGAGACCAGCGCGACGGCGCTGGGCCTCGGCGCCCTGCACATCCAGGTCGCGCGCGAGGCGGGCAGCCCGGCCGTCACCGCGCTGGAGGAACCGGGTCCGGTGTTGCTGCTGGGCGCGGGCGCCGAGAATTCGCTCGCCACCCGGTTTCAGGTCGGTCGCGCCCTCGGCCTGCTCGCCCAGCGCGCGACGGTCCTGGAGCGCGTGGGCGCGGAGGATCTCGCGCCGCTGTTCAGCTGCGCGGCGTTGCTGGCCGGTGTCGCGCTGCCAGCGGGCCTTCCGGATCCGTCGGACGAGCTGATGCGTGCGGTCTCGCGCGCGATCGGGCGCAAGCAGAAGAAGGCGATCACGCTGCAGGCGTCGCGCTTCAACTTCGAGAAGTACGACTTCGCGGCCTGGCACGAGGGCGTGCTGCGCACGGCCGACCGGCTGGGCCTGATGCTGGCCGGTGACGTCGCCGCGTCGGCGCTCGCGCTGGTCGCCGGCGCTTCGAACCGCGCCGCATCGGCGACCGAGGTCGCGACGAACCCGGCGGCGCTCGACTTGCTGCGCTTCGCGCTCAGCGAACAGTACGCCCAGCTGCGCAAGGGGGCGGGCTGATGGCCGGACCACGCAAGCCGCCCGGCTCCGACTGGGATCCGACCCTGGACGACGCCGAGATCTTCATCGAGGCGCCGACCGCGCCGTCCGGTCTCGGTCCGTTGCCCGAGCGCGACGACGCGTCGGACACGGACGGGTTGGACGACGTCTTCCTGGACGAGAACACGCAGCCCGGAACCTACGAAGGCATCCCGATGATCGCGGAGCCGCTGCCCGAGATGGGCGCGGAGATGTGGCAGGCGGGCATCCAGGCGGTCATCGAGGTTCCCGACCAGATGGCGCCGGTCTGGCCGTCGGCGGAGGAATGGGCGGCCGAGGCGCGGCGCTACCGCACGGAGAGCGCGCTCGTCGACGACACCACGGAGGCCGCGCGGTTGCTGCTGGCGGCCGCGCGCGCCTTCGAGCACGCCGGCGACGTCGAGCAGGCCGAGCGGGTGTGCGACGAGGCGCTGTCGCACGATCCGAACGCGCCCGAGGTGTTGCGCGTCCGCGCGCGCTTCGCCGAGAGCCGCGCCGAGTACGACGACGCGCACGCGCTGTGGGCGCGCATGGCCACGGCGGTGGAAGCGGCGGACGAGCGCGCGTCCTATGGGGCGCTGTCGGCGGAGTGGACGCTGGCCCGCGGCGACAGGTTGCCGCCCGTTGCGCGCCAGGCGATCCCGGCCGGGCCGGCGCGCGCGCTCGCGCAGGCCGAGGAGGCGCTGCGCGCCGGGGCGCCCGGCGACGTGGCGAACGCGCTCGCCGATGCGGGGCGGGCGATGGGCGGCGCGCTGGGCGCGGCGCTGCTGGATCACGCCGCCCGCTGCCGGGAGGCGGCGCGCGATCGCACGGGCGCGGCCGCGGAGCGCGCGGAGGCCGCCAAGCTGGATCCGTACGCGCCGCCGTCGCTGGCGGCGCGCCTGCGCGACGCCGCGCGCGCCGACGACCGCAAGGCGCTGCCGCTGGTCGAGGAGCTGGCGTCGGGGCCGGAGGGCGTGCTGTCGAACGCGCTCGCCCGCTGGAGCGCCGCGCTGGCGATCCGGAGCGGCGACAAGAAGCGGGCGAGCGCGCTGCGCGAGGGACTCGCGCCGGTCACGGCGGCCGCCGCGCGCGATCGCGTCGATCAGGAAGCGGCGTCGGGCGCGCCGCTGGATCCCGCCAGCCTCGAGCGGCTGCGTTCCAGCATGACGGGAGGCGCGGGCGCGGTGGTCCTGTGCTGGATCGAGGCGGGTAACCTGGCGCGGCGGGGTGAGACGTCGGGCGCGCTCGATCTCATGGGGCGTGTGATCGCCGAGAACGCCGACGCGATCCCGCTGGGCCTGCTGGCGCAGCAGATCGCCGCCGACACGACCGATCCGGGCGAACAGGCGGCGGCCTTCGATCTGTGGCTGCGCGGCGATCCGGGCCGGCGCGCGGAGGCGGCGCTCGCGCTCGCGGGCGCTCGGCAGGCGGCGCAAGGGGACGCCAAGGATGATCCGATGGCGGCGCGGGGCGCGTTGCAGACCGCGATCGAGGCGGCGCCGGGGTCCGCGCTGTTCTGGTCGGTCGCGGCGTCGGACGCGCGCGCGGGACGGCAGGCGGATGCGGCGGCGACGCTCGCGTACGGCGCCGATATGTGGGGACCCAGCGCGCTGGCGCCCGGACTGCGCGTCTGCGCGATGTCGCACCTCGCGCTCGGCGAGCCGGAGCGCGCGTTCGAGAATCTGCAGACGCGGCTGGCCGCGGCGCCCGACGAGCCCGTGACGCACCCGTTCGAGCTGGAGGCGCGCGCGCGGCTCGCGGAGCGCGCGGGCGACGCGGGGGCGCTGGTGACGATGCTCGCCGCGGCGGCGGACGCCGCCGATCCGGGCCGTGCGGCGTCGCTGGCCGCGCGCCGGGCCGATCTGGTCGACGTCGCGTCTGATAGCAACGGGCGCGCCCGGATCCTGGGAAAAGCGCTCGCGGATGTACCCGGCGACGCGGTGGTGCTGCCATTGCTGCTCCTGGATGAAACGGTGCCGCCGGCGGCGGCCGGCGAGGCGCTGTGGCGCGCCGGCGACGCCGCGGCGGGGGCGTCGGCCGCGCCCATCGCGCGGCTCTATCGGATGGCGGCGAGCGAGCTCGCGGCGCTGGGCAGCGACGACGGCGCGGCGGTCGGCCGCGCGTCCGAGCTGTTCGCTGCGCTGCCGGCCGATCGGCTGGCGAAGCGCGCGCTGGTGCGGGCCGCGGGCCGTCTCGCGGCCGTGCCGCGGGTGCAGGCGATCGCCGAATCGACCGCGGGCGCCGCCGCCGCGGGAGATGACGCCGACGCCGGCGTCTCCCTGATCGTCGCCGATGCGCTGGCGGCGGCGGGCGACGCGCGCGCGCGGCCGGCGTTTCAGGCGCTGGAAGGTGGGCGGTTCGCCGCCGATGCCCGGCGGGCGCTGGCCCGCCTGGACGCGCACGAGCACGGCCAGGGACTGCCGCCGGGCTTGCTGGGCGGGCCCGCCGACGAGGCGGTCGCTGCCGCGCGAACCGCGGTGACCGACGTGTTCGACGCCGCGCGCGGCGGGAGCTGGGACGAAGCGGTGGCGTCGTTGCGCGACAGCCCGCCCCAGGAAGCCGCCGCGGGCCCGGCGACGCTGCACGCGGCGGCGCTGCTGGCGGAAGGACGCGGGAAGCCCGCGGACGCGGCGGCGCTGGAGGCGGCCGCGCTGGCGGCGGCCAGCGGCGATCCGGACGCGGTGTCGGTCTCGACGCTGGCGCGGATCGCCGAGGGTGACGGCAAGCCCGAGCTGCGCGTCGCCGCGCTGGAGCTGGCCGCGGCGCGCTTCGCGCACGATCCGACGAAGATCGCGCTGGCGATCATCGATTCGATGCGGGCGCGGCTGGCGGAGGCGGCGGGCGATCGCGCGAGCGCGAGCGAGCACTGGCGCGCGGCGCTGGTGGTGGATCCGAGCTGCCTGCCCGCGGCGCGGGCGGTGCGCCGCGACGCCGCCCGGCGCGGCGATCTCGCGATGACAGTCGACGCGACCGAGGCGGAGGCGGCGTGCCTGCGCGTCCCGGAGCACCGTGTCCACACGCTGCTGCTGGCGGCGGCGCTCGCCGAGGAAGCGGCGCGCGGCGAAGAGGGCGGCGTACCGCACCGGCGCCGCGCGATGGCGCTGTTGCGCGCGGTGCTGGAGATCGATCCCGGCCACGAGGGCGCCTTCGAGCAGCTGCGCACGCTGCTGGGCGAAGCGGCGGACGAGACCGCGCTGTCGGAGGCGCTGGCGTCGCGCATCGCGGTGGCGGCGAACCCGTTCGAGGTGACGTCGCTGCGCCTCGCGCGCGCCGAGCTGCTGACCGGCAAGCTGGGCGATCGCGCCGGGGCGCGGGTCGAGCTGGACGCGATCCTGCACAAGCAGCCCGAGCACCCGCGCGCGCTGGCGCGGCTGTCCGATCTGCTGTGGGAAGAGCAGGCCTGGAGCGACGCCGGCGAGATCTACCTGCGGCGCACGGCCGTCGAACGCGATCCGGCGGCGCTGCGCGAGAGCTTCCTGCGCCTGGGGCACATCTACCGCGACCGCGTCCCCGACGCGCGGCGCGCGATCACCGCCTACGAACGCGTCCGCGGCATCGAGCCCGACAACCGCGACGCGCTGCAGGCGCTGTCCGAGCTGTACATGGACGAGGGCGACACCAAGCAGGCGCTGCCGGTCACCGAGCGGCTGGTGATGACCGAGCAGGACGCGAGGAAGCGCACCGCGTACCGCGTGCGGCTGGGCGAGCTGCTGATGCGGGCCGGCGACCTGCGGCGGGCGGGCACCGAGCTGCGCCGGGCCGTCGACGGCGATCCGCGCAACGTGGCCGCGGTGACCACGCTGGCGCAGTTGCTGGAACGATCGCGCGACGCGCCCGGGCGGCGCGCCTTGCTCGATCACGCGGTCGGGTTGCTCCGTCACGACGTCGAGCGCGGCGAGCTCAGCCTGGAGACGCTGCGCGCGCTGGTGGCGCTGCTGTCGTTGCGCGACCGCCCGCGCGCGGCGGCCGCCGTCGACGATCTGGTGGCCGTGCTGGTCGCCGGCGCGCAGGGCGGCAAGGCCGAGCGCCCGCGTCGTCCGGGGCGATCTGTCGCGGCCCTGCGCCGTCCCGAGATCGACGAGCGCGCGTTCCCGCCCGGGCTGCCCCCGGGCATCCGGCAGCTCATGCGGCTGGTCGGCCCGCACCTGCGCCCCGGAGGTGGGGAACTGGCGCAGGCGCTGGGGCGCCTGGGCGTCTCGCGGGCGGAGCGCGCCGGCCGCGGCGAGGGCCCGCGGCCGCTGTTCGACAGCGTGGGCGCGGAGCTGGGCGCCGGCGACTTCGAGCTTTACATCAAGCCCGGGGGCGCCACGGGGCCGGTCGCCCTGCGCGCCGAGCCCGGCTCGCCCGCCGCCATCGTCATCGGGGCGCCGATCGTCGCCATGGGGCAGGGCGCGCTCCGGTTCGCGGCGGCGCGGACGTTGCGCCTGGCCGGGACGCACCTGGATGCGCTGCTGGCGGTCCCGCCCGAGGACGCGGCCGCGCTGGTGGTCGGGATCATCCGCCAGTTCGTGCCCGACTTCCTGCACCCGGCGGTGCGCGACGCGCTGGTCGACACCGAGGCGGCGCGCGCGGCCCGCCTGATTCCCCGCAAGGTCAAGCCGGCCGCGTCGGGCTTCGCGGTCGAGAGCGCGGGTCCGTTCGACGTGCCCGCCCTCCACGCCGCGGTGCGCGACGGGGCCAACGCCGCCGGGTTGCTGGCGTCGGCGGACCTGCCGGCCGCGCTTGCGGTCGTCCTGGCGTCTGCCGGGGTGCGCGATCCGGCGCTGGCGCTGGCGCCGATCGTCGCGAATCCGGAGGCGCTGGCTCTGCTGCGTTTCGCGGTTTCGGACGCCTACGACGACCTCGCCGCGGCGATGGAGGGGGGTAGCCCGTCGTGATAGATTCTCTATTCGTATGCCCGTCGGCGATCCCAGCCCACCGACTGACGACCCGCTGATCGGCAAGGTGCTGTCGGAGCGGTACCGCATCGTCCGCAAGATAGGCGAGGGCGGGATGGGCGCCGTCTACCAGGCCGAGCACGCGCTGATCGAAAAGAAGATCGCGCTCAAGATCCTGTTCCAGGATCTGACGCGGCGCCCGGACCTGATCGCCCGCTTCCTGCAGGAGGCCAAGAGCGCGTCGCGCATCGGCCACGAGAACGTCATCGACATCTCGGACTTCGGCCAGTCGCCCGAAGGGCTGGTGTTCATCGCGATGGAGTTCCTCGACGGTCAGGACCTGGGGAAGACGCTGAAGCAGGTCGGCGCGATGCCCTGGGATCGCGCCCGGCCGATCCTGATGCAGATCGCCAAGGGCCTGCGCGCCGCGCACGGCAACGGGATCATCCACCGCGACATGAAGCCGGAGAACGTCTACCTGATCCAGCGCGAGGGACGGCCCGACTTCGTCAAGGTGCTGGACTTCGGCATCGCCAAGATCGTCAACGACGACGCGGGCGGGCCGGCGCTGACGCAGACCGGGATGATCTTCGGGACGCCGGAGTACATGTCGCCCGAGCAGGCGCAGGGCAGCACGCCCGATCACCGCGTCGACGTCTACGCGGTCGGCTGCATCATGTATCACATGCTCACGGGGCAGGTTCCGTTCACGGCGGACAACTTCATGGGCATCCTGACCAAGCACCTGCTGGAGCCGCCCGTCCCGCCGCGCAAGCGCCGGCCGGACATGGCGATCACGCCGGAGGTGGAGGCGATCTGCCTGCGCGCGATGGAGAAGGAGCGCGACAAGCGGTTCCCCGACATGGACGCGCTCTATCGCGCGTTCGGCGCGGCGGGCGACTTCGCGTTCGAGCCGTCGCAGGTGTTCGTGGCGCCGCGCGCGCCGAAGGCCAGCCTCAAGTATCCGACGCTGGCCACGCTGAACCAGGAGAACCGCGAGTCGCGGACGGCGATCGCGGTCGGGTCGGGGACGTTCGAGGACGAGCGGCCGGGGCGCCCCGGTGGTGGCGACGAGGCACCGGCGGGAAGCCGCAAGCCGCTCGTGATCGCGGCGGTCGTGGGCGCCGCGCTGATCGGCGTCGGCGCGCTGGTGTTCGCGTTGAAGCCGTCGAGCAATCCGGTCTCGCCCGAGCCGGCGGCGGCAGCGGCGACGCCCGCGGCGGTGAAACCGGCGGCGCCCGTGAACGCTGCGCCGACCCCGGCCGCGGCCACGCCCCCGGCGGCAGCGACGACGCCGGCCCCGGCGCCGGCCGAAGCTCCCAAACCGGCGGCCGCGGAGGCGGCGCCAGCCAGCGAGACGCCGAAGCCGAGCCGATCGCACCGGCGCCGGTCGGACAGCGACGAGCCGAGGGCTGATCCGCTGCACCGGAAGATCGCGGTGCCCGCGGAACAGACGCCGACGCCCGGCGACCTGAAGGCGTTCCCGAGCAACTGACTCGGCAGGGGGCCTGACCGGTGAGAGGCTTCCCCGTCGAGGTGAGCCCGGAGGCGGCGGCCGCGCACGAGGCTGCGCTGGTGGTGGATCTGCACAACGACGTGCTGACCAAGCTGACGCACATGCGGGGCTACGATTTCTCGCGCGAGCACGCGCCGGCCACCTTCTACAACCCGCTGCGCCTGGATCTGGATCTGCCGCGCGTGCGCCGCGGCGGCATCGACGCGCTCGGTTGCCTCATGTTCGCCGGGTTCAAGTTCGATCGCGCGCGGCGGCGGTTCTGGCGCCAGCTGGACTGCGCGCGCGCGCTGGCCGAGCGGCATCCCGACGCGATCGCGCTGGCGCGCACGGCCGACGACATCCGCGCCGCGCGCGCGTCGGGACGGCTGGCGCTGTTCCTGGGCGTCGAGGGCAGCTACGCGATCGACGACGACGTCGCGGGCGGCGTCGCGCGCCTGGCGGAAGCGGGCGTGCGCTTCCTGGGCCCGCTGTGGGAGCGTGACAGCCGGGCGGGCACGTCGTGCCGCACGCCCGCCGACCGCGACGGCGGCCTGACCGATCACGGCCGCGCCCTGGTGCGCGCGTGCAACCAGGCGGGCCTGCTGCTCGACGTCTCGCACGCGAGCAAGAAGACCTTCTGGGACATGCTGGAGGTCTCGACCACGCCGCCGTTCTCGTCGCACTCGGGCGCCGAGGGCGTGCACCCGCACCCGCGCAACCTCGACGACGATCAGATTCGCGCGCTGGCGGCGCGCGGCGGCATCGTCGGCGTCATCTTCGTCGCCGCCTACCTGGGCGGAGCGTTCTGCACGCTCGAGCGCGTGGCCGATCACATCGAGCACGTCGCGCGCGTCGGCGGCGACGACTGCGTGGCGCTGGGCTCCGACTTCGACGGCTTCATGCCGCTGCCGCGCGGGCTGCGCGACGCCGCGGATCTGCCGCGCCTGACCGAGTTGCTGTGGCGGCGCGGCTGGCGCGAGCCGCGCCTGTCGAAGGTGCTGGGCGGCAACGCCCTCCGATATTTATCGTCCGCGCAAGGCTGACGAGCTCGAGCTGGAATTCCGCTTTGCGGGTGGGGGCATGCCGCCTATGCTGCGGGGCCATGCGCGTAGCGGCCGGAGTGCTCCTGATCATCGCGGCGGTCTTCGACTTTTTCGGAGGCCTGTTCTACTTCGGCGGCGGGGTGATGGTCGGCAGCATGGACAAGCTGGCCGCGATGGCCGAGGAACAGCAGAAGAAGCAAGGCAAGGAGCTGACCGAGGAGCAGAAGCAGCAGTTCGAGCAGTACCACGAGGCGCAACGCAACATGAAACCGGAGGAGCGCGCCAAGATGGACACCGCGGCTCGCGTCGCGAAGGCCTACGGTCTTTTGCTGCTCGTGATGTCCGGGATCTCAATCGCCGGTGCGGTCTGCTTGTTTCGCCGGAGATCGGTCAAGTTCATCGTGGGCGCGTCGGTGGCGTCCCTGGTCGTCGAAGTGGGGAGCTGCGTCGTTCTGGCGGTGGTCACCAGCGGCGCGGCAGGGCTGGGCGCCACGAAGGTGTTCTTCAGCGTGTTCGGGATAACCGGCGGCATCCTGGGGCTGCTCGGCGCACGGCAGATCTCGATCGCGAACGCGGTCCCCGCGGATCTGCCGCCGCCGCTGGCCTCACAGACGTAGAGCTCACGTGCGCGCCCGTCGGCACATTGGAGTCCTGGTCAAACAGGACCTGCGCTACACGTTCTCGAGCGCACGCGGCCTGCTGTTTCTGATCTTCTTCGGCATGTTCTGGGGCTGGGTCCTTTCGAAGCTGGCCGGCGGCCTCGGCGAGCAGCTGGGCACGCCGCAGGCTGGTTTTCTGGTGACGTGGCTGTTCGACGCCAACGTCGCGCGCCTGCTGCAGGAGCGGCCCGTGACGCTGGCGGCGTACCTGGTCGTCGCCGCGATGCTGACACCGCTGTTCGCGATGCTCGCGTCTTGCGATCAGACCGCGACCGATCTGGGCACCCGCCACATCCGCTTTCTGATCCCGCGCGTCGGACGCGCGGAGATCTTCGTGGCGCGTCTGATCGGTGCGTCGATCCTGACGACCATCGCTCAGCTGCTGGCCGGGATCGCCGCGACGATCGTCGCGCTCGTGGTGAACAAGGACCCCGGTCAGACGGGGGCGATCGTCGCCTACGGCGCGCAGGTGACCGGGTTCCTCATCATCTATTCGCTGCCGATCGTGGCGTTGATGTCGCTGATCTCGGCCGCGATGGCGTCGGTGGGACTGGCGCTGCTTGTCGGTGTCGGCGGTTACGCGGTCCTGGGCGTCGCGATGGGCCTGGTGCCGCTCAAGGGCGCGGCCGCGACGATCGTCAGCTTCCTGGTCCCGGGCGGACTCAAGCCGTACCTGCTGCAGCCCGAGCTGGGGCCGGCGCTGGCGGCGTGCGCCGGCGCGCTGGGCTACGTCGCGCTGTATTCGTTCCTGGGCTGGCAGGTTTTTCGGAAGCGGAACGCCTGATGTCCGACGCGCCGATCATCGTCACGGAGGGCCTGGGCCGCGACTTCGGCGACAAGCGCGCGCTCGACGTGATCGACCTGGCGCTGGAGGCGGGCGCGCCCATCGGTCTGGTGGGCCCCAACGGCGCCGGCAAGACCACGTTCTTCTCGGTGCTGTGTGGGTTCTTGCGGCCCACGCGCGGCACGGTCCAGGTGCTGGGACGGCCGCCGTTGCACCGGGACGTGCACGGGCGCGTCGCGATCCTGCCCCAGGACGCGGCGTTCGTGCGGGGCGTGCCCGTGCAGAGCCAGCTCGCAATGCTGGCCGAGCTGCAGGGCTTCTCCGCGAAGGCGGCGCGCGCGGAGGCGGCGCGCGTGCTGCAGCTGGTGCTGCTGGCCGACGCGGCGAAGAAGTCGCCGGAGATGTTGAGCCACGGGATGCTCAAGCGCATCGCGATCGCGCAGACGTTCCTGGGCGCGCCGGAGCTGGTGCTGCTGGACGAGCCGACCGCGGGGCTGGATCCCGCGACGGCCTCCGAGATGAAGAACCTGATCCGCTCGCTGGACAAGGAGCGCACGTTCGTCATCAGCTCGCACAACCTGCAGGACATCGAGGAGCTGTGCGGTTCGGTGGTGATCCTCGATCGCGGCAAGATCGTCGAGCACCGCAAGGTGGCGGAGCTGGTCAGCCGCACGAGCATCCTGACGTTCCGGCTGGAGGCCGATCCGCCCGAGGCGATCGTGGCCAAGCTGACGGCGGTGGCGCTGGTGACGCGCGTCGAGCTGGGCCGGCCGGGCGAGCGCAGGCTGGCGGTTCACTTTCGCGACGAGGGCGAGTCCGGCGGCAACAAGACGCAGATCGCCGTGCTGCAGGCGCTGACCGCGGCGGGCATCGGCATGATCGAGATGACGCGCGGCCAGTCGCTGCAGGACAAGGTCATCGAGATGACCCGCCCGGGCAGCGCCTAGCGTCGGCGTTTGATCTGTGAGCGCAGCTCGCGGATCTCCTTCATCGCGCTCTTGCCCATCTTTTTCAGGGTCTCGAGCCAGACCTTCCGGTACGGACGCAACGTCAGCACGATCCGTTCGATCACGACGAGGTTGCGGAACCACTTCTTGTCGGCGGGTACGAGGTACCAGGGCGCCTCGCGGGTCGAGCAACGCGCGAGCAGGTCCTCGTAGGCCTCGGTGAAATCATCCCAGAGCGGGACCTCCCGCCAGTCGGCGGGGTTCAGCTTCCAGGCGGTGCGCGGGTCCTTCTCGCGGGCGCGCAGGCGTTCGTACTGCTCTTCGGCGCTGATGTGCAGGTAGAACTTCAGCACGATCACGTCGGCATCGGTCAGCAGGCGTTCGAACGCGTTGATGTGATCGTAGCGCCCTTTCCAGATCTCGGGCGCAACGATCTTGTGGACGCGCGCGGCCAACACGTCTTCGTAATGCGAACGGTTGAACAGCGCCATGTACCCGCGGCGCGGAACAGCCGCGTGCGCGCGCCAGAGGAAGTCGTGGGCCCGTTCCTCGTCCGTCGGCACCTTGAAGGGATGCACGTAGGCCTGTTGAACGTTGGTGAACTCGAGGATCTTGCGGATCGCGCCGTCCTTGCCGCTGGCGTCGCGGCCCTGCAGGACGACCAGCAACGCGTGCGTGCCGGCGTACGTCAGCAGGTTTTCCAGCTCGGACAGCTCGGCCCCGAGCTTCTCGATGCGTTCGACGCCGTCGTCCTTTTCGATGTCCTGCGTGTCGGCGGGGTCGACGTCGTCCAGGCGGATCCGGCGCGAGCCATCGAGCCGGCGGGCGAGGGGGCGGGCCATCCCGGGCAATGTGCTACCGTTGGCGCCGTCGTGCAATCGGACGCCGTCGAACCGCTGAACCTGCGCAACCTGGATCGCGGGCAGCTCGCGGCCGCCGTGGCGGGCCTGGGCGCGAGCTCGGAGGTCGCGTCCCGGATCTTCGCGCGGGTGCACCGTGACGGGGCGGCGGCGTTCCCGCCCGGCTCCGTCCGGGGCCTCCCCCATGCGGTGGCCGCGGCGCTGGATGCGGCGTGCGAATGGCCCGAGCTGGAAGTCCTCGAGCGGCGCCGGGCCGAGGATGGGTTCTTGAAGTATCTCTTTAAGCTTCCCGACGGCCGCGAGATCGAGGCGGTGCGCATCCCGTTGCCCGATCCCGAGGCGGCGCGCGCCCTGAAAGCTCGGCGCCGGGCGGGGCAGGCGGCGCCGCTGGAGGTGCTGCCCACCGCCAAGTACACGGTCTGCCTCAGCTCGCAGGTCGGGTGCGCGCTGGCCTGCGACTTCTGCGCGACGGGCCGGCTGGGCGGAATCCGCAGCCTGAAGACCTGGGAGATCCTGGCCCAGCTGCACGTCATCGCGCGCGAGGCCGACCACCCGGTGCGCGGCGTGGTGTTCATGGGGATGGGCGAGCCGCTGCTCAACTACGACAACGTGATTCGCGCCGCGCGGATCATGTCGGATCCCGCGGGGCCGGCGATCGCGGCGAAGGCGATCTCGATCTCGACGGCGGGCGTGCTGCCCGCCATCCGCCGGTTCACCACCGAGGGACACCGCTTCCGATTGATCCTGTCGCTGGGCGCGCCGACGTCGGAGCAGCGGCGGCAGCTGATGCCGATCGAGGATCGCTGGCCGCTCGCGGAGGTGATGACGGCGATGCGCGATCACGCGGCGGCGCGCGGGCAGCGCGTGACGCTCGCGTACGTCGTGCTCGGCGGCGTCAACGCGACGCCGGCGCATGCGCGCGCGCTGGGCGCGCTGATCGGCGAGACGCGCGTGAAGCTGAACCTGATCGACGTCAGCGACGACACCGGGCGCTACCGGCGCGCGACGCCCGACGAGCTGGCCGCGTTTCGCGACGCGCTCGACGCGCTGGGCGTGCCGGTGGTGCGCCGCTACTCCGGCGGCTCCGACATCGCCGCCGCCTGCGGCACGCTCGCCGCCACCAGGCGCGGGGTGCTCGTGAATATCGGACCCTCACCCTAGCCCTCTCCCGCAAGCGGGAGAGGGGACCGGATCGGATCTGACCTCCCTCTCCCGCTTGCGGGAGAGGGCCGGGGTGAGGGCAAGCCGCTTGCGGGCGACGTGCGCTAGCGACGCCGCGGTTTCGCTCGCTCGCAGATCAGCTGGCGGCCGCCCATCTCTTTCCCGGTCAGCGCGGTGATGATCGGGTCGGCGGCGTCCGGGGCGACGTTCAGGTAGGTGTGCGTGTTCATCACGTCGACGTCCATGACGTTCGGGCTGCCCGCGTGGGTCGCGAGCAGGTCGCGAATCTCCTTCTCGGACGCTCCGTCCTTGCGGCCCAGATTCAGGTACAGGCGCGCCACGTCGCTGCCTTCCGTCGCGCCGCCTTCGCCGATGCCGGGCGAGGTGCTCTCGAACGGGCTGGACGACGGGGGCGGAGGCGATCCCTCGGCCGGCGGCTCGGTCTGCTGCGCGCGCTCCTCGCTCCACACCTCCCAGAACTCGCGCTCGGCAGGCGGTTGATCGTTGCGCAGCGGCGGCGGCGGACGTCGCTCGTGGCGGCGTGCGGATCGCTCGTCGGCGCCACCGCCACCGCCACCGCCGCTACCGGGCCCGCCGCTACTGGGCCCGCCGGGCCCGCGGCTGCGGTCCCGATCGCGGTCGCCGAATCGCGGGCGATCCCGGTCCCCGGGCCTCCCCCGATCCCGCGGCCCTCGATCGCGGCCGCCAAAGCGCGGCCGGTCGCGATCGCGGTCCCGATCCCGAGGCCGGTCGCGATCCGCGTCGCGATCGCGGTCGCGTTCGCGCGGCTCGCCGGCGGGCGCGGCCACCACGTCGTTGGCGATCGGCGACGCGGCGACGGGCCGCGGGGCTGCGACGACCGGCATCCCTTCGACGCTGGCATACGAATGGGCGAGCAGCGCCGCCACCAGGCGCTCGCCGTCGACCGCGCTCACCAGGCGGCGCGCCAGCGCGCGCCACTCGCCGCCCGGATCACCGGCCAGCGCACCTCGCAACACCTGCACCCGCTCGCCCTCCCGGTGCGAACGGATCTCGGCCTCGGACGGCAGCGAGCGCTCTTCCGGTTTGATCTTGTAGAGCAGCTTCAAGTAGTAGAACGACCCGACCTCGGTCGGACCGATCAGCGAGATCGCGGTTCCCTTTCGCCCGGCGCGGCCGGTGCGGCCGGTGCGGTGGATGTAGATCTCGGGCGCCTCGGGGAACGTGTAGTTGAAGACGTGCGACAGGTTCTCGATGTCGATGCCGCGCGCGGCGACGTCGGTCGCGACAAGGAACTTGATCCCGCCCTGGCGCATGCGGCCCAGCACGCGCTCGCGATCGCTCTGCGACAGGTCGGACGAGATCGCCTCCGCGTCGTGGCCCTTGCCGCGCAGGAACGCGGCCACGCGGCCCGTCTCCTCGCGCGTGTTGCAGAAGATGATGGCGGACTTCGGCTCTTCGAAATC
>Ga0070673_100000930_pt1 | contig 16562 bp, 16 predicted proteins | sample KBSM23metaG_FD_65342 | JGI IMG/M metagenome (GOLD analysis project Ga0070673, IMG submission 65342) | Miscanthus rhizosphere microbial communities from Kellogg Biological Station, Michigan, USA - KBS M2-3 metaG | ecosystem: Host-associated > Plants > Roots > Rhizosphere > Soil ... | reverse complement strand
TACTACTCGGTCTGGGACAACACGCAGGGGACCGGCAACGGCACCACGATCACGCGCGCGCAGATCGACTACGTGAAGACCCAGCTCACGGAGCTGCTGACCAATTACGGCGCGATCAACATCCTCGTGTTCGACGGCTGGTCCTGGAAGATGGGCCACAAGGCGATGCCCTATCAGGAGATCCGCGAGCTGGTGAAATCGATCCAGCCGAGCTGCCTGCTGCTGGATCACACCCACCTGATGAGCCCGTGGGACGCCGACGTCGCCGCGATCGAGGAGCCGAAGGGCGCGTTCGTCCCCGCCGACAACACCTTCCCCGCCACGCAGGGACAGAAGATCAACGGCAGCGGCGGCAACGACTGGTTCTGGGCGCCCAACATCGGCGGCCTCATGACCGTCGACAACATCGTCAACGGCCACCTCAAGATGCTGGAGCCGCGCTGGACGAACTTCCTGCTCAACTGCCCGCCCAACCGCGACGGCTTGATGGACGCCGCCATCGTCACGCGGCTGGCGGAGGTCGGCGCCGCCTGGAGCCCGAACGCGTCGCGCCCGCCGCTGCCCGCGCAGGGTCCGCAGAACGAATATCCGTACACGCCGGCCAGCGCGACCGCCACCAGCGGCACCGCCGCCAGCGCGATCGACGGCGTCAACGACTACGGTTCGTACACGATCTGGCAGAGCACGGCGTCGCTGCCCCAGTCGATCACGATCGATCTCGGACAGTCGCGCCCCGACGTCGGTTACCTCGGCTACGTCCCGCGCTACGTCGCGAACATGGGCCCCAGCACCGACGGGGCGATCACGCAGTACGCGATCCTGACCAGCACCAACAACACGACCTTCACGATGGCGGCGACGGGAACGTGGCCGGTCGACGGGAAGATGAAGTCGGTGGCGTTCGGGCCGGTCGCCGCGCGTTACGTGCGGCTGGAGGCGCGCGCGGTCAACGGGAGCGGCGGCGCGGTCGCGACGGAGATTACGGTCGGGGCGAGGCGCTGACGGCGCGGCGACGGGCCGCGCGTCGACGCCGAGCTACGGTTTGTATCCGATCTTGTACACGCCGCCGGAAGCGTCGTCCGAGAACACCAGCAGTCCGGTCTTGTCGACGCGGACCGAGACCGGCCGGACATTCCACGAACCCTGAACCAGCATGCCGGCGCTGTCCGCCTGGCCGAGAAACGTCTGGGCTTCGGTCGGACCGCTGGCGCCCATCTTCAGGCGAACGATCACGCGTCCCACCTGGTCCGTCTCGCGGTTCCACGAGCCGTGCGACGCGACGAACATGTTGCCGCGCATCTCGGCCGGGTAGGCGGTGCCCGTGTACTCGACGATGTCCAGCGGCGCCATGTGCGCGCCCAGCACGAACGCGGGCGGGACGACGGCGCTCGCGTCCTGGCACTTCGCTTCCGTGAACATGCCGGGCTCGACGGGATCCAGGTGCTGCGTGCCCGGTCCCTTCGCCATCGCGGTGTCCATCCAGATGCCTTCGCTCCAGCAGGACGGAAAGCCGTAGTAGCGGCCGGGGCGTGCGGTGTCGAACAGGTTCACCTCCTCGGCCGGGTTGTCGTAGTGGATGTCGCCGCCGACATCCAGGTTGTCGCGGCCGTTCTCGACGCCCCACATGCGTCCCTTGCTGTCGATGAACAGGCCGACCTCGTTGCGCAGGCCGTACGCGAACGGCTCGCCGTCGGTCACCGCGTAGCCGCCGGCGGGAATCGACGCCAGGTCATAGCGGCGGATCGTCGCGCGCACCGGGGGCATGGCCGGATCGAACGGGGCGTCGACGTTGGCCCCGCTGCCGATGCTGACGTAGAGGCGGTTCTGCGCGTCGACGATCACCGTTCGCGTCGCGTGGCCGCCGGAGGGGAGGTCGTGGACGACCGTCTCCATCGCGCCGGTCGGCATGCGGTCGCCTAGCTTGTAAGGCCAGCGGTAGACGGTCGTCATCGACGACGCGTAGAGGTGCGTGCTGGTGATCGCGAGGCCGTGGTTGCCGGACGGCACGCTGGCGAACGTCGTGCGTTCGCTCATGTCGGACACGCCGTCGCTGTTGTTGTCGTAGAGGGCGACGATCTGGCCGGCGGGCGCGACGAAGATGTCGCCGTTGGGCGCGATCGCCAGCTGGCGGGCGGACTGCAGACCGCTGGCGAAGCGGATCATGCAGTAGTGCGGATCGGCGGTGAACGCCGAGACCAGGGCGCTCGCGGGGACGTTGCTGCACGTGTCGGGCGGCGGCGAGCTGTCGCTCGAGGACGAGCAGGCGATCAGGGGCGCCGCGAACAAAAAGGGCAAACCGAAACGCCGCATGGTGGCCTCCCGCGCGCATTGTACCGCCGCGCCGGCGCGGGGTTGAACTGTTGAACTGGCGTCGCTGAGCGGCGCGATCTGGCCTATTCTGCGGCCCATGCGCTTGACCTTCCTTTCCTTTTCCATGGCCACGGCCTTCGTGGTCGTTTACGCGACGACGATCGGTTTTTCGTGCGGCGGTTCCGGATCGGGAACACCCACGCCGACACCGACCGGTTGCAGCACGGATGGCGTGGGTACGGGCGCCGCCGGCAGCGCCGGTAGCGGCGGCGGCGGCAGCGCCGGCGCGGGCGGCGTCCCCGGCGCCGGCTTTCCGACGCAGGCGTGCATCGACAAGGCGAACGCGCTGCTCGCGATGATGACGCTGGACGAGAAGGCCGGGCAGACCATCCAGGCGGAGCGCGCCCAGATCACGAACGCGCAGGTGACGCAATACGCGGTCGGCTCCATCTACAGCCAGGGCGGCTCGGCGCCCGCGACGAATTCGCCCGCGGGCTGGGCGGCGATGATCAACGGCTATCGGGCCGCGTCGCGCGCGAGCCGCCTCCAGATTCCCATCATCTACGGACTGGACACGGTGCACGGCCTGGGACCGGTCGCCGGCGCGACGGTGTTTCCGCACAACGTCGGGCTGGGCGCGATCGGCGATCCGGCGTTCGTCGAGGAGGTCGCGCGCGTGATCGCCGACGAGTCCGCGGGCGTCGGCGCCGACTTTCCGTTCGCGCCCGTCGTCGCGGTCGGGCGTGACGAACGCTGGGGCCGGACGTACGAGGCGTTCGCCGAGACGACCGACCTGGTGTCGTCGCTGGGCGTCGCGATGATCAAGGGGCTGCAGTTTCCGACGGGCGGAACGAAGATCTCGATCCTCGGGAACGCCAAGCACTACGTCGGCGACGGCGGCACGTTGGGGGGCGTGACGGGCGGGCCGGTGACGGGCGACGAGGCGGCGCTGCGCGCGTTGCACCTGGAGCCGTACCGCGCGGCGGTCGCCGCCCACGTCGGCTCGGTGATGCTGTCCTACAACCTGTGGCAGGGCGTCGAGATGCACGTCAACAAGACGATGACCACCGACGTGCTGAAGGGCGAGCTGGGCTTCGGCGGCTTCGTCGTCACCGACTACAACGGCTGCTTCCAGGTCGACATCTCCCCGCCCAAGGCCGCGCTGGCCGCGTGCATGAACGCCGGCGCCGACATGTTCATGATCTTCGGCGGCAACACCGGCTCGCCGCCGGTGATCGGATCCGGCACGACGGTCCTGTCGACTGTCCGGCAGATGGTCGAGGACGGCACGGTGCCGATGGAGCGCCTCGACGACGCCGTCCGCCGCATCCTGGCCGTGAAGTGCGAGATGGGTCTGTTCGACACCGACGGCATGATCGACGCGGCGGCGACGGCGCGCGTCGGTTCGGCGGAGCACCGGATGCTGGCCCGGCAGGCGGTGCAGAAGTCGCTGGTCGTGCTGAAGAACGACAACAACGTGCTGCCGCTGTCGAAGACGGCGAAGGTCGCGCTCGCGGGCAACAGCGCAGAGAACAGCGGCAATCAGTGCGGCGGCTGGACGATCACCTGGCAGGGACAGACCGGCGACGTCATTCCGGGCGCCACCAGCATTCGCACGGCGATGGCGGCCGAGATCGGCGCGGCGAACGTGCTGTACTCGACGAACGGCAGCAACACCGCGGGGGCGGAGGTCGCCGTCGCGGTGATCGGCGAGACGCCTTACTCGGAAGGGGCAGGCGACAAGGTCGATTTGACGGTGCCGGGGGCGGCGACGGTGAAGGCGCTGAAGGCGGCGGGCATACCGGTCGTCGTCGTCCTGATCGCGGGGCGGCCGATGATCCTCGACGCGATCCTGGAGGACGCGGACGCGGTGGTGATGGCGTGGCTGCCGGGCAGCGAGGGCGCCGGCGTCACCGACGTGCTGTTCGGCGACGTGAGCCCGACGGGCAAGCTGCCCATGACGTGGCCGCGCGCGATGGACCAGATTCCGATCAACAAGGGCGACGTCGGCGACATGTGCGATCCGCTCTTCCCCTACGGCCACGGATTGACGTATTGATGAGGATGGGGATGCGGGCTCCGAGCGCGGTCGTGGTGTTGCTTGCGTTGGCGGGCGCGGGCTGCCCCAGCCGCGAGGCGCCGCCGCCGCCCGCGCAGGAAGAGCCGAAGAAGGAAGACACGCCGTTTTGCGGCAAGGTCTTCAAGGACGCGAAGCTGCGCGGCGGTGCGCAGTGCTGCCTGCAGCCGTCGGCGGGCCTGCTCAAGAGCGCGGACGTCGTCGCCGCGTGCGGCGCCACGGCTGCTGCTTATCTGGGCGAGACGCGCGACGGGGCGGCGTGCCGGCTGTACTTCAAGGCGGGCGCGCCCGCGCCGGCGCCGACGACCGATCCGAAGGAGACGTACCTGATGGTCAGCCACCCGGTGATCCCGGCGGGCGCGCCCGCGCCGATGGGCCCGGATCCGTTGCTGCCGTGGAGGTGGAAGAAGGTCACGCTGCGCGACGCGATCGGCTTCGAGGCGGTCGGCTCGGCCGATGAGTCCGCGCTGCTCGAGAAGCAGACCGTGCTGTGGGCCGGCCGCGGCCGCCGCATCATCGGCCTCCACGTCTCGAAGCAGATCTGCACGCCGGCGCAGGCCGAGGCGCTGCTCCAAAAAGTCATCGACGCCGTTCCTTGATCCGCTCAGCCCGCGCAACAGATCCGATCCCCTCTCCCGCTTGCGGGAAGGGGCTAGGGCTAGGGTGAGGGTCAGGCCGCCTTTTCGTACGCCGCGCGGATCGTCGCCGCCAGCTCCTTCAGCGCCGGCCCCAGCGGCGACGTCGGCCGCCACACGAGCGCCAGCGTCCGGAACGCGCGCTCGTCGGAGAGCGGCCGCACGGCCAGGTGGGCGCGCCGGCTCTCGGTCGCGACGGCCATGCGCGGCAGCAGCGTCACGCCCGCGCCGGCCGACACCATCTGCGCCAGCGTGGGCAGGCTGGTGGCGCGGAACGCCAGCTCCTCGGTGCGCGCGCCCGCGCATACGGCCAGCGCCTGATCGCGCAGGCAGTGGCCGTCGTCCAGCAGCAGGAGGTGAGCGCCGCGCAGCTCGCTGAGGCTCGCCGGCCGCGCCGGTTTGCCCAGCGGGTGCGCGCGCGGCGCCGCCAGCACGAACGGGTCGCGGCCGATCACCTCGCGCTTCAGCGGTCCGCCCAGGTCCGCCTCGAGCGCCAGCAGCGCGGCGTCGAGGCGGCCGGCGTGCAGCTCGCGCGCGAGGTTCTCGGTCTTGTCTTCCAGCCAGCGCACGTTCAGGCGCGGGTGGGCGCGGCGAATGGCGGGCGCGGCGGTGGGAAGCAAATAGGGCGACACCGTCGGGATCACGCCGATCGCCAGCGTCCCGGCCAGCGGATCGCCGAGGCGGCGGGCGGCGTCGACCAGATCGTCGGCGTCGACCAGCACGCGCCGCGCGCGTTCGATCAGATCCTCGCCGGCCGGCGTGAGCAGCACGCGGCGCCGATCGCGTTCGAACAGGCGCACGCCCAGCGCGCTCTCCAGCTGGGCCAGCTGGGCGCTCAGCGACGGCTGCGACACGCCGCACTGCTCGGCCGCGCGGCGGAAGCTGCGGGCGTCGGCCACCGCGACCGCGTACTGGAGCTGGCGCAGCGAGGCGGCGTGGGGCGCGAAGGACATGATAGGCGGAGACTATGACATAGATACGTAAGTTGTCTTGGAGCTATCAGAGGCCGAGGCGCATGTTGAGGCCAAGGAGAACCCAACATGCTGACCATCGGAGACCGTTTCCCCGCGTTCAAGTTGAAGGCCGCCGTGAGCCTGGAGAAGGGCAAGGAGTTCAAGGACGTCGCGAGCGACGACGAACCCGGCAAGTGGAAGGTCGTGTTCTTCTGGCCCAAGGACTTCACGTTCATCTGTCCGACCGAGATCGCCGCCTTCGGCAAGCGCAACCGCGACTTCGAGGAGCGCGACGCGCGCGTGCTGGGCGTCAGCACCGACAACGAGTACGTCCACCTGGCCTGGCGCAAGAACCACCCCGACCTGAAGGACCTGCCGTTCCCGATGCTGTCCGACCTGAAACACGACCTGGTGAGCGCGCTGGGCATCAAGCACCGCGACGAAGGCGTGGCGATGCGCGCGACGTTCATCGTCGATCCCGACGGCGTCATCCGCTTCGTCAGCGTCACCGACCTGGACGTGGGCCGCAACGTGGACGAGGTGTTGCGGGTGCTCGACGCGCTGCAGACCGACGAGCTGTGCCCGTGCAACTGGCACAAGGGGGAGCCGGTCCTGAAGCCGGCGGAGGCCGCCTAGCGTGTCGGCGGTCGAACAACTGGCCTCCGAGATCTGCGACGCGGGCCGCGACATCAAGCTGAACCTGCAGGCGGTGCTCGCGCCCGGCAGCCTGACGCCCGAGCAGCGCTGGGGCGTCGCCATCGCCTGCGCGGTCGCGTCGCGCAACGTCCGCCTTCAGGTGGCGGTGATCGCGGACGCGCGCGCCGAGATCAGCGCGGCCGTCGTCGAGGACGCGGTCGCGGCGGCCGCCATCATGGGCATGAACAACGTCTACTACCGCTTTCGTCACCTGATCGGAAAGCCGAGCTACGGCGATTGGCCGGCGCGGCTGCGCATGAACCGGCTGGTGCGGCCGGCGGGCAACAAGGTCGACTTCGAGCTCTACGCGCTGGCGGCCAGCGCGGTGGGCGGCTGCGAGTCGTGCATGCGCGCGCACGAACGCGTGGTGATCGAGGGCGGCCTCACGGAAGAGCAGGTACACGACGCCATCCGGATCGCCGCCACCGTTCATGCGGCGGCGATCTGCCTGGAGGTGGCCTAAGATTGCAGGTAGCGAGGAACGATCATGTGCGCCCGCATGACCCTGACGTTCGAGGACATCGAAGAGATCGCGGAGACGCTGGACGCCGAGGTCTCTCCGGACGACGCCCGCCGCCACAAGCGGCGCTACAACGTCGCGCCGTCCGACACCCACTGGATGGTCGAGTACGGCGCCGATCGGCGCGTGCTCGTCCCCGGGCAGTGGGGCTACCTGCCCGGCGCGAACAAGCCGGCGGCGGGGCGCGCGCGCAAGCCGCTGATCAACGTGCGCGGTGAGCAGGTCGCCTCCGGGCACGGGTTCCGCGACGCCTTCGCGTCGCGGCGCTGCGCCGCGGTCATCGACGGATTCTTCGAGTGGAACAAGCAGCGCGCGCCGTTCTGGTACCACCGCGCCGACGGCGGGTTGATCCTGCTGGCGGGCCTGTACCAGGACCGGCTGGAGGGCGAGAGCGATCCGCGCTTCACCATCTTGACCACGCGACCGAACAAGCTGATCTCCGTCATCCACGATCGCATGCCGGTCATCATCCCGGCCGCGCGGCTCGACGACTGGCTGACCGCCGAGCCCGCCCAGGCCGCCGCGCTGATCGCGCCCGCGCCCGAGGACGCGCTGATCGCCACGCCGGTCTCGCGGCGCGTGAACTCGGTGCGCAACGACGACGCCGCCTGCCTGGCGCCGCCCGCGCCCGACGCGCAGGGCTCGCTGTTCTAGTAGATCAGCTTCGCTGGACGTCGAAGGTGACCTCGCCGTCGGCGCCCACGTGGACCGTCACCGTCCACGGGTGGCAGCAGACCGCGCAGTCCTGGACGAACACCTGATCGCCGACCGCGTCCGGATCGTAGTCGCCGGCGATCTCGCCGGGCTCGCCGCAGAACGGGCACTCGACCTCTTCGCCGCTCATGTCGCGAATGTTACCAGCCTCGGAGGGCGCGGCGCCCGCGTGGCGCTGGTTGCCCACGAGCTGATTCCCGCGGGTATGCTCGCTCCATGGCCGGTCGGCTCGCGTGGGCGCTCGGTTTCCTCGCGGCGGCCGCCGTTCTCACCGTTGCGGTCGCCGAGGCTTGGCCGAACCTCGATCTCGCGGCGCCGCTGACGGGAGAGCTTGCCGCGGGCCCCGTCGCGCCGCCCGCGTCGGCGGAGGCGCGGGCGCCCCGGCGGGTGCTCCTGGTGGTGATCGACGGCCTCCGCGCCGACGTCGCGGCGACACTGCCGTTTCTGTCGCGGCTCGGCGACGCGGGGGCTCGGGCGGCGACGTGGGACGACCCGCCGACGTACTCCGCCGCGCAATACGTCGCGCTGCTCGCGGGCGTTCCGCCCCGGGACTCGGGCGTGCGCACCAACGAGACGCTGCGCGCGGCCCGCGTCGACGACGTCGCCCGCCAGGCGCGCGTCGCCGGGCTGCACACCGCGGTCGTGTCCACGTGCGTCGACTGGTGGGGGCGCCTGTTCCCGGAGTCGTTCGAGTCGACGGCCGTCGTGGGCCCGGCGGGCGTCGTCGCCGAGGCCGCGCGGCGGGGTCCGCGCGGTGGCCTCCTCGTCGTCCACCTGTGCGACGTCGACAACGCCGGGCATGCGCACGGTGCGCGGTCGCTCGAGTACACGGCAGCGGCCGCCGCCGCCGATCACCTGAGCGCCGCGCTCGCCGACGCGTGGGGATCTCCGGACGCCGACGTCGTCGTGACGGCGGACCACGGCCACCGCGACCGCGGCGGCCACGGTGGCGAAGAGCCCGAGGTGCGGGCGTCGTTCGTCGTCGCCGGCGGTCCGCACATCCACCGCGGTGCGCGCGTGGACCGCGCCCGCAGCGTCGATCTCGCGCCGACACTGGCCGCCCTGCTCGACGTTGCGTCGCCCGGAGCGGCGAGCGGCGGCGCCCTCGTCGATCTGCTCCAGGTTCCACCGGCGCGACGCGAGGCGCTGGTCGCGGCGGACGCCGAACGGCAAGCCCGCGTGTCGGTTGTGGTGGGGGCGGCGCGCGCGCGCATCGTGGCGGGCGAGCGCCGCTCCCGGATTGTCCGCGCGATCGCGGTCGCCCTCCTGGCGGCGCTGCTGTTGATCCGGCTTCGCCCGCCGGCGCGTGCCTTTGCGCGCGGATTGCTCGCGCTCGCGGCGACGGCCGGGACGTTCGCCTGGCTGTTCGGGCCGGTGTCGTTCAGCGCCGCGCGGAGGGGCTTCGTCTGGGTGTCGGCGCTGTCCGCGATCGCGTTCGTGGCGACCGCGGTCGCTCTCGGGCTGGGCGCGCGCCGCCGCGAGGGCGTATCCGCCACGGTCGCGACGGTGATCGCGCTCGCGCTGCCGGCGCTGGCCGCTTTCGTCTGGGTGGGCCTGTTCGCGACGCGCCTGGATTGCGAACCGGCGTGGCTCGCGGCCGGTCCCGTCTGGGCCTACACGATCCTCGCCGCGGCCTGCGGAGCGGCGTCGATGCGATGGTTGATGGCGTACCGGGTCCGGCCCGAGTGAGCGGTCACCAGCCGAGCCGCGCGCGTAACTCGCCGCCATGCTGATTGCCGACCATCAGGTTCTCGGCCGGGCGGAGCGAACGCCGGTCAAGGCTGATGAAAACCCTGATGAAAAGTTGCTCGGATCTCACATCGAAGTTAGCGTTTTCGTCGGTGAGCACGACGTCAACGCGAGTTCGCGCGCCCATCAGGCCGCCTTCGGGATACGAGGGCTTCCTGTCCCGGCGCCAGGTCGCGGAGGCGCTGGGGTTCGCCAGCGAGTTCAACGTCCGGCGCCTGGAAAAGGAGGGGCGGCTGCGGCCGGTGCGGGGCGCGATGGGCTCGGCCTGGTATCCGCGGGCGCAGGTGCTGGCGGTGCGCGAGGCGATCTCCGCGCCCCCGACCGTCGCCGCGGGGACGGGGGCCGCGCCGCCACCCGGGCGCTGGTCCGACGCGCAGCTGATCGCCCACCTCCGCGGCCGCGTCCGCGCGATCGACGGCGGCGCCGTGTCGCGGCCGCGCACCCCGGTCGATCTGGTGGCGGACGCCGGCGTCAGCATCGCGCGCGCCGAACGCGTCTATCGATTCTGGTTGGCGCACGACGCGCATCCGGTCGCCGCCGAGGCGCGGGGCGGCGCGGCGCCGGCCCGGGTCCGCGCGGCACCGGCGGCGCCCGCCGAACGCCGCAGCGACGCGCGCATGGAACGCGACGCGCTGCTGCAGCAGATGCGCGACGCCGATCCCGGCGTGCGCGCCGCCGCCTTCGAGAAGTTGCGCGCCATTCGTTGACCCTCTAACGTCGCGCGCGATGATCGATCGCGTGACGCGTTTCTCGACGGGATTCCTGGCCATCGCAATGCTCGCGGCGGCATGCGGCGGCAGCCGCCCGTCGGGCTCGGGCAACGACGCCTCGGACGTGGGGACGCATCCCTCCGACGCGGGCGTCGACATGAGTGGCGACGTCCCCGTCACGATGGACACGGGCGTCGACATGAGTGGCGACGTGCCCGTCACCGTGGACACGGGCGTCGACATGAGTGGCGACGTCCCCGTCACCGTGGACACGGGCGGCCCGGAGATCCCGGCCGCCTGCGGCACGATTCCCACCACGGCGACGCTGACGTCGCACCTGCGGATCACCGCGGACAACGAATGCGACGTGTACGTCAACGGCACGATGGTCGGCTCGACCAGCAACTGGGGCGTCGCCGTGACCATCGACGTGTCGCTGTTCGTTCATCCGGGCCGCAAGAACGTGATCGCCGTGCGCGGCACGAACACCTCCAGCCAGGACGGCAACGACCGGGGCATCATCGGCCAGCTGACCGTGGATGCGGACGGCGGCGTTGCGCCGCTGGTGGTGACGGACAAGGACTGGCGAACCTCGGCGACGGTGCCGGACGTCGACGCCGGCGGCGCCGACTGGACGGCCCTGGATTACAACGACGCGGCCTGGTCGGTGGCGACCGAGGTCGCGAGCAACGGCGACCCGCCCTGGGGCGCCGTGTTCGGAACCAGCGCCGCGAAGTGGATCTGGTCGGCGCCCATTCCGCCCAGCACCAGCGCGAAGCCCAACCTCGAGACGACGTACGCGCGCCGGACGTTCTACTTCTCGCTGGACGGCGCTTCGATCGCGTCCACCCCCGCCTGTCCCTGAGCGTCTCCGCCCCCGCCTACGGCCAGCGGCGCCAGACCTCGCCCTGGTGCGCGGGCGGGAACGCCGCCGGGTGCAGGATCTCGGCGAGGATCTCGGGCGTGTCGAACAGCAGCGGTCCCGATCGGTTGAAGTAGAGGTTGCCGTCGGCGACGAACACGCGGCCGGCGCGAACCGCCGCCAGCTCGCCCCAGCCGGGCAGGGCCGCCAGCGTCGGCATCTCGGCCAGCGTGCGCTCGACGCCGAACCCGCACGGCGCCACGATGATGACGTCCGGATCTGCGGCGCGTAGCCGATCCGTCGGCAGCCGCGTAGAAGGCGCACCCGCCGCGCCCAGCGCGCAGGCGCCGCCCGCCACCGCGATCAACTCGGGGCCCCAGTTGCCCATCGCGAACAGTGGATCGATCCATTCAAGGCAGGCGACGCTGGGACGAGGGCCGGGGAGGGCGCGCGTCCGTTCCGCCAGCGACGCCAGGCGCGCGCGGATGCCCGCGACCAGCGCGCGCCCCGCGTCGCCCGCGCCCAGCACGCCCGCCACGTTCTGGAAACCGTCGAGGATGCCGTCGACGGTGCCGGTGTCCAGCGCCACCACCTGCCGCCGTTCCAGCTTCGCCGGCGCGCCGTGCGCGAGGTCGCCGGGACTGACCGCGCAGACTTCGCAATGTGTCTGCGTGACGATCACGTCCGGCGCCAGCGACGCCAGCAACGGCTCGTCGATCTCGTACAGCGGCGCCCCGGCGCGCAGCCGCTCGCGCACGCGCGCGTCGATGTCGCCGCTGCTGCCGCCAACGTCGAACGTCGGCCGGCTGACGGCGGGCAGGCGCTTGACCCACGCCGGGAAGTCGCACTCGTGCGAGCGCGCCACCAGGCGCTCGCCCAGACCCAGCGCGCACACCAGCTCGGTGCCGCTCGCCAGAAGGGACGCGATCCGCTTCGGTGCGCCGGCCGCGGTGGCGGCGTTCATCGCTCGCGATCCAGCAGGCGTTGAGCCCGCCGTTCCTCGCGCAGCTCGCGGCGTGCGCGCCGCCGGGCGCCGCGCTCGCTCTCGCCCGGAATTCGCATCTCGATGTTCACCCCGCCCATCATCGTCAGGCCGTGAACGCGCAGCAGCGGCGCGTCCGGATCGGGGTTGGCGGGCGCCCGGTTCACGTCGGCGAAGCCGCCCATGATCGCCGACCCGTGCATCTGCACCGCCAGCCCGGGCGGCACCACGATGTTGATCCCGCCCATCACGGCTGTCACGTGGATGTCGACGACGCCGCGCGGAAAGCGCGCCTCGCGCAGGTCGAGGTTGGCCCCCCCGAACAATGCGACGACGCGCATCCGGCGCGGAACCGTCCAGGTTCCGCGGCGATCGATACCGCCGAAGATCGCGTAGGCGGTTTCGGGCTCCTGGTCGGCGGGCGCCAGCGCCGTCACGACCGTCGGCACGACCGCCGTCGTCGCGGCCACCGGGCCGTCGGGCAGGTCGCCCAGGTCGCGCAGCAGAGCTTCGATGTCGGCCGGGTTGTCGGCGGTCTGCGCCACGGTGACCCGGCGCTCGAACTCGTCGACGTCCAGCACGTCGTGCGCGAAGTGATCCGACAGCCGCGCGATGACGCGTTCGCGTGTCTCCTGTGCCCGTCGCGCCAGCGCGCGGTCGGCTGGCGTCGGGCTGCCGGGGCGATCTTCGGTGGTCACGAGGCGGCAGTGTAACGCCGGAACGCGGCGCGCAAAGCCCGGCCGATTGGCATCGATCGGCCTGTTCGTGTCACGTTGGGGGGGCCTTGCTCCCGGTCCTGCCCCTAGGTCTCGCGACCGCGCTGGTGCTGGCGGCGGCGCCACCGCCGGCGCCGAACGGCGACGCCGTGGCCATCCGGGTCGAGTTCGACGCGCCGGCGGGTTGCTCGTCGGTCGACGCGTTCTACGCCGGGCTGCTCGCGCGCATGAAGAGCGCGCGGCGCGCGTCGTCCGGCGAGGACGCCGTTCATCTCGGCGTGCGCCTGACCCGCTCCGGCACCAAGGTGCGCGGTGAGCTGCGCATACTCGACGGGCCCGGTGACGGCGACACGCGCCGCGTGGAAGGTGAGAGCTGCGAGGCCGTCGTCGAGGTGCTGTCGTTGACCGCGGCGCTCGCGCTCGTCGCGCAACCGCAGCGCGCGACGCCGCCGCCACTGCCGCCGCCGCCGCCGGTGCGCACGCCGCCCGTCCGCACGCCGCCGCCCGAGCCGCCCAAGCAGCCCGAAACGCCGCCCGAGCCGCCCAAGCCACCCGAGCCGCCGCCGCCGCCCGAACCCGAGAAGCCGGTCATCGTGAAGCCGCCGTCGCCGCCCCCCGAGACTGTCGGCACGCGGTTTCAGATCGGTCTGCAGGCCGTTGCCGCCGACGTCCTCACGAACACGACGAACGTCGGCGGCGGATTCAGCACGCGGCTGGAACGGCACGCGGACGATCGCCCGCGCGCGTCGCTCGGCCTCACCTTCCTTTACGCCCCCAACGATCTCCTGCAGACGCCGGACGAGATCGCGCTGCACTGGATGGCGGTGGCGGTCACCGCCTGTCCGCCGTGGAGCCTGGGCCGAACCGTGACGTTGCAGGCCTGCGCGCAGGGGATCGGCGGCTGGCTGTCAGCCACGGGCAGGGGCCTCGACTTCCCCAACTCCGTCGGTCGAAGCTGGTGGAGCGCGGGTGCGTTATTACGGGCGGGCGCGCATTTTGGGGGCGGTTTCGCGCTCGAGCTGGAGGCCGGCGCGACCGTGCCCCTCGTCGAGCGGCGGTTCACGATAACGACACCGGAGCGGACAGTGGGCGTAACGCCTACCGTCGCTCCCGTAGTCACACTCGGACTCTCCCGCGCACTTTGAGATATTGTATGGGTATCGCCGGATCACCGGTGATCACCTCGGCCTCAGGCGGGAATTGAAAACCAAGAACGTCATGCCTCAACTTGCTGTGCGCGGGAGCGCGCCCGCCGATGCTGCACCCCCGCACGCTGCGATCGTGAGCGGCGCGGTTGCGACCTACGGCGCGCCGACACCCGCCAGCGCCGCGCGCGATCGCGACGCGCGTCTGCGCGGCATGGTCGATCGCTACCTGGATTTCGTCGCGCGTGTGTTGCGCAACGCCGGGACGCCCGACGCCGAGATCGATGACGAGGTTCAGAGAACCTTCATCACGGCGGCGCGACGTCTGGACGACGTACGACCCGGCGCCGAGAAGGGCTTCCTCTTCAAGATCGCGCTGAACCTGGCCGCGCATGCCCGGCGGACGCTGGCGCGCCGGCGCGAGGTGCTCGCCGAAGAGGCACCGGAACGTAACGAAACATTTCCCACCCCCGAACAGCTGACCGATCAGAAGCGCATGCGGCAACTGTTGGATGGTGTGCTGGACCGGATGGACGAAAGCCTGCGCGTCGTGTTCGTGCTGTACGAGTTTGAAGAGATGAACATGTCGGAGATCGCGGACGTGCTCGAGATACCACGCGGTACGGTGGCGTCGCGGCTGCGTCGCGCCAGGTCTGAGTTTCGTGAGCGCGTCGCTGCACTGGAGGGCGTCGTGCCAGCCGCGCAGGGTGGGCAGAGCAAGAACGATGAGAGGAAGCCATGACAACGGAAATGTCGCCATCCGAACCGGGTCGCCTGCGCGACGAGCAGGGTGAGGAGTCCAGCCCGCTCGAGCGGGCGCTGCTCCGCGCCGGCGGGTCGTACCGGACCTCCGCGCAGACGCGCGCCAAGGTTCTGGCGGGCCTGGGCCTCGCGGCCGGTTCGACCGCGCTGCTGACCGGATCGGCGGCGGCGTCTGTTTCCGCTTCGGCGGCGAAGCTCACCTGGACCAAGCTGCTGCTCGGCGTGTCGGTGGTCGGGGCGACGGCCGTTCCCGTCGGCTACTACGCCATGCGCCACGCCGACGCGCCCGCGCCCGCCGCCGTGTCGGCTCCGGCGCCCGCGCCAGCCGCGCCCGACCTTTCGACGCCCGCGGCGCGATCCGCGATGCTGACCGAGGAGCTGAGCGCGCTGGACCACGCGCGCCTGGCGCTCGCGAAGGGCGACGCGCGCCGCGCGCTCGCCGAGCTGGACGGCTACGACCGCCGCTTCCCGGCCGGCCGCCTGCAACTGGAGGCCGAGGTGCTGCGCATCGATTCGCTCGCCAAGCTGGGGCGCAAGGACGCCGCGCGACAGCACGCCGAGGCCTTCCTGCGCCGTCACCCGAACAGCGTGCTCGCGACGCGCGTCCGCGCGCACGTCGGCGACTGAACCGGATCATGTTCGGACGCGGGTCGGGCGTGAGGACCGCGCTGGCGGTCCTCGGCCTCGCGTCCGCGTGCACGGCCTGCGGCAGCACCACGGATTCGCTCGGGTACAACGGACCGGGCGGCACTCACCTTCGCCCGCTGGCCAGGCGGTCGTATATGGCGCCGTTTCGCGAGCTGCACACCGACGCCGAGATCGCCAACAAGCTCGCCAACTGGTTCACCCAGCTTTTCCACGGCGACATGAACACGGCGGCGATCTATTTCCCGATCGGCGCGGACCAGGCCAACGTCCAGGACATCCTGCACGACAAGCAGGTCCGCACCGAGGGGATCGGCCTGGCGATGATGATCGCGGTGCAGCTCGACAAGCGGGAGGAGTTCGATCGCCTGTGGACGTACGCGTCGATGATGCTGGAGTACAAGGACGCGCCCAAGCGCGGATATTTCCAGTCCTGGTGCAACACGCCGAATGCGACGACGCAACCATGTGACGATCCCTTCGGGGAATCGCAGATGACGATGGCGCTGATCTTCGCGCACGACCGATGGGGCAGCACCACCACCCTCGACTACGAGACCGGCGCGATCGGCTTGCTGACCGTGATGCGCCACAAGCAAGACGAGAACGGCGGCGTGGTCGGCGGCGTGACGGATACGTTCGATGCGATGGCGGCGCTGCCGTACGTCGAGCCCACGGATGACAACGCGGCGCTGAGCAGCGGCAGCCCGTCGATCGTGATGCCCGCGTACTACGATCTCTGGGCGGAAGCGACCGGCGATCCGTTCTGGACGCGGGCCGCGTCGTCGTCGCGCGCGTACTGGCGGAAGTCCGCCCATCCGACGACGGGCCTGATGCCCGTGCGCGCGACGTTCGCGGGCGACCCGGTGCTGCCCTGGGACAACTGGCTGGCCGAGTCGTACCGCGCGCAGATCAACATGACGCTGGATCAGATCTGGACGCTGGCGGAGCCGGACGCCTGGGAGGTCAGCGAGGCCAACACGCTGCTGGCCTTCTTCAGCTCGAAGGGGATCAACAGTTACGGCGCCACGTTCACGCTCGACGGCGGGCCGATCGACATCAACCGCGACAACGGCCTGATCGCGG
>Ga0070673_100000923_pt1 | contig 16611 bp, 22 predicted proteins | sample KBSM23metaG_FD_65342 | JGI IMG/M metagenome (GOLD analysis project Ga0070673, IMG submission 65342) | Miscanthus rhizosphere microbial communities from Kellogg Biological Station, Michigan, USA - KBS M2-3 metaG | ecosystem: Host-associated > Plants > Roots > Rhizosphere > Soil ... | reverse complement strand
GATCAGCGTCGCCAGGGGCACGCCGGCCTTCTCGGCCGCGAGCGTCGGCGCGAGCGTGAGGATGTCGCTGACGACGGCATGCGGGCGCATCTCCTCGAGCAGGGGCAGCAGGGCGCGAGCCGCCTCGGCCGCGTGGGCGCCCTCGGGGGAGTCCGGGTCCGGCGGCGGGAACATCCGGTATTCCTCGGCGGCAGCAAAGCCGAGCCCCGCGCCCTCGACCGCCTGCCGCCGCTCCTCCCAGGTCTCGATCGTCACCGCGTGGCCACGGGCGGCGAGCGCGCGGCCGAGCGAGATCGCCGGGAAGACGTGTCCTGGATCGCCGAAGGCAGCGACCAGGAAACGGAGATCGTCAGGGGGTGTCGAGGCCCTCACCCGGGCGAGTGAACACGACCTCCGGGACGTGGCAGTTCTTCGAGGTGCGCAGCAGGAAGCGCACCGCCTCGCCGAGGTCCTCGGGCCGGATCATCTCCTCAGGCGGGATCTGCCCCTGGACGAACTCGGTCATCGGCGTCTCGACGAAGCCCGGCGCCAGCGCCGTGCACTGGATCCCGGCGCTGCCCACCTCGCGGTGCGTCGACTGGGTGAAGTTGATCACCGCGGCCTTGGTGGCGGCGTAGATCGAGAGCCAGGCCTGGCCGCCCTTGCCGGCGATCGAGGCGGTGTTGACGATCAACGCCTTGCCGTGCTCCTCGCCCGCCTGGCGCAGCAGCGGCAGACCCTCGCGGGTGCCGATGATCAGCGCCCGCAGATTTACGCCGAGCTGCATGTCGAGGTGCTTGGTCTGGATCTGCTCCATCGGCGCGCCGATGCCGACACCGGCGTTGTTGACGAGCACGTCGAGACGGCCATAGGCCTCGCGGTGCTTGGCAAAGACGCCGACGACGTCTTCCTCCTCGGTCATGTTCGCCGCAGCGCTCTGGACCTCATAGCCGGCGTCGCGCAGCTCGGTCGCCGCCCCCTCGAGCTTCTCTGGGCGGCGGGCGGAGACCGTGAGGGCATAGCCCTCCTCACCGAGCACCCTCGCGATCGCCAGGCCGATGCCGCTCGACGCCCCCGTTATCAGTGCCGCTCGCTCCGCCAACTCGTCCTCCCTCGTAAGGATCTTCGACGCCGAGACCCTATCTGCGGCCCGCCGGCCGTGTTGCGAGAAGGGCGGTCCCTCGGTGCCGCGCAATAACATGCCGCGCGTGCGCTCTCCCAGGGTCCATGCGGTTCTCGGCTGCCTGCTGGCCGCCGCGGCGCTGACGCTTTCCGGCTGTGGCGACTCGGGGTCGTCGACCGACTCCTCCTCGACGGCCGCGGAGAGCATGCCGGCGCCGCCGAAGAGCGCGTTCCCCAGCGCCAAGGGCAAGACCCTCGGAGAGGTGATCGAAGCGGCAAAACCCTCGAATCTCGTCGTGCTTCCCGCCGCGCGGGTCTTCGAGACGGGCCCCAACCGCTACCCGTTCGGCGTCTTCGAGCGGGACGGGGGCCAGGTCCCCGATGCCAAGGTCGCGCTCTACTTCGCCAAGGTTCCCCTTGGCGCCAAATCGGGTGAACTGAGCACACCCACCAGCAAGGCGAAAGCCGAGGCCGCGGCGCGCAACCAGCCGGCGGTGGGCCCGTTCCCGGCGGCGATCGAATCGCTGCAGACCAAGCCCGCCTTCCGCGCGCAGACGACCTCCGCCGATCCCGACGCCGTTACCGCCGTCTACACGACCCACGTCGACTTCCCGCGCGACGGCGAGTGGCGCATCGCCGCCCTGATCGAAGAGGACGGCGAGCTCACCGCCAGCCTGCTGCCGAGCGCCGTCGCCGGCATGTTCAAGCGGATACCGAAGGTGGGGGAGAAGGCGCCGCCGATCCACACGCCGACCCCCGCGGACGCGGGCGGGGACCTCTCGAAGATCACGACGCGCATCCCGCCGGACACGCAGAACGAAGTCGACTACGCAGACGTGCTCGGGAAGGAGCCGATCGTCCTCCTGTTCGCGACCCCCCAGTTCTGCCAGAGTCGGGTATGCGGCCCGGTCGTCGACGTCGCCGAGCAGGTCAAGGAGGCTTACGGCGACAAGGCCGCGTTCATCCACATGGAGATCTACAAGGACAACGATCCCAACAAGGGCGTGCGGCCCCAGGTGCGCGCCTTCCATCTGCCGACCGAGCCCTGGCTCTTCGCGATCGGCGCCGACGGCAGGGTCGAGGCCGAGGTCGAGGGAGCCTTCGGCGTGCAGGAATTGACGCGCGTCGTCCGAAAGCTCGTGGGCGAATGAGCGAGAAGACCGACCAGGACGCCGAGCTGCTGGCCTCCTTCGCGGGGGAGGCGAAACGCCGCTGCGACGTGATCGCGGCCGGCCTCGCGACCGAGACGACAGACTTCGAGACGATGCGGATGGAGGCCCACGCCCTCAAGGGCGCCGCCGGAGTGGTCGGCCTGCGCCGTCTCGCCGAGCTGGCCGGCCTGATGGAATCCGACCTCGCCGAAGCGAAGACGACCGGCAGCATCCGCGGCGGCCGCACCCACCAGATCGCCGATGCAGCCAAAGCCATCGCCGAAGGCGCCGACGCCGCCGCCAAAGGCGAAGAGGAGCCACCCGACGTCGGCCGCTCCCTCGCGCAGCTCTTCAGCGCCTAGCGCTAGGCTCATTCCCGACGGGGCGGTAGCTCAGTTGGTTAGAGCAGCGGACTCATAATCCGTCGGTCGAAGGTTCGAGTCCTTCCCGCCCCATGGGAACGGCTGCACTTGCTTGTCGAGGGCTACTGCAATTTGCGTCACGTTTTGCCTCAGACCCTGTCGGCCGATCCCAGCCGCCGGAGGCTTTGAAACTCTCTGTCTGTGGTTCCGACCGAGCGCGAAATCTTCATTGACGTGGAGCCAGGCATTCGCATCCGGTTCCGACGCAGCGAGCCACCTCCGCCCGTCTCTTACGCGATCACGCTGGAGAGCTTTGAGGGTGGCGAGTGGACGACCGTGCGTCTTTGGGACAACGCAGATGCGGTCGATGAGCATCATGAGCACGAGCACACGAGGACGGGCGGGAAGCAGGTAGCCACAATCCTGGACTTCGACTTCCCCAATGCGGCGATGGCGGCGGCGATAAGAAAAGCCAAGCGGGAGGCTCTGGAGATCGTGAGACAATGGAGGGAATCATGAGCCGCGACGCAAAGACCGACCCTGCAACCGAGCGGGTTCTCGCCAGCATCGACGACGAGGGGCTGGCTGCTCGGTATCCCAACCGGACGCACTTCATCTCGGCCGACAATCCCAATCAGGGCGAGATGGCTACCCGAGCCTTGTTCGATGGCGATCCCGTCGTGATCGTCTACGCCGACGGGCACGAGCTGCTCGTTCGGCCCGAGGAGGTTCGCGGTCCCGCGCGCTGGTCTCTTGCTGTGACGGCGCTTCTGCTGCGCCTTCGTCGCCGTGATCACGGCACGGTTCAGTTCCCTCCTCGCGCGCATATCGAGGCACGGGACTCGACCGGCCACCCCATCGCAGCATAGTTGCGATGGGATGGCCTGACGGTCGCTCGAAACTTTGTCCCGAAATTTGTCCCGGACTCCACCGAACTCAGCCGATTTCCAGCGCGTCATGCCGGGCGCGAATTGCCGCGACGGGCGGCTTCCAGCTCGATTCATAGTCCGTCGGTAGAAGGTTCGAGTCCTTCCCGCCCCATAGTGTCGTTGGGAAACCTGGCCTTGATTCGGAATCGACACTGTGCGAGGTTAAGTCTGTGTCTGCGGGAGACGCGAAAGTGACGGATCCAGTCGAGAAGGCTGGGATCCGTCAAGAAAAGGGTCAGCCCGGAACGCGCGTGGTGTACGCCCTGGTCGGCCCAGCCATTTTGGCGATCGTCGTCTATGCGGCGGCGGAAGCTTCATGGACGATCCTCGCGGTGGCGGGAATCATTGCGGTCTGCGCGTTTGCGATCGGCGCATCACTTGGCTTCCTTTTCGGAATTCCGACGTATCTGGCGAGATCAAACGAGGCGAGCTCTACGGACAAAGCGAGCTATCAGCCGAACACCAACCTGACCCAGGTTTCGGACTGGCTGACGAAGATCATCATCGGCGTCAGCCTGGTCCAGTTCGGGCAACTCACCAAGTCGCTCGGAAAGCTCGGCGATTCACTTGCCCCGAGCCTCGGGGGTGATGACACAGGTAAGTCGTTCGGAATCGCGGTGGTCGTCGCCTTTTTCGTGATCGGGTTCCTGGCCGGGTACCTCTATACGCGGTTGCGTCTGCAGTGGGCATTTGCACATGCGGATCGCGGTGCCTTCGAGGATCTTGTGGACGCGAAGCTGGAACAGCAGAAACAGGCAGATGTCGAGGCTCTGACGCTCGCCTCGCAGCAGCTCGATCCAGCAGCGGAGGAACCTCCGCGCGAAAAGCTGGAGGGGGCACTCGCCAAAGCCTCCCCCGCGGCAAAGGCCCAGGTCCTGAACCGGGCACAGGGTTCAGAGCAACCTTCCGCGTCGCCGCCGCGGAAGCGAGCACGCGTTGTCCTCAACGCCATTGAGGAGCCTCGCCAATGACCAGGGCCTGGGTCGAAACTTTGTCCCGAAATTTGTCCCGGACTCCACCGAACTCAGCCGAATTCCTCGGACTGAGCGCACCCCGTCGAGCACAATTCCGCTCTACGGACAGCTTCCGACTCAACTCATAATCCGTCGGTCGAAGGTTCGAGTCATTCCCGCCCCATCCCAGTGGGGTCGCCTCTCTCGCTTCGGCAATAGACTCGCTAAGCATTGAGATGAAGATCGCGGGATGTGAGGGAGATTGATGCTGTTCGGGGGGGCCGCGAGTTGCTTGCGTACGCGTGCACATCACTCGTGGTTTCTGCGCTTGACCGTCGCCAGCTGCTTGGTAGCGGGTTTGGTCGCATCGCCCGTGAGCGCCGCGCCGGGTTGGTCGCGCCCGGTGAATGTCTCCGGGGTTGTCAACATCGGCGAAGAATCTCCGTTGGTGGATGTGGATTCCGCAGGCAATGCGACCGCCGTGTGGCGGCGATACCGCGGCGGAAAACTCATCTGCGAGAGCGCGATGCGGCAAGCCGGCGGACCTTGGTCCACTCCATCCCGTTTCTTTGGCGGTTTGGAAGATGCGTATGGATTGCAGATCGCCGTCGATCCCCTGGGCAACGAGACGGCTATCTGGGGCCGCCGTGTGGGTCGCTCCTGGGTCGTCCAGAGCGCGACCCGCTCAGTCGGAGGGAGCTGGTCGGCGCCGGTCACCCTCTCCGCAGCTGGTGCGGGTTCGGCGCTCGTAGCGGCCGGCCCTGAAGGCAACGTGACTGCGGTCTGGCTCTTGGAACGGGAGGAAGGTTGGCGCTCGGTCGTCCAAAGCGCGACCCGGTCGGCTGGAGGGAGCTGGTCGGCACCGGTCACCCTGTCTCCACCGAGAAAGGCTGCCCGATCTCCGCAAATCGCACTTGACCCCCAGGGCGGCGCAACTGCGGTCTGGGAAGAGGAATACAGCGGTGCAATTGAAAGCTCGACCCGCTCATCCGGAGGGATCTGGTCGGCGCCGGTCACGCTCTCTGCCAATGGAGTAGTGGGCGGTTGGCCACAGGTGGCTGTGGATTCCCAGGGCAACGCCACAGCGGTCTGGGCAGGCTGGGCGTCCAATGGCCGTCGGATCCGGATCCAAACTGCGACCCGCCCGGCCGGTGGGACCTGGTCGGCGCCGGTCAGCATCTCCAAGGCGGGGCACCGCCACGTACAGGACCCGCAGATCGCGGTCAGCCCCCAGGGCGAGGCGACCGCGATCTGGCAGCGTTCCAACGGTAGTTATCTCGTCGTCCAGGGCGCGACCCGCCCGGCCGGAGGGGGCTGGTCGAGGCCGGTCGACATCACTACCGGTCACGGACGGGGTGGGCAGCATCTGCAGCTGGTGGTGGATTCCTGGGGCAACGCGACCGCGATCTGGGAGGGCTACGACACCCGCCCCGGCCCCAACTTCGCCATCCAGGCGGCGAGGCATCCGCCTAGAGGTGCCTGGTCGCGGCCCACCGATATCTCCCGTTGGACGAAGAGCCTCGGCGAACCGCAGATTGCTGTCGATCCGCAGGGCAGATCAACCGCAATCTGGGCAATCGGCGCTAAGGGCGGCGCAGTCATCCAATCTGTCACCTCGGTCAGGAGGTAGAGGCCCGGCTACCGTTTGGCAATGGCCGACTCATCCGAACTCGATGAGTTCGAATCGCTGGTCGTCGATGCGATCGACCGGTTGCCGGATGAATTTCAGGAGGTGCTGGCGAAGGTGGCGGTCGTGGTCTCCGACCTCGGCACCGAGGCGCACGCATACGGCCAGTACTTCGGAGATGGGGTCGCACACGAGCGCTTCGAGGACAGGATCGTCATCTACCGCGACACGCTCGAGCGTGACTTCGGCCATGATCGCGCTTTGCTTGCACAGCAGGTCGAGCGGACCCTGCGTCACGAGCTCGCCCACCATCTCGGCTGGGACGAGCAGGGCGTTGGCGGCCTCGGGCTCTGATCGCAATGTCCAATGTTCCGTTTCTCCAGATGCCCTTGAGCACCAGGTAGTCTCGCCGCGATGCCCGAGCAGCCGAACCAGGAGGGGTTTGCCGCGTTCAGCGCGAGCGCCGGCGACGGGACGCCGGTGACGATGCTGAACCTGCTGGCCTTCAGGCCCGACGGCGGGCGCGAGCGCTATGAGGAATACGGCGCCGCCGTCGCTCCGCTGCTGGAGGGGGTTGGCGGTCGGATCGTGTGGCTCGGCCAGGCGTCGCCGCCATTGCTCGGCGAGGAGCCCTGGGACCTGGTCGCGCTGGTCGAGTACCCCTCGCGGCAGGCCTTCCTCGACATGGTCGGCTCGGAGGAGTACCAGGCGATCGCCCACCTGCGCGACGAGGCGCTGACGCGCGGCGAGCTGCACCCGGTGGACGCGGCGCCCGGCCTCGTCTGAACGGCTAGGGCGTAAGCCGCACCGGCAGCGTCTTCAGCTGGTTGAGGAAGGCCGACTCGACGTACTTGGGCCTGCCGTCCATCGCCATGCCCGGGTAGCGGGCGAGGGTCTCCTCGAAGAGGACCTTCAGCTCGAGGCGGGCGAGCGCGGTGCCGAGGCAGAAGTGACGGCCGCCGGCGCCGAAGGCCTGGTGCTCGGGGTTGCGCAGGACGTCGAAGCGGTCGGCGTCCTCGTAGCGCGTCTCGTCGCGGTTGGATGACGCGTACCACATGACCACCTTCTCGCCCTCCCTGATTTGCTGGCCGTTCAGCTCGACGTCGCGGGTCGCGGTGCGGCGGAAGTGGGCGAAGGCGGGGAACATGCGCAGCGACTCCTCGACCGCGCCCGGAACAAGGCTCGGGTCGTCGAGTAGGAGCTGGCGCTGGTCGGGGTATTCCATCAGCGCCCGCATGCCGCTCGCATAGGTCGACTTGGTGCTGTCGTTACCGGCGGCGACGAGGAGGAAGAAGCCCATCACGATCTCGTGCTCCTCGAGCTTCTGGCCTTCGACCTCGGCGTGGACGAGGACGCTGGTCAGATCGTCGGTCGGATTCTCGCGCCGCGCCGCGATCATCGTGTTGCAGCGGCTGAAGATCTCGGGCAGCGCCCTTTCGAGGGCTTCTTCGACCCCGCCCGGGCTGAGGTCGGGGTCGCCGGCGCCCAGCGTCGCGTTCATCAGCGTCGCCCAGGCCTCGTCGTCCTCCTCTGGAATGCCCATGAAGCTGCCGATAACGCGCGAGACCGCGGGCTGGGCCACCTCGGTCACCAGGTCGCAGGTGTCGCGACCCTCGAGGCGGTCGAGCACGCCGACGACGATCTCGCGGATCGCGTCCTCGTGGGCCGCGATCCGCTTCGGCGTAAACCCGGCCTGGAAGAGCGCCTTGATCCGGTCGTGCTTGGGCGGGTCCATGCCGATGAACATCGCCCGCGAGAGCTCGATCGGGAAGACCTCGCTGACCGCCGTCACGCCGCCGAGCTCGGAGGAGTAGGCCTGCCAGTCGCGGCTGACCTCGTGCACGTCCTCTGCGGTCGTCACCGACCAGAAGCCGGCGGATTCCGGGAACTCGGAGACCCCCGCCGACCAGTGCACGGGACACTCGCTCCGCAGTCGCTTGAACAGCGCATGCGGCGGGCCCTCGGGCCAGAGCTCGCGCTCTATGACCTGTATGTCCTCGAGTTTTCCGTCGGCAGGGTCCATCGCAGCGCTCCTCGTCGTGGGGGGCGGATGCTACCGCCCCGACTGGCTGGCTGGCCAAAGCCTGGAAACCGGCCGGGCGCGATGCGAAGATCGCCCCACACCTTTTGTCGTCGAGAGGAGCGATCGTGTCCGGTAGAGATTCGAGTTGGTGGAGAGCACGCGCGGTGCGGCTGGCCGCGCTGGCATTGGCGGTCGGGGTTGCCGCGGCAGTCGGGGCCGGCTGCGGCGGGGACAGCGACAGCGCCTCCTCAGAAGCCCAGCAACATCTCGAACAGGGCACCGAAGAAGCCAAGAAGGGCATCGAAAAGGCCAAAGAAGAAGTCCAAAAAGGCTTCAAGGAAGCCGGAAAAGCGGCCAAGCAGGGCGCCGAAAAAGGCAAGGGCGAAGTTCAGAAGGCGATCGAAAGCGCCAAAAAGGAAGCCGAAAAGCGCGTCGAAGAAGGCAAAGACGAAGCCAGCAAGGCAATCGAAGAAGCCGCGAAAAAGGTCGAAGACGGCTATTGACGGCTAGGGAGGGGCGGGCTCAGCGGACCCGGCAAACGCGCGACGGCCCGCCCACCACCTCTCTCCCGTCAGAGAAGGAGAAGGTGGCCCTTGCCAGCTCGAAGAGGCCGACGGTAAAGCCGGAGGGAGCCGCGCAGTTGGCGCTGAGAAAGCTCCTCCGCTTCCCGTCGAAGCCGTAGCGACGACCGATCCGGAGCTGCAGCTCGGTGATGTAGCCGAGCCCGGACGCGAGCGTCGGAATCCGGGTCGAGAAGACCATGCCGAACTTGCCGTGTGGCACCGGCGAGACCTCGAAGGGGAGGACGAACGCCGCTCGCACCGGGCTGGTCCCGTAGAGGTGAAGCAGCATCCCGGGGCGCCCTTTGACGCGCGCGTTGAAGACCAGAACCTTCCCCTTGGCCGGGATCTGGGGGGCATCCGGGAAGTCGACGCTTGCCCCGAAGGTGCCGTGCCCGACCAGCGCTCCGGGGCAGGCCGCGAGCGCCGCTTCGGTGGAAGTCTGCTGAAGGACCGAGGCGGTGCAGGTCGGCAGTCCCTTCGTCGACAGCCTGCCCGCGCGGTTGACCGCGATCGACAGTTCCTCCAGCGCCGGGGGCCGGCTGCCGTCGACCGTGGCGATCGAGCCGCCCAGCCGCACCGTGATCGGCGCTGGGCGGTCCCGCGGCAACGCCCGCGGGGAGATGCTGGCGTCGAAGGCAACTCGCAGCCCTTCCTCCTGGTGCACGGCGGCGCCGGCGAGGGGAAGAGAGGTCACGGCGATGGCGGTCAGCGCGAAGGCGATTGCGAAGCGGCGCATTACCGTTCAAGTCTATGTAGGCATTGTTGGTCTGCTGTTAACGCAGGGCGGCGTGGACGCCTAAGGTTCGGGCATGGCGAGCCAAGTGCAGGTCGACGCCTGGGTCGCGGCTTACGAGCATGCTTGGCGCACTGCCGGCGCCGAGTTGCTGGCGGACCTCTTCACCCCCACGGCGACCTACAGGATGTCGCCCTTCGAGGAGCCGGCGACGGGATTGGGCGAGATCGAGACGCTCTGGGAGCGGGAGCGCCAGGGGCCTGACGAGGAGTTCGAGATGGCCCACGAGATCGTCGCCCTCGAGGGCGACACCGCGGTGATTCGAGTCGAGGTTCGGTACGGCCCGCCCGAGCACCACCGCTACCGCGATCTCTGGATCGTCCGCTTCGACCCCGATGGCCGCTGCCGCGAGTTCGAGGAGTGGCCGTTCTGGCCTGGCCAGCAAATCGTCGCCGGAGGAGACGGGAGGTGAAGGCGTCTACTGGCTGTCGCTGTCCGGATGGACGGCCCGTTCGGCCCGCTGGCGGACCTCCGCCGCCGCCTCGCGAGTGGCGGCGAACGCCTCCTCTTGCGCCGCCGCGACTCCCTCGCTCGGCTTGCCGCCGACGATGTCGCGGAAGGCTTCCTTGAAGCGCTCGGTGCGGCGGTCCGGCGGAAAGCGCTCGACTGCGTGTCGCTGCTTGACGGGGTCGCGGTCGGCGTAGCGCCGGCGCGCCCAGGCGGAGCCCGGCTTGCCCAGCCGCACCGCCCCGTAGATAGCCACCGGCAGGACGAAGAAGCCGACGGCGCCGTGCAGGAGGCGCTGCTTGGCAAAGCAGGTCGCGACCATCGCGAAGACGAAGAGGGCGCCGAGGAGGCTGCCGATCACCTGCAGGGCCGAGCCGGTGTCGAAGCTGAAGGGCGTGAAGCCGAGCAGGATGAGGACCATGCCGGCCGCCGCGATCACAGTGGCGTCGATCGAGCTGCGGCCCTCCTCCGCCCAGTAGACATCGTCGAGGTACACCCAGAGGGCGAACTCGTCGATCGTCAAGCCGGCGCCGACGCCGAAGAGGAAGGCGCAGATCTCGGCCCATGGAGAGTGACCCAGGGCGGTGAAGCCGAGGGTCCCCGCGATCATCATCGTGACGATCCCGAAGACGAGGTGGTGGAGGTGGACGCCGCTGTCGCTGACCACGCTGCCCGGCCACCACGGAACCCGCGGGCTGCGCATCAGCCGCGTGCTCATGCGGATGAAGGCGAAGGAAAGGATGAAGCCGGAGAGGACGAGGAAGAGCCCCTGCTCATCGTGTTCGACGAGTCCGTTCCAGAAGCCGGTGAAGATCGAGGCAGCCGTCAACGCGGCTTCGAGTGTAGTTCGGTGCCGCCGCCCTTCTCGCGGATCAGGTCGACCGTAAGCAGCACGGCAGCCACGGCGTAGAAGGGGGTGAAGGCGACGTTGGCGAGCACGTCCGCCATCCAGTCGCAGAGGAATTCGCTGCCGAAGAGGTCGTGGGTGAGGAAGGTGCCGAGGTCCGCCAGGGCGTCGCCGAGCAGCTCGATCGGGATCAGGACCGCGGCGACCGTCAGGAAGCGTCCGCGGACGAGGTGGACGCTGCGGGCGAAGGCGGCGCGGATGCCGTGGCCTTCGATCTCGACGACCGGAGCCGCAAGGCCGAGCCAGACGAAGGCGAGGACTCCCGGCACGACGAAGGCCACCAGGCCGAACGCCACCAGGGCTCCGTAGAGGAGGTCGATCGCGATCAGGGGGCCGTAGCTGACCGTCGCGGCGATCTCCCGCAGCGAGGGGGGACGGCCGTCGTGGGGATGGGTGAGCGAGATCGCCACCGCCCCGGTGTAGAAGACCTCGCCCACAAGGCCGGTCGCCGCCAGCGCCAGCACCGCGGCTGCCGCGGCGAAGAGCCGTGCGCCGGCGTGGGGGCCGAGCGAGCCGACGTCGGCTTCGATCGTGATCGTGTGGACGAGGCCGAGGGGGACGAAGACGACAACCGCGAGCAATAGCAGCGACGGGGCCCAGTGGACGTAGGTTCTCCAGATCCGCGCATAGGTCGAGACCAGCTCGGCGCGGCGGCTCACTTCAGCGCTGCCGGCGGCGACCGGCGGGATGGCGACCGCGCCGCTCGAGCTTCGACTGCCCGGACTCGCCCGCCGGCACCCTGCGCGCGTCGCGTAGGTCGGGGATGAGCAATTCTTCCGCGCAGCGGCGGTGCCAGTGATGGTGTTCGGTTCCGCCGAGGCGAAAGACGTACTGGACGACGACGTGCTCGCTGCCGATCGCTATCTCTCCGTGGCAGGCGGGGCAGCGGTAGAGCTTGCGCGAGATGCCCCGGATCACCCAGGCCTCGTCGCCCTCTTCGGTGAGGCCGCGGACGCTCCAGCGTTTGTCCGGCAGCCCCGCGAGCCCCGCCAAGGGATTACCTCCGCGACAGCCAGCCGAAGCCGGCGGCCATCGCCAGGTTGGCAGCGCCGGCGGCGCGCAGGCCCAACTTCGCGCCCGGCCGGCTGATCGCGGGTGAGGACGCCCACAGCGCATCCGTCGCGATCTCGGTGCCGCGCAGCCAGGCGAGCGCCCACCAGTCGCGCTCCTCGCCCCGCCGTGCGGCGATCGCGTGGGCGGCCGCGAAGGTGAGCCAGATCGGGCCGCAGCGCCGAAACAGATGTTCGGCGTCGGGGGAGGGATGCTCGTGGCCGAGCACCTTCAAGGTCGTCGCCGGGGCCGCGATCGCCGCGCTGCCCAAGATCAGGTCGAAGGCGATCATGTTCCGGTTGGTCAGGCGCAGGGCCTGCTCGAGCGTCATCTAAGCCCATCCAACCAGATCGGCAGGACCGGTCACCCACCCGTCCTCGGAAGGGAAAGGTTGGGGTCCGGCGAATCTGACGCCGTGACCAAGACTGCGACCAAAACCAAGAGCCTTTCCGAGTACATCCAGGAGCGCTTCGACGAGTTCTCGCGCTCGCAGAAGGACGTCGCCCGCTACATCGTCGATCACCTCGACGAGGCAGCCTTCCTCACAGCCGAGGAGCTGGCCCGGAGAGCGAGCACCTCGTCATCGACGGTGGTGCGCTTCTCCCAGGCCCTCGGCTTCGAGGGCTACCCCGAGCTGCAGCAGGCCGCGATCGAGGAGTACCGGACCGCGGGAACCGCGCCCAGCGGCGCCGCCAGCGCCGGCGCGCTCTTCTCCTTCGACCATTCCGAGCTGGAGGGCTCGCTGGGGGCCGACTACGCCAACCTCGAGGAAACCGCGCGCAAGCTGACCCGCGAGCAGGTCGACGGCGCCGTCGCCGCGCTGGCAGAGGCGCAGCGGGTGGTGATCGTCGGCGTCGACCAGATGGCCTTCTTCGCCAGCTACCTGCGCCACACCCTCAGCCTGCTCGACATCCGCGCCGAGATCGTCGCCAGCACAGGCGGCGAGTCGCTACAGCGCCTGGGACGAATCGACGACGAGACGCTCGTCATCGTCCTCTCCTCCGGCCGGGCGCATCCGCTGCTGCTGCGGGCGATGAAGCTTGCCCTGCACCGCAACGCGCGCACCCTCGCGATCTCCGACGCCTCGATGTCCGAGGTCGGCGAGCACGCCGAGCTGACCCTCTACTTCTCGTCCAACAGCCCCTCGTTCGCGCGCAGCAACACGGCCCTGATGGCCCTCGTCCAGGCCCTGGCCCACGGCCTCTACGCCCGCGACGAAGACACCCACAAAGACCGCATTCGCGCCTACAAGCTGAAGTAGGGCGCACGGACGGGTCTCCGGGGGCAGGGTGCCCCTCGCCCCGACAAGTGCCTCGCTAATTAGCTCGGCACTTTGAGTATCCGCCGGTTCGAGGGGCACCCTGCCCCCGTCGCCCGCCGCGAGAGACGCTGTTGGTGAGCCGGGAAAGACCCCGGCACGTAATATGCGGTTCGTGGCTGAGCGGGCGACATTCCGGGTCAAGACCGGACTTGCGGAGATGCTGAAGGGCGGCGTGATCATGGACGTGGTCACGCCCGAGCAGGCGCGGATTGCCGAGGAGGCGGGCGCCTGCGCGGTGATGGCGCTCGAGCGCGTGCCGGCGGACATCCGCAGGGACGGCGGCGTGGCGCGGATGTCGGACCCGGCGATGATCAAGGGCATCCAGGAGGCGGTGACGATCCCGATGATGGCGAAGGCGCGGATCGGCCACTTCGCCGAGGCGCAGGTGCTGCAGGCTCTCGAAGTCGACTACATCGACGAGTCGGAGGTGCTGACGCCGGCCGACGAGCGCAACCACATCGACAAGCTCGCCTTCGACGTTCCCTTCGTCTGCGGCGCGACCAACCTCGGCGAGGCCCTGCGCCGGATCGGCGAGGGGGCGGCGATGATCCGCTCGAAGGGCGAGGCGGGCACCGGCAACGTGGTCGAGGCCGTGCGCCACATGCGCGAGATCGTCTCCGGGATCAAGCGGCTGGCGCAGCTCGGCCCGGAGGAGCTCGCCGCCGCCGCGAAGGAGCACCAGGCGCCGCTGGAAGTGGTGCACGAGGTCGCCGACAGGGGCCGGCTGCCCGTGCCGCTCTTCTGCGCCGGCGGCATCGCCACCCCCGCCGACGCGGCGCTGATGATGCAGCTCGGCGCCGAGGGCAACTTCGTCGGCTCGGGCATCTTCAAGAGCGGCGATCCCGAGCGACGGGCGAAGGCGATCGTCGAGGCGACCACGCATTTCAACGATCCCGAGCGCGTCGCCGCCGCTTCGATCGGGCTGGGAGAGGCGATGCCGGGCCTTGAGATCGCCGAGCTGGCCGCCGCCGACGCGCTGTTGCAGGATCGCGGTGCCTGAGCTGCGCATCGGCGTCCTTGCCATCCAGGGAGGCTTCGAAGCGCACGTGACGATGCTGCGCCAGCTCGGCGCGCAGGCCGGTGAGGTCCGCGTTCCCGCCGACCTCGAGGGGCTCGACGGGCTCGTCATTCCCGGAGGCGAGAGCACGACGATCGCCAAGGGGATCGAAGCGGCCGGGCTCGCGGGGCCGATCCGGGCCCATTGGGAAGCCGGGAGAACGATCTTCGGCACCTGCGCGGGGATGATCGTCTGCGACTCCGAGCACCTCGGGCTGATCGACGCGAGAGCAGAGCGCAACGCCTTCGGCAGGCAGCTGCAGAGCTTCGAGGCCGATTTGGAGGTGGACGGGATCGGCGACGAGCCCCTGCGCGCGGTCTTCATCCGCGCCCCATGGGTCGCCGAGCTCGGCGACGACGTCGAGGTGCTCGCCTCCTATGCGGACCACCCGATCGCGATCCGAGAAGACGGAGTCCTGGCCTGCGCCTTTCACCCGGAGCTGACCGACGACCCGCGGCTGCACGCGCTTTTCATGGCAATGACGACCGGCTCCCGTGAGCGCGTAGCGAGTGAGCGAGATTTCCGGTGACTATCAGCGCGAGCGAGCGGAGCGCGAACATTTATGTTGGGCGTGGGAAGGAGACAGAAACGTGAAAGACCCGAGAGCGGAGAACCTGGCGAAGATCCTGGTCGGCTACTCGACCGCGGTGCAGCCCGGGGAGGTGGTCTCGATCGACGGTGAGATCGGCGCCGAGCCACTGCTGCGCGCGGTCTACGAGGAGGTCCTCAAGGCGGGCGCACACCCGATGCTCAACGTCGCGCTCGACGGCGTCGCCGCGTCCTACTACGCGCTGGCCAGCGACGAGCAGCTGGAGTGGATCTCGCCGCTGACCAGGTGGATGGCCGAGGAGGCCGACGTCCGCATCGGCATCGGCGCCAGCGCCAACACGAGGGAACTGTCGGCCGTGCCGCCCGAGCGCCAGACGCGCCGCCAGACCGCGATGGGCGATCTGCTGGCGCGGATGATGGACCGCAGCGCCAGCGGCGAGTTCCGCTGGGTCTACACGCTCTACCCGACCAACGCCTATGCCTCGGAGGCCGAGATGAGCCTCTCCGACTACGAGGACTTCTACTTCGGCGCCTGCCTCGCCGACGATCCCGACCCGCTCACGGCCTGGAAGCGCGCCTCGGAGGAGACCACCCGGCTGGCCGGGTGGATCGAGGGGCACGAGGAGGTGCGGGTCACGGCTCCCGGGACGGACATCAGGCTCGGCATCGCCGGGCGCAAGTTCATCCCCTGCGACGGCCGTCACAACATGCCGGACGGCGAGTTCTTCACCGGCCCGGTCGAGGACTCGGTCGAGGGCGAGGTGACCTTCCACCTGCCGGCGGTCATCGCCGGCCGCGAGGTCTCCGGCGTGCGGCTCCGCTTCGAGTCCGGCAAGGTGGTCGACGCCAGCGCCGATCGCGGCGAGGAGTTCCTGATCCAGCTGCTCGACACCGACGAGGGGTCGCGCCGTCTCGGCGAGCTGGGGATCGGCACCAACTACGCGATCGACCGCGGCACGCTCGAGGTGCTGCTCGACGAGAAGATCGGCGGCACCGTGCACATGGCGATCGGTCGCAGCTATCCCGAGTCCGGCGGCGTCAACGAGTCCGCCGTCCACACCGACCTGGTCTGCGACCTGCGGCTGGGGGGAAAGTTGGAAGTTGATGGCACCGTCATGCAAGAAGACGGGAAGTTCATCGTCTGAGGTGCTGGCGCGCGGGTCCTGTCGCCGCAGGGGACCCACCGCCCCCTGCGGTCGCTAAAGCGTCCTCGGGGGCGGTTCCCCCTACGACGCCACCCGCGCGAGAGACCACAAGGCGAGACCGCCAGAGCACGACGACGCCTAGTCCCCGGGCTCTTCTCTTTACTGATTCGGAATCGGCGAGCCGGCGAGGAAGAAGAACCAGAGCGTCAGGGCGAGCGCGGCGAGCATCACGGAGCCCATCAGCACTGCCTCGACGACGGTCGTAGTGCCGGCGCGAGCAGGCGTGTCGCGCATGCTCTTGAGCCATGCGGGGCGCATCGGCGCCAGCCGGTTGGTCCCCGTGATCTGGATGTAGAGCCGGTTGAGGCGCCCGATCAGCCAGGCGATGAGGACGATCGAGACGACGATGCCGACGGCCACCACGAAGTAGGGCCCGCCGCTCGGGAACTGGGTATGGGAGACCTTGGACCCGATGTAGATCCAGCTCAGGGGAATGGCGGTCCAGATCGAGAGGGCGGCCAACAGCATCGCCACGAAGACGACTGCGGCGGCCATCCCCCTGGCCGGCCCGCCGCTGTGCGAGTCGGTGGCCATCTCCACCCTCATAGAATGGCAGGAATGTCCGGGCACTCG
>Ga0070673_100000918_pt1 | contig 16658 bp, 9 predicted proteins | sample KBSM23metaG_FD_65342 | JGI IMG/M metagenome (GOLD analysis project Ga0070673, IMG submission 65342) | Miscanthus rhizosphere microbial communities from Kellogg Biological Station, Michigan, USA - KBS M2-3 metaG | ecosystem: Host-associated > Plants > Roots > Rhizosphere > Soil ... | reverse complement strand
GCGCGCATCGGCGACGCCGTGACGGCGGGCCAGCCGGTGGCCGCGCTGGAGGGCGCGTCCATTGTCGCGCCGGTCGCCGGCGTGCTGCGCGGATTGACGGCGCGCGGGGCGCGCGTGAGCCCCGGGCAGAAGGTCGTCGAGATCGATCCGCGCGGCGAGCCCGCGCTGTGCTTCGGGATCGGCGAGCGGCCGCGCCGGATCGCCGCGGGCGTGCTCGAAGCGCTGGCCACGCGCGGCATCGTCGCGGGCGCGGCGGCGCGCTGACGCGCTAGGCGTCCTTCCACGGATAGCCGAGCGTGCGCCATTCGGCGCGCTCGGCGTCGAGCAGGTGCAGCGTCAGCGGGTGCGACTTCAGCCATCGCGGCGACACGCGCCAGCGGATCGCCTTGTCGACGCCGAGGCCGATCCGCGGCGCGGCGATCGGGCCGCGCGCGTGGTGGAACAGCACGGCGAGCCGCAGCGCGAGCACCTGCGCGCGCATGTCGGCGTCGGCGAGGAGCGGGGCCATCTTCGACAGGCCGCCGCGGCATCCCAGCACCAGCAACGCCAGCCGCCGCTGCTCCTGGGACGAGAAGCCCGGCATGTCGGCGTTCTCCAGGATGTAAGCGCCGTGCTTGTGGAAGCCGAGGTGCGCGACCGTGTAGCCGATCTCGTGCAGCAGCCCGGCCCACTCGACGCGGCGCACCGACTCGGGCAGCGGCCTTGCGACGCTGCGCGAATAGAGCGCCTTCGCCATCGCGGCGACGCGCTCGGCGTGCGGCCGATCGACGCGCCAGCGCTCTTGCAGGCGCTCGACGGTCGCCGCGCGGATGTCCTTTTGCACGGTGCGGCCGAGGAGGTCGTACAGGACGCCGAGCCGCATCGCGCCGCCCACGGGATTGATGCGCGGCACGTCGAGCTCGGCCAGCGCGGCCGCCATGATCGCGAAGCCGCCCGCCAGCACGGGCGTGCGCTCGGGCTTCAGGCCCGGCAGCTTCAGCCGCCGCACGTTGCCGGCGCCGATCAGGCGCTTTCGCAGCCGGTTGAGGCCCTGCGGCGTGATGCCGCCCGACGACAGGCCGTTCTGCTCCAGGATCTCGGCGAGCGCCAGCGCGGTGCCGGACGACGCCCATGCCTCGCGCCAGTGCTCGCGGCCGAACTCGCGGGCGATGGCCTCGACTTCGGCGCGCGCGTGCATCTCGGCGGCGGCGAAGGCGTCGGCGCGAAGCTGGCCGTCGGGGAAGAAGCGCCGCGCATAGCTGACGCAGCCGATCTTCAGCGACTCGAGCCGCTCCGGCTCGAGGCCGCGGCCGATGATGAACTCGGTCGAGCCGCCGCCGATGTCGATGACGAGGCGCGGCGCCGGCGACGGCGGGAGCACGTGCGCGACGCCGAGATAGATGAGCCGCGCTTCCTCGTGCCCCGAGATGATGTCGATCGGAAAGCCGAGCGTCGCCTCCGCCTGCGCCAGGAACTCCGCCGAATTGGTCGCGACGCGGAACGTGTTGGTGGCCACGGCGCGCACGGCCTCCGGATTCAATCCGGCGAGCCGCTCGGAAAAGCGCGCGAGGCAGGCCAGCGCCGCGCGCCGCGCCGGCGCGGTGATCCGGCCGAGGTCGTCGAGGCCGGCGCCCATGCGCAGCGTCTCGCGCCATGTGTCGAGGCGGAAGATCTGGTCGCCTTCGACGCGGCCGAGCTCGAGGCGAAAGCTGTTCGAGCCCATGTCGACCACGGCGAGCGTCGTCGGGGACGTGTCGGCGCGTCGGGTCATGGTGCGACGGAGGTTAGCAGAATAGCCGGGCCGCAAGGGACCCCGCGCCTTTTCCTGATAGGCTCGCCGATTTGCCGCGGCCGGAACGCCATGCCCGTCGACTACCTGCAGAAGATATTGACCGCGAAGGTCTATGACGTCGCGATCGAGACGCCGCTCGAGCTCGCCGCCACGCTGTCGCAGCGCCTGCGCAACCGCGTGCTGCTGAAGCGCGAGGACACGCAGCCCGTGTTCTCGTTCAAGCTGCGCGGCGCGTACAACAAGATGGCGCACCTCACGGCAGCCGAGCGCGCGCGCGGTGTCATCGCAGCGTCCGCGGGCAACCACGCGCAGGGCGTCGCGCTCGCCGCGCAGAAGCTCGGCTGCACGGCGACGATCGTCATGCCGGTCACGACGCCGCACATCAAGATCGCCGCGGTCGAGGCGCGGGGCGCCGCGGTCGTGCTGTTCGGCGACTCGTACTCGGACGCCTACGGGAAGGCGATCGCGCTGCAGAAGAAGAGCGGCGCGACGTTCGTCCATCCCTACGACGATCCCGACGTGATCGCCGGGCAGGGCACGATCGGCATGGAGATCCTCCGCCAGTGGCAGGCGCCGCTCGACGCGATCTTCGTCGCGATCGGCGGCGGCGGCCTCATCGGCGGCATCGCCGCCTACGTGAAGCGCGTGCGGCCCGACGTGAAGATCATCGGCGTGCAGCCGGTCGATTCCGACGCGATGGCGCGCTCGCTCGCAGCGGGCCGGCGCGTGACGCTGCCGCACGTCGGGCTCTTCGCCGACGGCGTCGCCGTGAAGCAGGTGGGCAAGGAGACGTTCCGCCTCGCGCGCCAATACGTCGACGACGTGATCCTAGTCGACACCGACGCCACGTGCGCGGCGCTGAAGGACGTGTTCGAGGACACGCGCTCGATCCTGGAGCCCGCCGGCGCGCTGGCGATCGCCGGCGTCAAGGCATGGGTGGAGCGCCACCGGCCGAAGGACCGCACCTATGTCGCCATCGCCTGCGGCGCGAACATGAACTTCGATCGCCTCCGCTTCGTCGCCGAGCGCGCCGAGCTGGGCGAGGCGCGCGAGGCGATCCTCGCGGTCACCATCCCCGAGCGGCCCGGCAGCTTCCGCGAGTTCTGCGCGCTCCTCGGCAAGCGCAGCGTCACCGAGTTCAACTACCGTTATGCCGACCCGAAGGTGGCGCACCTCTTCGTCGGCATCGAGGTGGCGAACCGCCACGAGACCGACCAGCTCCTGCGCGAGCTCGCCCGGCGCCGGATCGCCGCGTCCGATCTGTCGGACAACGAAATGGCGAAGCTGCACGTTCGCCACCTGGTGGGCGGCCACGCGCCGTCGGCGACGCACGAGATCCTGTACCGGTTCGAGTTTCCGGAACGGCCCGGCGCGCTGTTGCGCTTTCTCGACAGCATGAGCGCGGGCTGGAACATCAGCCTCTTCCACTATCGCAACCACGGCGCCGATTACGGCCGGGTGCTGGTGGGGATGCAGGTCCCGCCCTCGGACAAGCGCGACTTTCGCCGCTTCCTCGACCGCCTCGGCTACACGTACGTCGACGAGACCGCCAATCCCGCCTACCGGCTGTTTCTCGGACGCTGACGGAGCTTGCGCGGGCTGTAGTGGACAACCGTGCAGCGGACGGGGAAGCGTCGACGGCCCCGTGGCGGCATCCCCTGCCGCAGAACGGCACCGCTGCGCCTCCGCAAACTTGCTCCTGTGTTGCTTTCCGTGAAGTTTCCGCTGCAAGTGCCGATTCCGGCAAGGTTTATGCTCTATGCAATTCCTGTGCGCCGTGGCAGACTGATTTTCTCGGCTTGCGGCGCGGGATGCCGCGTGACCTGACGGCAAGGCACACGGGGGGCGAAGTGTCGGAACGAAATCCGCTTCAAGGCGTTAAGGTGCTGGTGATCGACGACTCGAACACCATCCGCCGCAGCGCCGAAATCTTTCTCCTGCAGGCGGGATGCACGGTCATCCTCGCGGAGGACGGCTTCGACGCGCTCGCGAAGATCACCGATCACCAGCCGGACATCGTCTTCGTCGACATCATGATGCCGCGGCTCGACGGTTACGCGACCTGCGCGCTGATCAAGAAGAACGTCAAGTTTCATGACACCCCCGTCATCATGCTGTCGTCCAAGGACGGTCTTTTCGACCGCGCCCGTGGGCGGATGGTGGGATCGGACCAATACCTGACCAAGCCTTTCACCAAGGAAAGCCTGCTCAAGGCTGTCGCCACGCACGTCAGGGCGGCCGCGTGAGCGCGACCCACGCCATGTCCATCAAGAAAATCCTGATCGTCGACGACTCGCCGACCGAGCGGCACGTCCTGAACGACCTGCTGACCAAGGCGGGGTTCGAAGTCGTCGCCAGCGACAGCGGCGAGGACGCCATCCACAAGTCCAAGCAGGCGAAGCCCGACCTGATCCTGATGGACGTGGTGATGCCGGGGCTGAACGGGTTCCAGGCGACGCGCGCGATCAGCCGCGATCCGGAGACGAAGTCGATCCCGATCATCATCTGCACGTCGAAGAGCCAGGAGACGGACAAGATCTGGGGCCTGCGGCAGGGCGCCCGCGACTACATCGTGAAGCCGGTCAACCGCGAGGAGCTGCTCGCGAAGATCAACTCGATCGGCTGACGGCGCAACGTCCGGCCGCCCCCCTTCGCCCCTCCGCCATGGCCCGTCCCGCGCGCATCGACCTTCGCACGTTCCAGCAGGAGCTGGCGTCGCGGCTCGCGACCAAGACGGCCGCGCAGGTGGAGTCGTCGCGGCTCGGCCTGTCGTCGGGCGGCGCGCGGTGGCTGGTGCGCCTGGCCGACGCCGGCGAAGTGATCACGATGCCGCCGATCGTCAAGGTGCCGATGACGCGCGACTGGTTCATGGGCGTCGCCAACATCCGCGGCAATCTCTTCAGCGTGGTCGACTTCGCGGGCTTCCTCGGCCACGAGGTGCCGCCGCCGGCGGCAACCACGCGGCTCGTGCTCTTCGGGCCGCGGGTCGGCGAGTTGAACGCGGGGATCGTCGTGTCGCGCGTGCTGGGCCTTCGCAACCTCGCCGACCTGGCGCCCGTCCCCACGCCGGCCGATGCCGCGCCGTGGTTCGCGCAGCGCTGGATGGACGGGGACGGCAACGCCTGGCAGGAGATCGACCTCGCCAGGCTGGCCCGCACCCCCGCATTCCTGCAAGTCGGCGTCTAGCCGCAACGTATCCCGGGAGAGCATTCATGGCACTCAAAATGCCCAAGCTGTTCGGCGAGAAGGGCACGCTGACCGCCGCCGACACCGACATCCAGATTCCGACCACGCAGGTCAGGATGAACCAGCAGGCGTCGCCGGCCTACGATCCGCTGGCGTCGGTGTCGATCATGGAGCAGCTGCGGAACGCGAGCGCCGCGGCGGCCACGCCGCGGGGCCTGCCGATGATCGGCCGCATGCCGGTGGCGCGCCAGTTCCGCATCCTCGGCCTGCTGCTCTCGCTCTTCGTGATCCTCGCCGGCCTGATGGTGTTCCTCGACGCGCGCTCGGCCAATCAGCACGCGCTGTCTGTGACCGCGGTGACGGAAATGCAGACGCTCGCGGAACGGATGGCGCGGGCGGCGTCCAGCGCCGCGCAGGGCCAGGTGGGCGCGCTGACGACGCTCGGCGAGGCGCGCGCGGCGCTCGGCAAGGACATCGACACGCTGCAGGGCGGCGGCAACGTGCGGGGCACGTTCATCGACGGCCTGCAGGACGCCGGCGCGCTGCAGACGCTCGCCGACATCAAGGCGCGCTTCGACAAGGCGTCCGTGGCCGTCGACGCGAGCATCCAGTCGGCCGGCGCGATGACGCAGGCGGCGAAGGACAGCGCTCCGGTGCCGGACGCCGTCGTGCAGGCGGCCCGCACGATCAACGCCGAGGCCGACGGCATCGTCGGCCAGGCGGCCGCGCTCGCCGGACAGGCCGATTCCAACACCGCGACGCGCGCCATCATGACGACGACGGCGATCGTGTTCGCGCTGCTCGCGATCGTCTGCATCTTCCTGCTGCTCAAGGTGTCGCACAACGACGCGCGCGTCCACGCGCAGGACAGCGAGAGCGAGAACAAGCGCAACCAGGAGGCCATCCTCCGGCTGCTGAACGAGATGGGCAACCTGGCCGACGGCGACCTCACGGTCCAGGCGTCGGTCACGGAGGACGTGACGGGCGCGATCGCGGACTCGATCAACTTCACGATCGAGGAGCTGCGAACGCTCGTCAAGGGCATCAATTCAGCGACCGACCAGGTGACGAAGGCGACGCAGGAGACGCAGGCAATCTCCAACCGGCTGTTCGAGGCGTCGCAACGGCAGAACCGCGAAATCCAGCACGCGTCGGCGTCGGTGCTGACGATGGCGCAGTCGATCTCCGAAGTCGCGCAGAACGCGGTGCAGTCGGCCCGCGTCGCGCAGGCGCAGCTCTCGGCGGCGGAGAAAGGCGGCAACGCCGTGCAGGACCAGATCGCCGGCATGAACGAGATCCGCTCGCAGATCCAGGAGACCTCGAAGCGCATCAAGCGCCTCGGCGAGTCGTCGCTAGAGATCGGCGAGATCGTCGAGCTGATCTCGGACATCACGGAGCAGACGAACGTGCTGGCGCTGAACGCCGCGATCCAGGCGGCGTCCGCCGGCGAGGCCGGCCGCGGGTTCACCGTCGTCGCGGAAGAAGTGCAGCGGCTGGCGGAACGATCCGGCGAGGCCACCAAGCAGATCGAGGCGATCGTGAAGACGATTCAGGCCGACACGCAGGATGCGGTGGCCGCCATGGACCGCTCGACGGTCGGCGTGGTGGAAGGCGCCAAGCTCTCCGACGCCGCCGGCCAGGCGCTGACGGAGATCCAGCGGGTGTCGCGCGAGCTCGCGGAGCTGATCGGCCGGATCTCGGCGCAGACGCAGACGCAGTCGGCGTCGGTGGCCGACGTCACGCGCGGCATGCAGGGCATCCTCAAGATCACGGAAGAGACCACCGAGGGGACCAAGCAGACCAACGTGTCGATCGGCCAGCTCACCAAGCTCGCGGCGGAGCTCCGCAGCTCGGTCGCCGGCTTCAAGGTCTAGCGCGCGCGGCCGAGCGCGGGTGCGATTCTTGCTGAGCCTTTAGGCTGATCATGAATGCCCTGGCCGTGGCGACGGAAACCGCAAACGAATTCGACGTCGGACCGCTGTCCTGGGTCCAGGGCGAGATCGACCAGGCCCTGACCCGCGGCCTCGAGTCGCTGGCGGCGTTCGCCGCCGACCCGTCGGTCCCGACGGCCCTCCAGCACGCGCGCTCGCACATCCACCAGGCCGCCGGCGCGATCCAGATGGTCGGCCTCGACGCGGTCGCCGCGTACGCCGACGAGATCGAGCGGCACCTCGTCCGCCTCGAGGAGACCGACGCCGCGCTGGTGCCCGACGGCGTCGCCACCGTCGACCGCGCGTGCCGGAAGCTGCGCATCTTCCTGGCGGAGATCGTCGACGGCGTGCCGCCGGTGCCGCTCAAGCTCTACCCCGAATTCGAGCAGATGCAGCAGGCGCGCGGCGTCAAGGCCGTGACGCCCACCGACCTTTTCTATCCCGATCTGTCGGCGCGCGCGCCGCGGACGCCGCCGCGCGAGGAATCGCGGATGCCGTCGTATCTCGTCAAGCAGCGGCGGCTCTTCCAGCGCGGGCTGCTGGGCTGGCTGCGCGGCGAGGTCGAAGGCGGCAAGACGATGCGCGAGGCGGTCGGCGGCATCGAGAGCGTCACGGCGCAGCCGAGCCTGCGCGCCTTCTGGTGGACCGTCGGCGCGCTGCTCGAGTCGGTCACGTCCAACGGCCTCGAGGGCAGCTTCGGCCTCCGCCAGCTCATCGCGCGGATCGACCTGCAGATTCGCCGCGTCACCGAGGGCGGCGCGAAGGTCGCCGACCGGCTGCGCCGCGAAGTGCTGTATTTCGTCGCGATCAGCGCGCCCGTCGGCCCGCAGGTGCAGGCGGTGCAGCAGGCGTTCAAGCTGTCGGGCCTCATACCGTCGGCGGAGGTGCTGTCGGCCGACGTCGTGCAGATCCAGCCGCTGCTGCGCGAAGCGTGCGAGCAGCTCGCCGGCGCCAAGGATTCATGGCTGAAGGCCGCCGCGGGCCGCGCCGAGAACCTGCCCAAGCTGAAGCAGACGCTCGCGTCGGTCCACACCAAGGCGGCGGAGGTGAAGCACGGCGCGCTGATGAAGCTCACCGCCGCGCTGGTCGAGAACCTCGACAAGATGCCGGCGGCCGGCGTGTCCGAGCCGGTGGCGATGGAATTCGCGACGGCGCTGCTGCTGGCCGAGAGCGCGTTCGACAACTACACCAGCCTGTCGCGCGACTTTCCGCGCCAGGTGAGCGCGATGCTGGCGCGGCTCGAAGCCGCGCGCGCCGGCCGCGCCACCGCGGCCAGCGCGCCGATGCTGGACGAAATGAGCAAGCGCGCGCAGGAGCGCGTGCTGCTCGCGCAGGTGGGACGCGAGATCCGCGCCAACCTCCGCCACATGGAGCAGGTGCTCGACGCGTTCTTCCGCGACAACGCCAAGCGCGGCGAGCTGGCCTCGCTCGCGAAGGACAGCAGCCAGATCCGCGGCGCGCTGATGATGATGGGACAGGACGACGCCGGCCAGCTCCTCGCGCTGTGCCAGGCGCAGATCGAGCGCTACGCGACGACCGAGGACCCGATCGACGACGACGATCTCGACCTCCTGGCGGAATCGCTGTCGGGTCTCGGCTTTTTCATCGAGGCGCTGGAGCAGCAGCGGCCGGACCGCGACCGGCTGATCGCCCCGCTGATCGCGCGGCGACTCGGCGAGGCACCGGCGCCGGCGCCGGCGGAGGCCGATTCGGTCGAGGATGCCGTCGCGGTGCTCCGCGCGCAGCTGCCGCAGCTGGTCGCGGAGGCGGAGCGCGCGCCCGCGGACGCCGCGGCGCACGAGGAGCTGAAGCAGAAGCTCGCCGGATTGCGCGACGACGCCGAGCTCATCGGCGACGCCGATCTCGCCACGCAGGCCGCCTCGGCGCTGAGGGCGCTGGCCGCCGGCGGCACGGCAGGACTCGCCGCCGCGGTGGAGGTCATCGCGGACGGCGGCGTCGCGGAAGCGCCGGAGATCTCCGCCGAGACGCAGCGCCTGCTCGCCACCGACACCACGGCGCTCGACGCCGAGCTCGTCGACATCTATCTGACAGAGGCCGCCGAGGTGCTCGACACGGTGGTCGAGCATCATCGGATCCTTTCCCTCAACCCCGGCGACCGCGAGGCGCTCGCCACGGTGCGGCGCCAGTTCCACACGCTGAAGGGCAGCGGCCGGATGGTCGGCCTGACCGACCTCGGCGAGATCGCCTGGGAAGTGGAGCAGGTGGGCAACCGCCTGATCGAGGAGGATCGCGCCGTCTCGCCGGCCGTGCTGACGATGATCGACGTCGCGCAGCAGAGCTTCCGGCAGTGGATGGGCGATCTTCGCGCCACCGGGCAGGTCGCGCCCGATCCGAACGCGCTCCTCACCGCGATCCACAACGTCCAGCGCGAATGGCCGGGCGGCTCGAAGCTGCCCCCGCCCGCGCCCGTGCTCACGCGCACCGTCACCGTCGTGCCGCTCGCGGCGCCGGCCGCGGCCGAGGCGGACGCCCCCGCCGACGTGCCGGCCGACGTGCCCGCCGCGGAGCCTCCGCCGATGGCCGCGGAGCCGCCGCCGCTGGTGATCGACATCGACGTGCCGGGCGACGTCTCCTTCCCCCCGCACGAGGCCGAGATCTTCGTGCTCGCGGAGCTCGGCGCCGGCACCGCGGCCGACGCGCCCGTCGTCGTGGTCGAGGAAGCGCCGCCCGAGGACGACGAGACGATCGAGGTGACGCCGCCGCCCGAGACGGACGTGCGGGCGCCGATCCTGAAGCTCGTCGCCGACAACACGCATCCGCTCGCCGTGCCGCGCGACGCCGGGGCCGCGGGCGAGCACGCGGCGGACGCCGCGCCGGCCGCGAGCGGCCCGGAGCCGGACGAGGCGCCGGAGCACGACGAAGTCGCCATCGGCGACGTCCGGCTCTCGACGTCGCTGTGGAAGATCCTGTGCGACGAGGCCGAGCAGCACGTCGGCACGCTGCTGCACGAGCTCTCGCTGCTGCAGTTCGACGCGCGCCAGGCGCCGTCCGAAGCCATGGTGCGCGCGAGCCACACGCTGTGCGGCATTCATCGCACCGGCGGCTTCCCGCTCATCGCAGCGCTGTCGAAGGCGCTGGAGCAGGCTCTGATCGCGCTGCAGCAGCGCGGCGCGCCGCTGCCGTCCGCGGCGCAGCCGGTGCTGGCCGCCGGCGTGACGGCGCTCGTGAACTGCATCGCGCGCCTGCGCGACCGCACAGCCTTCGCCGAAGCCGACATCGCCGAGGCCGGGACCGCGACGCGCGACCTCGAGGCGCTCCGCCGCGACGTCATCGGCGCCGCAACCATCGACGCCGAGACGGCCGCCGAAGAGGCTGCCGAGCGTGACGAGCGCGCGCATGGGGACGACTCGGAAGCGGAAGCAGAAGCGGCGCTGGAACCGGAAGCGGCAGTGGAAGCCGAGACGCCCGACGCCGGCCCCATCGACGTGCCGCCGGCGCTCGCCGTCGAGACGCCGGAAACGCCGGACATCTCCGATGCCGAGGTCGCCGCCGCCGATGCCGCCATCGCGGCGCTGATGGCCACGCCCGAGCGGGCGCCCGCCGCGGCCCACCCGCCGGAAGCCGAGGCGGGGGCGCCCGAAGATACCCCCGACGGCGACGCCGGCGAGGCCGACGTGCTTCCGGTCGCTGCCGATGCCGTCACGCCCGCCGAAGTCGCGTCGCCTGCGGCGGCCGAGCCCGAGATCACGTTCCAGGCCGATACCGATCCGCTCGCGGGAATCCGCGATGACGTCGACGAGCAGGTGCTGGCGATCTTCCTCGAGGAAGCGTCGGAGCTCTTCCCGCAGGCGGGCGAGCAGGTGCGCGGCTGGCGCCGCAATCACCGGGACCTGACGACGGCGCAACAGCTTCGCCGCACGCTCCATACGTTCAAGGGCAGCGCGCGCATGGCGGGCGCGATGCGCCTCGGCGAGCTCACGCACCTGATGGAATCGCGGCTGATGCAGGGCGACAACCTCGCGCCGGCATCGGACGCGCTGTTCGACGCGCTGGACGCGGACCTGGACGACGTCGCATTCGTCCTCGACGCGCTGCGCGAGAACCGCACCAACGTGACGCTGCCGCGCTTTGCCACGCCAGCCTCGACGACACCGGCTTCGCAGCCGGCCGCCTCGGCGGACAACGTCGTTACGCTGGCCTCGGCGAGTGCCGCAGCGTCCGCCCCATCCGCGGCGTCCGCGGACGAGCCGGCCGAAGTCGAGGCCGCCGCGAAGGCGATGCTCCGCGTCCGCGCGGACATCATCGACCGGCTGGTCAACGAATCCGGCGAAGTGCAGATCGCGCGCTCCCGCATCGAAGGCGAGCTGCGCGCGCTGAAGGCGAACCTCCTCGAGCTCACCACCAGCGTGATCCGGCTCCGCAGCCAGGTCCGCGAGATCGAGCTGCAGGCGGAAACGCAGATCCAGTCGCACATGTCGGCCGCGCAGACGGTGCACGGCGATTTCGACCCGCTGGAGCTCGACCGTTTCACGCGCTTCCAGGAGCTGACGCGCTCGCTCGCCGAGGGCGTCAACGACGTGTCGACGGTCCAGCAATCGCTGCTGCGCAACCTCGACGACGCCGACGCCGCGCTGCTCGCGCAGGCGCGCCTGTCGCGCGACGTCCAGCAGCGGTTGTTCGCGATCCGCACCGTGCCGTTCGGCAGCCTTTCGGAGCGTCTCTACCGGATCCTCCGCGCCACGGCGCGCGACCTCGACAAGCGGGCGAACCTCGAAATCCACGGCGGCCAGACGGAGCTCGACCGCTCGGTGCTGGAAAAGCTCGTCGGCCCGCTCGAGCACCTGCTGCGCAACGCGCTCGACCACGGCCTCGAGCCGCGCGACGCGCGCGTGGCCGCCGGCAAGCCGGAGACGGGCGAGATCTCCCTTACCGTGCGGCAGATCGGCAACGAAGTGCTGATCGAGCTCGCCGACGACGGCGGCGGCATCGACCTCGCCGGCGTGCGGCGCCGCGCGCGCTCGCTCGGCATGCTGGCGGGCGACGCCGAGCCCACCGAGCAGCAGCTGATCGAATGCCTGTTCAAGCCTGGCTTCTCCACCGCCGCGCGCGTGACGCAGATCTCGGGCCGCGGCATCGGCATGGACGTCGTGCGGGCGGAGATCGCCGCGCTGGGCGGCCGCGTCGACGTCCGCTCCACGCCCGGCACCGGCACGCAGTTCACGCTGTGCCTGCCGCTCACGCTCGCGGTCGCGCAGGCGGTGCTGGTGAAGGCCGGCGGCCGGCTGTGGGCGCTGCCGGCGCCGATGGTCGAGCAGGTGCAGCAGCTCAAGGGCGACGCGCTCACCGACCTCTACGTCCAGCGCAAGCTGGAGTGGAAGGGCAACACCTATCCGTTCCACTACCTGCCGCGGCTCCTCGGCGACGCGCAGCACCGGCCGGAAACGCTTCGCACCAACGCCGTGCTGCTGCTGCGAAGCGGCCAGGGCGCGGCGGCCGTGCACGTCGACGAAATGGTCGGCAACCAGGAAGTGGTCGTGAAGAACATCGGGCCGCAGCTCGCTCGCGTGTCGGGCATCTCCGGTGCCACTGTGCTCGGCAACGGCGAGATCGTGCTGATCATCAATCCCGTGCAGCTCGCGATGCGCCCCGACGTGGCGACGGTCGACGCGACCGGCGGCGACGAGCGCGTCATCGGCGACCGGCCGGGCGTTACCGCGCAGGGCGCGGCGAAGAGCGCCCTGCGGCTGGTGATGATCGTCGACGACTCGCTGACCGTGCGCAAGGTCACGAGCCGCATGCTCCAGCGCGAGGGTTTCGACGTCGTGACCGCGAAGGACGGGATCGACGCGCTCGAGCGCCTGACCGAGCAGGTGCCCGACGTCATCCTGCTCGACATCGAGATGCCGCGCATGGACGGATTCGAGTTCACGAAGACGATGAAGCGCGAGACCGCGCACGCGCACATTCCCATCATCATGATCACGTCCCGCACCGCCGAGAAGCACCGCGCCCGCGCCGCCGAGCTCGGCGTCGATCTTTATCTCGGCAAGCCCTACCAGGAAGAAGAGCTGCTGCGGAATCTCCGCGACATGCTGAGCCTGCCCACGCCGGCGTAGTACCCTTCGCGTCATGCAGAGCAGGGCCGACGTCATCGACGCCGCGTTGTCGTGGTTCGACGCGGGCCATTTCCAGGCGGAGCTCGCGCGCCGCGTCGCGCGGCGGACGGAAAGCCAGCGCGCCGACGCAGGACCCGATCTTCGCGGCTACCTGGAGGACGACATCGGTCCCGCGCTCGCCGCGATGGATTTCACGTGGCGCCTCACGGGCCATCCGGCTGCCGGCGGACCTTTCCTGATCGCCGAGCGGCACGAGGACGACGCGCTGCCGACGATCCTCACCTACGGTCACGGCGACGTCGTGCTGGGGTACGACGCGCAATGGCGGGACGGCCTCTCGCCGTGGCGCCTCACCATCGACGGCGATCGCTGGTACGGCCGCGGCACCGCCGACAACAAGGGCCAGCACAGCGTGAACCTGGCGGCGCTCGCACGCGTTCTGGAAACGCGCGGCCGGCTCGGCTTCAACGTGCGCGTCCTCCTCGAGACGGGCGAGGAGACGGGGTCGCCGGGCCTGCGCGCCGTGTGCGAGCGGGAACGCGCGAGCCTTCGCGCCGACGTGCTGATCGCCTCGGACGGCCCGCGGCTGGCGGCGGCGCGGCCGACGCTGTTCCTCGGCTCGCGCGGCGCGTTCAACTTCGACCTCGCGGTGGACCTGCGCGAAGGGGGCCACCATTCCGGGAACTGGGGCGGCCTCCTCGCCAACCCGGGCACGATCCTGGCGAACGCGATCGCGTGCCTCGTCGACGCGCGCGGCCGTATCCTCGTCCCCGGCCTGCGCCCGCCACCGATCCCGGACGCCGTCCGCCGCGCGCTCGCGACGATCGAACCGGGCGAGCCCGGCGGGCCCCCGATCGATCTCGCCTGGGGCGAGCCCGGGCTCACGCCCGCGGAACGCGTGTTCGGCTGGAACGCGCTCGAGGTGCTCGCGTTTCGCACCGGCAACCCGGACCATCCGGTCAACGCGATCCCGCCGCGCGCGAACGCCCATCTGCAGGTGCGCTTCGTCGTGGGCTGCGATCACACGACGTTCATCGCGGCGCTGCGCGCGCACCTCGACGCGAACGGTTTCGCGATGGTGACGGCCACCCCCGCCCGCACCGAGACCATGACCGCCACGCGCCTCGACCCCGAGGATCCGTGGGTGCGCCGGGTGGCGGCGTCGATCGAGCGCACGACCGGCGCGCCGCCGGCGATCCTGCCGAATCTCGGCGGATCGCTGCCGAACGACTGCTTCGCCGACGTCCTCGGCATGCCGACGGTCTGGATACCGCATTCGTATCCGGCCTGCTCGCAGCACGCGCCGAACGAGCATCTGCTGGGCAGCGTGGCGCGCGAGGGCCTCGCGATCATGACGGGGCTCTTCTTCGATCTCGGCGACGACCGGCGCCCGCTGGCGGCGTAGGTCCGGGCGCGTCGCGGGCGCTGCCGCGATGGGGTAAGCTTCACGTCGCCGTTGTTCGCCAGTCCGGATTCCCCCATGCCGACCGTGCGCGCCCGCCTCGCCTGCCTGACTTGTCTGCTGCTGTGCGCATGCGCGGGGCCGTCGCCCGCGCCGGGCCCCGGCGCGCCGCCCGCGCCCGGCGCCGCCGCCGTCGCGCCGGCGCCTCCGGCTCCCGCCCCGGCAACGCCCGATCCGGCGCGCGTGTATGCCGATCTCCTCGGCCGCACCGAGGATTTTCCGCGCGTCGTTCGCGCCCCGAAGGAGTTCGAGGGCCGCAGCGTCGTGCTCTATGGCGTGCGCGCCGGCGATCTCCGCCCTGTCGAGGCGCGCTTTTCGATGCCGCTCGCGTCCGCGGACGGCAGGTCGACGATCGCCGCTGTCGAGCGGCCGCCGGCCAACCAGCTCTACCTCGTCCTCACCGACGATTTCGCGCGCGAGGCGCGCGAACGGCGCCTCATTGCAGGCGGCGCCGCGCGCGGTCCGCTGTTCGTCGAATGCCGCGTGACGTCCCAGACCGCCGGGCGCGTCACGAGCTATGCGTGCGAGGTCGACAAGCTCGTCGCGATCGTGAACGACCGGGTGTCGGAATCGCTCTGGCGCGGGCGCGCCGGGGCCCTCGAATACTATCGCTACTGAGTTGAGAGGCGCCGGAAGAGGCCTCCCCGAGGAGAGAGCATGGCGCAATATGCGACGGAGAACATTCGTACCGTAGCGCTGGTGGGCGACGGCGCGTCGGGCAAGACCACGCTGGCGGAAGCGCTCCTCGCCAGGGCCGGCGCGATCGCCGCCGCCGGCAGCGTCGAGCGGGGCACGACGGTCAGCGACTTCGACCCGCTCGAGAAGACCTACCAGCATTCGCTCCGCGCCTCGCTGCTGCACTTCGAGACGCAGGGAACGCGCATCCACCTGATCGACACGCCGGGCTTCGCCGATTTCATCGGCCAGTCGATCGGCGCGCTCGACGCGGTCGAGACCGCGGCGATCGTCGTCAACGCTTCCGCCGGGATCCAGATGATCACGTCGCGGATGATGGAGTGGGCGGGCAAGCGCAAGCTCTGCCGCCTCGTCGTCGTCAACCGCATCGACGCGGAGAACGTGGACCTGCCGGGCGCGCTCGCGGCGATCCAGCAGTCGTTCGGCAAGGAGTGCCTGCCGATCAACCTCCCCGCGGACGGCGGCAAGCGCGTCGTCGACTGCTTCTTCAATCCGGCCGGCGAGAGCGATTTCTCGTCGGTGGCGGCCGCGCACCAGGCGCTCGTCGACCAGGTGGTCGAAGTCGACGAGGACCTGATGGCCAAGTATCTCGAGCAGGGCGAGATCGCGCCCGAGGCGTTGCACGCGCCGTTCGAGAAGGCGCTTCGCGATGGTCACCTCGTCCCCGTGTGCTTCGTGTCCGCACGCACCGGCGCCGGCGTCGCGGAGCTCCTCGACATCCTCGTCAAGCTCGCCCCGAATCCCACCGAAGGCAATCCGCCGCTGTTCTACAAGGGGGAGGGCGACAGCGCCACCGAGTTTCGCAGCGTGCCGGATGCGAAGCGGCACGTGCTGGCGCACGTGTTCAAGGTCGTCATGGACCCCTTCGTCGGCAAGATGGGCGTCTTCCGCGTGCACCAGGGCACGGTGACGAAGGAGACGCAGCTCTTCGTCGGCGAAGGCCGCAAGGGCTTCAAGGTCGGCCACCTGTTCATGCTGCAGGGCGGCAAGTACGTCGAGATCGACAGCGCCGTGCCCGGCGACATCGCGGCGGTCGCCAAGGTCGAGGAGATCACGTTCGATTCGGTGCTCCACGATTCCCATGACGAGGACCACATCCACATGCGCCCGCTCGAGTTCCCGGTGCCGATGCACGGCTTCGCGATCTCGCCCAAGCGCCGTGGCGACGAGCAGCGGATCTCCGACGTGCTGCACAAGATGACGGCCGAGGATCCGACGCTCGTCGTCGCGCACGACCCGGTCGTGAACGAGACCGTGCTGCGCGGCCTGGGCGAATTGCACCTGCGCTCGGTGTTCGAGCGGATGGCGACGCAGTTCAAGCTCGAGGTCGAGTCGCGTCCGCCGCGCGTGCCCTATCGCGAGACGATCACCGCGCATGCCGAGGGTCACCACCGCCACAAGAAGCAGACCGGCGGCGCGGGCCAGTTCGGCGAGGTGTACCTGCGCGTCGAGCCTTTGCCGCGCGGATCGGGCTTCGAGTTCGTCGACCAGGTGAAGGGCGGCGCGATCCCGCACACGCTGATCCCGGCGGTGCA
>Ga0070673_100000913_pt1 | contig 16679 bp, 18 predicted proteins | sample KBSM23metaG_FD_65342 | JGI IMG/M metagenome (GOLD analysis project Ga0070673, IMG submission 65342) | Miscanthus rhizosphere microbial communities from Kellogg Biological Station, Michigan, USA - KBS M2-3 metaG | ecosystem: Host-associated > Plants > Roots > Rhizosphere > Soil ... | reverse complement strand
CTGCGCGAAGGCGGTGTCGCGAACAGCGAAACCGTCCCCATGGGCGTCGAACCCGGCTATTTCTCGCCTTCGCTCCGCTCCGCAGTAATGCGCGAGGAAGCCCTGCACGCGCTCGGCCTTGACGCAAATGCTTCGCTGCTGATCGGGATCGGTCGCTTCTCCGCCGAGAAGAGATGGGAAATGGTCCTCCGCGCGGCAGGCGAAGCTGCAAAACGACGCGAAATCGGGCTCTTGCTGGTAGGCGACGGACCCAAACGGCCCAAGCTCGAGTTGCTGGCCGAAGGGTTGGACGGTGTCGCCATCCTGCCCCGGATGGTCGATCGAGGAGAGTTGGCTCAGTTGCTCGCAAGTGCCGACGCCCTCGTCCACGGTTGCGAGGCGGAGACATTCTGCATGGTCGCCGCTGAAGCCCGAGCAAGCGGCATACCGCTGATCGTGCCCGACCGTGGCGCGGCCCTCGACCAACTCGTTCCAGGCGCCGGCATGACTTATCGCGCGGCCAGCGAAGCCTCCCTCGAACGAGCAATCCGTGGATTCATCAATCGGGGCCCCGAACTCCAGCGAGCCGCGGCTGTTCGAGCCAGCAAGGTTCGAACGATGGACGAGCATTTCGCCGAGCTTTTCGCGCGCTACGAGACGCTCGGCACGCAGCAAGTCGTCCGGCCGGTAATCGCGATCGGCGACCATTCAACCGAGTTCGCCTTCGCCCATTCGACAGTCCAGGCCGGCCACTAAGCCGCGCGCTTCATTTCCTCATCGACAATTCGATCGAATTCCGCGCCAGTCGGAAAGTCGGCCCCGACCCAGCGATCTTCGATGCTACGCAGGGTGCGTGCAACGATTGGCCCTTCCGGCAGCCCCTTTTTGATCAGAGCCCCGCCGCTGATCGGCAGGCGGGGTGAATGCCAGTCGGCGATCTCACGCGCTTCCGCCGCGCGGCCATCGAGCAAGAGCCGGTCGACCGCGCATTCCCGTCCGGCACGATAGGCGAGCGCTCGGGGCCGCACGCCATCGATTGGCCGGGCAACTGAGATCAGGCGCTTCCTCGCTTTGTTCGAAAGCCGGAGGCGCGCGCCGACGTCGTCGGCAATCGATTCATCCTGTGGAAGGAGCGCTGCGAGGCGCCGCAATGGATCAGCGTCGATTCCGGCCTGCTGCTCCGCGGCGATCAGTGCGACGAGCCTGGCCTGAGCCGTGGTTTCGATCTCGGGAAGAACCGGCCGCAGGATTTCGCGCTCGAGCATGATCTGAACCGTTCGCGACGGATCGGGCATGCCGAGAAGCTTCAGAAGTTCATCGGCGATGCGTTCGCGTGAAAGCGCCATCAGGTCGTTGGCGCGCAAGGTGCAGGCCTCGAGGGCCGACCGGTCCGGTTCGCCGATGCCGAAGCGCGCATGAAATCGAAAGAAACGCAGGATGCGCAAATGGTCTTCGGCGATGCGCTGCAGCGGGTCGCCGATGAAGCGGATGTGATGGAGCGTCAGATCGTCGAGCCCGCCAAAATAATCGAACAGCTCACCCGTGACGGGATCTGCAGACAGCGCATTGATCGTGAAATCGCGGCGAGCGGCGTCTTCCTTCCAGTCGTCGGTAAATGCGACGGTCGCGCGGCGCCCATCCGTGGAAACGTCGCGCCGTAAGGTCGTCACTTCGAAAGGGTGGCCGTCGCTGACGGCGGTAATGGTGCCGTGATCTATTCCCGTGGGGACGGCCTTGATCCGGGCCTTTTCGAGCCGGCTGATGACCTCGTCGGGCGGTATCTTCGTCGCAAGATCGATATCGCTGACCGGAAGACCGAGCAGGTCGTCGCGAACAGCGCCCCCTACATATCGTGTGAGCCCCTCATCCGCGCCGAGTGCGACCAGCAGCCTTTTGATGCCTCGGTTCTTGCGCCATTTCGCGGCGTCGAGCTTCAGCTCCATTTCAGCCTGCGCGACAGATTGACGATCATGGCCGCAGTTGCCCCCCAGATCCGGCGATCGTTCCAGATGATCTCGTAATAGTGACGTGTTGCTCCCTGGAACAGAGCGCTTCGACGATGCTGGTTGCTCGCGTCGAGAACGAAGTCGAGCGGCGCTTCGAACCAGTCCGCGACTTCATGCTCATGGGGTTCGAGAGGGAGATCGGCCGGGATTACTCCCAAAACCGGAGTTACGACATAATCGGTGACGGTGCGGTAAGGCTCGATCGAACCGACGACATCGACGAATTTCGGGTCCAGCATGATCTCCTCATGCGCCTCCCGGAGCGCCGCCGTGACCGCGTCCTCTCCCGGATCGATCCTTCCGCCCGGGAACGCGACCTGTCCCGCATGGGTACGCAAGTGTTCGCGCCGGACGGTGAGAATCAAGCCTGGGCGGGGCCGGTCGGTAAAGGCGATCAATACGGCGGCCGGTATGTCGTTTCTTGCGGGAAGGTCCGGAAGGTCGCCTTCGAGCGAAGGTTCGACTGCGGGCAAGGCCAGTGCTTCGCGCAAACGATCCGCGAGCGTCATTCCGAGTCCTCGAGCGGAAAGAAGACGCCGCAGCTCCATACGCCAGGTCGCTCATCCCCGGCTTCAAGCGCGAGCTCTGCCAGCTCGTAGTAAACCGGTCGAGTCAGCTCAGCCTCGAGCCCGTGGCGAACGGTCAGCCGGGGTGAGGGCCCATTCGACGTCTCGACCATGCGCAGGCCATGATTGGGACCGAGGATTACAGCGTCACCGGTATCGAGTGCGAAGGCGATGTTTCGCTCTGTACCCTGCTTCTCGACGCTCATTTCGACGGCCCGAAAGGCTGTGGTTTCGACGTCGATGTCGAGCTTCTCGACGGGGGTCACGAGGACATGGCGCCCATCGGACTCCCGCCGCAGCACCGTCGAGAAGAGCCGCACCATTGCCGGCCGCTTGATCGGCGCTCCCTCGTGGTACCACGTGCCGTCCCGCGCGATGCGCATGTGGGAATTGCCGCATCGCTCGGGATTCCATTTGTCCACCGGCGGCAGACGTCGCTCGTCGATCAGCTGCTGCAGCTCGGCAAGGCTGATTCCCTGAAGCTCGATCGGCGGACGGCTCTCCGGCATGAAGCCGTCATTGGATTGCTTCGCGGCGCTGCTCAAGGCAGGAGTTCGCGCGATGGACCTTCAAACCGCAATCGTCACCGGCGCGGGCAAACGCGTGGGGGCAGTGATCGCCAAAGCGCTTGTCGCCGACGGCTGGAACGTCGTGGCGCACGTCCATCACGAAAATGACGAGGTCGCCGAAGGAGCAACGAAGGTCGTGGCGGATCTTGCGCAGCCAGATTGCGCCGGGAAGGTTTTCGCTGCCGCGGCCGACCTTCCGCCAGTGCGCCTGCTCGTTAATAATGCGGCGCGCTTTGCGTGGGACGGCTTCTGCGAATTCAGCGCTGCGGAGTTCGATGACCACATGGCCGTCAACGTTCGCGCACCGGCGCTGCTCATCGATCGGTTTGCTTACTTGCATGAAGGCGGTGATGCGCTTGTCGTGAACCTGCTCGATTCAAAGCTGTCGGCGCCAAATCCGGACTATTTGAGCTATACTCTGTCCAAACATGCGCTCGCAGCGCTCACCGATCTTGCTGCCCGGGCGCTCGCGCCGCGCTCGATCCGTGTGAATGGGATCGCGCCGGGGCTGATGCTGCGTTCGGCCGGCCAGACCGAGGAGAATTACGAGGCGATGCACGCCGACAACCCCCTCCGCCGCGGGGTCGAACCGAGAGATGTCGTTAGCGCTTTGCGTTACTTGATCGATGCCAAGGCGGTGACGGGGGAGGTGGTTACGATCGATTCGGGGCACAGGTTCATGGCATTGGACCGGGACGTGCAGTTCCTGGGCGCCAAATGAGCTCGAGCGAACCCAAATTGTCCGGCTTAGTGCCGTCCGAGCTCCAGGTCAGATCGTCGCGAATCCTGCTCGAATCGCTTCAGGTCCAGGCCGACATCGGCTTCCACGATTTCGAAATCGGAACGCCGCAGCGCTTGATGGTCACGGTAGAAATCTGGCTGAGCGATTTGTCCGTGCCGCCTGATGATGATCCCGTGCAAGCCTGGAACTACGACTTCCTTCGAACCGAGGTGGAAGAGATCGCTTCGGCGCGCCGATACAACCTTCAGGAGACCCTGGCGCATGCCATCTTCGAACGAGTGGCGGCTTTTCGCGGAATTCGGGCCCTGCGGGTCAGCCTGTCCAAGCCGGACGTCTATCCTGATGCGCACGGCGTAGGCGTTGAAATTGCATCATTCTCGGGGCTTTGGCCGGACGCTTGAGATAAGCGTGGCAACTACCGTGGTTTCCGGCCTTCCGCCGGTGGAACAAAATCCGTTGCGCGGCCTTTGAGGCGGATATAAGGAGGCGCGCCGACCCGCCGATGTAATTTTGATACATGGGTGGATTAACCATTCAACGGGCGAGCGTCTCGCGCCCGGTCTAACCGTGGAAGTCCCCACGGTGTGTCGAGGAGAATTGCGGGTTAATGTCCTACGCCCAACGCAAAGAGATCAGTGGTAACCGGACGCTGTCGATCATTCTGGTCGTCCTGATTCAGTTCGGCCTCGGTTACGCGATCGTGACGGGTCTCGCCTACAACGTGATCAAGAAGGCGGCGCAAGACCTCAAGACGTTCGACGTCGAGGAGCAGCCGCCGCCACCCGAGGAACCGCCGCCACCGCCGAAGGATATGCCCAAGGTGCCGCCGCCGCCGGTGACTCCGCCGCCGCTGGTGCGCATGGAAGCGCCGACGCCGCCGATCCAGACCGTCGAAGCGACCCCTCCGCCAATTCCACCCGTAGTCGCCGCTCCTCCGGCGCCTCCTCCACCGCCTCCGCCGCACAAGGTCGTGTCCGCGCAGAGCGCCAAGGGGGATCTTCGCAGCCTGTTCAGTGCCGACGATTATCCTGCCGCCGCTCAGTCGGCCGGAGCCGAGGGCACTGCCCAGGCCCAGCTGACGATCGGACCGGACGGCCGCGTGGTCGGCTGCAACCTTGTCCGTTCGACGGGCAATGGGGCGCTTGATTCCGCGACCTGCAACATCCTTCGCCGCCGCGCGAAGTTTACGCCGGCACGCGACAACAACGGCCAGCCGACGACCGACACACTGACGACCCCGCCCATCGTGTGGCGGCTCGAAGGCTAATCGACTCTAGGTATTTGATTTTTAGGTTTCAGAAGGAAAGCACAGCATGCAAGCAGCACCCGCCGCCGCAGGTTCAAACCCCTACGGCCTAGTCCCCGCTCTCCAGCAGGGTGGTATCATCGCCATCTCGGTGTTCACGATCCTCGTCCTGATGTCGGTCTTCTCGTTCTACATCCTGTTCACGAAGCTGATGCAGCAGCAGAAGATTATCGCTCAGGGCCGCAAGGTCCGTGCGAGCTTCTGGAACTCGCCGAACCTGCGCGAGGCATCCACCAAGCTCGAGGCGAAGAGCGCTTATCGCGCGATCGTCGACGACGCCCTGATTGCCCAGGAGCAGCACGGCAAGCTGACCGATCCGATCGACCAGCACGACTGGATGGCGAACAGCCTGCAGCGCAGCCAGGGTGCGATCGGCGCCCGTCTCGGTGAAGGCCTGGCCTTCCTCGCGACCGTCGGTTCGACCGCGCCGTTCATCGGACTGTTCGGGACCGTCGTCGGCATCTACCGCGCGCTGATCAAGATCGGTGCGTCGGGACAGGCGTCGATTGACGCGGTCGCTGGCCCGGTCGGTGAGGCGCTCATCATGACCGCGCTCGGCCTCGTCGTCGCGGTTCCGGCCGTGCTTGCCTACAACTGGCTGGTGCGCCGCAACAAGTCGATCATGGAGGATCTCGCGGCCTTCACGAACGACCTCCACGGTTATCTGATGTCGGCCGGCGCGGTGAAGCCGCGCATGGGCGGCGGAGCGGGCTCTGCCACCAAGGGTGCGGCCCCGGCCCGCACGACTGCCCCGTCATCGGGCAGCGAGCCGGTCCGCACTCCGACGACCGCAAAGTAACTGCGACAGGCTCCAGCCCGGCGCCGGGCTGGAGCCTTGCTCGGACGAAGTAGAAGAAAGAAACCAGCCTTATGGCAGGAACAGTAATCCAAGAAGGCGGCGAAGAGGCGATGTCCGACATTAACGTCGTTCCGTTGACCGACGTCATGCTGGTGCTCCTCATCGTCTTCCTGATCACCACGCAGGTGATCAAGCAGGCCGTTCCCGTTAAGCTGCCTGACGTTCGGTACGAACCGACCATGACCAAGCCAGAGAACGTCTCGCTGACCGTTCGCAACGGCCCCGGCGGCACCTGCGAAGTCTATTGGGGCGTCACCAAGGTGACCCAGAAGGAGCTTCTGGATCGGTCGGTTCAGAAGCTCGAGAAGCTGATCCAGACGGTCGGCGGCGTCCAGAACGTCAATGAAGAGAACATGCCCGAGGCCCACATCCGGGGCGACGTCAACACCCAGTACAAGTGCATCGGCGCAGCAATCATCACCATGCAGCAGGCTGGTTTCCAGCGTGTCGGCTTCATTTCCGAGCCGCCGCCGCTGACCGGTTATCGCGCCGAGTAGGAGTCCTTCGCCATGTCAATGCAGACCACCAGCGACAACGCTGACGGCGAACCGATGCTGGACGTGAACGTGACGCCGCTCATCGACGTCATGCTGGTTCTCCTGATCATGTTCATCATCACCATTCCGATCCAGACGCACGCGGTGAAGCTCGATCTGCCGGTCAACCAGCAGAACCAGCCGCCGCCACCGATCGATCCGGTGAAGAACGTCCTGTCGATCAATGCGGGGGACCAGGTTTTGTGGAACGGTTCGCCCGTTACCATGACCCAGCTCCGCTCTTACCTCGACACGACGCAGCAGATGAATCCGATCCCGGAACTTCACCTACAGCCCGACGCGACCGCCCGTTATGAGGTCGTCGACAAGGTGCTTGCCGTCACCAAGCAGGCGCACGTCCAGAAGATGGGCTTCGTCGGCAACGAATATTATATGAGCATCTTCTAGGCCGAACAGTTTGAAGAAATGGGGCGGTCCTTTGCGGGGCCGCCCCTTTCTTTTTTCGTTCAATAGGTTAGGAACCAAGCACCTTATCGATAGTTAAGGTGTTCACGCCGCTCTTCCCCCTTCGCGGTGCGTTCTGGGGCGGCTCGTTTTGCGAGCCGCCCTTTTTCGAACGGGCTCGGCAAAGGAACTGGCGCTCCACTGAGCGCCATGCCATTGCTCCGCCCATGAGCGACCAGCGCCGCTTCGCCGTTGTCATCCTTGCCGCTGGGCAGGGCACGCGCATGCGCTCGGACACGCACAAGGTGTTGCACCCGATCGCCAGCCGCCCCCTGCTTCTCCATTTGCTCGATAGCGTCGATGCGCTCGGCGCTGACAAGCGCGTCGTCGTCGTCGGAAAAGGCCGCGAGCAGGTCGAAGCGGCGATCGCCGGTCGGGACGTCGCCATCGCCGTGCAGGCTGAGCAAAAGGGTACCGGCCATGCGGTCCAGCAAGCCGAGGGCGCCCTGGCGGATTACGACGGGCCAGTCATCGTCCTTTATGGCGACACGCCATTCGTCGAATCCCGCACGTTGAGAAGGATGCTCGATCGCCTGGATGGCGAAGGCGGACCGGGCGTCGTCGTTCTCGCTTCATCGCCGGCAGACCCGTTGAAGTACGGGCGGATCATCTTGGGTGACGGCGACCGGATCGCGAAGATGGTCGAGTTCAAGGATGCCACGGAGGAAGAGCGCGCCGTCAGGCTATGCAATTCCGGAATGATGGCGGTGCGGTCCCAAGACCTGTTTCGCTGGCTCGAACGCGTCGGAAACGACAATGCCGCCGGCGAATATTACCTTCCGGACATCGTCAATATCGCTGCCGCCGAGGGCCGCGACGCCGTCGTGATCGAAGGCGATCCGTACGAGGCCGCAGGCGTCAACAGCCGGGCCGAGCTTGCTCACCTGGAACTCGAATGGCAGCGGCGCAGGCGCGAGCAGGCGCTCGATGAAGGAGCGACCCTGATCGACCCGGAAAGCGTCTGGTTCGCCTACGATACGAAGCTTGGGCGAGACGTCACCGTCGAGCCGCACGTGGTCTTCGGACCCGGCGTGGAGATTGCTGACGGTGCGACGATCCACGCGTTCAGCCACATCGAAGGTGCGATCATCGGCGCCAAGGCAAGCATCGGTCCGTTTGCGCGCATTCGCCCGGGCACGCGCCTCGCTGAAAGGACGAAGGTCGGGAACTTCGTCGAGCTGAAAAAGGCGGACATCGGCGAGGGCGCGAAGGTGAACCATTTGTCTTACGTCGGCGATGCGTCGGTTGGAGCGCGCGCGAACATCGGCGCCGGCACGATCACATGCAATTACGATGGTTTTGGAAAGTACCGAACTGTGATCGGCGAGGGCGCGTTCATCGGGTCGAACACGGCGCTTGTCGCTCCGGTCTCGATCGGCGAAGGGGCGATTGTCGGTGCGGGTTCGGTGATCACTCGAGATGTCGATGCGGACAGCCTTGCGGTGGAACGAAACGAACAGAAGGGCATCGCGGGTTGGGCCAGGCGCTTCCGCGAACGAATGACCAGGAAGGCCGCGGAGTAAGCGTATGTGCGGGATCGTCGGAATCGTCGGCAAGGAAGATGTCGCTCAACGCTTGTTCGACGGCCTGAAGCGGCTTGAATATCGCGGATACGATTCCGCCGGAATCTGCACCATCAACGGTGGCCAGCTCGAACGACGGCGTGCCGAAGGAAAGCTGGATAATCTCGCTCGCGAACTCGCCCAGGAGCCTCTCAGGGGGACGACGGGCATCGCGCACACGCGCTGGGCGACGCATGGCGCGCCCACCGTCGGCAATGCGCATCCGCATATCGTCGGACCCGTCGCGCTTGTACACAACGGTATCATTGAGAATTTCAAGCCGCTGCGAGACGAACTGATCGCGGAAGGGCGCAAGTTCGAAAGCGAAACGGACACGGAGGTCGTCGGCCATCTCGTCGCGCGAGAGGTTGAGCGTGGCGCTTCGCCCCAGGATGCCGTCGCCGCGGTCCTCCCGAGGCTCACGGGAGCGTTCGCCATCGCTTTCCTTTTCCGCGACGATCCGGATCTGATCATCGGCGCGAGAATGGGTGCGCCACTGACCGTGGGCTACGGCGACGGTGAAAATTACCTGGGCTCGGATGCGCTCGCCGTGGCGCCCTGGACGCAGCGAATTGCCTATCTCGACGAGGGTGACTGGGCTGTCGTGCGCAGGGACCGGATCGAGATTTTCGATCGGGAAAATCGACCGGCCGAGCGCGAAATCGTCGAGTCCGGCGCTTCTTCGGCACCGGTCGAAAAAGGCAATTATCGCCACTATATGCAGAAGGAGATTTTCGAGCAGCCGATCGTGGTTGCCCAGACACTCCAGACCTATGTCCGGCCGTTCGAAGGCGAGGTCGCATTGCCGGTGACCGATGCGGACCTTGAACGGGTCAGCCGGCTCACGATCGTCGCCTGCGGTACGAGCTATTATGCCGGGCTCGTTGCAAAATATTGGGTGGAGCAGTTTGCCCGCGTGCCGGTCGACATCGACGTCGCCAGCGAGTTCCGATACCGACAGCCCGTGCTCGAGCCCGGTGGCCTGGCGCTCTTCATCAGCCAATCGGGCGAGACGGCCGACACTCTTGCCGCGCTGCGCCACGCACGGGCAGAGCAGCAGCGAATCGCCGTTGTGGTCAATGTCCCGACCAGTTCGATGGCGCGCGAAGCGGACCTGCTGTTGCCGACCCACGCCGGGCCCGAGATCGGCGTCGCTTCAACCAAGGCGTTCACCTGCCAGCTCGCAGTCCTCGCGGCACTCTCGGCCAATCTTGCGCGGGCCAAGGGGCGCCTGAGCAGCGACGAGGAAAAAGAGATCGTCGCGCATCTCCAGGAAGCGCCTGCTGCCTTGAACGCGGCCCTCGGCCATGATGACGAAATCGCGGCCATGGCGCATCTCGTCGCTCCGGCCCGGGACGTGCTTTACCTCGGCCGCGGCCCCGAATTTCCGATGGCGCTCGAAGGAGCGCTGAAGCTGAAGGAGATCAGCTACATCCATGCCGAAGGCTATGCCGCGGGCGAGATGAAGCATGGGCCCATTGCGCTGATCGACGACAATGTGCCGGTCATCGTGCTCGCGCCTTCAGGGCCCCTGTTCGAAAAGACCGTAAGCAACATGCAGGAAGTGCGTGCGAGGGGCGGAAAGATCGTCTTGATCAGCGACGCTAAAGGCATATCGGAAGCAGGCGAGGGCTGCATGGCGACGATCGAAATGCCGGAAGTGCACCCGCTGATCGCTCCACTCGTTTACGCCGTCCCCGTGCAGCTCCTCGCCTATCATGTCGCGGTTCTAAAGGGCACGGATGTCGACCAGCCGCGCAACCTCGCGAAGAGCGTCACGGTCGAGTAGGCGAACGCCGCTCTCCATAAAATCATGGTAATTTCAGATAGTTGCTGTATCCTGCGAGCGGGCGGGGAGGCAGTAGATGAGTTCTTCGCGACCGCTGCGCGTCGATTATTGCAGCAATATTGAGCATGATCTCGCGCAGTATTGGCGTGATGGATATGCCGTCATTCGAGGCTTCCTGAGCGCGGGCGAAGTCGCCGAAATAGCTGCCGCAACAGACCAGCTTCATGCCGAGGGCGTCGAGCACGGTCGCTGCTTCCGTCATGGCAACCTTTTCTACAACGTCGCTCATGATCGCGACGGCAAGCCGTTGGTGCGGATGGTTCAATGGCCATCCTACCACCAACCCGTTCTCAACCGAGTGCGGCTCGACCTTCGGTTCGCTCGATTGCTGGAACCGTTGATCGGGCGGAATCTCAAGCAGATCATCAACCAGGTCCACTGGAAACCGCCTGGGTCGATCGGCGATTTTGCGTGGCATCAGGACAGCCGCTCGCGACGTCCGGCATCGGCGTTTCGCAATCTCGGGACGGCTTATGTTCAGACCGGACTGGCAATCGACCCGCACGAGCCGGAGTCCGGTTGCCTTCGCTTCATTCCACGCAGCCACTTGCGCGGTGATCTCCACATGGACTGTTCGACCAAGGCGCTGGGGGCGGCGATGTGCGAAACTGTGCTGGATACTGTCGGATTATCATCCGCCGACGCCGTCGACGTGCTGCTCGAGCCGGGCGATCTCGCGATATGGAGCCCTTACCTGGTGCACGGTTCCGGCGGCAACCGATCGAGCCATCGGCGGCGATTTTACATCAACGGTTATGTCCGCGCGCCAGACTGCGATCGAGGAGAATGGGCCTTTCGCGATGGCAAGCCTATTTCATTCGGACCAAGGCCAGCGCTGGTCCATTATGAGGATTTGCGCGACTGTCCGTGGCCGCATTATCCCAGCGGTTAGGCCGCTGCCTCCTTGGCCTCCAGCTGCCGGACGTGGCGGCTGATCCGATCGTAGAGGAAATCAATGACGGCCCGGACCGCCGGCATGTAGCGGACGCGCTCATGGGTCAGGAGCCACAAGGTTCGTCCATGATCCTGGCGAGGTGGCAGGCAGCGGATCAGTTCGGGGTCCGCGTCGGCTGCAATGCAGGGCAGAACGGCAATTCCGAAGCCCGATCGCACACCTGATAGCAACCCCGCTGACGTCGCGTGATGTACGGCGACGCGGTCCTGCAATCCCAGCGACTTGAGGAACGCCTCATAGTGGCGCCAGAGGTTGCCTCCGCCACCTCCGACGAACGGGTGTTTCTTGAGCTCCCTGACCGACCTCGGGACGCCGTTGCGGGCCGCGTAATCGCGACTGCAGTACAAGGCCCAATCATCGATGCAGAGGCTTCGACCGACGATTCCACTAGGCTGGTCGCCAATCGTGCTTCGGAGCGCGATGTCTGCTTCGCCGCTGCCGAGATCGCGGAGATGCTGCGACGCATCGACCTCGATCAGGATGTCGGGATAGCGGTCGTGGAGCTCCCGAAGCATCGGCGCGAGAAGCGCAATCGCGTAGACTTCTTCGGTGGTAATGCGCACCGTGCCTTCCAGTTGGCGAGTTCGGGCGCCCGCGGCATCCACAAATTGTAGCGCCTCTGCCTCGACCCGCGCAGCGAGGGGTAAAAGATCCTCGGCGATGGGCGTCAGCTTGTAACCGGCCTGGCGCTTGTCGAAGAGCGGAAAGCCTATCGAACCCTCGAGCGCTGCAATCCGGCGGGCGACCGTGGTCTGGCTGACTCGCAGGGCGCGGCCAGCCGCCAGCGTACTGCCCTCGCGAGCAACGGCCAGGAAGTAACGCAGGTCGTTCCAGTCCAATGTTCCCCCCGTCGGCATCAGTGGGCACAAGGTCATTCTGCGATTTCGCAGAACCATAGCACAAACTCGTTGCTCCCGTAAGTTGCATTTTGAGACTAATTGGAGGGTCGCGCCGGAAATCCCGGTCCCGAGAAAGGGGAAGCAACCATGACCAACGCCTTCAAGATCACGCTTTCAGCGTTTCTGATCACAGCCGGTCTCATCAAGGGCGCGCCAACCACGGCGGCGCCAGCACCCGCGCAGAACGTCAGCATCGTTCACACAACCGACCTCGACCTTTCGACGAAGGCGGGGCGAGAAGCGCTTGACCATCGCCTCGTGGTCGCAGCCTATGATGTTTGTGGGACCGCATCGGACGTGGACCTCGCCGGCAAGAACAAGGTTCGTGCATGCCGCACCGACGTCCTCGCCAAGGCGAGGTCCGAGAGCGAGCAGCTCGCCAGCCGCGGAAGTCCTATTTTCGTTGCCGCCGGACGTTGATCTCTGGAATTTGGTTGGAAGGCCGCCTGGCTCCCCCGGGCGGCCTTCTTCTTGCGTGCCCATCTCGGTGCCCTTACGCCTTGCCGCATGAAGGTGAGTGGAGGCTGTCATTGTGGAACGGTCAGGTTCGAGGCCGACATTCCCGACCCGCCGGTCCCAGCGCTCGATTGCGATTGTTCGGTGTGCCGAATGACCGGCTTTCTCCACATCATGGTTCCCCATGATCGCTTCGAGCTGCTGACCGGCCGCGACGAGCTCGCAAGTTACCGCTTCGGGACGGGCACGGCGGAGCATCTGTTTTGCCCCCATTGCGGCGTGAAGAGCTTTTACCAGCCGCGTTCTCATCCGGAGGCGTGGAGCGTGAACGCCAACTGCCTCGACACATTGGTGGAGCTCGAAATCGAGGAGTTCGACGGGGCGAACTGGGATCAGGCAAAGGCGAACCTCGACGCGCACTAGTCGCACCGTTACGGCATCACGGATGCATCGTCCGCTGCGACTGACAATCGACCGCTCAGCCATCAAGGCCAACTGGCGCTGGCTCGCAGAACGAGCCGGTGTACCCGCGGGCGCTGCCGTGAAAGCCGATGGCTATGGGCTCGGCGCGCGCGAAACAGTCGAGGCACTGCTGCAGGCCGGATGCCGGGACTTCTTCGTCTCGACATGGGCGGAAGCCGAAGCACTCGGCAATCTGCCCGAAGAGGTAAGCCTGGTTGTCCTGCACGGCGTGGGGTCGGACGATTCCGAAGCCGCGTTGCGGCTGAAGGCACGCCCTTGCCTCAACACCGCCCAGCAGGTTGCTCGCTGGATGGAGATCGCGCCGGGGCGGCCATGTGACGTGATGATCGATACGGGAATGAACCGGCTCGGGCTTCGTCCGACGGAGATCGTTTCTCTCGACGGTCTGGCGATCGAAACCCTCCACAGTCACCTTGCCTGTGCCGAGGAAAACGACCCACTCAACGTCATGCAGCTGGAGCGATTCCGCGCAGTCGCATCTGCGGTGGCCGCACGGCGTTACAGCTTCGCCAATAGCGCCGGCGTTTGCCTTGGGCGCGATTACAGCTTCGATCTCGTACGGCCCGGCATGTCCCTTTACGGCGGTATCCCGCGCAAAGAGGCAGAAGGCCAAATTCGCCAGGTTGCCCGTATCGAAGCGCAGATTGTGCAGCGCAGGATCATCCCTCAAGGCGAAAGCTGCGGCTACGGAGCGACTTTCGTCGCGAAAGAGGATACCGAGGCGGCAATCCTCAACATCGGCTACGCCGACGGCTACCTTCGCGGTTTTTCGGCGCATGGCTCGGCATTCGCAGGCGAATATGCGTTGCCGGTCCTCGGCCGTGTGTCGATGGATCTGATCGCGGTCGGCTGCGACGCCGCGCCTGGCCTCAGGGAAGGCGATTGGGTCGAGATCGACTACGACCTGCCTTCGGCCTCGAAGCAGTCCGGCCTTTCGCAATACGAGCTGTTGACGACGCTCGGCTCGCGGTTCGAGCGGCGCTGGATTTAGGGCGGTTCTCCGGCGCCAGCGTCTTCGGCTTGAAGCGGCAGAGATCGATCACCGAGCAGCGCCAGCATTCGGGCAGCCGCGCCTTGCATGTGTAGCGGCCGTGGAGGATCAGCCAGTGGTGTGCGTCGCGGCGGAAAGGCTGCGGGACGATCTTCTCCAGCTTCGCCTCGACCTCATCGACTGTCTTCCCAGGGGCGAGGCCGGTGCGGTTGCAGACTCGATAGACATGAGTGTCGACCGCAAAGGTCTCCTCACCGAACGCGGTATTGAGGACGACGTTCGCGGTCTTCCGGCCGACGCCGGGCAGTAGCTGCAGCTGTTCCCGGGTACGAGGGACTTCGCTGCCGTACTGATCGATCAGCGCTTTGCTCAGCAGGATGACGTTCCTGGCCTTGGTATTGAACAAGCCGATCGTCTTGATCGCGTCACGCAACGCGTCCTCACCTAGATCCACCATCTGCTTTGGAGTTTTCACTCGCTCGAACAACGGCCTTGTCGCGATATTGACGCTCGCGTCAGTCGCCTGTGCCGAAAGCACGACGGCGACCAGCAAGGTGTAAGGATCGGTATAGTCGAGCTCGGTTGTCGGCGACGGATTCGCCTCGGCCAACCTCCGGAAAAACTCGAACACTTCCTCACGTTTCATCGAAGGTCGTCCAAGGCGCTTTCAAGGCGTGAGAGTCCCGCTTGGAAATCGCTGGTCGGCATTCCAAATCCAACACGGAAATGCTCGGGCATCTCGAACCAGCGGCCAGGGACGACCGACGCATCATAATGCTCGCGCAAATGATCATCGAGGCGCTGGGTGTCACCGCCGTCCCAATGAGGAAAGGCCGTGATTCCATGCTCCGCACGCATGCACTGGATGTCCGACCGCGAACCCACGAAGCTGTTGAAGATCTGACGGTTGCGTTCGAGCATGGTCGGTGAATCGCCCAGCACCTCGGTGATATGCTCGAAGACGATGCATGCGAGGCGCTCTGCCGGATGCGCCTGATTGACCCCGAACAGGTCGTTCACGCGCCACATGCGCTCGGCAAGTTGGGGCGCCGCGAAGATCCAGCCGCAGCGCAGGCCGCTGAGGCCATAGACCTTCGTAAGGCTGTTGGTGATGACGAACTGCGGTCCCAAATGAACCGCGCTTGGACGGGGCGGAACGGCAGAGTCGAGATAGACCTCATCGATCAAGACCCGGGCTCCAACCTTGGCTGCAAGGTCGCCAAGCGCTCGCAATTCAGATTCCTCGGCAAGGGCGCCGCTTGGGTTGTGCAGGTTGGTGATCACGATCAGGCGCGTTTTTGGGCTTAGCACCTGCTCGATTGCCGAGGCGTCCAGCCGGAACCCATCCCGGGGCTTGCGGTCAAAGCGTTTGATATCCGCGCCGAGGAATGAGGCCGCACCGAGCAGGGGGTCATAGGTCGGATGCTCAACCAGCACTTCGTCGCCGGGTCCGATGAGTGCGGCCAAAGCGAGGAAATTGGCCATGGACGTGCCGTCCGCCGCCACCACCTGATCGACGGGAACACCATAACGTTCGCCGATCGCCTCGCGCAGCGGCCGATATCGTGGATGGCTCGCTCCATCGAGGTCAAGGTCGGCGATGCTGATGGGCAGGGAGTCCATGCGAAAGTGCGGGACTTCGCTGCCCGTCAGCGCGAAGCGCACCGGGCGCTTGAACTTCGCCCAATGCATGTAATTGGATTGCATGATCCGTTTGGACGACATCATCGGGCGTTGACCCTGCGCCAGTAGAGAAACGCCGGAACGCCGGCGAGCAGGATGCCGTAACCGATCAGGCTGTTGATCGGGTTGTTCCAGACGGTCGCAACCACGACAAGCGCGCAGGCTGCTACGTACAATATCGTCGTGAGCGGATGGAGCGGTGCGCGGAATGCGACAGCCTGGTCCGGGTCGCGGCGGCGAAAGACAAACAAGGCGGCCCCGGTCAGCCCGAAGAAAATGAAGTCGACCGACACAACGTAACTCAGGATCTGCCCGAAGGTCCCGGAAATCGCGATCACCGCCGCTGCAAAGCCCTGAACCACGATCGCGATGACAGGAACCTGAGTCCTGGGGCTCACTTGTGCGACCCTGCGAAAGAACAGGCCATCCTCGGCCATGGCGAAGTAGACGCGCGGTGCGGTCAGCATGCCCTGGCTGAGGAATCCCAGGGCCGAGATGGCAATGCCGATGGCGATAAAGGTCGCGCCTTTATCTCCCAGTGCCAGCCGCATCACATCGGTCGCAGGCGTCTTCGAAGCTGCGAGCCCGCCGGACCCGAGCGCATGCACGCAGACGAAGGCGACCGCGGTGTAGAGAAGGACGACCCCGACGACGCCGAACAGGAGACCGCGCGCGAGGTCGCGCTGCGGGTTCCGCATTTCGCCCGCAACGAAGCTCGATGTCTGCCAGCCGCCATAAGAGAACATCACCGGCGTCATTGCCGCGCCAATCGC
>Ga0070673_100000912_pt1 | contig 16684 bp, 10 predicted proteins | sample KBSM23metaG_FD_65342 | JGI IMG/M metagenome (GOLD analysis project Ga0070673, IMG submission 65342) | Miscanthus rhizosphere microbial communities from Kellogg Biological Station, Michigan, USA - KBS M2-3 metaG | ecosystem: Host-associated > Plants > Roots > Rhizosphere > Soil ... | reverse complement strand
CTGCGGCTAACCCGCCCTACCGCGCCCGTCGTGCGGCGACTCAGTTCAGGTGCGAGATCCGCACTCCCGGCGCCGGCGCGTTTCGGCTCTGGGCGTCCACGCCGCCATCGCGCGCGGGATTCTGCTCGCGCTGCACCGCCAGCCCCGTCGACATGATGTCGATCACCAGCAGCTGCAGGATGCGCGCGACCATCGACAGGAAGGTGGAGCTGTCCTCGGCGTGGTCCAGGCCGATGCACACCGTGGCCAGGCGCGCCAGGCGCGACTGGCTGGCGGTGATCGCGATGACGCTGGCGCCGCGTTCGATGGCAATGCCGGCGGCGCGCACGAGTTCGGCGGTCTGGCCCGAGCTCGAGACGAACACGGCGACGTCGCCCGGCGCCAGCATCTCGGCGGCCAGGCCCTGCAATGACGTGTCGGTCTGCGAGATCGCCGGGATGCGGAAGCGCAGCAGCTTGTGCTGGGCGTCGAGCGCGACGACCGCGGAGTTGCCGCAGGCGAAGATCTCGACGCGGCGCGCGCCGCGCAGCAGGTTGATCGCACGGTCGATCGCCGCCGAATTGAGCGACTCGCGGAAGTGCACGATCGCCGAGATCGTGTTGTCCAGCACCTTGGCGCTCAGGTCGGCGATGGGCTCGCCGCGCCGCACCTGGCTGCGCAGCACCGGGATCGTGCCGGTGAGGCCGGAGGCGAGCTTGAGCTTGAAGTCGGCCAGGCCCTCGAAGCCCAGCGAGCGGCAGAACCGGATGACGGTGGGCTGGCTCACCTCGGCCTGGGCCGCGATGATGGCGATGGCGTCGTTCAGCAGCGAGCGCGGGTTGCCCAGCACGACGTCGGCCACGCGGCGCTCCGCGGGCGTGAGCGAGTCGCGCGACTGGCGCACGCGATCCAGCAGCGGGCTGTGCGTGCTGGGGTCGGGCACGTGCTCGGCCAGCAGCAGCGACAGGCCGCGGAAGGCCGGGTTGTCGGCCGTGAGCACATAGGTGGGGATGCGCGCGAGCCACGACGAGAAGCGGCCCTTGGCCTCGAAGCGCGCACGGAACTGCGAGCGCTCGAACAACTCGCCCAGGCGCGGCACGATGCCGCCGCCGATGTAGACGCCGCCGGTGGCGCCCAGCGTCAGCGCCAGGTTGGACGCGAAGCTGCCCAGCATGCCGCAGAAGCAGTCGATCGCGTCGACGCTGGCCTGGTCGGCCTTGGCGACCGCGCGCCGCACGATCTCGGCGGTGGTCAGGCGCTGGCCGCCCTGGGCGGTGCCCGCGACGAGCGCCTCGTGGATCAGCTCGATGCCGGGCCCCGAGATCAGGCGCTCGGCCGACACGTGGGGCAGGTGCTTCCACACGTGCTGCAGCACCTTGAGCTCGCGCTCGTCATTGGGCGCGAAGCTGACGTGGCCGCCCTCGGTGGCCAGCGTCGACCAGCGATCCTCGGCCGGCACGAGACCGGACACGCCCAGGCCGGTGCCCGGGCCGAGCAACGCGATCGCGCCGTCGGGCTGCGCCTCGCCGCCGCCCACCTGCACGCGCTGGCCCGGCTGCAGGCCGGGCAGGGCCATCGCCAGCGCGGTGAAGTTGTTGACCACCAGCAGCGTGGCCAGGCCCAGCTGCTGGCGCACGCGTTCGATCGAGAACGCCCAGTCGCGGTTGGTCATCTGCACCGCGTCACCGTTGATCGGGTTGGCGATGGCGATGGCGGCGTGGCGCGGCGGTGCGCCCTCGAGGCTGCGCAGGTAGGCCTGCACGACGTCGGCAAAGCCGGCGAAGTCGGCGCACGGGTAGACGACCACATGATTGAAGTGGCCCGGCGAATCCTCGACGCAGAAGCGCGCGTAGGTGGCGCCGATGTCGGCGAGCAGTCGCGGCTCCGAGGCGGAGGCCGGGGACCAGGGGCTGTCTTTCACGTCTTGGGTGCTTTCCGCATTCATGCACTGATTGTCGGGCCTGCGCGACCGGTTTTCGACGATGCCGGAAACGGTTCCATTCGCCGTCCGTCCTTCCGGGCGCCTCGGTCTCGCTACAAAACTCTCGCACGATAAGTAATTGAGCTACATCTGCGTCCTGGGGTGAACCAGCACGGCGATGCATCATTGCGGTGCGACCCCCGTGTTTCTACCCGTGTCGGGAGCGCCGAAATGCGGCTTTCTGCAGGCACGCCACCCTTGCAAAGGCTGAAAAGATCAGTAAACTTCCGTCGAGAATCTGGTGATCTAGTTTTAATACATCCGATTTTCGGCCCTCAACGAAGGTGGGTCGTTTGACTACAAACACTTCGTATCGAGCGGCTGGATCGCCTCGCGAGCAGCCGCTGAACTTAGGAGACAAGCTGGTGAAAAACTCAACGGGTAAGCGTTCGGCCGCAGCGTTCAAGCTCAAGCCGACCATCGCATTCGCAAGTCACGCCACGGTGGGTGCCCTCATGGCCCTGGCCGGTGCGCAGTCCGTCTTCGCGCAGGGCGCGTCTCCGGCGGAGCCGGCGGCGTCAGCGCCGGAAACGGCGGTCACCAAGGCCGGCGGCGACGCGCAACAGGTGGTCGTCACCGGCATCCGCCGCGGCATCGAGGCGGCGATCTCGGTGAAGAAGAATTCCGACCAGATCGTCGAAGCGATCTCGGCGGAAGACATCGGCAAGCTGCCCGACACGACGGTGGCCGAATCGCTGGCGCACTTGCCCGGCGTGACCGCGCAGCGCGATAAGAACGGCCTCGCGACCAACGTCAACATTCGCGGCCTGGGTTCGGACTTCAACGGCTACCTGCTGAACGGCCGCGAGCAGACCTCCACGGGCGACAGCCGCGCGGTCGACCTGAGCGTCTATCCGGCCGAATTGCTCTCCGGCGCGACGGTCTACAAGACCGGCGATGCGAGCCTGGTCTCCGCCGGCCTGGCCGGCACCATCGACAACAAGCTGATCGACCCGCTCGCGTTCCCCGAGCGCGTGATCGCGGTCTCGGGGCAGAAGGGCCATCCCAGCATCGGCCTGAAGCCCCACGGCGACAACAACCGCGAGAGCATCACCTATATCGACCAGTTCGCCGACCGCAAGATCGGCCTGGCGATCGGCTTCGTGCGCGCCGACGGCAGCAGCACGCAGCTGGGCGTGTCGAGCTGGGCCAGCACCAACATCAATGCGCATGCCGTCGGCGACGACAGCGCCATCACCCCGGGCACCAACCTGCCGTTCGGTGGCGGCATGGGCTTCGATACCCAGAAGCGGACCGACAAGCGCACCGGCCTGGCCGCGATCCTGGAGATCAAGCCGAACGACCGCTTCAAGTCCGAGCTGGACATCTACCACGCGCAGATCAACACGGGCACCCATCACGCCACGCTCAAGGCCCCGCTGCCCGGGGACGTCTATGACGCGACGGTCGATTCGGCGACGCACCAGATCACCTCGGGGACGTATCGCCTGGGCGCGAACCCCAGCGGCCTGATCGACTACACGGAAAACGTCTTCGACGACGACACGCTGCAGTCGCTCGGCTGGCGCAGCGAACTGAAGCTCAATGACACCTGGCGCGCGTCCGTGGACGTCAACCAGAACAAGGCCCGCCGCATCGAGCGCGACATCGAGGCCTACGCCGGCATCCAGACACCCGACAACGTGAGCTTCACGTTGCCCGTCGGCGGCGTGGTGCCGCACATCACCACCGGATCGACCGACTACACGGCTCCCGGCGCGATCGTCATCCGCGACCAGAGCGGCTGGAGCGGCATCAGTGGCGTCCCGCAGGACGGCTATGACAAGGGCCCGACGACGGTGGACAAGATCTCCGCCGTGCGCATGGACTTCACGCACGACCTCGCCGGCAATGCCTGGTTCAGCGACCTGCAGTTCGGCGCCAACTGGAGCGAGCGCTCGAAGAATCGCACCGCGGTCGAAGCGCTGATCGTCGCCGATACGCCAGACGGTACCGGCACCATTCCGTTCCCGGCGGACGCCTATGTCGTCTCCAACGTGGGCGGCACGGGCTTGAACATGCTCAGCTTCAACCCGACGGCCGACCTCTGGCCGGGCGCCAGGCTGCAGAACAAGTACAACAACGACATCCTCTCCAAGAGCTGGAACGTCACCGAGAACGTGACGACGGGGTACGGCAAGCTCGACATCGACAGCCAGGTCGGCCAGATCCCGCTGCGCGGCAACGTCGGCATGCAAGTGGTGTTCACGAACCAGCACTCGCAAGGCTTCCGCGCCAACGCCGGCCCGGACGTCACGCTGACCAACCCCGCCGCCGGGCTGTCCACCGACGGCACGCGCTACACCGACTACCTGCCTTCGATGAACCTCGTCGGCGACCTGGGCAACGGCAACACGCTGCGGTTCGGTGCAGGCGTGCAGATCGCGCGCCCGGACATGACCCTCATGCGCAACTCGTTCGCGGCGGGCTACAACACGCAGAACAAGCAGGAAGAGGCCTCCGGCGGCAATCCGTTCCTCAAGCCCTTCAAGGCCAAGGCACTGGACCTGTCGTACGAGAAGTACTTCGCCAACAGGGCCTACGTCGCGGGCGCCCTGTTCTTCAAGAAGCTCGATACCTACATCACGCAGCAGACCTCGATCGTCGACCTGCAGCAGTCGGCGGCCGCCGTGGGCCAGACCTCGCTGCCGGCCGGCGTCACCAGCTGGGTGGGACCGTCGACCGTCGCGGTCAACGGCCACGGCGGCAACGTCAAGGGCATCGAGTTGGCGGCGTCGCTGCCGTTCAACCTTCTGACGCGCTATGCGGACGGCTTCGGCACCTCGCTGAGCTACTCCAACACGACGAGCTCGATTCGCCAGCCCAATGTCATCGGCCTGAATCCGACGCAGGTCGTGCCCAACACGGGCGGCACGATCGGTCTGCAGGGCCTGTCGCACATCAACGAGAAGATCGAGCTGTACTTCGAGAAGTGGGGCTTCAGCGCCTTCGTCTCCGACACGTACCGCTCCAAGTACATCGGGCCGGTCACGAACTCGACGGTTGGTGGCTATCCGACGCTGATCAACATTGCCTCGCAGCAGTGGATCTCGGCGCAGGTGGGCTACGAGTTCGAGTCTGGCTGGCTCAAGGGCCTGGGCCTGCGCGTCGAGGGCAACAACCTGAACAAGCCCAAGTACAAGGAGTACAAGGCCGACGACACGCTCAACTTGCAGCAGACGACGGGCGCGTCGATCGACCTGCGCCTGTCCTACAAGCTCTGAGGCGCCTCCGAGCGCACGGCGCTGGCGTAGAGTAGGCGCTGAACGGCGTCTGCACCGAACCCTTGCGCGACGACGTCACGCAAGGGTTTCTTCGTTTCCAAGAGAGGCATTCGATGAGTGAAGTGAGCCAGGCTGATCCGCTCGACATCGTGATCGTCGGCGGCGGGACGTCGGGCTGGATGACGGCCGCTGCGTTCTCCAAGGTGCTCAAGGGCAAGTACCGCATCACGCTGGTCGAGTCCGACGAGATCGGCACGGTCGGCGTGGGCGAGTCGACGATCCCGATGATCTCCCTGTTCAACCGCATGCTCGAGATCGACGAGAACGAGTTCATGCGCGAGACGCAGGCCACGTTCAAGCTGGGCATCGAGTTCGTCGACTGGGGCCGCATCGGCGACCGCTACCTGCACGGCTTCGGCGTCATCGGCCAGGACAACTGGACGGTCGACTTCCACCAATACTGGCTCAAGCAGTTCATGGCGGGCAAGGCCAAGCCCCTGTCCCACTATGCGATCAACACCGCGGCCTGCCTGCAGGGCAAGTTCATGCGGCCGCGGCCGGACATGCCGAAATCGCCGCTGTCGCAGATCGCCTATGCGTTCCACTTCGATGCGAGCCTCTATGCCCGATACCTGCGGCGTTATGCCGAGGCGCGCGGCGTCGAGCGTATCGAGGGCAAGATCACGGACGTCTCGCTGCGCGAGGGCGACGGTCATGTGGCGTCCGTCACCCTGCAATCCGGGCGCAAGGTCGCGGGCGACCTGTTCATCGATTGCTCGGGTTTCCGTGCGCTGTTGATCGAAGGCGCGCTCGAGACCGGCTTCGAGGACTGGTCGCACTGGCTGCCCTGCGACCGCGCGGTCGCGGTGCCTTGCCAGCCCGTGCCCGAGCTGACGCCCTATACGCGGGCGACGGCGCGCCCCGCGGGATGGCAATGGCGCATCGCCCTGCAGCACCGGATCGGCAACGGCCATGTCTACTCCAGCGCGTTCTCGAGCGATGACGAGGCGATCCGGCTCCTGCTGGGCAGCCTCGACGGCGCGCCGCTCGGCCAGCCGCGCCCCCTGCGCTTCAAGGCGGGGCGTCGCAAGCAGGCCTGGAACCGCAACGTGGTCTCGATCGGCCTGGCCTCGGGCTTCCTGGAGCCGCTGGAGTCGACCAGCATCCACCTCGTGCAGATGGGGATCGCGCATCTGCTGACCTACTTTCCGTCGGCCGGCTTCGATGCGGCCGACCGCGATCGATACAACGCCACGATCCAGCAGGAATACGAATGGATCCGCGACTTCATCGTCCTTCACTTCAAGGCGACGGAGCGCTCGGACACGCCGTTCTGGAACTATTGCCGCGAGATGACGGTGCCCGACTCGCTGCAGGAGCGCATCGACCTGTTCCGTGCCCACGGGCGGGTCCTGCGCATGGGAGACGAGCTGTTCGCCAAGCCGAGCTGGGTGCAGGTGATGCACGGCCAGCGCATCCATCCGCGCTCGTACCATCCGCTGACCGACCTCATCGAGGAGCCCGAGATCCAGCGATACATCGAGGAGGTCGAGAGCGTGATCGCCAATTGCGTCAAGCTCATGCCGACGCACAACCAGTTCGTCGCGCAATTCTGCGCGGCGGAGCCGGTCACCAAGGTCGCGGCCTGAGCGACGACTGATCACTACAAGGAGACCGCCCCGTGTTGCTTCGTTCCAGCCTGGCGCCCTCGGCCCTGGCCATCCTCCTGGCGCTCGCCGGCTGCGCGAGCGGTCCCGGCATCGCGAAGCTGACCTATGAAACGCAGCCCGCAGGGGCGACCCTGTACGAAGGCGGGCAGTCCATCGGCGTGGCGCCCGTGATGCGGCGCTATGCCGCGGATGCGCAGACGGGCGCCGTCCGCACGCCGGAGGTCACGGCCGTGTGGCCCAGCGGCGCGAAGACGACGTTCTGGACCAACCTGAACGTCGGTGACGATCGCATCACGACGCTGCAGCGTCCGGCGAGCGCGCCCAACCTGGCGCTCGACGAAGCCAACGGCGCCAAGATCTCCGAGGAGGCCCGGCGCGACCAGGCGCGTGCCAAGGCCTCGGCGAAGGCCGACCAGGCGCGCAACTCCGCGCGCTGCAAGGCGCAGCAGAGGAGCGGCGGCGCGGTGATCGACGATTGTCAATGACGGGACGGCGCGCAGGGCTCCGGCGGTTCATTGCGCCCGGCGTCGACAGGTGAAGAAGCCGTTGAGCGTCAGCCGCGCGGTGGCGGGGTCGCTCGTCAGCAGGTCGGGACGGCCGATGTCGCCTGAATGGAAGAAGCCGGCGTCGTACAGGATCATCCGGTTCCACGCGGCCGGCACGCGGGCGACGCACTCGAAATACGGGTTGCTGCCGTTCATGTAGCCGGACGCCAGCCCGTAGCGCGCCGTGAACTCCTCCGGACTCAACGACGCGCTGTCGTTGACGATGCGGTCCGTGGCCTCCTCCGACTGGCGCGGCACGTAGAAGCTGGTGCCCCCCAGCGCGGGATCGCGGAACAGGTACAGCACCGAGGCCGCGAACATGATCGAAGGATCGCGGCTGACCTCGTCGCGATGGCATTGCCATTGGCGCGGATCGAGCTGCGACGGCGGCGTCGTCACCATCGACAGGCGGACGTCGTGGCTCAGCGTGCGTCGCGCCTGCAGCCGCGTGCGCGCGCGCTGGGCGAAGTAGTCGGCGAAGCGAGCCGTCAGGCCGGCAGGTGCCTCGGCGATCAACCCGGGATAGAAGAAGTAGCGCGGCCGCTGGAAGTTGCTTTGGCGCGCCCGCTCGACGAGCCCGGCGGGATCGAGCAGCACGTCGTCGATGACCACCACCTCGAAGCCGCCCGGCAAGGGCACGGTGCTGATGGTCGGTGCCGGATTGAAGAACAGGGCGTTGCCGTCGTCCCAGTTCATGGTCGGGAATCTCGCGGGTGGGCTCGAGGGGCCGTGTTGGACAACACGGTGCCGAAGCGGGCCGGGACCGTGAGCGTGAGGCTGCGCGTGCGGGTGTCGATGCGCGCGGCGGCATGCGTGAGCGCGTCGGTCCAGCCGCGGACCGGTGCATCGGCAGGAAGCGCCAGCGTCAGCGTGCGCGGCTGGTCGCCGTTGTTGGTGGCGGTGATGGCCCACGCGCCGGCATCCCGCCGTGCGAGCACCACGACGTGCTCGTCGACATGCAGCGGCGCCAGCAGCTGGCCGTGGCGCAGCACGGGCAGGTCGTGGCGCAGCGTCGTCAGCCGCCGGAAGCCGGCCAGCAGCGCGTTGTCGGGATGGCCGCCGCGATCGGCCCACGGGTAGGTGGCGCGGTTCACCGGATCGGGGCCCCCGGTCACGCCCACCTCGTCGCCGTAGAAGATCGCCGGCGCGCCGGGGTAGGTCATCTGGAACAAGACCGCGAGCAGGAGCTTGCGCTTGGCGAGCGCGACCTGCTCCGGCGTGGCCTGGCCGTCGACATCGCCGAACACGTGCAGCGAACGTGCGGTGTCGTGCGTCGACAGCAGGTTCATCAGCGCGGCGAAGCTCTGGGGCGGATAGGCCTCGCGCATCTCCTCGAGGTTGGCCACGAGCTTGTGCGCGTCGCCGCCGTTCGCGTAGTCGAGCAACGCGTCGCGGAAGATGTAGTTCATCGTCGCGTCGAACTCGTCGCCGAGGAAGAACTTGGACGCGTCGAACCAGGTCTCCGAGATCGTCAGCGCGTCGGGCCTGGCCTGCTTGACGACCGTGCGCCATTCGCGCCAGAAGTCGTCGGGCACCCAGGGCGCGACGTCCATGCGCCAGCCGGACGCGCCGAGTGCCAGCCAGGTGCGCGTGACCGAGTCCGGCGCGGCGTAGGCGAACGAGCGGTACGACGGGTCGGCCTTGTTCAGCTCGGGCAGGTCGGCCACGCCGACCCAGCCCTTGAACTGCTTGTCGGGATCGGCCTGCGTCGCGTCGAACGTGTACCAGCTGGCATAGGGCGACGCCGGGTTGATCCGGCCGCCCTCGAACGCGCCCTGGCCGCCGCGCGTGCCGTAGCGGTCGAAGTAGATCGAGTCGGCGCCGGAGTGGTTCAGCGACGCGTCGGGAATCACGCGGATGCCGCGCCGCGCGGCCTCGCGGCACAGGCGCGCGAAGTCGGCGTTGCTGCCGAAGTGCGGGTCGATGTGCTTCCAGTCGGCGGTGTCGTACTTGTGGTTGCTGGCCGCGGTGAACATCGGCGTGATGTAGAGCGTGTTGGCGCCGACGCTCCTGATGTAGTCCAGCTTCTGGATGATGCCGGCGATGTCGCCGCCGAAGAAGTCGTTGCTGTACTGGTCGTCGCTGCCGTCGCCGCTGTTCGGCTTGTAGGGCCGGTCGTTCCAGCGCGCGTGCAATTCGACGGTCTTGTCGTGGAACTTGTCGACGCCGGGCTTCGGATCGTTGCGCGGGTCGCCGTTGCGAAAGCGCTCGGGAAAGATGTAGTAGTAGACCGCGTCGCTGGCCCAGGCCGGGACGACGTAGGGCGCGTACACGGTCTGCCGATAGCGGCGCAGGCGCCTGGTGTTGGCCGGCTTGTCCGCGACGACGCCCGCGCCGCCGGCGCCGCGTTCGCGCGTCCAGTAGATGGGCGTGGCGTTGTTCTCGAGGACCACCGTCTTGCCGCCGACCCGCGCCTCGAACCAGTAGCCATAGACGGCGGGCGCGTCGAACCTGTAGTGCGTGCTCCAGCGCTCGCGCCCGTCGGCGCCCGCGGCCGTGCGTGCGAGCGGCACCCGCGCGAGTTCGTCGTACTGCAGGACGTCGTAGTTGCCTTCGAGCCTGCGCTTCTCGACGACCAGCGTCACCTCGTCGACGCCGGGCAGCGCGCGCAGCGAGAACGCGACGTCGGTGCCCACCGTCACCGCGCCGTAGGGCGACTTGTCGCCGGCATCCTGTGAATCGAAGGCCAGGCTCAGTGCCACCGGGTCGGTCACGGCCGAGGCCCCGCTCGCGGGCAGCGGCGTGTCGGCGGGCAGGTCGGTGATGAGCAGCGTGGGCGCGGCGCCGGGGGTGATTGAGAGACGCGCGATGCCGTGGAAGGTGGCCTTCAGGGCCGGGCCCTTGGCGGCGAGCGGCACGGCGACGCCGGCCTTGGGCGTGGCGTCGCCGGCGGCGCCGAAATCGAAGCCCCAGTCCTCGTCGCCGACCTTGAAGCTCTGTTCGCCGCCGAGCCGGGCGACGAGCTCGTAGTGGTCGCAGACGTAGCTGAACGCCGTCTCGTCGTCCGCGCGCCAGTCGTTGAACGTGCCGCGCAGGTAGACGACGCGTCCGGGCAGGGGGTCGGGGCGGCAGTCGGCCGCGAAGGCCGGCGCCGCGAGCGCCAGCCCGGACAAGAGGGCGGCGGCAAGGCGAAGCTTCATTGGACGCGCTTGTAGTTGGTGTAGCCGCCGGGCGGCGCGACGTCGGGCCGGAGCACGGCGAAGCCGTGCGCGGGCAGCGTCAGGTGGAGCAGTGCGGCGGAGAGCCGCACGTCGGCCGGCGTGGCCGGATCGGTCTTGTCGGCCAGCAGGTTGACCAGTCGCGAGCCGTCCATCAGCTTGGAGTTGGCGACCAGCACGGTGTCGGTCACGGGCGTGTCCGAGGGGTTGAGCAGCACGACGATGGTGTCGGCGGCGCGGTCCGTGTATCGCTCGAAACCCAGCAGCCTTCCCGCGGTGACGGGCCGGTAGTTGCCGATGCGCAGTGCGCGGTTGTCCTTGTGCAGCGCGACCAGGCGCTTGTTCCAGGCCAGCACCGGGTTGTCGGCCCTGGCCAGATCCCAGCGCATCGGCGCGCGCATCTCGGGGTCGTCGCCGCCGGGCATGTCCAGCTCGGTGCCGTAGTACAGGTTGGGCGAGCCGGGCAGCGTGAACTGCAGCACCTGCGCGAGGCGGCGCGCGCGCGGGTCGGGCAGGGCGGTGGCCAGGCGCGGGGTGTCGTGGTTGTCGAGGTAGACCCAGGACTTCAGGATGTGCTCGTAGTCGGCGTCCTGCACGATGCGCGCGATCATCTGCTGGCCGGTGGCCGGAGGTATGGGGCCCGAGGCCACGCCGAGGATCACCTGGCGCAGCGTGAAGTGGATCAGGCCGTCGACCGACGGGAACCACTCCTTGGGGAAGTTGGCGATCTCGCCCACCACCAGCGAGCCGGGCTTCTCGTCATGCGCGGCCTGCGTCAGCTCGCCCAGGAACCGGAAGCCGATGTCGAAGGCGACGTCCAGCCGCCAGCCGTCGATGCCGTCGCGCAGCCAGCCGCGCACGATCGAGTCGTGCGCGTTGTAGAGATCGTCGCGCACGGCGGGGTTCTCGAGGTTGAGCTCGGGCAGGTTCTCGGCCAGCGCCCACGCGCGCGCGCCGCCGGCGTATTGCGGGCCGAACACGAACCAGTCGCGATACCTGCTTTTCGGATCTGCCTCGGCCTGCTTGAAGATGGCCGAGTTGCGGCCCATGTGGTTGAACACGCCGTCCAGCACGATCTTCATGCCGCGCGCGTGCACGTCACGCGCGAGGGCGCGCGCGTCGTCGCGCGTGCCGTACTCGGGCGAGACGGCGCGGTAGTCCAGCGTGTCGTACTTGTGGTTGGTGTAGGCGAGGTCGATCGGGTTCAGGTAGAGGACGTCGGCGCCCAGGCCCTGGATGTAGTCGAGCTTGCCGCGCAGGCTCTGCAGGTCGCCGCCCCAGAAGTCGATCTCGTGGCTCCAGACCTTGGCCTCGGGCAGGTAGGTGCCACGCGTGGGCAGGTCGGTCCAGGCGTGCAGCCTCTTGGGCGCCGGGTACAGCGCGCGCTTGGCCTCGAGCCTGGCCGAGGGCGCGAAGCGGTCGACGTAGACCTGGTAGACCACCGCGCCGTTGCGCCAGTCGTGCTCGCGCGCCTCGAAAACGCCGGCGAGCGCCTGGTCGAAGGGGTTGGCATGGTCCATGGTCTGCGCACGGGATGGTATGCCTGCCAGGGCGAACAGCGCGCCCGCCAGCAGGGTGACGAGCGGCTTGTGGGTCATTCCTTGACGCCTCCGGCGGTGAGTCCCGACACGATCCAGCGCTGCGCCGCCAGGAAGACGGCGGTGATCGGCAGCCCCGACAGCACGGCCGCCGCGGCGAAGTCGCCCCACAGGTACTTCTGGTCTGCCAGGTAGTACTTGGAGCCGACCGCCAGCGTGAGGTTGGTCTCCTCGCGCAGCAGGATCGAGGCGACCGGATATTCGATGATGGTGCCCACGAAGGCCAGCACGAACACGACCATCAGGATGGGCACCGCCATGGGCAGCAGCACGCGCAGGAAGGCCTGGAAGTGGCTCGCGCCGTCGACCTTGGCGCATTCCTCGATCTCGACGGGAATCGTCTCGAAGTAGCCGCGGATCGTCCACACGTGCGTGGCCACGCCGCCGAGATAGGCCACGATCAGGCCGCCGTGGGTCTCGAGGCCGAGGGTCGGGATGTAGTTGCCGATGGTCTCGAAGATCGCGTAGATGGCCACCAGCGCCAGCACCGGCGGGAACATCTGCAGCAGCAGCATGCTGTTGAGGATGGGCAGCTTGAACGCGAAGCGCAGGCGCGCGAACGCGTAGGCCGCGGTGGTGGAGATCGCGACGATCAGCGCCGAGGCGATCGTGGCGACCTTGACCGAGTTCCACAGCCAGCGCAGCACCGGGAAGGGCGGGTGCACGACGACGCCGTCGGCGGTGGTGATGTCGAAGCCGAGCGCCAGCTTCCAGTGCTCGAGGCTGATCTCGCGCGGGATCAGCGAGCCGTTGGCGAAGTTGCCCGGGCGCAGCGAGATCGAGATCACGGCCGCGAGCGGAAACAGCGTGACGACGAGCAGCACGATGAGGAAGGCATGCGCGCCGAGCACGCGCCAGCGCTGGTTCTTGCCGGTGACGATGGCCATGTTGAGTCCTACTTCTTGGCGTTGCGCGCGGCGACGCGCAGGTTCGCGAACGACAGCAGCGCGACGAGGAAGAAGATCACCGTCGAGATCGCCGCGGCCAGGCCGAAGTTCTGGCCCGAGTCGAGGAAGGCGATGCGGTAGGTGTACGAGACGAGGATGTCGGTCGTGCCGGCCGGGATCTTCGTGTTGAGGAAGTCGGGCCGGCCGTTGGTCAGCAGCGAGACCAGCACGAAGTTGTTGAAGTTGTACGCGAACGCCGAGATGATCAGCGGCGACAGCGGCTTGACGATCAGCGGCGCGGTGATCTTGAAGAAGTTGGTCAGCGGCCTGGCGCCGGCGATCGCCGAGGCCTCGTACAGGTCAGCCGGGATCGCCTTGAGCAGGCCCGTGCACAGCACCAGGAAGTACGGGTACCCCAGCCAGGTATTGACGACGACCATCATCGTGCGCGCCAGCAGCGGATCCGCGAACCAGGCCGGCTTGATGCCGAAGACGGCGTTGAGGATGCCGTTGATCTCGCCGAAGTTCTGGTTGAACAGGCCCTTGAAAACGAGGATCGAGATGAAGCCCGGCACCGCATACGGCAGGAACAGCAGCGTGCGGTACAGCGTGCGAAAGCGCAGCGCCTCCCAGTTCAGCAGCACCGCCAGCGTGCAGCCGATGCCCAGCGACAAGGCCACCGACAACGCGGCGAACACCACCGTCCACACGAAGATCGAGACGAACGGGCCGCGGAACTCCTGGTCGGCCAGCATGCGCGCATAGTTGGCGAAGCCCACCGCCACCTTGTAGCCGGGCTGCAGGCGATCGCCGTCGGCGGCGATGTAGAAGCCTGCGGCGTCGTTGGGGACGTAGGTCTTCTGGTCGTCCAGGCGCGTGAGCGAGCCGTCGGCATTCGCGCGCCAGACCGCCGCGGACGGGCCGAACTCGTGCACGCCGGCGTAGCCGAGCGTGCGCTGGTCCGGCATCGCGAGCCGCAGCGCCATCAGCGCGTCGCGATGCGCAAGCACGTCGCGCGTGTTCAGCGCGGGGGCGAGCGACGCGTCGGCGGGCAGGGCGGTCATCGTCGCCGTCTCCGCCTTGTCGCCCTTGAGCTTGAGCGGCGGCGACATGAAGCGTTGCGCACCGGAGGCGGCCTCGTAGGGCGCCAGCACCAGGCGCAGCGCCTTGCCCTCCGGGTGCAGCGTGAATTCGAGCGAATGCTCCTCGTCGGGCACCGTCTGTTCCAGCAGGTAGGCCTTCACGCGCGCCTGGCTCAGCAGGTGCGTCGACGAGTAGTTCGTGAAGCCGATCCACATTGTGTAGACGAGCGGGAACACCACGAACAGCAGCATGCCCGTCACGCCGGGAAACAGGTAGCGCCAGGCGAGCGCGGCGTGCGAGACGTAGATATACAGGCCGGCGCCGATCAGGGCCAGGGCGCCGAGCGCCAGCAGCGGCTGGCCGGCGGCGTAGACGGCATAGCCGAGCCACAGCCCGCCGAGCGCGACGAGGGCGGCCACGGCGGCGCCCACGGCGCGCTTCCAGTCGAACGTTTGGGAAATGCTCATTTGACGAGGATCCGGGCCTTGGCGCCGTCGAGGGCGTCCTGCGGCGATTGGCGCATGTTCGTGATGGCTTCGAGCGCGGCGTCCATGGCCGTCCAGAACTTGCCGACCTCGGGGATGTTGGGCACCGGCTCGCCGCGGCGGGCGTTGTCCATCGTCGCGGCGATGTGCGGGTCGCTCTTCAACTCGGCGAAGTAGGCCTTGTTGGCGGGCGTGCCCAGCGGCACGTCGGCGTTGATCGTGCGCAGGCCGGCTAGCCTCAGCACGTAGTTCTCGAGGAAATCGCGCGCCAGGTCCTTGTTCTTGCTCGGCGCGGCGATCATGCAGCCAAGCACGCCCACGAAGGGCTTGGGCTCATGGCCGTCGACCGCCGGCAGCGGCGCGACGCCGAAGTCGATGTGGCTCTTCCTGACGTTGTCCCAGGCCCACGGACCCGAGATCATCATCGCGATCTCGCCGCGGTTGAACGCGCCCTCCATCTCGGAGTAGCCCGCGCCCTTGGGCAGCACGCCCGTGCGGATCAGGTTCTGCAGCATCGTGGCGGCCTGCACGGCGCCGGGGGCGTTGACGCCCACCGAGTCGGTGTCGAGGCTGCCGTCGGCCTTCTTGGCGAAGATGGTGCCGCCCGAGCCGGCCAGCAGCGGCCAGCTGAAGAAGCTCTTGTTGTAGTCCCACAGGATCGCCTTCTTGCCGTGTGCGGCCAGCTCCTTGTCGATCGCGACGACCTGGTCCCAGGTGGTGGGCGCGGCCTTGAGCATGGCCTTGTTCCAGATCAGCCCGATCGCCTCGATCGACAGCGGGTAGCCCCAGGTGCGGCCCTGGTACTGGAACGCCTGCCAGGCCGAGTCCTCGATGGCGTCGTGCAGCTCCTTGCGCGGCTTGACCGGCACGATCAGGCCCGACTTGGCCCATTCGCCGGCGCGGTCGTGCGGCCAGCAGAAGATGTCGGGGCCCTTGCCGGCGCCGGCGGCGGCCTGGAACTTGGACGGTGCGTCGTCGGGGTGCTGCACGGTCACTTCGACGCCGGTGTCGGCACGGTACTTGTCGCCGACCTTCTGCAGGCCGTTGTAGCCCTTGTCCGGATTGATCCACACCAGCAGCTTCAGCGGCTCCGCCGCCTGGGTGGCCGCAGAGGCGAGCAGGGCGGCCGCGGCAGCACGGGCCGCGGCGCGACGCAGGAGCAGATGTCGACTCATGCGGCCTCTTGCTGCGCGTCGACGGCCAGGCGCCGGAAGGCCTTGCCGTCCGTGTCGAACAGGTAGGCGCGCGCCGCGGGCACGGCCAGTGACAGCGCCGCGCCGTTCTTCAGGCGCGTGGCGCCATCGAGCTCGCAGACCACCGTCTCGGCCGCGCCGGGATAGTCGCAGTACGCGTGCGTCGTCGAGCCCAGCGATTCGACGAAAGTCACGGCGGTGGCCAGCACGTTGGCGGTCTGGCCGGGGGCGGCCGGCTCGAAGTGCTCGGGGCGCACGCCCAGCGTCACCTTGTCGCCCGGCTTCGCGCGCGAGGCGTCGACGTCGCAGCGGATCTGCGCCCCGGTCTCGAGCTGCACGAGCGCGCCCGTCGCATCGGCGGACACGATCGTCGCGGCGAGGAAGTTCATCTTCGGCGAGCCGATGAAGCCCGCCACGAACAGGTTGTCCGGATGCTCGTAGAGCTCCAGCGGCGAGCCGACCTGCTCGATGCGGCCGGCGGCCAGCACGACGATGCGGTCGGCCAGCGTCATCGCCTCGACCTGGTCGTGCGTGACGTAGATCATCGTGGTCTTCAGGTCCTCGTGCAGCTTCGCGAATTCGTAGCGCATGCGCACGCGCAGCGCCGCATCGAGGTTGGACAGCGGCTCGTCGAACAGGAACACCTCAGGCTTGCGCACGATCGCGCGGCCGATGGCCACGCGCTGGCGCTGGCCGCCCGACAGCGCCTTGGGCTTGCGATCGAGCAGGTGCTCGATGTTGAGGATCTTGGCCGCCTGGTGCACCAGGCGGTGGATCTCGGCCTTGTCGACCTTGGCGATCTTCAGCCCGAACGCCATGTTGTCGTACAGGTTCATGTGCGGGTACAGCGCGTACGACTGGAACACCATCGCGATGCCGCG
>Ga0070673_100000906_pt1 | contig 16758 bp, 11 predicted proteins | sample KBSM23metaG_FD_65342 | JGI IMG/M metagenome (GOLD analysis project Ga0070673, IMG submission 65342) | Miscanthus rhizosphere microbial communities from Kellogg Biological Station, Michigan, USA - KBS M2-3 metaG | ecosystem: Host-associated > Plants > Roots > Rhizosphere > Soil ... | reverse complement strand
CCCTCGAGCCGCATCGCCGCGCCGCGCGGCGATCGCCCCGAGATCACGCGGTTCGCGCCGTTCGCGCGCCAGCCGCTGGGCCTGGGCAGGTCGTCCGCCGGGTCGCCGCAGGAAGAGCCGATCGAGCTGCCCGTCGATCTGCCCGGGCCGTGGAAGGCGACGCTGGTGATGAAGTGGAGCTTGGGTCAGGTCGAGTCGGTCCTGAACCGCGAGGAGCAGATCTCGATCATCTTCGCGATCGTGGTCGTCGTCGTGCTGACCTTCGTCTCGGGCTTCATCACGCAGCGGATCATCGGCCGGCCGCTGGAGGCGCTGGCGGGCGCGATGCGCGACGTCGAGGCGGGCGACCTTTCGCGGCGCATTCCCGTCGACACGGTGGACGAGGTCGGGCGCCTGTCCCAAGGTTTCAACAGCATGCTGGGCCGACTGTCGCAAGCGGACGCGCAGATCCGGGCGTTCAACCAGCGCCTGGCCGCCGAGATCGAGAAAGCGACGCACGACCTGTCCGAGAAGAACGCGACCCTGGCGCAGCTGAACCGGCTGCTCAACGACATGCAGGTCGACAACGCATCCAAGGTCCGGCTGGCGACGCTCGGCCAGCTGGCCGCGCAGCTGGCGCACGAGATCGGTACGCCGCTGTCGTCGGTGTCGGGCCATGTCCAGCTGGCGCTGCGCGAGCGCGAGCTGCCGGCCGCGCTGCGCGAACGACTGGACGTGTCGGCGCGCGAGATCGAGCGCATCAGCAAGATCGTGCGCGACTACCTTGATTCGACGCGGCCGCTGGAACCGGAACGGCAGCCGACAGCGCTGCCGCGCCTGCTCGAGGAAGCGGTCGAGATCGTGCAAGGCGTGGCGCCGGCCAAGCAGGCGCAGGTCACCTGGAAGGTCGCGCCCGGCATCGGTAACCTCATAACGGATCCGGGGCTGCTGCGTCAGATCATCGTGAACCTGGTGTCGAACGCCCTCGACGCGGTCGATCGCAACGGTCGGGTCGACGTCGACGCGCGCCCGGTCGCCGACGACGATATCCTCATCACCGTGAGCGACACCGGCCATGGCATCGCGGAGGACGACCTGCGGCGTATCTTCGAACCGTTCTACACGACCAAGGGCCGTGGCAAGGGAACCGGCCTGGGCCTGGCGATCTGCCGCCAGCTGACCGCCGCGCTGGGCGGAACGATCTCGGTCGAGAGTCAGGCGGGCAAGGGCTCGACCTTCTTCGTGCGCCTGCCGCGCCAGGGTCCGCCGGTCGCCGAGCCGCGGCCGCGCGCCGCCGGAGGGCGAGCATGATCGCGTGCGGGAGGCCAGGCTTCGCCTGGCCGAGCGCTTCGCGGGAGGGTTTGGGAACCCTTCCAGGGTGCCCATCATGACGAACCCGACGCGCGTGCTGGTGGCGGAGGACGATCGCGTCGCGCGCGATCTGCTCTGCGAGATCTTGCGCGGCGAGGGTTACACCGTCGAGGCGGTCGACGACGGCGCCGGCGCGGTCGAGCGCGCCCAGGAGGGGCGCTACGACCTGGTGGTCAGCGACGTGCGCATGGAGCGATCGGGCGGGCTGGACGTGCTGGCGGCGTTCACCAGCAAGGCGCCCGCCACGCCGGTCATCCTGATCACCGCGTTCGGCGACGTCGCGGGCGCGATGGAGGCGATCCAGCGCGGCGCATACGACTACGTGTCCAAGCCGTTCAACATCGAGGAGCTGCGCCTGACGGTGGCGCGCGCGCTCGAGCGCAAGCGGCTGGTCGCCGAGCAGAAGAGCGAACCGAGCGAGAGCAAGACGCACCTGCAGGACATCGTGGGCAAGAGCCCCGTGATGCTGGAGGTGTACAAGCTGGTGGCGCGCGTGGCGGCATCGACGGCGACCGTTCTGGTGGAGGGCGAGTCCGGGACGGGCAAGGAGCTGGTCGCGCGCGCCATCCACACGCATTCGCCGCGCGCCGGCGCGCCGTTCGTCCCCGTCAACTGCACGGCGCTGACGGAATCGCTGCTGGAGTCGGAGCTGTTCGGCCACGCGCGCGGCGCGTTCACGGGCGCGGTGTCTGCGAAGCGCGGCCTGTTCGAGACGGCGAACGGCGGCACGATGTTCCTCGACGAGATCGGCGACATGGGGCCGAAGATGCAGGCGCAGCTGCTGCGTACGCTGCAGGACGGCGAGGTCAAGCCGGTGGGCGGCAGCGAGCCGATCCGCGTCGACGTGCGGCTGGTGTGCGCGACCAACAAGGATCTAGATGAAGAGGTCAAGACGGGGCGCTTCCGCGAGGATCTCTACTTCCGCATCAACGTCGTGACCGTACACCTGCCGCCGCTGCGCGACCGGCGCGAGGACGTGCCGATCCTGGTCGCGCACTTCCTCGCCAAGCTGGCCCGGCGCGAGCGGCGCGCGGCGGCGGCGATGTCGCCCGAGACGCTGAAGCTGCTGAACGCTTACACCTGGCCGGGCAACGTGCGCGAGCTGGAGAACGCGATCGAGCGCGCGGTGGCGGTCGCGAAGGGCGGCGTCGTGCTGCCGTCGGACCTGCCGCCGGAGGTGGGCGGCGGCGCCGGGACCGCGGCGGCGATCGCGGCGGGCGGTGGCGGCCAAGGTGACGCCGGCGGCATCATCGCCGACCGGCCCAGCCTGGCGGAGCTGGAACGTCGCTACATCCAGCTGGTGCTGCAGGAGAGCGGCGGCAACAAGAAGAAGGCCGCCGAGAAGCTGGGCATCGATCGGCGCACGCTGTACCGCGCCCTCGAGCGCGAAGGCGACGACCCCGCCGACACCGACGACGAGTAGCGGCGCGGACCCTCACCCTAACCCTCTCCCCGCTTCGCGGGGAGAGGGGATAAGAACTACACTGGCGCCAGGATGGAGCTGCGGCTCTCGAAGGTCACCAAACGCTACGGCGCGGGTGCGGCGGTCGACGGTATCGATCTGACGTTCGCGTCGGGCAAGACGACGGCGCTGCTCGGCCCGTCAGGCTGCGGCAAGTCGACGGTGCTGCGCCTGCTGGTCGCGCTGGTCGCCCCCGACGCGGGCGACATCACCGTCGACGGTCGCCCGCTCCCTGCGCAGGACATCGAAGCGCTGCGCCGGCGCATCGGCTACGTGATCCAGGACGGCGGCCTGTTCCCGCACCTGACCGCCGCCGAGAACGTCACGCTGATGGCCCGCTACCTGCGCTGGGATCCGGCGCGCGCCGCCAAGCGCCTCGACGAGCTGGCGGCGCTGACGCGCTTCCCGGCCGACGCGCTCGCCCGCTACCCGAACGAGCTCTCGGGCGGGCAGGCCCAGCGCGTCGCGATCATGCGCGCGTTGCTGCTGGATCCCGAGGTGCTGCTGCTCGACGAGCCGCTGTCCGCGCTGGATCCCCTGGTGCGCACCGAGCTGCGCGACGATCTGCGCGCGATCTTCCGAGCGCTCGCGAAGACCGTCATCGTCGTCACCCACGACGTGGGCGAGGCCGCGCACCTCGCGGACGTCGTCGTGCTGATGCGCGCCGGCCGCGTCGTGCAGCAGGGCCCGTTCGCGACCCTCGCCTCTGCGCCCGCCGACCCGTTCGTCACCGCGTTCCTCGCCACCGGGAACGGCGGATCCGCGCGCGCGCCCGAGACGCGCGGATGAAGCGACCGCTCCCGGCCGCGCTGCTTGCGGCTCTCGCCGGGGCGATCGCCGGCTGTCACGCCTCGGACCGTCCGGTGGTCGTCGCGTCGAAGGGCTTCACCGAGTCCGTGATCCTGGGCGAGATGGTGGCGGCGCTGGTGCGCGGCGCGGGCGTGCCCGTCGAGCACCGCCGCCAGCTCGGCGGCACCGAGGTCGTGTTCCGCGCGCTGGAGCGCGGCGCGGTCGACGTCTATCCCGAATACACCGGGACGCTGACGAAGGAGATCCTGCGCAACGAGGTCGCGGGCCGACCGCTCGACGCGGTGCTGGGGGCGCATGGCCTGCGGGCGACGAAGCCGCTCGGCTTCGACAACAGCTACGGCCTCGCGATGACCGAGGCGCGCGCCGCCGCGCTGGGCGTCCGCCGCATCTCGGACCTGCTCGCGCACCCGGACCTGAACCTCGTGTTCAGCAACGAGGTCATGAACCGGGGCGACGGATGGCCCGGCCTGCGCGCGCGGTACGGGCTCCCCCACGAAGCGCGCGGCATGGACCACGACCTGGCCTACCGCGCGCTCGCCAGCAGCGGCGTCGACGTGATGGACGTGTACACGACCGATCCCGAGATCCACGCCAACAAGCTGCGCGTGCTGGAGGACGATCGGCATTTCTTCCCTACCTACGAGGCGCTGCTGCTTTACCGCGCGGATCTCGCGGCGCGCGCGCCCGCCGCGATCGCCGCGATGGCGCGCCTCGAAGGCAAGCTCGACAACAAGCTGATGATCGGCCTGAACGAGCGCGTGAAGATGGATCACGTCCCTGAAAGCGACGCCGCCGTCGACTTCGTGACCGCCAACGTCAGCGACGCCGCGATCGTCGCGCCGCGCCAGAACGCGCTGTCCGCGATCGCCGCGCGCGCCGCCGAGCACACCACGCTGGTCCTGCTCTCGCTGCTCGCGGCGATCGCCCTCGCCGTCCCGCTGGGCATCGTCGCCGCGCGCCGGCCGCGCATCGGGCGCGTCGTCGTCGGCGTCGCGGGGCTGATGCAGACGATCCCGTCGCTGGCGCTGCTGGTGCTGCTGATCCCGGTGCTCGGCATCGGCTCGCCGCCTGTCATCGCGGCGCTGTTCCTGTACGGCCTGCTGCCCATCGTCCGCAACACGCACGCGGGACTGGTTGGCATTCCGGAATCGCTGGAGATCTCCGCGCGCGCGCTGGGCCTCCCGCCGCGCGCGCGCCTGCGCATGGTCGAACTGCCGCTCGCGATGCCGTTGATCGTCGCCGGCATCAAGACGTCCGCGGTGATCGCCGTGGGCACGGCCACCGTCGGTGCGCTGGTCGGCGCGGGCGGCTTCGGCCAGCCGATCCTGACGGGCATCCGACTGGACGACTTCGGGTTGATCCTGCAGGGCGCGATCCCCGCCGCCGTCATGGCGGTCGGGCTGGAAGCGTTGCTCGGCGCCGTCGAACGCCGGGTGGTGCCGCGCGGCCTCCGGCAGCAAACCGCCCGTCGCTGATACGCCGTCGTAACCCGTGTACCAGCAACACCTGATCAAGATCTCTTGATCCGTTGGGCGTGCTCAACACCGACGAGGAAATAGATCCCTAGGGATAGTTTTTTCGCATGCACGAGTGCGCGCCAGCGACCTACGTGGCTGACCGATTTTCCCGGTCACTCCCTCAGGAGGATGCCGATGTCTCGATTCGTATCGATCGGAAGCGTGACGCTGGTGGCGCTGGCGCCCGTCGCGTGCGGTAACAACCAGCAACCAGACAGGATCGAATTCCGTCAGTCCGCCTCGGTGCAGCAGCCGCAGACGGCGCTCGATGGAGCCACCGTTCCCAAGTACGTCGACGCGATGCCGACGTTCTCGAACCGGCGATCGAACGGAACAACAACCCAGAACGTGGACATGGTGGAGTTTCAACAACGCATCCTGCCCGCATCCGTCTATGCGAGCCGGCCGGCGCCGTTCAACGCCGGCAGCTACCAGTGGGGGTACCGGATCAACGGCGCCGCGCCCAGCTGGCCGTCGCTCACCATCGAGACCCACGGCACCGCGACGTCGGTGAACTATCGCAACCTCCTCGAAGGAGCGAACGGCGCGCGGCCGGTGCTCGCGCGTTACCTGACCGTCGATCAGACAGTTCACTGGGCGGACCCGCTGCACCTCACGCAGAACAACCACTGCGTCAACGGACCGCCACTCGCCGGCCCGTGCGTGCAGCCCTACAACGGTCCGATCCCGGCCGTCACCCACCTGCACGGCGCCGAGGATCTGTCGCAGTACGACGGTCACCCCGACGCCTGGTGGACGCCGCGGTTCCAGCAGACGGGGCCCGCGTTCGTCACCACGGCCTACAACTACAACAACCAGCAGGAGGCGACGCAGCTGTGGTTCCACGACCACGCGCTGGGCGTCGTCCGCCTGAACGTCTACTCGGGCCTGGCGGGCAACTACCTGATCCGCGACAACCGCGACACGGGCGCCGCGAACAACCCGATCGGTCTTCCCGCCGGCAACTTCGAGCAGGAGCTGCTGATGGCGGATCGCCAGTTCGACACCAACGCCCAGATCCTGTTCCCCGACGGACAGCCGGAAGGCTTCAACGGGCCGCCGCCGAACCCCGAGCACCATCCGTTCTGGAACCCGGAGTTCTTCGGCGACGTGATGGCCGTGAACGGCAAGTCCTGGCCGTTCTTCCAGGTGGAGCCGCGGCGCTACCGCTTCCGCGTGGTCAACGCGTCGAACGCGCGCTTCCTGCGCATGCAGCTGCACCGCGACACGCCGGCGGGCGCGATCGGTCCGGCCATCTGGCAGATCGGATCGGACGGCGGTCTGCTGAACGCGCCGGTCCGGCTGTCGAACAGCGCCACCGCCGCGGAATTCTTCCTGGCGCCCGCCGAGCGCGGCGACATCATCATCGACTTCGCGGGCCAGGCCGGGCGCACCTTCATCATGACCAACGACGCCGAGGGTCCCTTCCCCAGCGGCGACCCGCCCGACCCCAACACCAGCGGGCAGATCATGCAGTTCCGCGTCAACCTGCCGCTCAGCTCGACGGACACCAGCTTCAACCCGGCCAACCCGCAGCGCCCGCTGCGCACGCCGATGGTGAACATCAAGCCGACGGCGCAGCGTCCGGCCGACCGCACGCGCGACCTGGTGCTGGTCGAGGTCGAGGGCGACGGCGGCCCGCTGGAGGTGCTGCTCAACAACTCGCACTGGAACGGGAACCGCGAGGGAACGACCACAGCCATCCCGGGTTCGGTGTCGAACGGCCGCGGCGTGAGCGCCACGGAGAATCCGCGTGAGGGCACGACGGAGATCTGGGAGGTCGCGAACCTGACCGAGGACGCCCACCCGATCCACGTGCACCTGATCCAGTTCCAGGTGATCAACCGGCAGACGTTCGATCGGGACGCTTACCGCGCGGCCTGGGACGCGACGTTCCCGGGGGGCACCTTCAACGGCATCACCTATCCGCCCGGTACGTACATCCCGGGCTTCGGTCCGCCGCGCAATTACCTGACGGCGAACGCCGCCGGCGCGGTGGGCGGCAACATCGCGTTCACGCCCTTCCTGCAAGGGTCGCCGACGCCGCCGCCCGCCGACGAAGGGGGATGGAAGGACACCATCAAGATGCTGCCGTTCACGATCACGCGCATCGCGATCCGCTGGGCGCCGCAGAACGTCCCGGCGGGCGGCGTGGTGGCGGGGCAGAACCTGTTCCCGTTCGATCCGACAAATCCACCCGGGTACGTGTGGCACTGCCACATCCTCGATCACGAGGACAACGAGATGATGCGGCCGTACCTGGTCGCGAAGTAACCGTGACGCCGCAGGGGGCGGGCTGATGACACGCGTCAGCCCGATCATCGTCGGCCTCGCGGGCATCGCGCTGGCACTGCTGGTGGTGGCGGGATATCTGATGTTCCGTCCCCACCAGCACGCCCGGACGGTGCCCGCGGCGCCGGCGTTTGTCGACGACGACGGCGATCAGGCGGCGCCCGCGCCCGCGCGTGCCGCGGCGCCCGCGCCGGCGGCGATCCCGCCCCCATCGGCTCCGGCGGCGCCCGAACCTTCCCCGCAGCAAGTTCAGAACGCGGCCGTGAAGAAGCGCGCGCTGCTGATGGCCGATCACAACCAGCGGATCATCCAGGAGGCCGCCGAGCTGGCGTTCGTGGCGCTGCACCTTCCCGAGGCGACCCGCGCCGCCGTACGCGACATCAACGCCAGCCATCTGAAGGCCAGACGCGACTTCATCGTGGCGAATCCCGCGACGTGGAGCCCGGGCGAGCAGCAGGGCGCGAACCTCGCCAAGACCGACGAGAACGATCGCGCGCGCCGGGCCGCGCTGAAAGCGGCGCTGGGCGCGGACGGCGTCACCGCGTTCGAAAGCGCGGAGCACGCGGCCGCGCGCCGGCTGCGCCGCCAGTACGGCGCGCAGTGGGCGCAGGAGCTGGAGGAAGAAGCGCCGCTTCCCGAAGGATTGCCGCCCAGCCCGCACTAGGAGAGACGCCGGAGATGGACGCACCGTCAACGAGATCGTCGAGGCTGGTGCTCGCCGGCCGCGTGGTGTTGCTCGGCGCGGCGGCGGTCGCGGTGGTGATCGCGTTCGCGAGCGCGCGCCGCCAGGCCGCGTCCACCGTCGCGGCGCGCCCGGCCCCGACCTACGCGTGCCCGATGCACCCGCAGGCCGTGTCGCGGGCGCCCGGCGAATGTCCGATCTGCAGGATGGCGCTCGAGCGCATGCGCAGCGCCGCCGCGGCCGGCGACGCGCGCTCGACCGACAACGACGGCCCGGCGCGCGACGCGGCGCCGTTCCGTTCCAGCTACGACGTCATGTGGGCGCGGCCGCGGCCCACGCCGCGCGAGATGCGCGCGCCGGCGTGGATCGACGGCGACGGCACCGCGGTGGCGCCGTTCTACAACGACGAGATCGCCATGCTGGAATCAGGCGAGCGCGGCGAGTTCAGCACCGGCGGCGCGACGCCACGGGCCGGCGAAGTGCGGCGCACGAACGAACCGCCCGAAGCCTGGGACGGCGCGACGGCACTGGTGCGGTTCGCGTTCGCGGACGGCGCGGGCGCCCCACCCGCCGGGACCGTCGGCTGGATCAAGCTGCAGAGCCGGACCCCCACAGCCCTCGTCGTGCCCGATTCGGCGTTGCTTCGAGCGGCGGACGGCCCCTACGTGCTGTCGCTGTCGACCGACCGCCGCGTCGCCACCAAGCGTCCCGTCGAGATCGGGCGCAGCCTTTACGGCTTCACCTCCGTGGTCGGCGGGATCCGCGACGGCGAGCGCGTCGCGGTCATGGACACGTTCTTCGTGGACGCGGAGCGCCGGCTGGGCGCCCGCGCCGGCACGGCGGCGCCATGATCGCGCGCATCGTCGCCTGGATGGGACGCCATCGCGGGCTGGTGATGGTCGCCGCGTTGCTGGCGGCGGCGGGCGGCGAGGCCGCGCGGCGATCGCTGCCGCGCGACGCGATCCCGGAGCTGGCCGATCCCCATGTGGTGTTGCTGGCGGAGTGGATGGGGCACGCGGCCGCCGAGGTCGCCGACGACGTGGCGGCGCCGCTGACGAGCGCGCTGGATGGACTCCGCGGCGCGACCGCGATCCGGGGCTCGTCGATGGCGGGGATGGCGTACCTCGACGTCGTGTTCGGGTCCGACGCGGCGGTGGCCGCCGGACGCGCGGAGATCCTGGCGCGCGTCGCGGCGGCCCGGTCTCGCCTGCCCACCGGCGTGCGCGTCGTGGTCGGGCCGGAGGCGTCCAGCACCGGCTGGGTCTACCAGTACGCGCTGGTGGCGCCGAAGCTGGCGCGGACGATGGGCGCGCGCATCGATCCGTTCTCGTCGCTGTCGCTGCTGCGCCTCCGCCAGTTTCAAGACGACGTGCTTCGTCCCGCGTTGAACGGCGTCGCCGGCGTCGCCGAGGTGGCGTCGCTGGGCGGCGAGGTCGAAGAGGTCCTGATCGAAGCGCGGCCCGACCGGATGCGCGAGACCGGCGTGGCGTTCTCCGACCTCGTCGCGGCGGCGCGCGCCGGCTTGCCCGCCGGCCGCGCGATCGACATCGACGACACGGTGAAACGGATTGCGGACGCACCGCTGGCGGCGCTGACGTCGGGGCCATCGGGACCGGTCCGCGTCGCCGACGTCGCGCGCGTTCGCGTCGCCGCGGGCATGGCGGCGGGCGTGGCGGACTTCGGCGGCTCCGTCCCGGCCGTGGGCGGCATCGTCGTCGCCCGCCGTGGCGCCGACGTGTCCGCCGTGATCGCCGAGGTCAAGCGCGTGCTCGAAGGCGCGCGCGGCCGCCTGCCTCCGGGGACCGAGCTCGTCACCGTGTACGACCGATCGGATCTGAGCGATCGGGTCGGGCACGGGTTGCTGCGCGCGCTGGCGGAGGAGATCGCGGTGCTGGTGCTGGTCGTCCTGCTGTTCCTGCTGCACGGCCGGAGCGCGCTGGTCCCGCTGGGCACGCTTCCGCTGGTGTTGCTGCTGACGTTCGCGGCGATGTGGGCGTGCGGCGTGCCCGCCACGATGATGAGCCTGGGCGGAATCGCGATCGCGCTGGGTCTGGCGGTCGACGCGGACGTCGTCGCGCTGGAAGCGTGCCACCGCCGTCTGGAGACGCTCGACGCCGGCGCCCCCGCCGGCCAGCGCCGCCGCGCCATCGCCGCGGCGGCGAGCTCGTTCGCGCCGGCGATCCTGACGTCATTGATCATCGCCGCGCTGACGTTCGTGCCGGTGTTCGGTTTCGGCGGCGAGACCGGGCGACTCCTGCGTCCCCTCGCCTTCACGAAGACGCTGGTCATCGGCGCGGCGGCGCTGGTCGCCCTGACCGTCGCGCCCGCGCTGCGCGATCGGCTGCTCACCGGCGCGATCGTCCCCGAGTTCAGCAACCCGCTGACGCGCGGCCTGGTGCGCGCCTACCGCCCGTTCGTGCATTTCGCGCTGACCCGCCCGGCGTTCACGCTGGCGACCGCGGCGCTGGCGGTGCTCTCGTGCGTGCCGATCGTCAGCCGGATCGGCGGCGAATTCTTGCCCCGCATCGACGAAGGCGATCTGTTCTTCATGCCGACGACGATGCCGGGCGTGCCGCCCGAGCAGGCGGCGATGCAGCTCGGGCGCCAGGACTGGGCGATCCGCGGCTTCGCCGAGGTGGCGACCGTGTTCGGCAAGGTGGGCCGCGCCGAGACCGCCACCGATCCGGCGCCGTTCTCGATGGCGGAGACGATCGTCCGCCTCAAGCCGCGCGACGAGTGGCCGAAGGTTGCCCGCCACCGCTGGTACTCGGGCTGGGCGCCGGGCCCGCTGAAAGCGCTGCTGCGCCCGCTGTGGCCCGACGAGAGCCCGGCGACGAAGGCGGAGCTGGTCGAAGCGCTGGATCGGGCCTCGCGAATGCGCGGCTGGAACAACGCGTGGACCGCGCCGGCCCGCGCGCGCATGGACATGACGACCACCGGCGTGCGCACGCCCGTCGGCATCCGCATCGTCGCGCAGGACACGTCGCGACTGGATGCGCTGGCCGCGGCGGTGCGGGAGGTCGCGCTGCGCATCCCGGGCACGAAGAGCGCGTCGTACGAATCGCTGGGCGGCGAGACCCGCCTGGCGTTCGCGCGCGACGCCGGCGCGATGGCACGCCTGCACGCCGACGCCGCCACGGTCGCGGCGACGGCCGATCTGATCGTGACGGGCGGTCAGATCGCCGACCTGCCGCCGCGGCAGGCGGGCCAGGGACCGCCGGTGCGGGTCCGCGTCCTGCCGACCCCCGCGCCGATCCGCAACGAGGACGTGCGCCGACTCGACGAGCTGCTGCGCGAGGTGACCGTGCGCGCGCGCGGCCAGGCGATCCCGCTCGCGCTGCTGGGCCGCCCGATCTACCAGACCGTGCCCGCCGGCGTGCGCAGCGAGCGCGGCGCGCCGGTCGCTTACGTCCACGTCGATCTGGACGAAGGCGCGGACCTGCTTCATTACGTCGGCCGCGCGCAGCGCGAGGTCGCGAACGCCGTCTCCACCGGCGCGATCGCGCTGGCCCCCGCCGAACGGATCGAATGGACCGGCCAGTACCAGCTGCTGGCCGCCGGGCAGAGCCGCTTGAAGATCGTCGCGCCGCTGATCGCGCTGTCGATGCTGCTGCTCTTGATGTGGCAGTTCCGCAGCGTGACGGAGGCGCTGATCGTGCTGGTGTCCGTGCCGTTCGCGCTGGTGGGCAGCTTCTGGATCCTGTTCCTGCTGGACTACCGCCTGTCAGCCCCGGTCTGGGTCGGCCTGCTGTCCGTCGTCGGCCTGGCGATGCAAACCGGCGTGGTGATGGTCGTGTACATCGACGAGGCGTTCCACCGCCGCCTGCGCGACGGCCGCCTGCGCGACCGCGCCGACATCGTGGCCGCGCACGCGGAAGGAACCGTGCAACGGCTGCGGCCGAAGATCATGACAATCACCACCATGGCGGCGGGCCTGCTGCCGCTGATGTGGAGCGACGGCGCCGGCGCCGAGATCATGCGGCGCGTGGCGGCGCCGATGGTGGGCGGGCTGGTCACCAGCGGCTTCCTGACGCTGGAGGTGATCCCGGTGCTCTACACGATCTGGCGCCACCGCCAGCTGGTGCGCGCGAACCGCACCGGACGGCCGCTGGCCGACATCGTCGGTCCGCCGCCTTCGTGGGCCCGCGACACGACCTGACGCGGTCACCAGTCGATGCGGCGGCCGTCGCGGAAGAAGCCACCCGTCGGCTCGTGGGTGCGCGTCGCCGCCCAGACGATGGACCCGGCGCCCTTCTCGACGCTGCGGCTGGCGCCGCGCCCGCCCATGTCGGTGCGCACCCAGCCCGGGCAGACGGCGTTGATGATGATCTTCCGCGCGGCCAGCTCCGGCGCCCACACGCGGACCAGCGCGTTCAGGGCGATCTTCGAGACGCGGTACCCGGACGACGGCCAGCCGCGCTCGCGGTGTCGGCCGGCCGCGACGTCGTCGACGAACTCGCGCACGAGCGCGACCAGCGCGTCGCGCGTCAGCTTCGGATCGGTGAAGCGCGCGCGCAGCCGGTCGTCGACGCCCGACAGCTCGCCCATGCCGCTCGACACCATCACGATCGTGCCGCCCGACAGGATCATCGGCAGCAGCGCCTCGGTCACCCGCAGCGCGCCGAGGAAGTTCGCGTCGATGGTCCGGCGCGCCACCTCGGCGTTGAAGCCGTCCATCGCGATCCCCGCGTTGTTCACCAGCACGTCGATCGCCGTGCCCGCGGTGCGCAAATGATCGGCGGCCGCGCCGATCTGGGCGGCGTCGGTGACGTCGAACGGCAGCGGCAGCGCCGTGACCGCGCCCGCCGGTTCGCCCTTCGCGATCGAATCGGCGGCGGCGCGCGCGGCGGCTGCCTGCCGGCTGGTGACGATCACGTTCATTCCCAGACCGGCCAGCTGGCGCGCGGTCTCCAGACCGAGGCCGCGGTTCGCGCCCGTCACCAGCGCCGTACGGTGATCAGTGGACACGGGGGAAGGATAGCCACTGGCAGCGGCGCGCGGCGGCCTTAGCTTGGCCGGGCCCCGCCACTTGCGTGGGTGGAAAGGTCGCCGTCATGGTCAAAGTGGGATTGTTCGCCCGCCTGCAGGCAAAGCCGGGCAAGGAGAACGAGGTCGCCAAGCTGCTGGAGGGCGCGCTCGCCCTCGCCCGCGAGGAGCGCCAGACCTCCGTCTGGTACGCCCTGCGTTTCGGGCCTTCCACCTTCGGCATCTTCGACGCGTTCGAAGGCGAGCCCGGCCGCGAAGCGCACCTGAACGGCCAGATCGCCGCCGCGCTGATGGCGAAGGCGCCCGAGCTGCTGGCCGAACCTCCGAAGATCGAAAAGGTCGATCTGCTCGCGTCGAAAAACTAGCCCGCGGTTTCACGCGCTCACGGGCGGACGAAGGCGCAGCTCGGATCCGCGAGCTGCTGCTGATCGAAGGCGGTCAGAACGGACACCAGCCAGTCGAGGCTGGGCGGGATCGCCCCGCACGTCGACGGGGTCGAGCCGGGCGGGCACGGCGCGCCGACCAGGACGGTGGCGCCGCTGGGGCCGGCGCTGCCGCCGAAGTCGCGCGTGAACCTGAACACCTGTCCGTCGAACGAGCGTGGATCCACGCCGTAGAGCCGAGGCACGCCCGCGGCCCCCGATTCTTCCAGGCCCTTCTGCACGTCGACGTCCGCGATCGCGGCCATGACGTCGGCGACGTCCAGCGCGTCGCCTCCACACGCCGGGATCGCCGGCCCGCATCCCATGTCCGCGGGCATCGTCAACTGCGGATGGCGCACGTGCATGAACGATGCGGTCGGCGCGAGGAGGACTTCGTGCGCGAACGCCACCGGCCGAGCGGCTTCGTAGCCGTAACTGTACTTCGCGTCGAACGCGCATGTCCCCGTGCACGTCGGGCAGCCGTCGCCCGTACACGACGGGCCCACCGCGACGTCGTCTTTGTCAATGCGCACCGCCTCCGCGACGCCGGTTCCGCTGTCGAAGAACACGACGGCGTGCACGTCGTAGCGCGGGAGAGGAGACTGCGTACCCGACCTCCCCGGCGTCACCGTCCCCAGCCCGCCGATCGCGTAGGTCGGCGGCTTCGAGCCGTCGCACGGCGCGCGCCACGCGTTGGTGTTGGCGTAGCCGGGCGGGCCGGCGATGGGGAGACGGGGTGAGCTGCTGCCCAGCTCCAGCGTCGTGCAGACGTCGCCGACGCGGCGGGTGATCGTGAACTTCGCCCAGTCCTCGACCGATGTGTCGATCCCGCAGACGATGTCCGCTCCCGAACGCGGGCCCGGATCCGCGCAACAGAGGTGCCGAATGCCGAACGAACAGCCGGCCATCGCGCAGGCCGAGGGCGGCGGGATCGGGTTCGGGACGCTCTCGCGCGTCTCGCCCCTCGATGGGTAGTAGCACGCCCGGCCCATCGCCTCGCCGCAGCAGCCGCACCCGCAGACGTCCAGCGGCGCGACGCCGGCCGGACAGATCGCGGCGCCTGCGTCGCCCGCGTCGGCGGGGCCCGCGTCGCTCGCGTCCGTCGCGCCCGCGTCGGATGCATCGGGGACGACGTCGGCCGCGACATCCGGAATCGCCTCGGCCGTCAGGTCGGCGGGCGCGTCGCCGGTGGGCCCATCGCCCGGCCGCGTGTCACCGGCGGACGGCGCGTCGCCGTCGCCGCCCGCGTCCTTTCCTTCCGCCAGCGGCGTCCGCCGGCACGATGGCGCCGCCAACAGCAGCGCGAGAACCGCCATCATCACCCCGTGCTTCTGCATCACCAGAAAAACTCCAGTATCCCCGTCGCAGCCACCCAGGTCACCGAGAGCGGCTGGATCGGGATCGGTGTCCCGTCAGGATACGTCGTCGGCAGCGCGATGTCCGGCCGTTCGCGCCCACCGGCGGCGGGAATGACCCGGACCGTCAGCCAGGAGAGCGGGCGTACGCCCAGGGACAGCGAACCACCCGCGCTCCGCGTTTTCCAGGCGCAGGTGGGGCTGACGCAGTCGTTGGCCTGCTCGGCCAGGACCGCGACGCCCAGCGCGACCCGTTCGCTGAGCTGCCGCGTCACAGCCGCGTTCACGCCCAGGAACGACCAGCGCCGCGACGCATACGTGAGGCTGCCGTTGTAGGCCGGCGTCCACCCGAATTCGTTGTCGACGTATTGCGCGCGCCAGCCGGCCGACAGCGTCAGCGCCCAGCGATCGGCGACGCGCTTGAGCGCGGTCACCGCGACGACCGGCTGGACGATCATTCCTTCCATCGACGAATAGCCGATGCCGTGCACGCCCGCGCGCAACGCCAGCGAGATCGGCATCCGCGCGCGCCCGTCGGCGGGACGATCGTCGAGGAACGCGTAGCGCAGCCCGAGCAGGTCGACCCATTCCAGGTGATCCGTGATGCCGAAGCGAAACCCCGGCGTCCCCGGAAAAGCATTGGCGTTGGTCGGTTCGAAGTGGACGGCCGTGACGGCCAGCGACGCCGACGCCATCCGTCGCGGCAACGTGATCGGATCCTCGACGATGCGCGGGGTGAGCTGGCGCGACGGCGCCGCGCACGCGGCGACGGCAACGGCCGCCAGTGCGGCGATCGGCTGCGCGCGCATCGGGAAACATCCTACGCGCTCCCAACTCGGCGGGCAGTGCGCATTGCCACGCCCGCGGTCCCGTGCGACCGTCGCATGATGAAGCACGTTGTCGTTCGAAGTGCATGGTGTTCGTGCTCGGCATCCCGGCGAACAAGAACGCGCAGGCGCAGCTCACCAAGCTGAGCGCCCTGGTGCTCAAGCGGTTCTGAGAAGCTCGGCTCCTGTCGATTCCGCCCGGGCGACCTTGATTTTCGCCCGCCAGTTTCCTAGTCTCTCGCCCGCTGCGGTCGTGGCGGAACTGGTAGACGCGCCAGATTCAGGTTCTGGTGATCTTACGATTGTGGGAGTTCGACTCTCCCCGACCGCACAAGAAATTCTCTAGAACACTCCGGCGGTTGCCGGAGCCGGTCGGTGGCGAGCGAGGGTGATCGGCGTGGCGTGTTCAGTTGAGTCCCCCACCTGATCCCCCACGTGCGGGTGCGTTAGGAGCGGTGTTGTCGTTCGCGGCGTTGCGGAGCCCGGCGAGCGCCACGACCTGGTCGGCCGCGCGCAGTTTCTCCGCGCGGTCGACGTGGCTGTAGTGCTCCGTCATTTCCTCCGTCACGTGCCCGGTGATGGCGCGCGTGACGATGACGCCCGCGACCTGGCGGCTCAGGTTGTTGAACGTGCGCCGCAGCCCGTGGACGCTGACCCGCTTGGTGATCCCGGCTCGCTTCAGCACCCGCCGCAGCGGAAACCGTAGCGCGCAGGGCCCGAGCAGCCCGCCGTCCTCGTTCGCGAACACCCACCCCGCCCCGCCGCGCGCGTTCCGGCGAAGGTCCCGCAGGACCTCCGCCAGCTCCGCCGTCAGCGGCACCGTCCGCACGTTCCCCGTCTTCGTCTCCCCCACGATGCCGTGCCACTGCGCCCGCTCGATCCGGATGACCGCCCCCGCCTCGTCGATGTCCGACCACCTGAGTGCCGTCGCCTCGCCGTAGCGAATGCCCGTCAGCGCCAACGTCAGCGCCAGTGGGTAGTGCCCCGGCTCGGTGTCGCGGAACACCGAGATCACCTTCCCCAGCTCCGCGGCGGACAGGACGTTCGGATCGTCG
>Ga0070673_100000904_pt1 | contig 16769 bp, 15 predicted proteins | sample KBSM23metaG_FD_65342 | JGI IMG/M metagenome (GOLD analysis project Ga0070673, IMG submission 65342) | Miscanthus rhizosphere microbial communities from Kellogg Biological Station, Michigan, USA - KBS M2-3 metaG | ecosystem: Host-associated > Plants > Roots > Rhizosphere > Soil ... | reverse complement strand
GTCGCGCTCGATGAACGACCACAGGATCGGCGTGAGTCCGCCGAGATCGAGCGCCATCCAACCGAGGAACAGCGAGTGGCTCGCGATCCGGTTCAGCTCGGCGGACAGCACCCGGATGTACTCCGCCCGCCGCGGGACCTCGACGTCGAGCAGCTTCTCGAACGCCATGACGCCCGGCCATTCGCAGAACAGCGAGCTGACGTATTCGAGCGGGTCGAGGTAGGCGATCGAGTGGTGGTAGTCGGCGTTCTCGCACAGCTTCTCGACGCCGCGGTGCAGGTAGCCGAGCACCGGGTCGAGGTCGACGACCTTCTCACCGTCGAGCTTGAGGACGACACGAAGCACGCCGTGGGTCGACGGGTGCTGCGGACCCATGTTGAGGAACATCTCGCCGTCGCGGAGCGTGTAGAACTCCGCCTCGCGCTCGGTCCGCGGCGGGTACGGGGGCACCGGCTCGAACACCCCCACGTCGCGATCGAGCTGGACGCGCGGATCATCGGGCTCCCCGGCGAAGGCATCGTCGCCCAGGCTGCTGGTGTGGTGGCGGCCGGTGATGTCGGGGCGGGGCGTGGTCGCGGTCATCGGGGTCCCTTCGGCCGGCTCACGTGCCCGGACTCAGGCGTCGGACCTTGCCGGTCGCAACGGTGTCACGGGGCACGTGGGTCTGCTCCATGGGGCGGACGCCGGCGCCGGGCGACCGGGCGGCGTCGTCAGCCAGGTAGAAGTCCTTGCGGAGCGGAAAGCTCTGGTAGTCGGGCGGCATGTAGATCCGCCGCAGGTCGCGGTTCCCCTCGAATGTGATCCCGAACATGTCGTAGGCCTCGCGCTCCATCCACTCGGCACCCTTCCACATGAAGGTGACCGACGGGACGCGCGGGTCCTCGCGGGACAGGCCATCCGCGATGACGCGGAGCCAGTCAGGTGTCGTCGGGCTCCACAGGTGGTAGACGACCTGCATCACCTCGCCCGTGTCGACACCGGCCAGATCCGCCAGGAACTCGAAGGCGAACTCGAGCTCGTCGTGAAGGGCGGTGATCACCGGCACGACGTCGCCCGGGCCGATGCGGATCTCGGTCTCGTCGTGGCGCTGGCGGACGGGGCCCGTCAGCTGCTCGCCGAAGCGCCGCTCGAGGCGGGCCTTGAACGATCGGTCCATGTCAGACCTGCGCTGGGACCGTCGGGCCGATCGGTCGCTCCGGCCAGTGGCCGCGGCGATCCTTGACGAGCTGCTGGAGCTTCATCATCCCGAAGATGAGCCCCTCGGGACGGGGCGGGCAGCCGGGCACGTAGACGTCGACCGGCATGACCCGGTCGATCCCCTCGACCGTCGAGTAGCTCCGCTTGTAGCGGCCACCCGAGCATGTGCAGTCGCCCATCGCGACGCACCACTTCGGCTCGGGCATCTGCTCCCAGAGTCGGACGAGTGGGCCGGCCATCTTCGTCGTCAAGGTGCCCGCCACGATCAGGACATCGGCCTGGCGTGGGCTGGCACGGAACGGGAACATGCCCCAGCGGTCCATGTCGTTGCGCGACGTCGCGGCCGACATCATCTCGATCGCACAGCACGCGAGGCCCGACAGCAGCGGCCAGAGGCTGTTCATCCGGATCAGGTCAAGGACGTAGTCGGCCTTGGTCGGGATGACCTCGAGGGGCCCACTCCAGCGAGCGTTGTCGCGGCGTCCCAGACCGCTCGCCTCGAACTCGGCGAGGTGGGTGATGCTCGTGGGCTGGTTGCCCTCATAGGCCATCGGGTCCACCGACCGCCAGAGCGTATTGGGGACGACGATCGGCGCCATGACCTCGTCGGAGGATCGGGTCGCCGGCAGGCCGGGCTGGGCCGGCACATCGGACGGTACCTCGGTGGCGTCCGACGGTCCCGCGCCCAGCCCGTCCGGGCTGACGCGGTCCTCATTCACCGCCATGTCAAGGCTCCCTTCCGCCACGCGTACGCGAGGCCGAGCAACAGGATCAGGACGAACACGACCATGCTGATGAACAGCCCGGCCGGGTTCAGATTGGGGTCTTTGAACACGATCGCCCAGAGGTAGATGAAGATCACCTCGATGTCGAACGCGACGAAGAGCAACGCATAGATGTAGAAGGACAGCCCGAACCGGCCGTGGGTATCGCCGTAGGTGTCGATCCCCGACTCGTAGGGCAACCCTTTGTGGACGTCACCCTTGTTCCTGTGGGAGATCAGCCACGCAGCCCCGATCGTCAGGAACACGAACGACACGCCGGCGAAGGCGAAGCCCACGACGTACCAGAGCTGTTCCAATCGAACTCCCTTCGGGGCAGAGAGGCGTCGGGCACGGGCGTCTCCGTGGAGGCGCCACGCAGCACCATTCTATCAGCGGGAACGGGCGGACCGGGTCGGCCGGGACGGCCCGGGAACACCGCGTGACGCTTATCAGAAGCCGGGAACGACGGGCACGGATCGACAGAGGAGGTGGGCCGATCCGGGTCGGACGCGCGCGGCAGATGGTGTGTCATCGGGGACACCATCGGGCACCGCTGCGGGGAGCGCGACGCGCCGAGCGCGCGTGCAGGTTCGCGTCGCGCTCCCCGTCGCGATGCGGTCGTGCGACGACCATCGAAAGCGTGAGGGCCAGCCGCCCGTGACGGCAATACGGCATTCGCCCTAGTCGCTGTCACTCCCTGGCCGGGCGAGGCGGTAACGCAACAGCTTCGGCGATCCCCCGGCCGGCCATCCTCGGCCGAAGACCATCACGCGAAAGCGGCCCATCGCGGCCGGATCGAGGAGCCGCAGCAGGCTCGCGCGCAGGAGGGTGTATGCCTCCATCGTCGTCGACGGATCCGCCTGGATCTCACGCAGCCGGTCTTCGACGCCGAGCGCCATGAGCGCCTCGGCCTGCGTCGTCACCCCGAGCGTCGTCAGGCCGGCGGTCTCGGCAGCTCGCTGGACCGCTGTCACGTCGACGTGGGCGGTGAGGTCCTGCCGGCCGACGAAGCGATACGGGTCGTCGCTGATCGTGTGCCGGACGTACGCCTGCAGCGTGCCGTCGCGACGTCGGATCGGGTCGTACAGCTCGGCGGCTTGGGCGCCGTAGTCGATGAGGATCAGCAGCCCGCGTCCAAGCGCCGCCGCGACATCGCCGATCCATGTGTCGAGACCGAGCGCGATCTCCGCGGTCTGACCGTCGGCGAGCTCGATGCCCTCGTCAGACAGGCGGGCCGCGAGCGCGGGCGTGGTCGGGTCGATCTCGATCTCCGTCAGTCGACCGTCGGCCCCCACCTCGACCGCGAGCTCCCGTAGGGTTCCGCGCTGACGGACGCGATGGACCGGCAGCGCGTCCAGCACCTCGTTGGCGACGACGACGCCGTCGACCTTCGAGCGGGGCGGCAGATCGACAAGACGCTCGGCCAGGCCCGCCTCCGTCAGGCGCTCCCGCAGGACCGCGGTCCGGCGCTCGTCGACCTCGACAGGGTGGTAGCCGATCGCCGGCGGCAGCGCTCGCAGCATCGGAACGGCTAGCGCGCCCTCGCCGGCGCCGTGTTCCACGACGACGAACGGCTGGGGCCGGCCGAGTGTCACCCAGGCGTCGTCGACCGCCCGTGCGAGGAGCTCTCCGAAGATCGGGTGAAGCTCGGGCGCCGTGATGAAGTCGCCGCCACGGCCCGGACGCGCCTCTTCGGAGCGGTAGTAGCCGCCCTCGGCGTCGTAGAGCGCGAGCTCCATGAACCGCGCGAACGGCATCGGGCCGGTCGCCCTGATCTCCTCGCGGATCCGTGCGGCGAGCCAGGGGTCGTCGGCGAGGTCGGACAGATCCGCGGGGGGGTCACGCCGGAGCTCGGGTCGGAAGCCGGTCACGGTCGGATGCTATCGACCGGGACGCAGGGCGAGCGCGAGACCCGGTCCGACGAGCGTGTGACCCCCGAGCACGATAGGGACCGGCGCCGCAGCGGCCGATGCGGTCACGGCGCGAAGCCACGGATCGGCCACACGATCGGCGAGCAGAAGATCGGATGCGAACCGATCCTCGGTCGGGGGCCAGCCGGCTTCATCCGCGCCGCAACGATGGGCGATGACGACGCGGGTGTCGATGATCGCGGCGTCCCCGAGCCGAGCGACGTGTTCGCCGAACGACTCCGGACCATCGCGCTCGAGGAGTGCGCCCATGACGGACGTTGCCGGACGCTGCCCCGGTCGGCGCGTCCGAAGACCGCGCTCCTCGACGAGCGCCCGCGTCCTCGATGCCGTCTCTCGCTCGAGCCAGGCCAGGTTCGATGCCGAGACCCGGCCTGCGACGAGAAGCTCGGCGTCTGGATCGGCGGCGACTCGGCGAACCGCATCGATGGCCGCGACGGCACGCTGGGCATCGCTTGGGTCCAGACGGGCCAGCCACCGACCGGCGAGCAGGACAAGGTCGAGCGGTCCGTCGATGTCGACCCCGAGCCGTCGACGAGATCGGGCATCGGAAACAGGTACACCGGCACCCTCAGCGAGCCAGCGCGGCAGCATGTTGTCGGTCGCGATGTCGGGCAGCCGCGCAAGGACCGACCTAGCGCGCGAGATCGCGATGACATCCGCGGAATAGCGGTTGTTCGCGAGGGCCGCGGGCGCACCTTGCCGCGCGGCCGCGACCAGCTCCCGACGATCCACCGCCGTCGCGAGCGGGATCGCGCCAGAACCGAGGACGATCAGCCCGCCGTCTCCGATGTCGGCAGCGAGATGGCGGAGTCTCGCCCCGAACGGGACGTCGTCCCGAGGTCCTGCATGGAGCGTGACGCGCGTCGCCCCGGCGGCGAGGAACCCTCGACGGTGACGCTCGACGAGGTCGAGCCGGGCGACGTGCGTCGCTCGCGTGAGCGGGCCAGCCTCGGCGTCCGGCTCGAGGTGCAGGATCGCGACGTCGACGTCGGTCACGCGTCCGGTCGACGCTCGGGGTGCCGCATCGCCGGATAGTAAGGTGACTCCGATGAGCGCCCGCCGAACGGTCCGTGCCTACATCGGTCTTGGCGCGAACCTCGGTGATGCGGCCGCGACGATGGCCGCAGGGGTGGCCGCCCTCGAGGCGCTTCCCGCTATCCACGTCCGGGCTGTCTCGCGTCTCTACGCGACGGCCCCATGGGGGTTCACCGACCAGCCGGAGTTCCGCAACGCGGCCGCCGCCCTTGACGTCGGGGGCGAGTCCGCGAGCGCCGAGGCCGACGCCCTGGACCTCCTCGCGTGGCTCAAGGCCATCGAGCGGAGCGGAGGTCGGCAGGCCCGCGCGCGCTGGGGGCCGCGCGAGCTCGACCTCGACCTATTGCTGTACGGGCGCCATCGCATCGACGTCGACCGACCGGCGGACGCCCGGTCGATCGACGCGGACGCCGACCCCGACAAGGCCGCGAAACGGCTGGAGATCCCGCACCGGCATCTCCGCGAGCGGCTGTTCGTACTGGCACCGCTCGCCGATCTCGCTCCGCGACTCGTCCCGCCCGGCTGGACGGAGACGATCGAGACACGACGTCGACAGGTCGCAGCGAACGAGCCGCCGGGTAGCGTCCGGGTCCTCGGGGACTGGGATGTCGCGTCCGAGCGGTGGGTCCCCCCGAAGGCTCCGGGGGATCCGTCAGGCGGTGCGGGCTAGCGCATCCGCGGCGCGGACGACGTCCTCGAACGAGCAGTACATCGGGACCGGCGCCAGCCGGATCAGGTCAGGCTCCCGCGCATCGGCGACGACGTCGAACGCCTCGAGCGCACGCAGTCGTGCGTGGGCATCGCCGACGCGGATCGAGAGCTGCGACCCGCGCTCCGCCGGATCGCGTGGCGTGATGACCGTCGCGTCCGGGACGAAGCCGTCGATGAGGCGTGCAAGCTCGCCGGTCAGCGTCAAGGATCGCTCTCGGAGGGCCGCCATCCCGACCTCGTCGAACATCGCCAGCGAGACCGCGATCGGCGCGAGCGACAGGATCGGCGGGGTCGAGACGCGGAATCCATCTGCACCTCGCCCTGGCACGAATGTCTCGGCCATGAGGAACCGTGAGGCGGGATCGTTGCCCCACCAGCCGGCCAACCGCGGCGTCGCCGGGTCGGAAGCATGCCGCGCATGGACGAACAGCTGCGCGAGCGCTCCCGGACCGCTGTTGAGGTACTTGTACGTGCACCACGCGGCGGCATCGACGTTCGCATCGTGCAGCGCCAACGGGATGTTGCCGGTCGCGTGCGCCAGGTCCCAGATCGCGATCGCCCCTGCGGCATGCGCGCGCTCGGTGTGTCGCGCGATATCGAAGACCTGCCCTGTCGCGTAGTTCACGCCTCCGAGGAGCATCACGGCGAGATCGTCACGATGCTGGTCGATCATCTCGTCGAGATCGTCGGGCCGGACGGTGTCCTCGCCGGTCCGGGGCCGGATGACGATCAGGTCGCTTTCCGGGTCGAGACCGTGATGGCGGAGTTGCGACTCGACCACGTATCGATCGGACGGGAACGTCGGCGCATCGATGAGGATCCGTCGTCGCTGCCCGGCGGGTCGGAAGAACGACGCAAGCAAGAGATGGAGGTTGATGCTCAGCGTGTTCGCCGTCGTGACTTCGGCGGGCTCGGCCCCGACCAGCCGACCGGTCGCACCGGCGAGGTCACGCTCGACATCGATCCATGGCTGCTCCGAGTCGAACCAGCCGTCGACACCGAGGCGGGCCCACGCGTCGAGCCGTTCCTCGACCGCGGCGCGCGCGTCCTTCGGTTGGGCTCCCAGGCTCTGGCCGGCGAGGTACGCCTTGGGTCGGCCGTCACGCCCGACCGGCAGAGCGAAACGGTCACGGAGGCTGGCGGCTCCGCGATCCGCGGCATCGCGCCGGTGGGCGTCCGTGTACTCGGTGGCGAGCGACGAACCGACCGACGTCACGCCCCTGCGGGACCGCTCGGGGCGAGGTCCTTCACGACGTCCTGGATCCCGCCCCGGGGGACGAGTCGGACGCGATGTCCGCGAGCCTCCAGCAGGCCTGCGGCCACCGTGGCCCGTACCCCGGACTTGCAAGCGACGGTCACCTCGGAGCCCGGCGCCAGTGCCAGCGGGCCGCCGTCGATGAGGGCCGCGAGCGGGACCTCGACGGCGTCGACGAGCCGACCGTCGTCACGCATCTCGGCCTCGTCGCGGACATCGACCACGGCCGGGCGCGAGCCCGAGCTGATCTCTGCCGCGAGTGCCGCGGCGCTCATCGTCGACATCTCGGCGACCGGGCGGCCGTCCGCCGTCCACCGCGCGACCCCACCGTCGAGCACGCCCACGAGCTGGTCGAAGCCGATGCGGACGAGCTGGTCGACGGCCTCGGTGGCAGCATCAGGCCCTTCCGGCAGGACCAGCACCAGCGGCGTGCCGACCGGCAGGATCCAGCCGACGTATGAAGCGAACGTGTCGCGGAGCTCGACGGTGAGCGAACCCGGGAGATGACCTGCGGCGATCTCGCGCCGGGGCCGCGCGTCGACGATGCGTGCCCCGTTCGCGATGGCCGCCGCGACGGCCGTCGGATCCAGCGCGACGAGCGACGGGCGCTCGCCCAACACTCGGGGTCCCGCGCGGTTCATGGGAGCCATCTCGCGGTAGTACGCGGGGTAGGGCATGAACCCCGACACGAGACGGTCGTGGAACGCGCCGGCATCCGCGATCGCGAACAGCGGGTTGGCGAAGCGCTCGGCACCGATGGTCGAGGTCGGCGCGTCCAGCATCGGCCCCGCGGCGCAGAAGCTGCCGGAGCCGTGGGTCGGCCACACGGCGACGTCGTCCGGCAGGGAGGCCAGCGCCCGGAGCGATCTGAACTGCTCGCGGGTCAGTTCCTCGGTCGCATCGTCGCCCAGCAGGTCGGTCCGGCCGACGCTGCCGACGAGCAGCGAGCCACCGGTGAGCACCGCGGCCGGCGTATCGTCACCGACCGCCTGGTCATACACCTCCCAGGCGAGGTGTTCGGGGGTATGCCCGGGCGTTGCCCTGGCCCGCAGGACGATGCCGGCGACGTCGATCTCCTCGCCGTCATCCGCGCCCTGGTGGTCGAACGCGTAGTGGCCGCGAGCCGGCGCGACGACGCGTGCCCGTTCCGAAGAGACCAGCTCGAGCGCGCCGGACAGGTAATCGTTGTGGACATGCGTCTCGACCACCATCCGGAGACGCCAACCCCGGCGCTCGAGGAGCTCCCGGACGCGCCACGCGTCGCGCGGCGGATCGACGACCAGCGCGTCGCCGTCGGACCCCAGCACGTACGTCGAGTTGCCCAGTCCGCGTGTGCGCAGGATCACACTTTCGAGGTCCATCGCCGCTCATCATCGGGCACGGGTCCAGCATCTGTGAGGCCGGCTCGAGGCGGGCTGCACGTCGGATGTGATGCTCTCGGTGGCACGGGTCCGTCAAGATATGGGCATCGGCTCCGAGCTCCGGGAGGAGCGGCGCTCGGATCCCGTACTCGATACCGACCACGATCCAGCCCCGGGTCGCGAGCCGCTGAGAAAGGACCACGATGACCAAGATCGGCTACGCGGCGATGATGGAGCAGTTCACCCCGACGGACCTGCTCGACTGGTGTGCCCAGGCCGAGGACGCGGGCTTCGAAGCCGGCTTCATGGTCTCGGAGCATTTCCATCCGTGGACCCCCGAGCAGGGCCAAAGCGGGTTCGCGTGGGCGTTCATGGGCGCCCTCGGGCAGCGCACGTCACTCCGGTTCGGGACGGCCGTCACCTGCCCCGGCTTCCGCTATCACCCAGCCGTGATCGCGCACGCCGCAGCAACCCTCGGGGCGATGTACCCGGGCCGCTTCTACCTCGGCCTGGGTGCGGGAGAGGCGCTGAACGAGCACGTCGTCGCCCCCGTCTGGCCGGAGGTGCCGATTCGCAGCGCGATGATGTTCGAGGCCATCGAGGTCATCACCAAGCTCTTCACCGGCGAGGTCGTCCGGCACGAAGGCAAGTACTTCACGCTGGAACGGGCCAAGCTCTACACGCGTCCGCCCGACGACCAGAAGGTGCCGATCTACGTCGCTACCGCCGGGCCGGTGAACGCCAAGAAGACCGGCAAGTTCGCCGACGGCCTGATCACGGTCGGGGCAGCGGACGAGAAGATGGGGATGATCTGGGGCAAGTTCGAGGAGGGCCGAGCCGAGGCCGGCAAGGATCCGAAGGCCGGGCCCAAGCTGCTCCAGATCCATATCTCATGGGCGCGCACCGAGGAGGAGGCGACGCAGAACGCGCTCGTCGAATGGCCGAATGGCGGCATGGCGTTCTTCCCGAAGCAGGACATCAAGAATCCCGAGGACTTCGCCGGCATCGCCAAGCTCGTGCGAGCCGAGGACTTCAAGAATCGCGTGCTGATCAGCAGCGATCTCGAGGAGCACTGCCGGCAGATCCAGCACTACGTCGACATGGGCTACGACGAGATCCATCTGCACAACGTCGGGCGCAACCAGAAGGAGTTCGTCGAGGTCTTCGGCAAGGAGGTCCTGCCGAACCTCCGCCTCGGGTAGGTCGGCGGAGAGGGGTGGTCAGACGGGCGCGGCGAGACCGCCGATGGTGGTCGCGACGAGCAGCCCGAGCAGACCGATGACGACCCACATCACGAGCGCCAGCAGGAACGGCCGCCCGCCGACGGCAGACAGCGAGCGCACGTCCGTGGCCATCCCGACACCGGCAAGCGCGACGAGGATCAAGAGCGCCGCCAGCGTCGAGCACAGGTCGGCGAGGGTCCCGCCGCCCGGCATCGGAACGTCGAGTAGCCCGGCGGAGCGGAGACCCGCCACCACCACGAAGCCGATGACGAACCACGGCACGGCGCGGCTCACGAGCGCCATCCGCGAGGGCGTGGGGCCGGTCCCGGCCGCCGTGCCCTCTTCGCTCGAGGTCGCGGCTCGCGCCACGTACCACGTCGCCCCGAGCAAAACCGGAAGGATCGCCAGGTTCCGGGTCAGCTTGACGACCGTGGCGACGTCGCCGGCACCCGGCGAGAACGCGTAGCCGGTCGCGACGACCTGTGCCGTGTCGTTCACGGCGAGACCGGCCCACGTCCCGAAGACGGGGTCGGACATATGGAAGAGCCGACCCAGGACCGGCAGCAGCAGCACGCCGATCAAACCGAAGATCGTGATCGTCGAGACGGCGTACGCGGTGTCGCGATGCTTCGCGCCGACGATCGGTGACAACGCCAGGATCGCAGAGTTGCCGCAGATCGCCATCCCGACGGTGATCAGGGCCGAGAGCGGTGGCACCAGTGCGAGCCGTCGTGCCAGCCACGTGCCGAGCACAAGGGCCACACTGACCACGAGGACGATCCCGATGATGCTCGCGGCTCCGGTCGCGAGCAGCTGTCCGAGCGTCAATCTCGCCCCGAGCAGCGTGATGCCGAGCCGCAGCGCATAGCGCGACGCCAGGGTCGCTCCCGGGATGAGCCGTGGCCGGAGGCTGGCGGCGGCGCCGATGGCCAGCCCGAGCACGAGGGCGAGCGCGGTCTCCAGCCCGAGCTGGAGCGCCGAGCCGATGAGGCGCGCAACGGCCGCCACCGCGACGCATGCGGCAAGACCGACGAGGATCTCGGCCCGATCGCGGGCCGGGCTGGCGGTGGTAGCGGTCAGAGTCGGACCCTGGGCGGGCTATCCCGATCGAACATGTGGACGGTGTCCACGAAGCGGACCTGCTTCGTCTGATAGGCCATCACGAGCGAATGTGTCCGTGCGCCGCCACCGAAGAACCGAACCCCTTGGAGAAGGTCACCGCTCGTGACGCCGGTCGCCGCGAACACCAGGCTGTTGCCGGGCGCGAGATCCTCGGTCATGTACACGCGGTCTTCGTCGCCATGGCCCATCCGCGCCCCGCGTTCGCGCTCCTCTGCATTCCGGTAGCGGAACCGTGCCTGGATCTCGCCGCCGAGGCAGCGCAGCGCGCCGGCCGTGATGACACCCTCTGGCGCACCACCGATACCCATCACGGCATGGACGCCGGTGCCGGAGACCGCACACGAGATCGCTGCGGAAAGGTCGCCGTCACCGATGAGCTTGATCCGCGCCCCGGCGGCGCGGACCTCCGCGATGAGATCCTCGTGGCGCGGCCGCTCGAGGATCACGACGGTGATATCCGACACCCGACGCCCGAGCGCAGCGGCGATCCGGCCGATGTTCTCGGTCGGTGAGAGCCGGATGTCGACCTTGCCGGCACCGGGAGGCCCGACGCACAGCTTCTCCATGTACGTATCCGGAGCATGGGTGAGACCACCGGCCTCGCTCGCGCACAGGACCGTGATCGCTCCCGCCTGACCGAGCGCGACGAGGTTGGTGCCTTCCAGTGGGTCGACCGCGATGTCGATCGCGGGGACCTCCTTGCGTTCCTCGCCTGTCTTGCCCACGCGCTCGCCGATATAGAGCATCGGGGCTTCATCGCGCTCGCCCTCGCCGATGACGATCCGTCCCGCGAACTCGATCTCATCCATCGTGGAGCGCATGGCGGTCGTCGCCGCGGCGTCGGCCTCATCACGCGCGCCACGACCCATGAAGCGCGCGGATTCGATCGCTGCTGCCTCGGTCACGCGGACCATCTCGAGCGCGAGCAGTTGTTCCATTCAGTCCTCGGATGTCGTGATGGCGCTCAGGTGGCGCGGCAGATCAGCGCCACCCATCAATGTCGGAAGTGCCTTCTACCCGTAAAGACCATGGCCATGTGGTGACGGTCGGCGAGCTCGATCGCCATCTCGTCGCGGATCGAGCCGCCCGGCTGGATGATCGCGGTGACGCCGGCATTCGCCGCCGCCTGGATCCCATCCGGGAACGGGAAGTAGGCATCCGATGCCATCACCGCCGTCTTGGCCCGGTCACCGGCGCGCCGCAAAGCGATCTCGACCGAGACGAGCCGCGACGCCTGCCCCGCCCCGATGCCCACCGTCGCGGCGTTACGCGCGAGGATGATCGCGTTCGAGCTCACGTGGCGCACCGCGCGCCACGCGAACAGCAGGTCGGTGAGCTCCTCGAGCGTCGGTCGACGCCGGGTCACGACCTGCAACTGCCCGCGGTCGAGCCCGAGGTCGTCGAGGTCCTCGACGAGCAGCCCGCCGGCCACACGCTTGAAGTCGAGGTTGGCGATCCCGTAGTCGCGCATCCCGTCGGTCGGGTCGGGCGGGACGGCGAGCAGCTCGAGCCCGGCCTTCTGCTTCAGGATCCCGATCGCCGAGTCGCTGAAGCTGGGGGCGACGACCGCCTCGTAGGAGTTGGCAGCGATCTCCCGCGCGGTCGCGCCATCGAGCTCGCGGTTGACGCCGACGATCCCGCCGAACGAGGCGACGGGATCGGTCTCGAGCGCATGCCGGTAGGCCTCGACCAGCTCATCGTGCGACGCCAGCCCGACGGGATCGGTGTGCTTCACGATCGTGACCGTCGGTGCCGTGTAGTCGCGCGCGATCAGGTAGGCCGAGTCAAGATCGAGCAGGTTGTTGAACGACGGCCTGCCTCCCTGGAGCTGCGACGCGTCGGCAAGGGTCCCGCTCCGATGTGTGGTCTCGCGGTAGAACGCCGCACGCTGGTGGGGGTTCTCGCCATAGCGGAGGTCGTCGACCTTTTCGAGGACGAGCGCCAGCCGCTTCGGGAACACGTTGCCCGAGATCTGGTTGAGGTAGGCAGCGATCTCTGCGTGGTACGCGGCGACCGTGCTGAACGCCTCCGCGGCGAGCTGCGCCCGCGTTTCTGCGCTGACCTGGCCGAGTTCGCGCAGCTCGGTGAGGATCCGCTCGTAGTGCGACGGGTCGGACGCCGCGGCGACTCCGGCCGCGTTGCGTGCGGCGGCACCAAGGAGGGCCGCGCCACCGACGTCGATCATCTCGATCGCCTCGTCGATCCCGACGAGCTTCGCCCCGACGGACGGTGCGAACGGCTTCACATTCACGACCACGAGGTCGATGGGGGCGAGACCCTGCGTCTTGAGGTCGTCCATCTGCTCCTGGACGTCGCGGCGCGCGAGGATCCCGGCGTAGACGGCGTGATGGAACGTCTTGACCTGGCCGCCCAGTGTCGGGCCACCGTTGGTCAGGTCGTTGACGGAGCGGACGTCGATGCCCTCGCCGGCGAGGAACTCTCGCGTCCCGTCGGTCGCGAACATCTCGACGTCGAGCGATCGGAGTTCCCGCGCGAGCGCCGCGATCCCCTCCCGATTCGCGACTGACAGCAGGGCTCGCACCCGGCGCGTTCCTCCTCCCAGGGCGTGTCCGTCGGGAGCGGACCGCTCCGGCGGAGTATAGCGTCCGGCATGGCATACTCCCGCCCACCGACCGACCCGCCCGCAGCGAGGCAGCCGTGACGCTGGCGCCCTGGGAATACCTCTTCGTCTCGTTCAGCAGCCACAACTTCCCGGACCTCTTCTACCCGGTCTGGATCGCAGCGCTGGTGCTGCTGGTCGTCCTCGTCGTGCTCTACAACGTCCGGACGCGTCGGCTCCATCGCCACCCGCCCTTGGTCGACCTCTGGGAGTGGCTGTGGTGGACCGGGCTGATCACCTTCAGCCTGATCCTCATCGAGTCGATCTTCGTCTTCGACTTCATCCTCGTGCTCGCGACGCTGCTGACCGGGCTTGGGACGCTCGTTTGGATCCGGTTCCTGCGGTTCCCGCCGATCCTTCGTGCGCACGAGCAGCGGCTTGCCCGCCAGCGCTACTACACGAAGCAGAAGTTCGCCGACCCGGAGGCGACGATCAGGCGCCGCGGTGGTCCGCGTCGCCAGCGGCGGCGACGCCGCTAGGGCCATGCCGATCGACGTCCGACGGTTCGGCGTCGGCCACCGCCGAGCTGACGGCCCGCCCGGCACGACCGGCGTCACCGGCCAGCTCATCCATTCGGACGCGCGCGGGGCTATCAGCGAGATGGCGTTCGCACGGGGCGCCGCGATCGAACCGCACTCCAACCCGAACACCTCCTGGTTCATCGTGATCGAGGGCGGCGGCTGGGTCGGGGTGGACGACGAGCGGACCCGAGTCGCTGCCGGCGAAGCCGTCCTGTGGCCGGCCTACATCCCGCATGCCGCCTGGACCGAGCACTCCGAGATGCGTGTCTTCATCGTCGAGTTCACCGGGGCGGATGACGCTGCGATCGGCGGGATACTCGAAGGCCGTGCCGCGGATATGAGCGCGCTCGGGCGACCCGTCGAGCGCGGCGAGGGACACCTCGTCGGCGAAGGGACGACGACGCGTCACGACCCGGAGGCCCGCGAGCCGGTCTGAGCCGCCTCGATCCCATCGACTCAGCGCGTGAGGTCGTCCTCGGGGATGGCGGTGCGGGCGATCACAGCGCCGAGCTGGCTCAGGATGCGGGCCGTCGCTCCCCACACGGAGAGGCCGTCGACCTCGTAGTGCCCGTAGCGGATCGGCCAGCCGCCGATGGTCCGCTCCACGATCCGGAGCGGCGCCTCGGGCAGGAACGTGGACAGCGGCGGCTCGATGATCCGGACCACTTCCGCGGGAGACGCGATCAGGGCCGGTCTCCGCGGTGCGATCGCGACCACCGGTGTCACGGCGAAGTCGCTGACGGGGATCCACAGACCGTCGAGGACGCCGACGATGCAAACACTGGCAAGGTCCGGATCCAGACCGACCTCCTCGGTCGCCTCGCGAAGCGCCGTCGCGACGGCATCGCGGTCCCCGGGCTCGGCCTTTCCTCCGGGGAAGCTGACCTCGCCTGAGTGATGGCGGCCGTCGTGGGTCGGTCGCTCGATGAGCACGACCCGAGCGTCACCGGCATCGTCGGGGTAGACGAGCACCAGGACCGCCGCGGGTCGCCCGCCCGGAGCGGCCGGCTGGCCCGGCAGTCGCCACGTCGCTCCGTCCGTGCGGACCGGCATGAGCGCGTCGAGCGGCGGTGGTAGCGGCTCAGGGAGCGGATCGAGACGCGCGACGACCTCGTCGAAGCGCATCCCGTCCGCGATCCGCGCTAGTTGACCAGGTCGCCGTCGCCGCGCTTGCGACGGGTCGGCGGAAGGTCGAGCGGCGATGCGTCCCGGCCTCCCGTCCCGGCCCCGACCGCGGCATCCTCGGCCGGCGTGCTACGCGCGTCCCGTCGCGTGGCGTCGGTCACGACCGTCGCTCCCTCGCTCGAGAACACGAGCGTGCCCGAGACGAGGTCGGCGTCGGCGGTGATCCGGTCGCCGGGTCGGAACTCCCCAGCCACGATCGCCCGCGCGAGCGGGTTCTCGACGAGTCGCTGGATCGTCCGCTTGAGCGGCCGCGCACCGAAGGCAGGGTCGGTGCCCTCTCGCACGATGAGCGCCTTCGCCGCGGCGGTCAGCTCGAGGACCAGGTCCTGGCCGGCCAGCCGTTGCTCGAGATCGACCACCAACAGGTCGACGATCGCGGCGAGGTCATCGTCGGTGAGCGCGTGGAACACGATCACCTCGTCCACACGGTTGAGGAACTCCGGCCGGAAATGCGACCGCAGCGCGTCGGTGACATCCCGCTTCATCTGCTCGTAGGCCGCGTCCCCGGCCTGACCGCTGGTGGCGGCGATGGCCGTCGATCCGATGTTGCTCGTCATGATCACGACGGTGTTCTTGAAGTCCACCGTACGACCCTGTCCGTCGGTCAGCCGACCGTCGTCGAGGACCTGGAGCAGGACGTTGAATACGTCCGGGTGCGCCTTCTCGATCTCGTCGAGCAGCAGCACCTGGTACGGCCGTCGCCGGACGGCCTCCGTCAGCTGGCCGCCTTCCTCATAGCCGACATAACCCGGGGGCGCACCGACCAGCCGCGACACGGCGAACTTCTCCATGTACTCGCTCATGTCGATGCGGACCATCGCGCTCTCGTCGTCGAACAGGAACTCCGCGAGCGCACGTGCCAGCTCGGTCTTGCCGACCCCGGTCGGGCCCAGGAACAGGAACGAGCCGATCGGGCGGCGTGGGTCCTTGAGACCGGCCCGTGCACGCCGGACCGCGTCGGACACGGCCTGGATCGCCTCGTCCTGGCCGATTACACGCTCATGGAGGCGCTCCTCCATCTTGATGAGCTTGGCGGTCTCGCCTTCCATCAGCCGGCTGACCGGGATGCCGGTCCACGCCCCGACGATCTCGGCGATGTCGTCGGCGCCGACCTCCTCCTTGAGGAGCGTGCCGGGACCCTGGAGCGCGGCAAGCGCCGCCTCCTGCTCGGCGAGCTTGTCCTGGAGCGCCTTCTGCGTGCCGTACTTGAGTTCGGCGGCCGTCGCGAAGTCAGCTTCGCGCTCGGCCTGCTCGATGCGCGTGGCGAGCGCCTCGAGCTCGGATCGGGTCGCGCGGATCGCGGCGATCGCGGCCTTCTCGGCCTCCCACCGCTGCTTGAGACCGCCGGACTCTTCCTCGAGGTCCGCGAGCTCCTTCTCGAGCGCCTCGAGTCGGGCCTTCGATGCGTCGTCGGTCTCCTTGCGCAGCGCCTCGCGCTCGATCTCGAGCTGGATGCGGCGGCGCTCGAGTTCGTCGATCTCGATCGGCATGGAGTCGATCTCCATCCGGAGCCGCGATGCCGCCTCGTCGACGAGGTCGATGGCCTTGTCGGGCAGGAATCGCTCGCTGATGTAGCGGTCGGACAGGGTCGCCGCCGCGACCAGCGCGGAGTCCGTGATCCGGACGCCGTGATGCACCTCGTACCGCTCGCGCAGCCCGCGCAGGATCGAGATCGTCTCCTCGACGGTGGGCTGATCGACGAGGACAGGCTGGAAGCGCCGCTCGAGTGCGGCGTCCTTCTCGATGTGCTTGCGGTACTCATCGAGCGTGGTGGCGCCGATCGTGTGCAGCTCGCCGCGCGCAAGCATCGGCTTGAGCAGGTTGGACGCGTCCATCGCGCCCTC
>Ga0070673_100000903_pt1 | contig 16778 bp, 10 predicted proteins | sample KBSM23metaG_FD_65342 | JGI IMG/M metagenome (GOLD analysis project Ga0070673, IMG submission 65342) | Miscanthus rhizosphere microbial communities from Kellogg Biological Station, Michigan, USA - KBS M2-3 metaG | ecosystem: Host-associated > Plants > Roots > Rhizosphere > Soil ... | reverse complement strand
CTACGGGCGCCTGATGAGCATCCTAACGCGACCGCCTAGCGTCATGCTCGAGCACGAGCACGGTCTCGAACTGGCCGAGATCGACCTCGTTCCTGCCGAAGATCGACCAGGACGCGCGAGGAAACGGAGAGAAACGCAACCGGGGCAGCTTCAACAAGTCCGTGACGCGGCGCGGCGACTCGCAAAACACGGTGTCGACTCTCTCGAGGGGGACGTCAGGCGGTTCCTGGCGCAGGCGAAACCGCTTCCGCCATACAAGCGGTCGGATTGATCGCCGCGTTCCCTCGTTCTCCCCTTGACATTTGATAGGAAGCGCAGTCTCCTATCAACTGTCTATGGGACGCAAGAAGCAGACGCCAGGCCCCGGCGAGCTCGTGCAGGGCACCCTCGACATGCTCGTGCTCAAAGTGCTGTCCCTCGAGGCGATGCATGGCTGGGGCATCGCGCAGCGAATCCGGCAAGTATCAGGAGAAGTCCTGCGGGTCGAAGAGGGCTCGCTCTACCCGGCGCTCCGTCGCCTGGAACTCGACGGGCTCGTCGAGGCCGAATGGGGCACGTCCGACAACAATCGCAGAGCCCGCTACTACCAACTCACGAGAGCGGGCCGACGTCGCCTGACCGATGAGCGCGACCACTGGCAGGAGCTGACCGCGGCGATCGCCCGCGTCATGGAGACCGTCCGATGAGCCTCCTTCGTCTCTGGCGGGTGTTGAGGCGTCGCCGCGCGAACGAGGCCATCTTCCGGGAGGAGCTGTCGGCGCATCTGCAGGCGCTCGAAGAGCGCTACCGCGCGGAAGGGCTGTCGGCGGAGGCTGCGCGCACGGCGGCCCGCCGGCAGTTCGGCAACGCCACCACCGTCACCGAGGATGTTCGAGCGGAATTCAGCTTCGGCTGGCTCGAGCGGCTGGCGCAGGATGTTCGCTATGCCGCGCGCACACTGACGGCGAGCCCGGGCTTCACGCTCATGGCCGCTGGATCGCTGGCCCTCGGGATCGGCGGATCGATCGCGGTCTTTACGCTGCTCAACGCTGTCGTCCTTCGGGCGCTGCCCATCGACGAACCCGATCGTGTCTTCCAGGCGCTCCGCGCGAGCGGCGACGAAATGGTCGGCAGGCTGGCGTGGCCGGCCATCCAACGTGCTCAGAACGATCTCGCCGGTCGGGCGGAGATCGCTGCGGTCTCGAGGATCGCCGGCATGCAACTCGAGCCTGAAGGACGCGGAGCCGGCAAGGCCGAGCGGGGAGCGGTGCAGCTCGTATCCGGCGAGTACTTTGATCTCCTTCGCCAGCGGCCACAGCGAGGGCGCCTGCTGACGAAACGTGACAACGTCACGGTCGGGGCTCATCCGGTGGCTGTCATCAGCGATGCCTACTGGCGCCGCCAGCTGGCGGCGTCGGAGACGGCCGTTGGCAGTCATCTGACCATCAATGGCCGTGCGTTCACCGTGATTGGCATCGCCGAGCCGCAGTTCTTCGGCACGACCCTGACCCTGCGCAGCCCGGACGTCTGGATTCCACTCGTCATGCAGCCGGTCGTACGCTACGTGCAGAACGCGAGCAGCCACGACGGCGCCGACACACGTCGACCGTGGCCGCCACAAGAGACGATCGAATGGCTCACCGCGTTCGTGCGAGTCCCGCGTGCGACGGATCCGGCCGTGATTGCGGCCAGCCTGACCGTGCAGCGACAGCGTGAGGCGGTGACGCTGTTCTCGGGCGGTAGCTTCGGGAACATGCGAAACGTCGTGCAGAACGAAAAGATTCTCCTGGAGCCGGCGTCTCGCGGACTGTCGCCGTTTCGAGACACGACGTCCTCGTCGCTGTTGGTCCTCCTGGCCATGATGGGCGTGCTGCTCGCGGTCGCGTGCGGCAACGTGGCGGGTCTGCTGATCGCGCGCGCCTCGGCGCGCGAGCGCGAGATCGCCGTCCGTGTATCGATCGGTGCCGGCCGGATGCAGGTGGTGCGTCAGATGCTGACCGAGAGCCTTCTCCTCGGCGCAGTGGCCGGCGCCGCAGGCGTCGCGCTCGCGTTCTGGAGCCGCAGCGCCCTCCTGAAGATGTTCGCGCCCACTGCCAGCTCGATCACCCTGGACATCGGCTTCGACGCGCGAGTGTTCACGTTCGCCATCGGCGTGTCGATAGCGACGGGCGTGGGCTGCGGGATCGTTCCCGCTATCCGCGGGACCCGCGCATCAGTGGCCGATGCGCTCAGGGCGCCGATGCCCGCCACCAGTGGCGGCGGCCGGTCCCTCTTCGTCGGCCGGGCGCTCGTGGCCCTCCAGATGGCATTCTGTCTGCTCGCCCTGGTTGTGGCCGCGCTGTTCGTCCGGAGCCTGCAGTTGCTGACCTCGATGGATATCGGGTACGACCGCGAGCACGTCGTGACGGCGAGACTCGATGTGGGCACTCTCGGGTACACGCCGGAACAACGCCAGGCGCTTTACGAGCGAGTACTCGAACGCATGCGCCAGATTCCGGGCGTCACCTCCGCGAGCCTTTCGATGAATGGGCCATTGGCTGGTGCCGAGGCCATCATCGATTTCGGTATCGAGGGCTACACGCCCCGCCAGGGAGAGCGCCTCACGAGCCATGCAGAAGTGGTAACGGAGGACTACTTCGGGACCGTAGGTCTCCGGCTCCTGCAGGGACGATTGTTTGGACCGGCCGATCATGCGCCGGGGAACCGCAACACGATTGTCAACGAAGCGATCGCGCGGCGATTCTTCAAGAATGGAGACGGGATTGGCAAGCGCTGGGACTGGGGAAACCCGGTCGGACCGGACGGCTTCGTCATCGTCGGCGTCGTCGAAGACGCGAAGTACGTGGATCTGAGAACGTCCCCGCCGAACATGGTCTATCACCTTGCGGCGGCGCAACCCGACCGAGTGCTCAGCGACCTGGAGATTCGCACTGCTGGCTCACCCACGACGATGACGGCGGCTGTTCGTCACGTGCTCGCGGGCTCTGAGCCGCGGCTTTCCGTCGATGTGATGCCGCTCAGCGATCGCATGGCGCAGCGAGTGTCACAAGACACGCTGATCGCGCGCCTGACGTCGATCTTCAGCGGCATCGTCCTGTTTCTGGCGTGCCTCGGGCTGTACGGCACCATCTCGTACGGCATCAACCGCCGTGTGCCGGAGATCGGGTTGCGCATAGCGCTGGGCGCCGATCGGCGGTCGGTTCTCAGGCTGATCCTGCGCGAGGCGCTTGTTCCGGTGAGTCTTGGAGCGAGCGTCGGCATTCCGCTCGCCTATATCGCGGGGCGTAGCCTGCAGACGATGTTGTATGAGATTCCGCCTCTGGATCCGATTTCATACGGCGGCGCTGCAATCGTGCTCATCGCCGTCAGCCTGCTGGCCGCGTTTCTCCCCGCGCGCAGGGCATCGCGGATCGAGCCAATGCTGGCGCTGAATCGCAGCTGACCACCAACCCAGACAGGCCTTTCTCCGTCCAACCCAAATGCGGAGTCTCGCCGACGATGCCGTCTGTGCTGCTGACTCCGTGGAGATGAAGCCATGAGAGTTCTGCCGCAGGATCTCGGTTATGCGTTCCGGCAATTGCGCAAGACTCCCGGCTACACGATCACGGCGTTGCTGACGCTGGCGCTGGGCATCGGCGCCAACTCGGCCATTTTCACTTTGGTCAACGCCATCCTGCTGCATGACCTGCCGGTCGTGGACCCCAACGCCCTTGTGCGAATTGGCGACAAAGACGACTGCTGCGTCAATGGCGGATGGAACGACGCCGGCGATTACTCGCTCTTCTCGACAGACACCTACTACATGTTCAAGAAGAACCTGCCGGAGTTCGAAGAGCTCGCCGCCATGGAGTCCGGCTACGCCTGGCGGCCCTTGACCGTCCGTCGCGCCGGAGCGCAGACCGTTGCCAGGTCCGTCATGGGGACGTTCGTGTCCGGCAACTATTTCCGCGTGTTCGGGCTGTCGCCGGCCGCTGGCCGCCTCCTCTCGGATGCCGACGACCAGAAAGGTGCGCCGCTCACGGCTGTGATGAGCTACGACGCATGGCAGCAGGACTTTTCCGGGGACCCGGGCGTGGTCGGAAGCGGCTTCTACATCAATGCCAAGCCGGCCACCGTCATCGGCGTGGCTCCCAAGGGTTTCTATGGGGACCGCATCGATACCAATCCGCCCAAGTACTTCGTTCCCATGAATTCGATGGACGCGATCATCGGCGCGCCGTACTTCAATGATCCCGATACCCAGTGGGCTTACATCATCGGACGCGTCAAGCCGGGCACCTCCGTGACCGCCGTGCAGGCCAAGGCCAGCACGCTGCTGAAGCAACAGTTTGCGCCACTCAAGACATTTGCCGATCCACGCGCTCAGAAGGTGCTGCCTCGCACCCACGTTGTCCTGACACCCGGAGGTGGAGGCATCCAGAACATGCAGAACGGGTACAAGGATCAGCTGAAGCTGCTGCAATGGATGGCGGCGCTCGTCCTGCTCGTTGCCTGCGCCAACATTGCCAACCTCCTGTTGGTTCGCGGCGTGAGCCGCAAGGCTGAACTGTCGATCCGCTCGGCGCTCGGCGCGCAGCGCAGCCGCATCGTGCGGCAGTTGCTGACGGAGAGTGTGCTGCTCTCGAGTATTGGCGGCCTGCTCGGGCTTGCCGTCTCGTATCTCGGCGCGCACGCGCTGCTGGCGCTCGCCTTCCCCGGCCAGCACAACATGCCGGTCAACCCGGCGCCGTCGCCTCTCGTCATCGGTTTCGCGTTCGTGCTGTCGCTCGCAACCGGCGTCCTCTTCGGGCTGGCTCCAGCGATGATGGCCGCGCGGACGCAGCCCGCCGAGGTCCTGCGGGCCAACGCCCGCACCACCGCCCTGGGAGCCTCGCTCTTACAGCGCGCACTCGTTGTCCTCCAGGCGGCGCTCTCACTCGTGCTGCTCGTGGCTGCCGGCCTCTTCGCGCAGAGCCTGAACAAAGCCGAGAGCGTCGACATGAAGCTGGAGGCAACGAACCGCTACATCGTCCACATCAATCCGCAGGCGGCCGGTTATGGGAACACGGAGGTTGAACCACTCTACCGAGCGATCGAAGACCGCTTTCACGCCATTCCTGGCGTTCTCAAAGTCGGCCTCGCGACGTACACGCCAATGGAGCAGAACAACTGGGGATCCGGCGTCAAGATTCAGGGCGAGCCGGACCTGAACAAAGGCGCGTCCTGGGTGAAAGGCACCGCTGAATACTTCGACTCAGTCGGGACGCGTGTCGTCATGGGGCGCGGCTTCACGCCGCAAGACACGCTGCATGCGCCGCCCGTCGCCGTCGTCAATCAGGAGTTCGTCAAGCAGTTTTTCGGGACACGCAATCCGATCGGCCATCGCTTCGGCTTTTCCGGTCCGAACAAAACGGCTCAGGATGGGGCGCATGAAATCGTCGGCGTGGTCGAAGACACCACCTACACCACCGTCTACTGGAAGAACCACGCGATGTATTTTCTGCCGCTCACACAGCCTGCCGGCATCCCGGGTCCCGACAATCCTCTCGAGAAGGACCAGTCCATGTATGCCGGAGCCATCGTGATTCAGGCCGCCCATGCAATCGCCGGCTTCGAAAAGATCATCGGCGACACGCTCGCGAGCATCAATCCCAACCTCACCATCGTGAAGTTCCAGACGTTCCAGCAGCAGATCGACGACCGGTTCATCCAGGAGCGGCTGGTCGCGCGCCTCACGTCTCTGTTCGGCCTGCTCGCCCTCCTCCTCGCGGCCATCGGCCTCTATGGGGTCACCGCCCATACCGTCCTCCGCCGCACGCCGGAGATCGGCATACGCATGGCCCTGGGAGCCGCGCGGACGCGCGTCATCGGGACGATCGTGAGCGGCGCCATGCTGCAGGCCGTTACCGGCCTCGCTATCGGCGTACCGGTGGCACTCTTCTGCGTGCGGTACGTGAAGTCGCAGCTCTATGAGATCACCAGCGTGAGTGTGCCGGTTATCACCATCGCCATTGCCGTGCTGGTATGTGCGGCGGCGATTGCCGGCTTCATCCCGGCGCTGCGCGCCGCCTCGATTGACCCCGTACGGGCCTTGCGCGCCGAGTGAACACGCTCTAGCCTGCGTCAACCATGAACCGGTCGATCGCGTCCGCTGCGTCGTAGCCCCGCTTGACGGCAGCGACGACCGACCCCATCCCACCAGCACTGGCTGCCCCGGCAAACACGCCGCGACGTGACGTCATGTACGAGCCATCGACCGAGTAACTGCCCTTTTCCGTCAGCGCGAGGCCGTCGTCCGCGCCGGAGATGCGGCTCGGATTGAAGCCAAACGCCAGCGCAGCGAAGTCGGCCTTCACCGTGAACGTATCACCGGGTTCAGCTACCGGTCGATGGCATCGTGCGAGATTCGTACTCGTCGGGCGGACCGGCGCACACTCGACGGCGCAGACGTCGCCTGACTCATTGCCGGTGAATCGCACCGGCACGGCCAGGAATCGGAACTGCACGCCTTCTTCCTTCGCGCAGCGAACCATGAACGGGCTGCCCGGCATGCTGGCTTCGTCACGACGGTAAACGCAGGTCACCCGCTCGGCGCCCAGCCGCACGGCCGCGCGCGACAGCCCCATGGCCGTATCGCCCCCACCCAGGACGACGACATGCTTGCCCTGCAGACAATCCGGCCGGTCGTATGGCGGCGGCAGATCCTGTGGCTCAACGATGTTGCGGCAAATGAACGGTAATGCGCCGACGACGTTTCCGAGATGCCTGCCTTCGATCTCAGGCTCGTTGGGCTCCGTCGCGCCGGTCGCCAGGAAGATCGCCCGGTAGCCTCGCTTCTCCAGCTCATTTAGCGAGAAATCGTAGCCGATGCGAGTGTTGCAAACGAAGTCCACGCCGAGCGCGCGCACCTGATTCAAGCGGCGTTCGACGGCCGTCCTGGACACCTTGAAGCCGGGAATGCCGTAAACGAGCAGCCCACCGGGGTGCGGCAGGGCCTCGTACACCGTGACCCGGTGCCCCTTCTTGACCAGCTCCTCCGCGCATGCCAACCCTGAAGGGCCCGAGCCGACGATGGCCACGTGTTTCCCGCTCTGGCGGGGGGAAGGCCGCTGCGGAGGCGCGTGCCGAAGCGCCCATTCGGCGACACACCGCTCGACCGCACCGATAGCGATCGGCTCGTCCTCGGCTCCCAGCACGCAGTGTCCCTCGCAGAGCATGTCGTGTGGGCATACCCGCGCGCAGATGTCCGCCGAGTTGTTTCTCTGGCCCAGGACCCGTGCCGCCTCTGTGAACTCGCCGGCCGCCACTAACTGCATCATCAGGCGGATATCGGACCGCATCGGGCAGGCGATCTCACAGCTCGCCACGTCGCATGCGCGCCGCACGCACCGTCGAGCCTCGACCATCGCCTCCTCGGGTATGAGGCACCGATAGCCTTCCCCGAAGTCCTTGACGCGCTCCTCGGCCGACCGCTCGCAGTGGACGAGTCTGGCCATGATGTTCCCCCGCTGGCAGCGTAGTCGGGGCTGACGGCGGCGTATAGCCGGCGAACTCCCGGGAGAGGGCCGGAACAACCCGACACCGAACAGGAAGAAAGACCGGTCTCTGGGGGTCGGAGTCGGGCGGCACGTGAGGCCATCGTTCCCGTGAATGGGACTATCATCCGCATTCGATGGAAGAAGAGCGACGCCTGGACGAGCCCGCGAGTACCGGCTGGAGCGTGTGGGGCCCGTATCTGAGCGAGCGCCAATGGGGCACCGTTCGGGAGGACTACAGCGCGGATGGGAACGCCTGGGAGTCGCTCAGCCACGACGCCGCGCGCAGCCGCGCCTATCGGTGGGGCGAGGACGGCATCCTCGGGATCAGCGACGACCGCCAGATTCTGTGTTTCGCTCTCGCGCTGTGGAACGGGCGCGATGCGATCCTGAAGGAACGGTTGTTCGGGCTCATCAACACAGAGGGCAACCACGGCGAAGATGTCAAGGAGTGCTATTACTACCTGGACGCGACGCCGACGCACTCATATCTCAAGGCGCTCTACAAGTATCCGCAGCGGCCCTTTCCCTATGCCGAACTGGTCGAGGAGAATGGCCGGCGCGGCCGGAACGATCCGGAGTTCGAGCTCCTCGACACCGGCGTGTTCGACGACCACCGGTATTTCGATGTCGTTGTCGAGTACGCCAAGCAGTCGCCGTCCGACATCCTGATCCGCATCAGCGTGCACAACCGTGGACCGGAAGCGGCGGCGCTGCACCTCCTGCCGCAGCTCTGGTTCCGGAACACGTGGGCGTGGGGCCATCCGGTTCACAAGCCCGAGCTGACCGTGGAGCACGACGTGGCCGTCGCGCGCAGCGAGCTCGGAACCTACCGGTTGTATCGGGAATCGGACGCGCCCTGGCTCTTCACAGAGAACGACAGCAACGTCGGCCGCCTGTTCGGAGCGCCGGGAGCGGGCGGCTATTGCAAGGACGCGTTCCACGAATTCGTGGTCGCTGGCAATTCGAGCGCCGTCAACCCCGAGCGCCGCGGCACCAAGACGACCGCGCATCATCATCTCGAGGTGCCAGCCGGAGACGTCGCGGTCGGGCGGCTGCGGCTGACGACCGAGAGCTACCGCGATCCCTTCGCCGGCTTCGACGCCGTGATTGGCGAACGCCGCCGCGAGGCTGACGACTTCTACGACCGGCTGCAGGAAGGCCTGTCCGGTGATCGGCGGCTCGTCCAGCGGCAGGCGCTCGCCGGGATGATCTGGGGCAGGCAGTTCTTCTACTACGACGTGCCGCAGTGGCTGAACGGCGACCCCGGTCAGCCGGCGCCTCCATCGACACGCGCACGAGGGCGCAATCGCGACTGGCGTCACCTGCACAACGCCGACATCATTTCGATGCCGGACAAGTGGGAGTACCCGTGGTACGCGGCGTGGGACCTGGCATTCCACACCGTCGCGCTCGCGCTCGTCGATCCGGCATTCGCCAAACACCAGCTGGTCCTGCTGACGCGCGAGTGGTACATGCACCCGAACGGTCAGCTGCCCGCCTACGAGTGGGCCTTCGGCGACGTGAATCCCCCGGTTCACGGGTGGGCGGCGTGGCGCGTGTTTCAGATCGATCGGAAGTGGCGCCGACGTGTGCGGAAAGACGACACCGGCGACCTCGCCTTCCTCGAGCGCGTGTTCCACAAACTGATGCTCAATTTCACCTGGTGGGTCAACCGCAAGGACGCCGAGGGCCGCAACATCTTCCAGGGCGGCTTTCTCGGCCTGGACAACATCGGCGTCTTCGATCGCAGCGCGCCGCTACCGACAGGGGGCCACATCGACCAGTCGGACGGGACGAGCTGGATGGCGATGTACTGCCTCAACCTGATGCGGATCGCGCTGGAGCTTGCCCAGTACAACCACGTCTACGAGGACATCGCGACCAAGTTCTTCGAGCACTTCCTGAGCATCGCCGAGGCCATGACCAGTGCCGGCGACGGCGTGGGCCTGTGGAACGACGAAGACGGGTTCTTCTACGACCTCCTCCATCTGCCCGACGGGCAGACGGTGCCGCTCAAGGTGCGATCGATGGTGGGCCTGATCCCGCTCTTCGCCGTAGAGACGCTCGAGCCCGAGCTGTGCGCCAGGCTGCCCGCCTTCGCCGGGCGCCTCGATTGGTTTCTGAACTATCGACCCGATCTGGCCGGGCTGGTCTCGCGCTGGACGGAGCCCGGCAAAGGCGAACGGCGGCTGCTGTCGCTGCTTCGCGGCAGCCGCATGAAGAAGCTGCTTCGCCGCATGCTCGACGAACGTGAGTTCCTGTCCGATTACGGCGTGCGCGCGCTTTCGCGATACCACCACGAGCGCCCTTACACACTCGAATGGAACGGGCAGCGCTTCACGGTGGAGTACCAGCCGGGCGAGTCCCGCTCGGCGCTCTTCGGCGGCAATTCGAACTGGCGTGGTCCCATCTGGATGCCGGTCAATTTCCTGATCATCGAATCGCTCCAGAAGTTCCACCACTACTACGGCGACGACTTCAAGGTCGAGTACCCGACGGGTTCCGGGCGGCATCAGACGATCGAGGCGATCGCCAACGACCTGGCGAACCGGGTGAACGGGATCTTCCTTCGCAACGACAATGGCGAGCGCCCGGTGTTGGGTGACGACCGCCGCCTGCAGGACGATCCGCACTTTCGCGATTGCGTGCCGTTTCACGAGTACTTCCATGGAGACAGCGGGCGAGGCCTCGGCGCCTCGCACCAGACCGGGTGGACCGGCCTCGTGGCGAAGTTGCTTCAGCCGCGACCCAAGGAGACCTAGATCCAAGAACACTCTCGAGCCCACGAAGCACCCGCTAGGATGCCGCGCTCGAGCGCCCTCAACGGGAGTGGGATTCGGCATCTGTCTAGAGGACGCATGACGCCACTGTTGCGCGATGTAAAGTTCGGGCTGCGCCGGCTCGCGATGGCGCCGGGATTCACGGTCATCGCGATTCTCACCCTGGCGCTCGGCATCGGCGCGAACATCGCCATCTTCACAGTCGTCAACGCGGTCCTCATCCGTCCACTGCCATTTCCGAATCCTGATCGGCTGGTGCGTGTTGCCGCCGATGCACGGGCGACCGGCGGCCGGAACATCGGGATCTCCGAGCCGGAACTGCGCGATCTGCGCGACCACGCCGGGGTGTTCGAGAGCGTCACCGCCGTGTGGCCGCTCAGCGCATCGATGCTCGGCGGCGATCGGCCACAGCGAATCGAGGTGCTGATGACGAGCCCCACGTACTTTCAGGTGCTCGGCGCCGGGCCGCAACTCGGGCGCGTCTACGGGCAGGAGGACGCGGTACCCGGCTTTTCGGACGCGGTGGTCATCAGCGACGGATTGTGGCGGCGCGCCTTCGGTGGCGCCCGCGACATCGTCGGCCGCAAGGTGGTGATGGACACCGACACATACACGATCGTCGGTGTGATGCCCCCGGACTTCCACCATCCGGGTGAGACCGTTCGCGGCGACGTGGACCTGTGGAACGCGTGCGGGTTCGCGGCTGCGCCATTCGACGATCCGCCCGAGCGGCGGCAGAACTTCATCCCCTCGACGCTGGCTCGGTTGAAGCCCGGAGTATCGTTGCCGCAGGCGCAGGAGCAGCTCGACGCCCTGGCAGCGCAGCTGCGCGCCACGTATCCAGCGAATTACCCTGCAACCGTGCAGTGGTCCCTGCGTGTGGAGAGCGCGCAGGGGGGGCTGACCGCCCGCGTCCGCCCGATCCTCAGCGTGTTGATGGGCGCCGTCGCCCTGGTGCTGGTGATCACCTGCGTCAACATGGCGAACCTTACGCTGGCGCGGGCGTCAAGCCGTGTCGCCGAAATTGCCGTGCGCCGCGCGCTGGGAGCGACGCGGGCCCAGGTGGTGCGGCAGCTGCTCGCGGAAAGCACGGCCCTGGCGCTCGCCGGGGCCGTCGCCGCGCTCGGCGTGCTGGCCGTGGTGAAACATTCGCTGATCGCCGCCCTGCCACCGGATCTACCGAGGCTCACGGAGGTGCGGTTCGACGGCGAGATTGTCGGCCTCGGTCTCGGTCTGTCGATTGCGGTGGGCCTCCTCTTCGGCATCGTGCCCGCTCTCAAGGTGTCGGGAATTGACCCCGGCGAGAACCTCAAGGGGGCCGGCCGCGGGTTGGGCGAGACGCGTCCCGAACGACGGTTGCGCAGCGTCCTCGTCGCCGCCGAGATCGCAATCTCGCTCGTCTTGCTCGTCGGCGCCGGCCTGCTCGTGCGCAGCTTCTGGAGCATGCTCTCCGTCAATCCGGGCCTGGATCCGGCGGCGGTCGGATTCGCGCAGATCATCATTCCGATACCGAATGACCCGTCGAAGGATCCATACCGCACCCGGGTGCAGCGCAACGCCTACACTACCGAAGTGATGCGCCGGGTGTCCGCACTGCCAGGGGTGCAGTCGGTCGCAATGAGCGTCAGCAACCAGACGCCGTTCAGCGGAACCGGGGTGACCCAGCCGTTCACGTTCGTCGGCGAATCAACGCTGCCAGCGGACGTCCGGCGCGCGCAGTTCCAGGTTGCAAGCCCCGAGTACTTCTCGACGCTACGTGCGCCGATCCTTCGAGGGCGGGCGTTCTCCGCCGCGGATGGTCCAGCGGGAGAGCCGGTCGTCATCGTGAATGAGTCTCTCGCGAGGATGCATTCGCCTTTACAAGATCCGGTGGGCCGCCACCTGGCACTCGGCCGGCAGACCGCGCGCATCGTCGGGGTCGTCGCCGATATTCACGACGATGGGCTGGACGTGCCCGTAACCCCGCGCGTGTATTTTCCGTTGTTCCAGCGTCCCGGCTATGCGTTGACGCTGTTCTACCGCTCGTCCGTGGATCCGGCATCGCTCCGCAGCGCGGTCGACCGCGCGATCCACGAAGTCGATCCGACGCTCCCGGTATTTGGTCAAAGCACGATGGAGACACTGCTTGCCGATTCGACGATCCGGCGCAAGGTCGTGCTGTCGCTGATGTTGATTTTCGCGGGCGTCGCCCTGCTGCTCGCGGCGATCGGGACGTACGGCGTGATGAGTGTCGCCGCAAGCCAACGCGTGCGGGAGATCGGGATCCGCGTGGCGCTCGGCGCCGCGCCGCACGACATCGAGCGGCTGATGATCCGGCCGGGGCTCCTCCTCGCGGTCTGGGGCATCGCAGCGGGCGTCGTCGTGGCGATGTTCCTGGCGCGGCTGATGCGCACGGTGCTGTTTGCCGTGACCCCGACGGACGCGCCGACCTACGCCGCGGTTTCGGCGCTGCTGATGGCGGTGGCACTTGTGGCCTGCTACCTGCCGGCGCGCCGGGCCCGCCGGCAGGACCCGCTGATCGCGCTGCGCCGCTGAGCAGATAGCGCAATCGTGGCAGCGAGGCGCTAGGTGATCCCGCGACCCATTTTCTTGGTTTCGGGCAGCTTGTCGGTCGCCCACAGGCGAACGGTCAAATCGACGGTCCCCACCTGAATCAGGTCGCCGTCGTTCAGCGAGACTTCAGTCTCGACGGCAGAACGCCCGACGAACGTGCCGTTGGTGCTTCCCATGTCTTCGAGCCTGACGCGGCGGTTGCTGCTGTCGACGCGAATGATCGCGTGGCGGCGCGACACGCCGTCCGCATCCAGCCAGATGTCGCTTTGGGGATCGCGGCCGACGATGTTGTCGCCCTCCGCGAGTGGGTACGCCCTGCCGTTCCACACCACCCAGCAGCAACGTGCCTGGCCCTTGGTCCGCGGACGGGGATCGTCGGCGGCCGTGCCGCAGAACGCATATCCCACTCCGTGCACGGTTCGAATGAATCTCGAGTCCTGCACGTCGTCGCCGAGCGCGCGCCGAATCTCGCCGATGAGAATGTTGAGGTTCGCGTCCACCACATACGTGTTCGGCCAGATTCTCGCGCGCAGGTCGGCCTTGTCCACCACCTTCGGGCGCGTCTCGATCAAGGTGCACAGGAGGTCGAAGGCCTTCGGCGACAGGTGGATGTCACGTCCCTGGCTCAGCAGTTGACGCGTCTCCGAATCGATGGTGAACGGCCCGAATCGAGCTCTCACCGCGCCTCCCCGAGTCCTGCGGAATCCTTGTACTTTCCTTAAGGTTCGGCACTGCCTTCCTGGACGATAGTGTCACGAATGTTACACGGAGCCGTTCAGATCGTGGATGCCGTCACCACACCGCCGCGCCGCCAGGCGCGCGACATCATCGAGGCCGTCGTCGCGAACATGCGCCGGAACCTCGAGCGTCTCAAGTACTCGACGCTGGCGCCGAGCCGCTACACCGTCTATCTGCATCCCGGCGAGTTCGAGCGCCTCGAGACGATCGTGCCGGTTCTGCGCGAACAGACGATCCGCGCGCTCGACGAAGAGCTTCGGCGAATCAACGCGCGCCCGCCGGCGCCGCGATGGCGCCGCAGGACGGCAGAACTCGAGCCGGAAGTTCGCAACGCGGCCACCGACTGGCACGTCGCGTTCATGGCGGATCCTGACGGCGACCTGAAGGAAGGGGACGTTCTCGTCGATTCCGAGCTGCTGATGCCGGCCAGGCCCGATCTCGGCGTCGGCGAACAGACCCGCAGGATCGCGATCGTGCAATCGGCGCAACATGCCACGACGATCGAACACACCAGCTGCCGTTCTTCAGCGTCGTCGCCGTCGAGGCTTCGTGGCCGCCTCGAATACGACGACGACCGCGGGCATCATTTCTACGACGTCAGGACTGACTGCTTCACCATCGGACGCGGTGGCATCGCACATCCTGTGGACGTCCGCATCGCGTCGTCGGCCGAAGTGTCCCGCGAGCACGCCCGTATCCGGCGGGACACGGCGACCGATCGATTCTTTCTGATCGATCTGAGCACGCTCGGCACGACGGTGAACGGCCGCCAGGTGCCAAAAGGCTTCGACGATATCGACGGAGCGAAGCTGGAAAACGGCTCGGAGGCGGCGCTGCCGGACGTCGCGACGATCGGGCTCGCCGGCAGGATCTTCCTCGATTTCCGGAAGCGGCGATGATCGAGAACGAACGATGAGCAGTCGTCAGGCCGGTCGATGCGGAGAAGAGCTGACCGCTGGGAACTCGCGCTGCCCCGGTGCGAGAGGTCGGTGTCTTCCCCCGGCGACCGGCTGACGACTGCTGATCGCTCGTTCCCCCGTTCCAGCGGTGAAAGGGAGAAGGCTGTGTCTCGTAAAGACCGATATCTGGTCGGCCTCGACGTCGGCACCTCGAAGATCGCCGCGATCGTCGGGGAGATGACGGGCGACGCGGGACTCGACATCATCGGGCTCGGCCTGGCAGAGTCCAGAGGGATCCGTCGCGGCATCGTCGTCAATCTCGAGGCCGCCGTCGCATCGATCAAAAAGGCCATCGACGAAGCGGAACTGACCGCGGGCGTCGACATCGACGCGGTGCACCTGGGTCTCTCGGGCGCGCACGTCAAGGCGTTCAACAGCCGCGGCGTCGTCACCGTCGCGGGCAGGGAGCACGAGATCACGCATGAAGACGTCCGCCGGGCCATTGACGCGGCCAAGGCCGTTGCGCTCCCGAGCGGACGCGAAGTCCTGCACGTCCTGCCGCAGGACTTCGTTGTCGACGAGCAGGACGGCATCGGCGCGCCGGTCGGCATGACCGGCACGCGCCTCGAGGTCAACGTCCACGTCGTCACCGGCAGCGCGGCGTCGACCCAGAACGTCGCGGCGTGCGTGAACCACGCCGGGGTCGCGATCCTCGACACGGTGCTGGCGCCGCTCGCCGCGAGTGAAGCCGTTCTCACCGACGACGAGAAGCAGCTTGGCGTCGCGCTCGTCGACATCGGCGGCGGCACGACCGACTTCGCGATTCTCGAGCGCGGCAGCGTGTGGCACACCGGCGTCGTGTCGGTCGGCGGCGATCACTTCACGAACGACCTCGCCGTCGGGCTGCGGACGACGATTCCGGACGCGGAGAAGATCAAGCGCCGCTGCGGCTGCGCGCTGTCCGCGATGGTCGACGAGGACGAGACGATCGACGTGCCGAGCATCGGCGGACGCCAGTCGCGCGTGATGGCGCGGCGCGCCGTGTCGGAGGTCCTCCAGCCGCGTGCGGAGGAGATTGTCCACCTGCTGTGGGACGAGGTCCGGAAGGCCGGCTTCGAGACATCGCTCAACTCAGGGATCGTGCTCACCGGCGGCGGCGCGCTGCTCGAAGGGATGGCCGAGATCGCGGAACAGATCCTCGACCTGCCGATCCGCCGCGGCGTGCCCGCCGGTGTCGGCGGACTGGCGGATCACGTCAACAGCCCGGCGTTCGCGACGGCGGTGGGTCTGGTGATGTACGCGCACAGGCATCACGTCGGCGAGGTCGCGCGCCCGGTCGGCGCGGGCGCCTTCGGACGTGTGGCCGGACGGCTGCGCACGTTGTTCAAGGAGTTGGTCTGATGGAGGATCGGATGGCCGACACCATCGTGTTCCTGCTGTGGGCGCGTTTCGTCTTACTCGTCGCGTGCGGCGCGCTCGTTGCGCTCTACCTGTGGATCGGGTACCGTTCGCACCGAGCCGGGTGAGCCACCTGATGCCTACCGCAACCGCGCTCCGGGCTGCCGCCGACAGCGACGTCGGCCTGCGGCGCGACGTCAACGAGGATCGCGTTCACGTCGACCTCCGCCGAGGGCTGTTCCTGGTGATCGACGGGGTCGGCGGCCACGCCGCCGGCGGCACGGCCGCCGACGTCGCGCTGACGACGATGCGGTCGCGACTCGAGCGCGAGACGGGGACGATGGCCGATCGCGCGCGCGAGGCGATCGCGCTGGCGAACAACGAGATCCATCGCGCCGCAGAACTGCGTCCGGCGTGGCATGGCATGGCGTGCGTCCTGACCCTCGTCATCGTCGACGATGGTCGCGCGGTCGTGGGCCACGTCGGCGACACCCGCCTCTACAAGCTCCGCCACGATCGCATCGACAAGATCACGCGCGATCACTCGCCGGTCGGCGAGCGGGAAGACTCCCACGAGCTCTCCGAGGTCGAAGCGATGCACCACCCCCGGCGCAACGAGGTGTATCGGGACGTTGGATCCGACCCCCATCAGCCGGACGATCCGGATTTCATCGACGTGTGCGAGATCGTCTTCGAGCCCGACGCGGCGCTGCTTCTCTGCAGCGATGGACTCACCGACCTGGTCGACTCGTCCGCGCTGTACGACATCATCAGGCGCTTCGCGGGTCAGCCAGACATGGTCGTGAAGGAGTTGATCCGCGCCGCGAATGTCGCCGGCGGTAAGGATAACGTCAGCGCCGTCTACGTCGAGGGGGAGCGGTTCGCATCGACCGCGTGTCGGGAGCCGCGGGCTC
>Ga0070673_100000901_pt1 | contig 16781 bp, 12 predicted proteins | sample KBSM23metaG_FD_65342 | JGI IMG/M metagenome (GOLD analysis project Ga0070673, IMG submission 65342) | Miscanthus rhizosphere microbial communities from Kellogg Biological Station, Michigan, USA - KBS M2-3 metaG | ecosystem: Host-associated > Plants > Roots > Rhizosphere > Soil ... | reverse complement strand
ACGCCCAGCAGCAGACGTACACCTGGTACTGGTGCGACAGCATGGGCGGCGTCCCGTCGCAGCCGTCGCGCGGGCGCTGGCAAGGCGACACGCTGGTGTTCGAATCGTCCAGCCCGCAGGCGCAAGGCCGCTACACGTACCGGTTCGAGGGCGATTCGACCTACCACTTCACGCTGCAAAACTCGTTCGACGGCGGCCAGAACTGGGTGACGTTCATGGCCGGAACGTACAGAAAGACAACGTCGGCGTGATACTTTAGCCGCTGAATGCGGCACGTCGCGCGTCACCGACTGCTCTGGATCGTCTGCCTGCTGTGCGCCGGCCTGTTGCCGCGGCTGGCGCTGGCGGACGCGGCGCGGGCGCGCGCCCACTTCGATAAGGGGCGCACGTTCTTCGAGGTCGACGAATACCGAAAAGCGATCGCGGAGTTCAAGGCGGCGCACATCGAGAAACCGGACCCGGCCTTCCTCTACAACATCGCCGAGTGCTATCGCCGTCTGGGCGAGGTGCCGGAGGCGCTGCAATTTTACCGGCGCTTTCTCGCGACCGCGCCGCCCGACGACAAGACACGCCCGATCGTCGAGCAGCGCATCGCCGAGCTGAAGACGGTCGCCGACGAACCGAAGACGGCGACGGAACCGCCGCCGGGCGGCGCCGACGCCAACCTGGCGCTGGCCGCGGCCCCGCCCGGCGAGGGAGCGGCGGTGCTGGTCGAAAAACCCGCGCAGCCGCCGACGGTCGCCCAGGCGCCCTTCTACACGCGGCCGTGGTTTCTGGTGACGGTCGGCGCCGTGGTGGTCGCGAGCGTCGTCAGCATCTGGGTCCTGTCTCGCTCGCCCGAGCCGCCGGGCACGCCGCTCGGCAACCAGAGCGTCTTCTGACGAATGCGGCGCGGCGCTGTCAGCATCGGTCTGCTCGCGCTCGCGACGATGGGCGCGCCCGCGTGCGACAAGTCGGATTCCGTCGTCATCGTCAACGTCAGCGCCGAGGCCGGCGTCCCGAGCGTCTTCCAGCTGCGCGCGCTGGCGTCGAACGCTGGTGAAGGGCAGACGCGCATGTTCCCGACAGCGCCGGGCGCGCAGCCGATCGTGTTCGACACCGCGTTCTCGCTGACCGTACCGCGCGAACGCAGCGGCGCGTTCGACATCGCGCTGGACGGCCTGGACGAGAGCGGCGCGATCGTGGCGAACGGCGCGGGCAGCGTCGACCTGCGCGCCGGCGACAACGTGACGGTCACGATCACGCTGCACGCCGGACCGTCGCTGTGCGGCAACCGCGTGATCGACGACGGCGAGGGGTGCGACGACGGCGATCGGCTTTCGAAGGGCGATTGCGACTACGTTTGCCAGCCGCGCACGCCGGGCCCCGGCACGGGCGGCAGCGGCGGGGCGGCGGGCGCGGGCGGCACGGGCACCGGTGGCACGGGCGGCCGGCCGTGCCGGGTCGAGCTGTTGACCAGCGGCGACTTCGACGGCGACAACTCGCGCTGGACGCAGGTGACGAGCGGCCGACCTCTGATCTGGGATCGCGATCAGACGACACCGCCGTTTCCCGGCTTCGTGCCCGCGCCGCACACGCCGCCACGCCTCGCCTGGCTCGGCTACGACGTCGTCCCGCCCAACGGCAATCCCGCCGTGCGCCAGAGCATCACGATTCCCGCCGACGCGGTGCAGGTCGACATCTCGGGCTACTACCGGATCGAAACCGACGAGACCGACTGCAAGTGCGACTTCGCCCGGGTCGAGCTGGACGTCGGCGGCAACATCATGCAGCTGACCGAATGGTCGGCCGAGAACGCGAACACCGACTGGGCCTACTTCGCCACGTTCGTCACCGGCCCCACGGTCGCGGGCCGCACCGTGGCGCTGCAACTGCGCGCGCAGATGGACGACGGCGTCAACACCAGCTTCTACTTCGATTCGCTGTCGGTCAGCGCGAACGTCTGCCCGTAGCGCCCGCGCCTCAGGACGGAATCTCGGGCCCGAACCGCAGCGCCTGGTTCAGCGCTTCGATCAGGCGCACCACCTCGTAGGCGCGAAAGTGATGGTGAACGGGGGCGCCGTCGTCGGGGTGCAGCGTGAGCCGGACGTTGTCGCGGCGGTCCTTCTTCGGGTCGAGGACGTGGACCTCGAACTTCTTGTTGGCGACGATCACCGTGTAATCGTCGTCGTCGTTCTTCGGCATGACGGATGACCTTCCTCGCTCGGGCGGTTGACAGCGCCGGACGGGCGCGCTAGCAAACATCGGACGGGCGTTTAACTCAGCGGAAGAGTGCCACCTTCACACGGTGGAAGCCGAAGGTTCAATCCCTTCAACGCCCACAGAGAAACTGAATCCTGGCAGCCGGTTGCAGCGGCCTCTCCAGTCGGATCCGGGCGGTTCGTCGGCCGGCCGCACCACATCCGCACCACTGCTGGCGGCGGGAAGGAGCCGCTGGTAGCCCACAAGCGCGACGACCCGGCCAAGGGACTACCGGATCTCCTCCTGAGCGAGCGTGCCGTAGTGGTACTGCGGCTGCGAGATCCCGACGCTCGGCCCTGCGTCGTGGCGGGGCTAAGATCAAAAGGCGAGCACGGCGTTGCCGGTCACGCAGCTGATGATGTTGCCGGGCATGAGGTCGATGGAGCCGGCGTAGAACGCGCCGGTGAACGCCGCCTTCACGGGGTTGCTCATGATGACGGAGGCGTTCGGCGCCACCAGCGTCCCGTCGAACCTCACCGGGATCGACAGCGAGGTGCTGGCCGCGAAACCCAGGAAGATGGGTTGGAGCGCGCTCCCGCCGCTGTCGCGGACGGGCGCGTTCAGGGCGAGCTGGTCCTTCACGTAGACCTTCGTGCCGGTCACGGCGCGTACGCTGGCGCCGCTTTCGATGGTGAGGGAGCGGAAGTAGTAGTCGCCCGCGCTCAGCACCAGCGTACCGCCGTTCTTGACCGTCACGGCGGGGCGCGACGCCGGCGTCAGCGGCGTGGTGGTCCCCGAGGGAATCGTCAGGTCCGAACCGGTGGTCGCCGGGAAGGTCGGCAGCGTCGGCAGCGGCCCGAGCACGACCTGGCCCGGCAGCGACGTCTGGGTGCCGGTGACCGTGGCGCCGCTCGGGACCGAGACGCTGCCGCCCGACAGGATGCTGCCGTTGACGGTCGCGCCGGACGTCAGCGCGACGAACCCGGTGCTGATGATGTTGCCGGTCTTGGCGCCCGCGTTGATCATGGTCGCGCCCGAGCCGCTGTTGAAGACGCCTGCCCACCCGGTCGCCTGCTTCACCTGGGCGTTGTCCTCGACGATGAAGCTGCCCGCCGCCTGGATGGTCGCGTGGACCTTCACCGTCGAATTTGCGGTCGAGGTCAACGTTCCGTCGGACACGGTCCAGCGGATGGTGTGCAGGCCCGGCCCCAGCAGCATGATGCGGTCATCCGGAACCAGCCGGGGCGGCAACAGGGCGACGCCGTTCGTCGAGATGACCTCGCCTTTGAGCCACGAGATCCCGCAGCCGTCCGAGACCGTCGGCGATTTCACGTTGATCGAGACCTTGTCACACACAGTGACCTCGATGGGGTCGGGCGGCGTGATGGCCGGCGCGACCCCGTCCCTGACGGTGACGTCCGCGATGCAGGTGCTGGTCCCGATCGCGTTCGATGCGGACAGCGTCACCTTCGCCGTGCCGAGCGCGAACGTTGTCTTCGAAAGAGCCAGCAGCGTTGCACCCGTGCTGCCCCCATCGACCTGGCTCGGCGTCAGCGTGACCTGGCAGCTGGTCGCCCCGGGCGACAGCGCAGCGGGCTTGCAGACCGCGTGCGGTTCGCCCGGGAAATACTCGGAGAAGTGGTCGTTGAGGGGGATCTGGCTCCCACAGTTGTTCAGGATCGAGTCGAGATCGTCGCGTAGCTCGACGTCGAAGTCTCCGAGGCTGCTCGAACCCCGCGTCGGCTGGGCGTGTGTCCATCGAAAGACCGGGACCTGCGCTATCCCGGTCCCGCACGTCAAGCCAGTAGCCGGGGGGACCACGCAATTGGTCGTACCCTGGCAGCACAAGTCCTGGGGGTCTTGCGTTCCGCAGAGCAACGAATCGCCGTTGGCCGCGAAGGCGTACGTGTACTTGGAGGTACCGCCCGCGGGCATGATCCCTTTCAGCGCCAGGTGGGCCTGCGCGTCGAAGTTCAAGACCCCACCGTGGTCGTACGGGTACGTGGCGGTTGTGACGCCCGGGGTACGGAACTCGTTCACGAACATGTCGTTGTTGAGGAGGCGCACGCCGCCGCGGCTCCCCTCGATGGCGGTCGCCCAGCGCACGAGGTCGACCGGCGCGGCAGCCATGGCCCCGCTGCCGACGAAGGTGCTGGTGTAGATAGCCGGGAGCGTGTCGTCGACGAGGATATCCGCCCAGGGCGTCGACGGAATCTTGTAGTTGTTATTGTTGGTCGGGGTGTTGTAGCAGAACGGCATCGGCTCCGAATATGGCACCGCCTGGAACAGGCCCGTCGCGTCGGGTGTGGCCACCGCGTGCGCGCGCTTGATGCGGTTGACCTGGATCTTGCCGAGCACCTCGGCAAGATAGTCGCTGTAGGACAGCCCCGTCAGCTCGAAGATGAGGTCGGCGATGATCTGGTAGTGCGTGTTCATGTATTGCGACGCCGCCGCTGTCCCCGGCGCGGCGAAGAAGGCCTTACGCACGCAGATGGGCGCCGGCGGCGTGGTGTCCTGGCAGTGGAAGTACTTCTCCTTGGCGATCCACGTGTCGTGCCGGTTGGCGCCCGGCCCGCTCGGCGGGACGGCGTCGGCGGAGAACAGCGCGGTGCGATCGTAGGTGACGCCGGGCGGGTTTGCCGCGACGAGGCCGGTCTGGTGGCGAATGAGGTGCCGTATCTTGATGTTCCGCAGCGTGCAGCCTGAAAAGTCAGGCGTCGCGGCCGTGCTGTCGACGTCGCACCCGCCCGTCACGCCCGCCGGAGGCGTGTAGGGGAAGATTCCGAACGGATACGAGTCCAGGGTCACCCCGGGGCCCGAAACGCTCGCCTGATACTGCGGCTTCAGTTTGGCCCTGTCCTCGCTGAGCAGCCGCAAGAGCAGCGCCGAGGCCAGCGGCTTGGACACGCTGGCCAGGCGGAACATGTCGTCGGGCTGGGCGCGTCGCGCAAGGTTCATGCTGGTGCCATCGCCGAGGCTCGAATTGCCGTAGCCGCGCGCGTAGACGAGCTGGCCGTCCTTCGCCAGCGCCAGCGCTCCGCCCGGGAGCCCCCAGCGCTTGAGCCTGTTCAGGAACGCCGCGTCGATCTTCTGCAGGACCGTGTTGCTTCCGGGATCCGTCCCGGTGGGGGTGGGCGATCCGTTGTCGTAGATGACCCCGACGTAGCGGGTGCCGACGCCCGCCGTCGTGGAGACATACGACTTCAGCTTGCCGACGCGCCCCCCGTAGCGGGCGACCGCGTGCGCCAGGAAGTCCTCGTGCCCGCTCGCGGGGCTGTCCGTGTTCGTCTCGGCGCGCAGGTCCGTGAACCACCAGTTGCGTTCGCTCGAGTGATCGTCGACGACGGTGCAGCTCCGATCGGGTAAGGAGTCGGGCGGCGGCGTCTGGTCCAGGGTGTCCTCCGACACCCAGAAGAAATTCCCGTCGCCGAACGGCGTGGCGAGGTCGGCGATGCGCGCCTTGTTGAAGCTCACGCCCGTCCCCACGCTGATGTTCTGCGGCGAGACGGCCATGGCGGGCGTGGGGATCCCGCCCGCCACCGGACCGTAGCCGAAGTACTGCTTGCGCACCGGTTTCAGCATCGCGTCGTTGTTGTCGACGCCGACGCCGCTGACCTTGTACGTGGTCGTGCTGCCGGCGTCGGCCAGCGTCTCGACGTCGATCACTCGCCACTGCTGACCGCTGGCGGGCGCGACGTTGGCGATGAACAGGGACGGCGACAGGTCGGAGAGGACAGCGGACTTGACGCCGTCGTTCGTGATCCAGGCGGCGGCATACAGCACGGCGCCGGCGGCTGTTCGGTACGCGGCGATGTCGACGATACGGATTCTCTGATCTCCGGCCTTCGCGTTGAGCTGGGTCTGCGTGAGATCGTATTGCCAACCGTTGCCGTCTTTTCGGTAGGCGCCTTGATTGGCCACGTAGACCGCGTTGAATCGCGGCGGCGACGTCGCCGGCAACACGGCGCTGATGGAAACGAGCCGGTAGCTTCCACCACCGACGATCGGGTCGATGTCCGAGGGAAGCTGCGCGCCTCTGCTGATCACCGATATCGGCAAGTCCAGGTCGTACTCCGGGTGCGCGATCACACTCGAGGCGCCGCCCGCGCCGCCCGCGCCGCCCGTTCCCGCGAGCCGCACGGCCGCCCATTCCCGAGACGATCCGTCGCCTTCGTGCTGGCCGCCGCACGCGGCCGCGCCCATCAAACCCGCCAGCGCCGTCGCAAAGGCGGCGCACCGCCGCCCGCTCACACATGGCCGATCGACCTCCGCGTCGTTTCGCATGAAGACCTCCGACCCCGTAGACGCCGGGGCCGGCGTTTTCCGGACGCGTTCGCGCGATCTTTTTTGCGAAAAATATAGAACGAGCGCGGGTTTCTGGAGATCCACCCTCGTCACACCTGACGCTCGCGATGCCGAGCGCCGGATCCCTACGAGCGGCTCAGCCCCTCGAGATCACGCGCGAGGCGCGCGCGGAGCGCGGCGAAGGACTCGGCCCGCCGGTCGCGCTCCGAGAGCAGCGGTGTCTTCACGGGCCACGAAACCGCCAACTCGGGATCGGCGTAGTTGATCGAGCGCTCGGTCGCCGCGTCGTAAAGCGCGCTCACCTTGTAGACCACCTCGGCGGCGTCGCTGAGGACGCAGAAGCCGTGGGCGAAACCCACGGGGATGAAGATCTGCTCTCGCTTCACGGCGTCGAGCTCGACGCCATGCCACCGGCCGAAGGTCGGCGACTTCGGGCGGATGTCGACGGCCACGTCGAAGACTCGCCCCACCACGACGCCCATGAGCTTCGCTTGCCCCGGATGCGACTGGTAGTGAAGACCGCGCAGCGTGTCCTTGACCGACCGCGAGTGATTGTCCTGTACGAACGTCACGTCGATGCCGGCGGCGGCGTAGCGTTCGGCATTGTAGGTCTCCAGGAAGAATCCGCGCTCGTCCCCGAAGACGTCGGGCTGGATCAGCTTGAGCCCGGGCAAATCGGCGTCGCGGACCTTCACGAGCGCGGCTCGCCCGGCGGCGGTTCTTCGAGCGCGCGACGCAGGTACTGGCCGTACTGGCTCTTGCCGCACTTGTCGGCGACGGCCCGGAGCTGAGCGGCGTCGATGTATCCCATGCGATAGGCGATTTCCTCGAGACAGGCGATCGAGGTCCCCTGCCGGCGCTCGAGCGTCGCGACGAAGTGGGCGGCGTCGAGCAAGCTGTCCTGCGTCCCGGTGTCGAGCCACGCCTGTCCGCGACCGATGACCTCGAGGCGCGCGCGGCCCCGCCGAACGTAGGTGTTGTTGACGTCGGTGATCTCCAGCTCGCCGCGCGCCGATGGCTTCAAGCTCGCGGCGATCTCAACGACGTCGTTGTCGAAGAAGTACAGTCCGGTGACGGCGAGCTTGCTCTTCGGGCGCTGGGGTTTCTCCTCGATGCCGATGAGCTCGCCCTTGGGGCCAAGCTCGGCGACCCCGTAGCGCTGCGGATCCTCCACCTGGTAGCCAAACAGCGTGGCGCCGTCGAGTTGTTTGCGGGCGTGGCGAAGTTGTCGGCCCAGGCCCGCGCCGTAGAAGATGTTGTCGCCGAGGATCAGGCAGACGGAATCGCTGCCCACGAACTCGCGACCGATGATGAACGCCTCGGCGAGGCCGTTCGGCGCGGCCTGGACGGCGTACTGGAAGCGCACGCCGATGTCATCACCAGTGCCCAGCAGGCGCCGGAACAGGGGCAGATCCTCGGGCGTCGAGATCACGAGAATGTCCCGGATCCCCGCGAGCATGAGCACCGACAGCGGGTAGTAGATCATCGGCTTGTCGTACACGGGCAAGAGCTGCTTGGAGATCACGCGTGTCAGCGGATCGAGCCGCGTCCCCGCGCCGCCGGCGAGGACGATGCCCTTCATGCGGGGTTCGCCATCCATCAGGAGGGCCTGCCCAGGTCCAGGCGAGCGCCGTACTGCCGCTGGTAGTAGTCGCGATACGCGCCGCTGCGCACGCCGTCTGCCCAGGCGCGGTTGTCCCGGTACCAGGCGACGGTCTCGGCGAGGCCCTCGTCGAACCCGCGCCGGGGCTTCCAACCGAGCTGCTCACGGATCTTGCGCGCGTCCATGGCGTAGCGGCGATCGTGTCCGGGACGATCCGGCACGTAGCGCAGCAGCGATTCGTCGCGACCCGTGAGCATCAGGATCGCGCGCACGACGTCCAGGTTCGGGCGCTCGTTCTCGGCGCCGATGTTGTAGACCTCTCCTGACACGCCTCCCGCCAGGACGGCGTCGATCGCGTCGCAGTGATCTTCGACGTGGATCCAGTCACGGACGTAGAGGCCGTCGCCGTAGACGGGAAGCGCCTTGCCGTCGAACGCGTTCAGGACCATCAGCGGAATGAGCTTCTCCGGGAACTGGTAGGGGCCGTAGTTGTTCGAGCAGCGCGTGATGACGACGTCCATGCCGTGGGTGTGGTGGAACGCCATCACGAGGTGATCGGCGGCCGCCTTGCTGGCCGAATACGGACTGCGCGGTGCCACGGGCGTCGTTTCGCTGAACGCGCCCGTGGACCCCAGGCTGCCGTAGACCTCGTCCGTTGAAACCTGGACGAAGCGCCGCACGCCCGCGGCGCGAGCGGCCTCGAGCAGCCGCAGCGTTCCAATGACGTTCGTGTCGAGGAATGGCTCCGCCGACAGGATGCTGCGATCGACGTGGCTCTCGGCGGCGAAGTTCACGACCGCCTCGATCTCGTGACGGCGGAATGCATCGAGCATCGCGGCACCGTCGCGGATGTCGGCGCGGACGAACACATGCCCGGCGTCGGCCTCCAGATCGCGGAGGTTCTCCAGGTTGCCGGCATACGTGAGCGCGTCCACGTTGACGAGCTTGTCGCCGGGACGCTTCGCGCGGACCAGCCGCGCGTAGCACGAGCCGATGAACCCCGCGCCGCCGGTGATGAGGAGGTTCACTGGGAATCAGTGTTCATCAAGGGGCGAGGGAATTCAACGGCCCGAGATCACGGCTGCTCGGCGGTGAAGGCGCGCAGCGCGTCCTGCCAGGCCGGCATGGCGTCGAGCCCGCGCAGCCGGAGCATGCGGTTGTCGAGGATGGCGCGGCGCGGGCGCGGCGCCTTCATCGGCAGCGCCGACGTGGGCAGGGCCTCGACGCGCCCCTCGGGTAGCCCCAGCTCAGCGGCGGCAAAACGCGCGAAGTCCGCCCAGGACGTCTCGCCCTGCGACGTGCAGTGATAGGTCCCGAATGCACGCGAGCGAGCGAGCGACGCCGACACGCGCGACACGTCGCGGACCCACGTCGGCGACCCGAGGCGATCGCGATCGGCGCGAACCGTCTCGCCGGCGCGCAAGCGCCGCACGATCGTCGATGGAAAGTTGCGCCCTCCGCGCCCGTAGAGGCAGCCAACGCGAACGGTGTACAGCCGGCTCGTCGTCGCCGCGGCCAATATCTCGCCCGCGCGCTTCGATCGGGCGTACGCGCCCTGCGGCGAAGGCGGGTCGAACTCGTCGTACGGTCGCTCGAGCTCGCCGTCGAAGACGAAGTCGGTGGAGTAGTGCACGAGGGCGGCGCCCGTCTCGTCGGCGACGCGGGCGATCCCCTGCACGGCGATTGCGTTGACGGCGTACGCGGCGTCGGACTCCGTTTCAGCCTTGTCGACGTCGGTGTAAGCGGCCGCGTTGAAGATGACGTCGGGACGCGCGGAGGCGACCAGCGCGCGCACGGCGTCGACGTCACGAACATCGCATTCGGCGCGAGCGACCGTCGCGACGACCGCCCAGCCTTGCCGCGGCAGCTCTTCCACGAGCGATTGGCCCAGGGTCCCGCGCGCGCCGAGGACGATCGCGCGAAGCTCCTTCGATCCGTCCGTCATCGGGGCCGGTTTTACCCTAACACACGGTTCCTTCCTGAACGGGCGGGCGCTCCGTCATTCTCGGAACGGATCGCGCCAGCCCGGGCGTACGAGCGGACGCGATCCAGACGGACCCGCTGACTGACCGGCAGGCGCGGGCTTCGCCGGGGCGGGCGCGGGCTTCGTGGGGGCAGGCGCGCGGTGCGCGATCTCTTGCTTGCGCGCGGGCTTCTTCACGAGGCGCACGGGGACCGGCGCGGGCCGCCGAACGGCGGGCTTCGTGGCGGCGCTCGGCGCGGGCGGGACGGCGGGAGGCTCGGAATCTTCGGGCGCGGGGTCTTCGGTCACGGCCTCGGTAGGCGAGCTCGCCGGCGCCGGCGCCGGAGGGGGCGAAGCCGCGACCGACTGAAGCGGCAGGACCACAGGACGCGATTCCGCCGCCGGAACCTCGGCGCGGACGCCGACGATCGGAGCGGGCGCGATCGGCACGGACGCCTTCCGGCGCACGCCGGCGAACACGGCCGCCGCGGCGATCGCCGCGATCAGCAGCCACATCGGCCGAGGCCGCCGCGCACGCCTCGACGCCCACCTCTGCAGCGCGACGTAAGCCGCCGCGTCGTCTCCGGGCCCCGACGGCAGCTCGCCGTCGTCGGTCCCAGGATCCGGCTGCGCGTCACCCCAGCTCGTCAGCCGCGGCAGCGCCGTGTGCTCACCAAGTTCCACGCCCGACGGCGGCTCCACCGGAAACATCCGCGCGATCTCGGGGCGCGTCGGCGCCTCGCTCCGCAGCTTCGGTCGCAGCGCCAGCGTCGGTCCGCCCGTCTCGGCGCCCGCGCCACCGAGCAGCGGGAACGCCGCGGTGATCTTGCGGTGGCCGGAGGACTCGACCGCCTGCGCGGTGCCCACCGTCGCCTTCCAGCCCGAATGGTCGGCGGGAAAGAGTTGTTTGAGCTGCGTGACGAGCGCGGCGGGATCGAAGCCGTCGGTCCTGAACGCGTGGCGCTCGAGCAGCAGGGCCATCTCGCGCGCGTCCTGGAACCGATCTTCGGGCGCCCGTTCCAGCGCGGTCATCACGATGCGTTGGAGGCGCGGCGCGATCGGACGCGGACCCGACGGCGGCGGGATCGGTTCGTTGCTGATCGCGCGCATCACGGCGAGGTCCGTCGCCCGGCGAAACAGGCGGCGGCCCGACAGCGCCTCCCACAAGACGACGCCCAGCGAGAACACGTCGGAACGATGGTCGACGGGGGCGCCCGCGGCCTGCTCGGGCGACATGTACTCGACCTTTCCCTTGAGGCCGCCGACGTGCGTCTCGCTCATGCGCCCGTGCGCGCTGGCGATGCCGAAATCGATCACCTTCACCGCGCCTTCGAACGAAACCAGGATGTTCTCCGGCGAAACGTCGCGATGAACGATGTTCAGCGGCCGGCCGTCGGCATCGGTGTGGGCGTGCGCGTAGCCGAGCGCGGCAGCGGCGCGTCCGACGATGTAAGCGGCGTCCGCTTGCCCGAGCGGGCGCTCGCGGCGCGCCGCCCGTCGCAGGATCGCCGACAGCGTCTTGCCGGGCACCGCCTCCATCGCGAGGAAGTAGCCGTATTCGTCGTGACCCACCTCGATGATGCGCGGGATGTTCGGGTGGTCGAGCAACGCGCCGATGCGCGCCTCGTCGAGAAACATGCGCACGAACTGCTCGTTCTCGGCCAGGTGCGGCAGGATGCGCTTGACCACGACCAGCGTGCGCAGTCCCGGCAGGTCGCCCGACAACGCCAGAAAGGCTTCCGCCATCCCTCCCTTCGCCAGCCGCCCGATCAGCGGGTACCGCCCGATGCGTGCCTCCGCCGCATCGCGAGGGTCATTATGGTAGTTAGATGGAGTAATCACTCACACTTAATTTCCATTATACATCTGCCACAGGCGTAACTTTTCGCCTTCTTGCGGCGACGGGAAATGTCGCTCCAAGTCGTGGGCTTTTGTGCGCGAGCGACCTACATCGACGGGCGAAATCTTGACCCGCCGGGCGGCATTCCGGGCTCTAATGCCCATCGCGTCCACTTCCTGGAGGAATCCATGACCCGACTGAAGTCCCTGGCCCTTTCGGCATGCGCTCTGTTCGTCGTCGCCCTGAGCGGGATCGGCTGCGGCGGCGACGGCTACAAAGGGCCTGGTAGCCCGGGGAGCGGCGGCACCACAGGGGCCGCCGGAAGTGGTGGCGCCAGCGGCGGGACATCCGGAACCGGGACGGCGGGCACCGGTGGCGCTAGCGCGGGCGCGGGCGGCGACACCGGTGGCACCGGCGCCACGGCGGGCACCGGGGGCGGCGCGGCCGGCACGGGCGGAGGCGCGGCCGGCACCGGTGGTGGGGCGGCGGGCACGGGCGGACGCGGTGGCAACAACGGCATGGGCAACGGCGGACGCGGTGGCACCAACGGCATGGGCAACGCCGGGACGGGCGGCGGCAACGCCGGCACGGGCGGCGGCGCGGCAGGACGCGGCGGCACCGGCGGCGGCACGGCCGGACGCGGCGGCACCGGCGGATCGGGCGCGGGCGGAACCGGCGGCCTGATGTGCGAGGCGATGGGGACGTGCACGCCCGGCAATACCTGCGAAGGAACCTGCAACCGGCAGGGGCTGCGCCTCGAATGTGCGTGCCCGGCCAGCGGTGAGTTCCTCTGCACGACGACGCGTTGCCCGATGGACGCGGGTACCGGCACCGACGGCGGGAATCCGACCTGCCCGACGGGAACGAGCACCGGCGACACCTGCAACACGTCGAACGACGAGGTCTGCAACACCACCTGCTCCGCGACCTCGATGATGAACCGGACCTGTCTGTGCGCGCCGACGGGTGGCGGCACGCGCGGTCAGTGGGCGTGCACGGCGCTCATGGACTGCACGCCGTAACGACAGTCATTAGTTGACGGTCCGAGCCGAAGCCGGAAGATCGGCGGTCGGTGCACGATGGACACGCTGTTCGCCACCGAGACGATGGCCGAGCTGTCGGCGCGGCAGGGCCGCGTCGCGGACGCGATCGCGATCTATCGGCACCTGGTCGAGGCCGCCGAGGCGGCGCCCGCGAACGCGCCCGATGAGACCGCGCGCGTCGCGCGGTGGCAGGCGCGCATCGCGGAGCTGGAAGCGGGCGGCGCCGCGGCGGTCGCGCCGACCCCGCCGCCACCGCGCGCCCGCGTTCAGGAATCCGCCTCGGCCGATCGCAGCGACGTCGCGCAGGCGCCGGGCGCCGAGACCATCACCCGCGCGGCTTCGCTCGTCATCGACCAGCCGGTTCGCTCGGGCCAGGTGATCTACGCGGAGGGCCGCGACCTGATCGTGCTGGCGTCAGTTCACCCGGGCGCGCAGCTGCTGGCGGACGGCAACATTCACGTCTACGGCCGCCTCAAAGGGCGCGCGGTCGCGGGGGCGCGGGGCGCGCGCGACGCGCAGGTGTTCTGCCTCGCGCTGGACGCGGAGCTGGTCGGTGTGGACACGGGCTACCTGACCAGCGACGACATTCCGCCCGACCGCAGGGGCGGCGCCGCGCGCGTTTTCCTGACGCCCGAGGGGAAGTGCGCGGTCGTCGCGCTGTCGCCGGCGCAAACCGCCGCGCCCGCCGTGGCGACGCCCGCGCGACGCCTCTTCTGATCTCACACGCGTTCGAGCTGGAACCGGCGCACATCGACGAAACCCAGGTGTCTCCGGAAATCGGACAGTGCGCGCGCGTTCCGGATTGCGGCCGCGCGGGCGCGGCAAGATAATTCTCGACGACGTGCGCAGGATCGGATCGCAGCTCTTCACGGTGTCCGTCGCAGCGCTGTTGTTGCTCGCGGTCGGCTGCGGGTCGCGTGCGATCAAAGATGATGGGGGGGCGGGAACGAACGGCGGCGCCGGACGGGGCGGTAACGGTGCGGCGGGCGTGACGGGCGCGGCCGGGAATACCGGAGCCGCCGCCGACACCGGAGCCGCGGGCGCGTCGGGCGGCGCGGGTAGCAGCGGAACCACGGGAGCGTCGGGCGGCGCGGGGGGGACCTCGTCGGGCGGCGCGGGCGGGACTGCGTCGGGCGGTTCGAGCGGCACCTCCGGTACGAGCGGTGTCGCCGGTCGCGGCGGCACAACGGGCAACTGCGGAACCGGTGGTCTGTTCGGCACCGGGGGAAGCACTGGCGGCGGCGCGGGCAAGGGCGGCGCGTCCGGTGGCAACGGCGGCGGTGCCGGCAAGGGCGGCGCCTCAGGAGGCAACGGCGGCGACGGCGCTGGCGGCTCGTCCGGCGGGCGCGCCGGATCGGGCGGCGTTCCCGGGCCCGAGTGCACCACGGCCTCCGACTGCAAACTCGTCGACGACTGCTGCACCTGCGCCGCGATTCCCGTCGGTGCGACCGCGCCCGCGTGCACAGCCATCACGTGCAAACAGAACCAGTGCCCCGCCCGACAATTGGGAACGGGAACCGTCGACTGCGTGGCCGGCCACTGCGTGGCCGGGTTCGCGTGCGACGCCACGCAGGTGCTCTGCAAGGTGGCGACGCCGTCCTGCCCGGCCGGCGAGGTCCCGGTGATCAATGACGCCGGCACCTGCTACGTGGGCACCTGCGCCCCCGCCACCGAGTGCAAGACCGTCACCGGCTGCGGCTCCTGCACCGGCGCCGAAGCCTGCGTCAGCTACGAGACGCAGCTCGGAGCCCAGCACCACTGCGTGACGATTCCTCCGGAGTGCGGGGGCGCGACCTGTTCGTGCTTCGGCGCGGCGAGCTGCGTGTCCCCGTACCGGAGCTGCCAGGAGTACTCCGGCATCCGCGGCGTGCGCTGCAGCTGCCCGAACTGCTGACCGGACCATTTTCCCGGTAACCCCCCGGGACCTTTCCGGAACCCCCTGCCGGACTTTTCGGAGGCACTCCCGAGGGGGGCGAGTCGGCCACTGATACGACGCCATGACCGGCTGGCGGCGGCTCACTTCGCCCCCACCGCTTCAGGGGTCTAATAATTTTGGTTATTTACGAACCGGGCCTACACGTATGTGCCGATGCCACCAAGAAAAAATGCTCTTAGGGGGGCGATGGTGAGCTGATCGTTCACCAATCGCTACTGTACCTACGTCGGCGGACTCCGCGCGCCGACGGAACTTCGCTTTCGCGTCATTTTTTCCACCCTGAATACCGGGACGAGGTGAGCGCAATGAAGACCTGGGCGAAAACCATCATCGTTGGAGCCGCGCTCCTAGCCGGCTGCCAAGGTTCGATCAGCGGCCAGGGCAACACCGGCTCCGGATCGGGCGCCAGCTCCGGTTCCGGGACGGGCAATACCACCGGCTCCGGGACGGGTAACAGCATCAGCTCCGGGACGGGCAACACGACCGGCACGGGCGGTTCCAGCGTGGTGGTGCCGCCACCCGTCGACCCGACGGTGTGCACGCCCGGCATCCCGGCGACGTCGCAGCTCCCGCGCCTGACGCGCGCCGAGTACGACAAGACCGTGCGCGACCTGCTGGGCATCGACATCACGGCCAGCGCGCCTTCGGGCATGCTGGCGCCCGACACGCTGGGCAGCGTCGACCAGCGCGCGTGGGACGGGTTCAAGATGGCCGCCGATTCGCTGTCGAAGCAGGTCATCGCGACCACGACGGCGCGGGCGAAGGTCACGCCGTGCACGACGGACAACGCGACCTGCATCAACCAGTTCGTGACGACGTTCGGCCAGAGGGCGTTCCGCCGTCCGCTCACGACCGCCGAGGTCAGCAAGTTCACCACGCTTTACACGAACCGCGCGACGCTGACGCAGAACGGGACGTTCGACCAGGCCATCGCGCTGATCGTGAAGGCGTTCCTGATGTCGCCGACGTTCCTGACCAAGGCCGAGACGTCGACCGCCACGCCCGACGGCAACAGCTACCAGCTCAGCAGCTGGGAGATGGCGTCGCGCCTTTCGTACACGCTGTGGGGCTCGATGCCGGACGACACTCTCTTCCAGGCTGCGCAGATGAACAAGCTGCAGTCGCAGGCCGACATCCTGGCGCAGGCGCAGCGCATGGTGATGGACTCGAAGGCGCGCGCGAAGGTGGCCGACTTCCACACCGTCTACGCGCTGCAGGGCGACGGGACCCGCTGGTCGGAGGCGGCGCACGATCCGGCGCTGTTCCCGGCGTTCAAGACTTCCATGGTGCCGACGCTGACGGCGGAGACGGCCAAGTTCTTCGATTACATCACCTTCGATCTGAAGGGGACGTTCCAGGACCTGATCACGAAGCCGGTCGCGTTCGTCGACAAGGACCTGGCGCCGGTCTACGGCCTGACTTCGACCAGCACGACGCTGACCATGGTCGACCTCGACCCGACCCAGCGCGCCGGCGTGTTCACGCACGCGGGCTTCCTGGCGTCGTACTCGTCGTACAACCGGACGTCGCCGATTCTGCGCGGCGCCTTCCTGGAGAAGCAGGTGCTGTGCAGGCAGATTCCGGCGCCGCCGCCCGACGCGGCCGGCACCGCGCTGCCGCCGGCGTCGGCTGACCTCAACACCAACCGGAAGCAGGTCGCCGCGCAGACCGAGGTGGTCGGCAGCGCGTGCGCTGGCTGCCACGCGCCGCTCGTGAACCCCGCCGGCTACGCGCTGGAGTCGTACGACAGCATCGGCCAGTGGCAGACCGCGGAGAAGGGCACGGGCGCCCCGATCGACAGCACCGCGAACGTCGCGATCGGCGCGAACACCGTGGCCGTGACCGGCCCGGTCGACCTGATGAAGAAGATCGCGGCCTCGCCCGAGGCGCAGAACTGCTACGCGCAGCGG